>JAABUZ0100002377.1_pt1 | contig 31468 bp, 25 predicted proteins | sample 5562091 | NCBI WGS metagenome assembly JAABUZ01 (sample SAMN12813069, study PRJNA571459) | rock metagenome | isolation source: Antarctica rocks | place: Antarctica: Victoria Land, Linnaeus Terrace sud | collected 2015-12-21
TGTTTACGCCAAGTCGTTGTTGTAGATCGATGTTCGCCTGTAAAGCTCCAGCCCCTTGCTGGTCGCTCAACACCAGTAAACCAGTTCTAACAAAGCCGGGATCGCCGCCAATCACCTCGTCAAAGTGCTCAAAGACATGCAGGCTCTCCCGCGCCATGCGAATTGTCACCTCATTAGAATAGTGCTGTCTGATAATGGCTCCAGAGTGGCCTGTTGTGCCCGTCGAGATCGCCCGTCGTTCAAGCAACACTACGCGTCCAGCTCCCTGACTAGCAAGGTTATACGCAATGCTTGCACCCATCACTCCACCTCCGACAATAATAATATCAGCGCTTTGAGCCATGATGTTCTCCTTGGAGCTATAGGAAGTACTCTCTTTTTAGGGTCTTTGGTGATTTTTGACTTCTAAGTTTGGTCAGGAGCATGCAGTGCTGAAGCGTGTATTCGGCTGCTCGAAGCAGCGGGCTCTAAACAGCGCCTGAATTTGTCAAAAATCATCCAAAGTGCTTCCTGGCTAGTTACTACTGTGATGCTTCGTTCTAAGAGTGTATCTGAGGCCCATCATCACAGCATTTTCGCGCCTTCGGCGCTCGTTGCATTCGTGTATAATTTTACTTTTTCTCCATTTTTAAGCGAACCTTAAAAATGGAGAAAAAGTAAAATTATACACGACAATCTCTTCAGACAGCGAAGCTGCACTATCTTGTCTATTAAGAATGTGGATGCGGTGAGCCTCGGACACTCTCTAAGGCTCCACGAGCTTTTGCACAGAAAACGGTTCTTTTATGCTTGTATAAGCAGTGTCTATCTGGGCACGTTGCAGTTTGCCGCTGACATCGTCGTTGACGCCTTGCCAGTAGGTATAGTTTTCTAGCACCCAGATGCCGCTCTCGCGCGAGCCGTTGCCTGAGCCTTTGGTGCCTCCGAAGGGCATGTGCGCCTCGGCACCGGTGGTGGAGTTATTGATGCTGGTCATCCCTGCCTGAATGCGCTCGCGAAATTGATACGCCCAGTGACGATTATTGGTATATATTGCGGAGCTTAAGCCATAATCAACGCTGTTTGCGACCTCAATAGCCTCTTCGATTCCCTGCACACGCACGAGGTTGATTGTTGGACCAAAAATCTCTCGTTGGAAGAGGACGTTGTCTGGTATGACTCCTTCCCATACTGTTGGCCAACCATAGTAGCCGGCTTCGGGATTCCCTACAAAGCCTGCTGGCCGACTTGTAGGAGTGATGCGGCCAGAGCCGTAGAGCAGGCTGGCACCGCTATCATGACCCCACGCGTAGTGCTCTTGCCATGTCGTAAAGAAGCGTTCGTTGATAAAGGGGCCATAGAAGACATCCTGATGTTGCAGGGGATTACCGATGCGCAGTTTACGCACAGCATCCAGGAAGTGTGCTTTAAATTCGTCGTAGATAGGGGCGTCAACCAAGAGGTTTCCGGCGCTAGTGCAGCGCTGTCCGGCTGTGCCAAAAGAGGCCCACAGCGCTCCCGTGACTGCACTCTCCATATCGGCATCACGCATCACTACCAGCGGATTCTTTCCTCCTAGCTCAAGCGTCGGGTGAAGCAGATTTCGCCCGGCGATCTCTCCGATCTGGCGACCGACGGCTGTACTTCCAGTGAAGGCTATCTTGTCGAGCAGGCGCTCATCCATCATCTCGACTAGAAACTGCCCGGCCTCTTCTTTGCCGCCACCAAAGACTACATTCGCGACTCCCGCGCCTATTCCCGCCTCTTCCATCAATTTGACAAAGGCATACGATGTAACGGGACAGTCGTCGGATGGTTTCCAGACAATTGTGTTTCCAGTGAGCAGAGCCGGGATAATCTTCCAGCTTGGCACGGCTATAGGAAAATTACCGGCGGTGACGATGCCTACGACTCCCAGTGGACGGCGATAAGTAGTGAGGTCTTTGTTGGGCATTTCTGAAGGGACGGTCTGTCCGTAGAGTCGGCGGCCTTCAGACTGAAAGAAGTGGCAGGTGTCGATGGCTTCTTGTACATCACCTCGGGCTTCGGGCAGTGGCTTGCCAATCTCGCGGCACAACAACTGGCTAAGTGCCTCTTTCTCGCGTTGCAGCACATTACTAAGATTGCCTAGCAATTCTCCTCTCAGCGGAGCTGGCATTGTTCGCCAATCGAAGAAGGCGCGCTTCGCTGCCTGACATGCTTGCCGCACCTGCTCTCTGCTGGCTTGCGGAAACTCTCCCAGCACGTCGTCAAGTTGACTGGCGTTTTTAGAGAAAAATGTATGGTTGCTGTCAACGTCCTCTCCGTTGATCCTGTGATAGAAGCGATGAATCATGATTTCATCCCCTTAATAAATATTTCTGCTCATTTCAATATGTGTCGTACTCAGTACTAAGCATACCTGAAACACCGTCTTTCTAAAAGAGCCTTTCACTATCGCTATCCCAAACTATATGGTTTTCTTCTTTCGATACGTAATACATTAGAGTAACAGCTCTCTGAGGGCGTACATTTCATTGACTGACTAGTAGGAGAGTCATATAATGGCAGAGACCCCTGTAGGGAGGAAATCCTGCTGCCCGGAGAATAACTTGTGAGCACACCCCTTTTTGTGTGTTCAGCACATGTTCTCTAGCATAGTGAAGGCGTACGATGAGGTACGCGATGTATCACAAGGAGCAACTATTTTGAAGATTCATGAATATCAGGCCAAGGACATTCTGGCGCGCTATGGCGTTCCGGTGCAGCCGGGCAAGGTGGCACGCACGCCAGAGGAAGCCGAGGCGATCGCTCGTGAGCTCGGCGGGCCGGTGGTAATTAAGGCTCAGGTGTATGTTGGTGGACGCGGGAAAGCTGGCGGTATCCAATTCGGCGATACTCCTGAGCAGGCTCGTGATGCTGCGAAGCGCGTGTTAGGCATGGATATCAAGGGCCTGACCGTAGAGAAGGTTCTGGTGACGTCGAAGATCGATATCCAGGAAGAGTACTATCTCGGTATCGTGCTGGACCGCAAGAGCCAGGCCCCCGTAGTTATGGTCTCGACGGCTGGCGGTATCGATATTGAAGAGGTGGCTGCGACGACGCCTGAGAAGATTATCCAGGTGCCCATCGATATGCGCTGGGGCCTGCGTCCCTTCGAGGCGCTTAATATTGTGAAACGTGCTGGCTTCCCCTCTCGCATCCTGCGCCAATCGGCTGCAATTCTAACTGGACTCGCCAAAGCGTTTATTGAGAGTGACGCCAATCTGGCCGAGATCAATCCGCTGGCCTATACGAGAGATGGCAAAGTGATGGCTGCGGACGGCAAGATTGTAATCGACGATAATGGTCTCTTCCGCCAGAAAGAATTTGCCTCCTGGGCCGAACCAGAGGAAGCCAATCCACTTGAGTACGAGGCCCAACAGGCTGGTCTGACCTATGTGAAGCTGGATGGGGATGTTGGCATTATCGGAAATGGCGCGGGCCTGGTTATGACGACGCTGGACATGGTGGCGCGTTCGGGCGGGAAGCCGGCGAACTTTCTGGACATCGGCGGTGGCGCGAAGGCCGAGATGATGTATAACTCGCTCGTCTTTGTGGCTCGCGATCCGCAGGTGAAGGGTATTCTGGTCAATATCTTCGGCGGCATTACACGCGGCGAAGAGGTGGCGAAGGGCGTTATCATGGCACAGTCAGAGTTGCCCAAAGGGATGCCGATCGTTGTCCGCCTCTCCGGTACAGGTGCCGAGGAAGGGCGCGCATTGCTGAAGGATGCCGGCCTGGATTGGGGCAAAGATATGCGTGACGCAGCCGAGAAGATCGTTGCCGCCATAGATCGCGTGGAAAAGGACGGGAGCGTACGATGAGCATTTTACTTGACAACACAACGCGTGTGATCGTGCAGGGCATCACAGGCCGTGAAGGCCAGTTCCATGCGCACAATATGCGCGCCGCTAGCACCAATGTCGTCGGTGGCGTAACACCTGGTAAAGGTGGTCAGACGATCGATGGCTTTCCGGTCTTCGATACAGTGGAAGAGGCAAAAGCAGTCACGGGTGCCAATGCAACCTGTATCTTTGTGCCGCCTGCCGGAGCGGCTGATGCGATTATGGAGGCGGCAAGTGCCGATATTGGGCTGATTGTCTGCATTACAGAGCTCATTCCTGTTATCGATATGACGCGTGCGATCCTGGTTGTGCACGAGCACAACGCGACGTTGATCGGCCCCAATTGCCCAGGGTTGTGCACTCCTGGCTTCGGTAAAATCGGTATCATCCCGTACCAGATCTTTACTCCTGGCGCTGTGGGCTTCATCTCTCGTTCCGGAACACTGACCTACGAGGTCGTCTCTTTGCTTACTGAGGCGGGCATCGGTCAGTCAACCTGTATCGGTATCGGTGGCGATCCGATCATCGGCTCGACCTTTATCGATTATCTACGGCGCTTCGAGGCCGATCCGCAGACGAAGGCGGTGGTGATGTGCGGCGAAATCGGTGGCAGCGACGAAGAGGATGCCGCTGAGTATATCAAGACGATGAGCAAGCCGGTGGTGGCCTTTGTATCTGGTCGCACAGCGCCTCCGGGAAAACGCATGGGGCATGCTGGCGCGATTATCTCTGGCAATACCGGTACGGCTCAGGGCAAGGTGGCAGCGTTGCAAGCCGCCAAAGTTCCCGTCGCGGATACCATCTTTGATATTCCGGGCCTGGTCAAACAGGTTCTTTAAGAGGTTATCGGGATACTCTTGCGAGAGTATCCCGACCTGGCACAAACTACTTGCTCCATTCAAAACTGCAATGATACAAAGAGGATGATTATGACCACGGCACTTATCTATGATCCAATATTTCTCGCCCATCGTGTGCCACCCGGCCATCCAGAGCAGCCACAGCGCGTTGAGATGGTAATGGCCTATCTGCGGGAACTCCGGTGGCTACAACGGGAAGGCCTGGTGCAGCTTCCTCCTCGTGCCGCGACGGTCGATGAGCTGGCTGCGGTTCATGATCGCGATTATATTCAGGATGTGGAGACGGTCTGTCATCAGATGGCTTATCAAGAGGCGACGGGTGGCGAAGATATTATTATGCTGGGTGCCGATACGTACGCCTCGGGAGCATCGTACACGGCAGCTCGTACGGCGGCGGGTGCTCCGCTCGTGGCTATCGATGCGATGATGAAGGGCGAGATCGACAATGCGTATTGCCTGGTGCGCCCGCCTGGACATCACGCGGTTCCAGAGGCAGCTCTGGGATTCTGCATCTTCAATAATGTTGCTGTTGCGGCACGCTACGCCATCGATCACTATGGCCTGGAGCGTGTGATGATTATTGATTATGATGTCCATCATGGCAATGGGACGCAAGAAATGTTTTACGAAGATCCACGCGTCCTCTACTTCTCGGTTCATCAAGCTCCTTTCTATCCGGGAACAGGGCTTTCCGAAGAGCGCGGCGAGGGTCCGGGTCTGGGTACGACTATTAATATACCACTCCCTGCTGGTTGCGGCTTCGAGACCTACGAGCCCATCTTCCGCCAGGTTATGGCTCCCGCCGCCGATCGCTTCGATCCACAATTGATCCTGGTCTCCGCTGGCTTCGATGCTCACTGGAAACATACTGAGACGCAGGACGGACTCGCCGTTCAACCCGGTATGCTGCTCTCTACCGCTGGCTTTGCTAAGCTCAACGAGATTATTATCAATCTGGCCAGTACTGTCTGCGAGGGACGGCTAATTATGGTACAAGAGGGCGGCTATGATCTGCAAGCCACAGCCTCCTGCGCGGTGACATGCATCAACCAATTGCTAGGAGATGATGCGGCTGTCGATAGTTATGGTCCACCCCCTCATGTTCCGGCATATAGAATCAATACAGACGTGCTTATCGCGGAACTCCGCCGCATTCATCAGCTCACTGGCTACCGCATGCGTAACACTCCTAAGCCAGACATTGAAAAACTACGGCGCGAAATGTATGGCCCATCCACATCCAGCACTTCGTCTTCTGACCAGGACAAGAAAGATGAGCAATGAGGAATAGTATCAGAGACGAGTTTGATTCCATCAATTGATTTTGTAGTGGAAGTGTATAACTTCTGAAACGGCTTGCGTGCCTGCTATACATTTTCTATCTGGAAATTACTGCTTTATAGAGCATATCAGTATATGTGCCAAAATCCAGATCGCCCCTTATAATTAAATCATAACTGCCGAAAAGCTATTGACGATTCGATAGCAAAAGCGATACACTGAAGATGCTTTTGATAATCGAACAGATGAATGTAGCATGTAACAAAAGTTGCTTTTTTATTGATAGAGGACGTATGGTGCATCAGCAAAACCATGTGCGCTCGCTCAGTGAAGATGATATATACGCTATTGAGCGCTTGCTCCGCACATCAGAATATGTCTACCAACGGTTTACGCTCACCGAGCTGCCGCTACTGCTCCAACGTTATCCTGCCGTAGGCATCTTACATGATACCTCACTGTATGGCTTTTTGTTATCGCAAATTATCAGTTCGCCGTTTGCATGGATCAGCGGTTTTGGCGTGAGTTGGACAGAAAGTAAGGACTTTGCTAATATCTTCTCTCTCCTCCTCAATCAACTCTACTCAGATCTGCTCGCACGCGGTGTCCGCTATATTCACTACTCCGGCAATGACACGAACAACGATTGGCTACGCTCAGTATTGCTCACGCGTGGCTTCATACCCTATCGCAACCTCTATGCCTACGACAAATTCGATTTCGCAGTCCCCACAGAGGGGAATCAGCACGTCATCATCCGACCTGTGCGATTGCCAGGCGATATGGCGGCTCTGTTAAAAATTGAGGATGCCTGCTTCGAGGATTTATGGCGCTACGATCCCAATGCCTTTGAGGATATTAGCAGGACGCATCCTTACTTTGTTGTCGCGGAATTGGATAACAAGATCATCGGCTACCAATTTAACGCCACGGACGATGAGTTTGGCTACCTGGTACGTATAGCGGTCCATCCATCAGTAGGCGGGCAGGGCATAGGAGCCCGCTTGATGGCGGAGGCAACACACTTCTTTCAACAGGCACACGCTTCACGCATCATGCTGAACACGCAAGAAGATAACTATCACGCTCACCGTCTCTACGAGTGGTTCGGCTTTATCCGCTTACAGCAAAAAGGATTTGTGCTGCGCCGGCCGCTCTAGCCCTTGCAGCAGTCACCAGCCACGTTAGAAGCAAGCAAAGAGTGTTTATAGCAGACCTATCAGGTAACGCGCGGTGAGCGGCTGGCTCTTGTTTTTGACGGTGAGAGCAAAGGCCGGCCCAGCTTGCACATGTCGATAGACTTGTCTGTATGTTGGCTCGTTAAGCAAGATATTGTTATCACCAACGTTAGTCTGCAAGCGCGAGGCAATATTTACCACATCGCCAATGGCTGTGTAGTTTTGCATACGCTCCTGTGCCCCGACGTTTCCTACAGTGGCCGGACCAGTGTTCACTCCAATGCCAAAAGAAACGTCCGCTTCCTGTGGATGCGCGTACTGATACTCCTGAACAGCCATACGCATTTTCCATGCAGCTCGCACTGCCCGTAGGGCATGATTATTCTGTGGCAGAGGCGCATTAAAGATCGCCATCAATGCGTCGCCCTGGAATGCGGTCAACGTCCCTTCCTCCTCCCAGATCGCCTCACACATTATTTTTAGATAGCGATTAATCAGGTTCATTACTTCTTCTGGCGGCATGCTTTCGCTCAGGCGCGTGTAGCCGCGAATATCGGCAAAGACAACTGAGATCTCCTTCGTCTCGCCGCCCAATTTGAGCGCCATTGGATCGCGAATCAATTGTTCTACAACATGAGGATGCACATAACGCTCGAAGATACGTCGTACCTTTTTCGCTCGTGCCTCCGACCGTTTCAATTCAGTACGGTCGTCTATTACCAGAGCAACTCCAATATATGCTCCCTGTGGATCACGGAGAGAGCTCACATAGTAGTTCAGATTGACGATCTCATCGTGTTCACGCCCAGGAATCATACAGTCGATCGCTTGATTCACAATCGTTCCATGCTCATGCTGCGTCTGAGCTATCTGCAACATATCAATAATCCCAATCTGCCTCAAGTCCTTTAATGCTTCTTGATAATGCTTATTGCGCGCAAGGTTGGGATTCAAGCGTAAGATCATGCTTGCGGCCGCATTAAATGTTGTGATAATACCGGATGCATCTGTGGTTATAACACCATTCGCGATAGAGCCGAAGATATTATCCATATATTGCTTATCTTCTCTGACCTGCTGGATGGCTTTGTTAAGGTCGGCGAAGAGACGGGCATTGTCGATGGCAATTGCACCCTGATTACAAAAGGCGAGCAGCATCTCAAGATGTTTTGGATTGAAGAGCCTGGCTGTGAAGCGGCTGTCCACATACACTGCACCGATACAATGGTCGCGTACAACGAGTGGCGCACACATGATCGAGCGGATACCATACGTCATAATGCTTTCCTGCCCCTTTAAAGCATTATCGGACAGAGCATCATCAGTCGTCAGAACTGGTTCACGTGTACGTATAACACGCTTCACAGTATTACGGCTGATCTGGGCTGTGGCAAAAGCGTTCTCGGAGATAATGTGTGCGTTTTTATCACGCGCCATTGTAAACTCTGGCTCACCCGTTACAGGATCGACGAGCATCAAAAAGCCTCGCTCAGCCTTTACAAACTCGATCACTCGATCCATCACCAAACGCAAAACCTCATCAAACTCTAGAGTGGAATTCAGCGTGCGGCCAATATCATACAGTATCTCCAGCTCGTTACGTTCCTGTTTGAGATGACTAATGCTCTTTGTCAGATCCTCGCGCTCACGCTCAAACGCCCCCGTCGATGAGGGAGAGATGCTCGTCTGGCCTTGTAGCGTCTGAAAAACACGCTGCATAGTCTGACGAACCCGCCCCAGTTCTATATCCGCCGATTGGCTGACATGCAGAGCGTCACTCAGCAAGCGAACGCGAGGATCGCTACTCTCATTCACATATTTCCCTTCGACCGCAACCTCTAATTTCCGTGTATGCTCATGAAGTGAACTTGAAACACGTCGTAAGGTATCACTTATTATACGAATATCATCTTCTGGATTTTTCATTGAGGCCACGTGGTTCCCTCCATCTATGCTATAGCAGAGAGTAAAAACCAGGATTAGTTTTCTGACGATATAGTAGAAGGCAGAAGAAGATACTAACCCTTCCAATGCAAATACAGGCTATGAGCAATACATTGAAGATTTTTTTGCTTGCTTTTAACAGATAAACGCGCCAGCCTATCAATTATAGCACAGCAACTTTTTGGGATGTGTCCGACTCCCTGCGCCTTTGGCGCTTGTCTGGTTATCCTTCATTTTTGCTTTTTGTACGCATTTCAGGCTCCGCCTGAAATGCGTACAAAAAGCAAAAATGAAGGATAACCATTTTAGGATTGATTGGATCATCGCTTCGCACTCAAAGCATTTTTCTCGCAAATAAGCCACTGTACTCTCACATACAGTGGCTTGTTCTTTTCGGTTTTTAGCGGATTACCTACACCCCGTGCTCCTGGAGGTATGTATGGAACGAGATTGGCTTGAATCCAAAGTCCCGTTCGACGCTGTTGAGATCTGTTGTATTGTTAAAGGAAAAGAGGCTCATGGCTGCCTTTGTCAATGGAGGTTTGGGCAGGACAGCCTCCATGACGGCGGCTCCGATGGCAACGAGAGGAGTGGGAGAGTAGACCTTCAAACGGTTTGTGTGCAACGCTTTTAGTAGCTCATTGAAGACCTGTGTAAATGAGTAGTACTCCGGGCCGCCGATGGTATAGATCTTTCCGTTTGTGCGCGCGGGATCTTCGAGAACTTTCATGAGCACTGTAACGACATCCTCAACATAGATGGGCTGGAACATTGTTGTCCCTCCACCGATGAGAGGTAAGATTGGTGAGGTATGGATCAGATCGACCAGACCTTTAGTAAAGGACGCATCCTTTCCAAACAGGACAGAAGGGCGAACAATAGTCCAATCCAGGCCGCTTTCCATCAGCATTTTTTCTGATAGATAGCGTCCCTGCATGTAGCTTCCAGGCTTATCAGGCTTTGTGCCCAGGCCGCTGACCTCAACAACGCGTTTCACACCTGCCGCTTTGGCGGCCAGGATCAGATTCGACGTTCCCCCGACATTTGTTTCCTCGTAGTGGTCAGATGGACCCTCTTTCTTGTCAGCGGTCACAAAAGCGGCATGGACAACTGTCTCTATCCCTTGTAGGGCAGCATTGAGCGTTGCAGGCTGCGTCGTGGCTCCTTGCACCAGTTCAACTTTATCGGCGGGCAGAATGCTTGCCGCCTTCTTTACGTCCCGCACAAGACAACGTGGTCGCTCCCCCTGAGCAACGAGACGAGATACCAGGTGTCGACCAATATAGCCAGTGGCGCCAGTTATTACTATCATAACTTATTTCCCTCCCTTGAAGTAGTCGCTTTACGCTAGAGATGCTTCTCGCCCACTCATCAGGTAGGATTACGTTGAGATTAGCTAGCGCAAAGCCTCAATAGGCAGAAAGATACGTACAGCGACACCTTCGCCTGGCGCGGTCTTAACGGTAAGATTTCCACCAGCAATGGCCAGTAATGCACTATGTGTTAAGAGACCACCACCAGTTCCCGTTGTAGCACTACTTGCAGAGATAATTCCAACGCCATCATCGGCTACGACAACGTCTAGATCGGGATTGCACGAGGCGTCCAGGGTTACTTTGAGAGGGCGATGAACGTCAGCTCCGCGCGCGTGACGGGCAGCATTACGTAAAGCTTCCTGCACGGCAGCAAAAATGAGTTCGGCAATCGCTGGAGGAACCAGGTCGTCAATGTAGCGAGCGGCCTCCTCGGATACACGCCACTCAACTTCATCAAACGCATGCTGGAAATCTTGCTCAAGCATGGCGTGGATCGCGTGCATCATGCCATCACGTTCAAGCCGATGAGGAGCACCCGTCGCCATCGCACGCATCATAGTCGCCAGTTGATGGTGCACAGTGCTAATTGATCCAATAGCATCGCTAAGCACTTGCTCAGAGCGATGGTTTATTGCTGGCTCTCTTCCGTCTAGAGAGCGGGCCGTCTCTAAATGTAAAAGGGCCAGATGAAGCATAGGCAGGATCTCATCATGTAGCACACGCCGCTGCTGCGCGCCTAGCAACTTCACATCCACCGTTCGGCGACGAAGCAGGCCCGCGACCGCAAGCATCGCCTCATGGTCACGCAACGTATCCAGTATCCTCTGCCCACACGCCTGGGCTAAATCCATATCTTCATTTGTAAAAACGCTGCCATCCTCGCGCTGCCCTAGATAGAGCTTTGCCACCAGACCAAGCTCATCATAGATAGGCAGAACCCAGCAAATTACTGGTACACCCTGTAAGGACACACGTATGCGATAGGTGTAGATATCAGATTGCGGTTGATCATTGTCTCTGTAAGCAAACGCGGTATGCGTATGTTTCTCTCTCCTGACATTTGCATTCGTGCGCTCCTCCATCTGCTCTTCAAACTTGTCGAAAGAATCCAGGCTTGACCAACGATAGTTGAAGTTTCGTCGTACGGGTCCGGCTAGTACGACCAGGCGCGCGCATTTTACCTCCAGTACATCTTTACAAAGATGAAAAAAGAGCGCCTCCATATTTTGCTCAGTCTTTTGCAAATCGGTGTTGAGCCAGTGGCGTAAGTTCGTACTGCGCAAAAAGGGACCAAGCAGAGCGACATAACGATCGTGCGCAGTATAACTACTCCAGGTAAACAGAGCATAGGTTCCCGTCGCAATCGAAGTGATAAGCAAGAGGGCTCCTAGCGAACTTCGAGTCAGCAGAACCAGCAGTGCAATAAAAATAGCGATCGTTGTCGCAACAATGACGATACCACGCCACTGCTCAAAGAAGCCACGCCGCGCAAGGGGACGCTCAATCAGAATACCATGACGAACAATTGAGTACCCGATCAGCAGGACAATGAGGGCAACTGATCCAGTTGCAAAAATGTCGAGCAGAATCAAATTGAGAGGTATCGTGGTGAGGAGAGCAGGCGATGGAACTCCGTCAAGGCTATTGTCCCGGAGATGAAGCCAGTTAAACATGGACCAGACTCCCAGACCTCCCAGGCTGACGGTCAAGCAGACCATGAGCAGTGCGGCCAGAAGTAAAACAGGGCGCGCAAGATGCCAGGAGAGAATGGGCTCTGCCAATTGATCAACATCGACTGGATCGTTCCAGAAAGCTTCTCCAAGACTTCTCCGCAAAGAAGGCCGACGCTGACGCCTGGTCGCGAACTTCCAGAGTGTGCTGAGAAGACGACCAAGACGACCAGGCGTAAACCACGGTCCAATGGCACAGAATGTGACATAACACAAAAAAAAGATGGGCAACAGGATGAAAGGCGAAAAGAATCCGATGTGGAGATCTCTATGAACTGTGCTGTATGCTAACAGCAGCAGTGTATCTCTAAATGTAAACGTCGCCTGGTTCGCAACAAGCAATGCCAGGACGCTACAGCCTAAAAGCGCACTGCATGCAAGCAGCCACGGTCGCCTCCTGCGCCATCCTGCATTGATAAGCGCCGCGTAGTGAAGTCCGATGACGAACCAGATATACGGAACGCCGATAGCGGGAAACCAGATCAGATGCCATAGAAAATCGGTGAGATCAAAATCTGCATTCTTTATGAATGGTCCAGAAATAAGCAAGGCGTGAATAAAAAAGAAGAGCGCGGAGAGACCGAGACCAACGACGCCGACACGCGCAATCATACTACGTCGATCGCCATTAAGCCAAACAGTGCAGGCAAGCCAGAGAAAGGCAATGAGATTAAATATAGATAAAGCGAGCAGCAACGTCTGTAGAATCAAGGTAGGATTGAGAAGCGAAAATACTTGCATGTCATTCTTCTTTGTAGAGTGGAATCCATTCGCCGCGACGATCCTGGACGAGCGCAACTCCATTTTCGTCCCAGATCACCATACGATTGAGCATATAGATCAAGGTTGCCCGTGCCCGTGCAACCTTATCATCCACAGCATTTTCACTCAGCCCCCAGGCCGCGTAGATCCGACCGTTTGTACGACTGACCGCACGCTTATCGTGTAAGCTGAGACGTATGGCAATCTGCTCATTTGTCATGCCCTGCGCCATTAATTCTGCCACACGTAGTTCGTTCGGTTCCAGTAAAGCACGCGGCGATTGCTCATCCAGGTCGCGCACCTCCTGCACCCGGTCCTCGATCTCTGGATCGACCAGGCTCCTTCCATTCACCGCATCACGTAAGAGCGGAACGAGCATGCTTGGGAGCAGGTAATTACTTTTCCGCACATAGGCATAGTGAGTCAGGATACCCGATGCACGGAACTCGCGATAGTACTCGTCATCATCCTGAATAGAATAAAACACGACCGGCGTGCGTGGACGTTCCCGCCGAATAGCAGTTGCAGCAGCCACACCACTGAGAGCACGCCGTCCCTCCTGCGCGTCCTGCAACTGCACATCCATCAGAATAACATCCATATCCAATTCTAACGCTCGTGATACCGCCTCACGCCCAGTTGCCGCCTCTCCTACCACCTGAATTGCTCCGGTCGCCTCCAGGCCCTCATACAGCGCCTTGCGCAGAGGTCCATGATCATCGACCAGTAGCACCTTTATCATTCCCATAGAAATACGCCTTCTTCTCCTACTACAAGATGTCTTATCCTTTAAACGAGACAGAGTGCAAGGATCGCATGATTCCTATAAGATTGTAACAATTTTACCGCCGAGGGTACAGGTTTTACCGCCAGAAATTATGCACACAGAACTCTTGTACAGAGAGAAGCAAAGCACTCAGTATCCAGCGCTCTGTTCAAATGCCTCTGCAATGACTTTATATCCTACCCTGGTGCTATGAACATCATGGAAAGAACTACAGATCCAGGTGTAGACACAGATACTCTGGTTTGGAGTCGCGGCACTCCCAAAGGCACTGAACACATCAACCAGCATCCCAAAATTCTGGACATCCGCAGCTATGTGGCTGTTCATCTCCTGCATCAACGGCACAGTATTGGGACACTGATTCTGATATGGATCATAGTAGTTCCCGACCAATAAATCACCCGTTACATTGCCATTTACCGTTAAAGCCGCATGAAGACGTGGAAGGATGACTTGCGCCAGATTGGTATCAAGGGCCGCCAAATCACTCTTAAATTTTTGAGTGTCAACCACACAGGTTGTGTTGCTAAGATCGGGGAGCACATCGTTGGCTCCGATATCCAGCGTTACAGGACTTACCTGCCCCTGATGCTCATTAAGATAGAGCAGGGCCGCGCTCAACTGATTGCCCTGGTACGGAAACTTGCGCAACAGCGCGTAAGGGCAGCCACCGTTAATAAAGCTGGCGCTGGTCTCGTCTGGACAGGCGAGATTCGCCGTCTGTTTATTTCCCCGAGTTCGCAAGTTCGCACTCAAGTCATCGACATAGCCATGATCAAAATCAAGGTTCGGCTGATATCCAAAGGCCAGCGAATTCCCCAGCGCGAGATAGTATTGTTTGGGACCGACCGGTACATCGGGACTATACGCCAATGTGCGAGCCTGAACAGCAGGAGTACCTGTTCCAATCAGCAGAAGAGCAAACGCAAAAGAAGCAAGCAACCGAATGAAAAATTTGGACCTTTGCATAAATACAGTTCTCCATTATGATGGAAACACGCCGCTATAGACGCTTATCCGATAATCCTAAATAGAGTGTAGAAAATATGTGCATACTCTCCCACAAAAATGAACGGTTACCGACGACTCTTTCGAGGATGATATGATATATTTAGAAGAAGCGCATGCCGCTTTGCGTCCATACACCATCTTATTTTGTCGGGGGAGTGTTAAATGACGATAGTACCAGCCAACCGGGAGAGCAGCGTACAACTGGGACTACTGCTTCACAATCATCAGCCAGTAGGGAATTTTCCGTGGGTCTTTCAAGAGGTCTACGAGGCATCCTATTTACCGATGCTTGAAGCGTTGGAGCGACACCCACAGGTGCGGCTCGCACTTCACTACACAGGCTCACTGCTTGACTGGCTTGGAGAGGCACACCCCGAATTTCTTCAACGTGTTGCAAAGCTGGCGGAGCGGGGGCAGGTAGAGATGGTGGGCGGCGGCTACTATGAACCTATTCTGCCATCGATTCCTGATACAGATAAAGTTGTTCAGATACGTCGCCTTACAGAGCGCGTGCAGCACGATTTTGGCATGAAGCCAACGGGGATGTGGATGGCCGAGCGGGTGTGGGAACCAGGCTTACCACGCTTCTTACGCGAGGCTGATATTGATTGGACTATTCTGGACGATATCCACTTTAAGAGTGCTGGCCTGGAAGATAAAGATCTCTATGGATATTATGCGACCGAAGATCAGAGCACGGTCTTGAAAGTCTATGCGACGAGTCAGGCGCTTCGCTATACTATTCCATGGCGACCGGTGCGCGAGAGTATTGAGGCTCTACGCTCTTTGGTAACACCAAATGGTAATCGCATTGCCGTGATGGGCGATGACGGAGAAAAGTTTGGAAGCTGGCCCGACACCTATGCCTATTGCTGGGGCTCTAATGGACAGCCTGGCTGGGTTGAAGAGTTTTTTACCGCCCTGGAGCAGAATAGCTCGTGGCTACATACAACACTCCTGGGCGAATATGCAAAGGTGTATCCCGCGCTGGGCCGCATTTATATTCCAACATCGTCTTACATAGAAATGACGGAATGGGCGCTTCCACCTCAGAAGGCATTTCAGTTTGGGCAGCTTGTGCATCAGCTAGAACACGAGAAGCGGACTGATATTCTTCAATTTATGCGCGGTGGCTTCTGGCGCAATTTTCTGGTTCGCTATCCGGAGATCAACAATCAGCATAAGAAAATGCTGCGCGTGCATGATCTGGTCTACGCGGCGGGTGCGACAGAAGAGGTGGGACTGACACATCTCTTACAGGCGCAGGCCAACGATACCTATTGGCACGGGCTCTTCGGCGGCATCTATATGGCCCACGTACGTGCGGCTATCTATCAACATCTTATTCAGGCCGAGAACGCTGCTGACCGCGTCTTGTATGGATCAGCGTCATGGCAACACTACGAGTTTACCGACTTTCATCGCGATACGCTTGAGAAGCTCATAGTCGAGAGCGATCAGCAGAATCTGTATATTGATCCTCAATACGGCGGCTCGCTCTTCGAGTGGGATATACGGCGCAGCGCTCACAATATGCTCTCGGTTATGACCAGACGCGAGGAAAGCTATCATCAAACACTGCGTCTCTACGAACAGGAACGCCGCCGCAATGCCAATATGGCGGCATCCAGTTCCGCAGGAAGTGAACCTGGATCGCCGCATACCACTATCCGTACAAAAGAAAGCGGCCTGGATCAATTTCTTGCGGTTGATCGCTATCGACGCAATAGTCTGCTGGATCATTTTCTTCCTCAGGGCTTACCATTATCGGACTACATGACGGGTCGCTACGAGGAACAAAGCAATTTTGCAGCACAGCCATACGAAACGATCGTCGAGCAAGACGCGAGCGGTATCACCATTACGATGCAGCGCAAGGGGCAGATCAAACGCGCGGGAGCACTCAGTTCTCTTCTGGTACAATTAACGAAGACTCTTTTCATTCCATCAGGCGAGGAAAAGCTTGTTATTCGCTACCAGATTCAAAACAGAGGGCAGGCACGTCTAGAGACACATTTTGCCTCAGAATGGAACATTAACCTGCTTGGCGGTGGAAAAAACCCGCAGGCATACTATCAGATTGATGGTCATCAATTAGAGGACAGCCACTTTGATAGCACAGGTGAGCTTCCTGATGTGACAACCTTTTCTATTGGAAATACCTGGCTGCAGCAAGATATGAGCTTTTCGAGCAGCAAGGCCGCAACACTCTGGCGCTTCTCTCTAGAGACCGTGACCGGCTCTGAGGCAGGCTTTGAACGCACTCATCAGGGAAGCTGTTTTACATTCCTGTGGCTCTTGATGCTAGAGGCCGGAGAGATCTGGAATGTTGAGATCGTCGCACAGGGTCATAAACCTGCATGATCTGATGTTGAATTGGTCCCGTACTCCTCGCTTGCGTTAGTTGGACACAAGAATATTGTATCTGACTGCGTTCTGTCTATAAAATTTATGTTGTAAAGGTTCTTAGCGATTACTTTCAATATTGATTCATCTCTATAGAAGATGAAAAGGGAGTCTCTAAACAGTGCAGAAGGTATTGATACTACAGCATATGCAAGAAAACCCTAAAGGCTTCGTTGGTACCCTCCTGGATGAATATGCTATCGACTACGATGTAATCGATGTTGAGAAAGACGTACTGCCGGACCCGACACACTACGCAGCGATCATCGCTCTTGGTGGCGATCAACACGTCTATGACGATCAGACATATCCCTATTTTAAGCAGGAAAAGGTGTTCATCCAGCAAGCTATTGAACATGCTATTCCTTTCCTCGGCCTGTGTCTGGGCGCACAAATTCTGGCGGCTGCATTGGGGGGTCAGGTGAAGAGACATAGCATGACCGAGGTTGGTTTCTTCGATGTCCAGCTCACTGATGCAGGAGCGCGTGATGCACTCTTTGTGGGCCTGCCGGGCTACCAGAAAGTCTTTCACTGGCATGAGGATACCTTCGACTTACCGTCAGAAGCGGTACTACTTGCAACCAGTGAGAATACAGAGAATCAAGCCTTTCGTTATGGTCCATCTGCCTATGGACTACAATATCATGTCGAACTTGATGATGCTATACTGCACACCTGGCTTTATCAGCCCGCCATGCGCGCGAGTATGATCTCAACCCTGGGTGTAGAAGCCTATCAGATGCTTGTAAATAAACGCTCAAGCCAGATGCCGATCTATCAAGACCACACAAGAATTGTCGTCAACAATTTCTTGCGTAGTAGTGGTTTTCTACATTGAAAAATTTGCACTGAAAGTGTGTAAACTCTTTTCTTTTTATACCATGATCTGCTATACTTGCTTTCAATAGTTTATTCTGTCAATCTTGAGGGTCTGTGATATACTATTAATCTTGTGAGCCTTCAGGGAAGAAGCGGGGAATGAAGAGTCGTGGTACGCAAGCAATTATCTAAAGCAAACAATTTACTGATATTCTTTGACCGGCAGGTCTGTTCTATGGGCAAATGGTATACACATGCAAATGCAAATAATAAACAGCAGTTCAACAAATTTTATTGTGAACCCTATCGAAAGGCAGCGCGCAACGAAGATGCCACAGCATAAAATAAGACCATATATGCACTCTTCTACCTATCCTTCTCAACAGTCGCCTTTCATCATTTCACGCCGCAGTGCTGCTAACGAACGCCATCCAGACCGCAATGAAGACAATATCCTTATAGATGAAGTCAGTGGCCTCTTTGCCGTCTTTGACGGTGTAGGAGGGAGTGCGGCGGCTGAGATCGCATCGCAAACTGCTGCCAATTCAACAATCAATGCATGGAAACGTATTCTCACTAAAGACCAGAACCGGCGAAAGATCTACAATCTGCTCGAAGACTGTCAGGAGCGTGATTTCTGTCAGATGTTAGAAAACCTGGTCCTCGAATCTGATGAGCAAGTTCGTACACACGGTGCCCAACGGGCCGGTACTGACGATCTCGCGACCACCGTTGCCCTGGCCGCCTTTTGTCGGCAACCACACTCCAGAGAATATACGATGGTGCATGCACATGTCGGCGACAGTCGCATCTACTTGCTGCACCATGAGGAACGTATGAAGCGCCTGACGCACGATGATGGACTGCTTACAAAGCTGATCGAAAACCAGATTGTTGATGAAGAGCATGCGCTACAGATTGATCAGGCTATGCGTGCAGATCAATTATCTGACGTCGAGTATAGCTACTTCCGCCTTCGTGGGGGCATTACACAAGCGCTTGGAGGACCTCTGCCTCCTACTATTCATACGGCAGAAACAATTGTGCATCCAGGCGACCGCATCCTTCTATGTACGGACGGTATTCACGATAATTTGACGGATGAGGAGATCGAAAACATCATACGCATCAGCCCGCGTACCTCAGCCGCCCGCGTCCTCGTCGAACACGCGCGCCAAAGATCGCACGAAGACCGAACGCAGACTATTCGTTCCAAACCCGACGATATGAGTGCTATCGTTATGACATTTCGCATTTAGGGCGCGAAGGAATCTTTCTGTCCTTGTATCACTTTATACGCCTCTTCCATAGCCGCACGTTCCTGCCTTCGAGGCAGGAGGGATGCTGCCTCGAAGATAATAAGCCTGAATCACAAAATTATAATCAATCCACTGAGACTCCCCGGTTTAAAAACGCGGGGGTTCTGCTCAGCTCCCCGTCAGTTGCTTTCGTCTTCAGGATCAACGCCTCACAGTTCAAGGGGTGTCTCAGGCACCCCGTCCACAGGCCGAGTGTTCTACTCCTGTGGCACCTGTCCGTTTATCAGGCAGGCCAGCCCTTCGGCTAATATTGATGGCACCAACTTTATCTCGATGGCCCATCCATCCACAATCCACACACACGTACGTACGATCATGCGCTTTATTGCGTGCTGCACATGCTGGACACTCCTGGCTCGTATAGGCTGGATCAACCTGAAGCACCTTGATACCGATGCGCTGTGCCTTGTAGGTGATGAATTGGGTCAATTGAGAAAAGGACCACGTGTTGTGCATTCGATTGTTTTTGCGTGCCCTTGCACCACGACTTTTGCGTGTCGTGCCTTTCCTGATGGTAAATTGACTGAAAGGTGGACCGATTTTGTACTGAAGGGTGGAAATTTACACTGAAGGGTGGAACTTGACGCCTCGATGCCTGGAAAAACCGCTTCCCATCAGGTATACTTTTCACTGAATATGTAATTTGCGCTCCTCATCGAGAGCTTGACAAACGGTTGGAATGCGGAAGACAGACGCACCTGAAGTAAGGCGAGGTTGCTCATGGTCGCACCTGAAGTACAAGGCATTGATCTGTTCAAAATAGCGAACCGCTCCATTTCAGGATGGATTCCGAGCCTCAAAACGGGCACCACTGTTCGGCAGCCGTTCTGTAGTCAGCTCGAAGACGTCAGGACATTCATCCAGCCGAAGTGACTGAGCGATTAGCTTCAATCGAGGCCAAGAAGCTCGTCGTGGCAACACTGCCGGAGGCTGTTCCAGATGCCGACCCTGATCGTCCTGTACGTGTCTTACCCGTTCGCACGATGCGAGAGGAGTACCGTTGATGACCCACCCCCTCTTTCGCTCAGAAATGTTCGTCGAGACAGCCTTTGAACGAAGATTCCAGGCCATGCTACGTTCCGCTTGGCACAAGCGAAGCTGGCACAAGCGAAGCTGGCACAAGCGAAGCTGGCACAAGCGAAGCTGGCACAAGCGAAGCTGGCACAAGCGAAGCTGGCATGTGATCGTCGCCGATCCAGGCTCAGGCAAGAGCATGGGCATCCGCGACCTGATCAAAAGGGCTGGCGGACGATCCGTTCTCGCGGTCACGTCTCCGAAAAACAATGACGATGAGCAGGCACTGGGTGACCAACTGTTCAGCGCCCTCGGTCTGCCGCTACGAGGGCATTGGCGCACCCGCAAGCGGCACCATCATGGGACACCTGTACCGATACGGCACGGAATGCCTGATTGTGGATGATGCCCATGATCTCTCCATGGCTCATCTGATGTTCATCAAGGAAGTGACAGACCAGGGGCGGTTGCAGTACGATCATCCGCTTGGGTTGTGCCTGGTTGCGGCTGGGCGTGGCAACACGATTCCCTTGAAGGTGACGTTAGACCAACCTGACCCCACGTGGCTCCAATTCCGACGCCGCTTTGACAAAGTGGAACCGTTTTGTCGGATTGCAGGCCACAGCAGCGAAGAAGTACGCGATATCCTGGCAACCCTGGAAACGGTGTACCAGCAGCTCTTTCCACAGCTCAACTTACGCCAATGGGCAGGCACGATTTACACCTGGCTGACGCATCCGGTCCTCGACCCGACCCACTCTGGCCGCGTCACGATGGATAACCTGATGAAGATGGTGACGATTGCCCTGGAATGGACATACGAGGCCCAGGAAACCAATGTGCGGGCCGAGCGGCTCAAGTCCGCCGCAGAGCTTCTCGTGCTGCGCCATGACACGCTGCGGATCATTGATGGAGCAGGTCCTAGCGTCGAAGTCCCGCTAACAGACGCAACAAAACCTACAAGGACGAATGGGACAGAGCGAGAGCAGGAAACGGTCCAGGAAAACGAACAGCAAAACACGGTGGAAACGGTAGAAATGGCGAAAGAACAGGGGCAAACGAGCACATCACCCAACTGCACGTTTTCTAAAGTGGTGGTTTCCATCGATCCCAAACGGTTTGCTGACAGTACCGTTGCCGTGGTGGAATGTCCTGACTGTTCGAGAACGCGTTCGCTCTCTCCAGTCAAGGGTGTCCTCCAGTTCCCACCGCACAAGCCACGCAAAATCCAGACCCCGGTGACTGGCAAGCGTTGGTCTGCTCAGGGAAAAACGGACTGGGACGTTGTCGGCGGATAGCGCGATGGGATGCATGCTCGCAAGATACTGCATCTCTGGCAAAAAGCGTCGCTTGACACAGTCCTCTCTCATCATCTATCATGTCATTACGTACTGACATATGAAAAGATACAGATGAGGAGAATCTTGTGCCACCACTGGTTCCACAAGCGACGGCGCTCAAGGCAAAATTGTTCCGTGGCTTTTCCGATATGTCCCGGCTTTCCATTCTCGAAGCGTTACGTGCTGGCCCCATGACGGTCAGTGCCATTACCGAGAAAACGGCGCTTTCACGAACCAACGTCTCGAACCACCTGCGCTGTTTGTCCGACTGTGATCTGGTCGTCTCTCAAACACAAGGTCGGTACACGCTCTACCAACTCAGCGATCCACGAGTAGCCACACTCCTGGGACTTGCCGATGAATTGCTCGCTGACGTTGCACAAGGAGTATATGAATGTACGCGATATGAACGATCAGAGGAGTGTTGCTGAAATGGCACGACACCTTCCAGTACGCAATTCTGTGCCTGTGGCACAACCTCCAACAACACGAAAGAGCGATGTTCGTCAGGGGATCTGGATCGAACTGGTCACGATTGTCTGGATGGTCATTGAGGCGAGCATAGCCATTCGTATTGGCTTTGCCACGCGGAGTGTTTCGCTGCAAGGCTTTGGCATTGACAGCATCGTCGAACTGATGACAGGTGGCATCCTGCTCTGGCGATTGCTCGTTGAGCAGCGCAGCAGCTCGGTCGAACGGGTTGAGCACGCGGAAAGGCAAGCTTCTTGGGTAACTGCCATCAGCCTCTTTGCCCTGGCTGTTTACATTATCGGTGACAGCACTTTGAGCTTCTTCACGCACACCCGGCCAGAAGCATCCTGGTGGGGAGTAGGTCTGGCCGTAGCCGCTGCCATCATCATGCCGCTCTTGTGGCAAGGCAAGCTTCGGATTGCCAAACGCATTGGGAGTGCAGCGCTCAAAGCCGATGCAGCCTGTAGCGTCACGTGTGCCTACATGTCTCTGACATTACTTGCTGGCCTCCTGCTCAATCGTTTCTTTGGTTGGTGGTGGGCTGATCCGCTGGCAGCTCTTGCCTTAGTGTATTTCCTGGTGCAAGAAGGCCGTGAGGCGTTGCATGAGGCCCGAACTGGTGAAACTTGTAGCTGTGGCGAAGACGATTGCTGACTGTCGAAGAGCATGGATGCCGTGTGGGGAAGAAAATTTGAAATGCTCTCTTGGGTCTCCTGACGAGACCCGCTTTTTTGACGAAGAACGCTTATCAGGTGAAATGCACATGGAGGTTTTTTTGAGTCAAACTGCTCTCCTCAAACGAGGATTACTTCTCGAATATCTGACACTCGGCTGGAACATCGTTGGGGTCGTTCTTGTAATTCTTGCGGCCCTTGCAGCTCGTTCTGTCGCCCTGGCTGGCTTCGGACTGGACTCGCTCATCGAAATCTTCGCTTCTGTTGTCGTTGTCTGGCAGCTCACTGGAGTCAACCAACATCGCGAGCGTTTGGCACTTCGTCTCATCGGCATCGCCTTCATCGCGCTGGTGCTCTACATTGTGGCGCAATTGTTCGTCACGCTTCTTGCCGGAACGCATGCAGCTACCTCGATTGGAGGCATCATCTGGATTGCAGCCACTTTCCTGGCCATGCTCCTGCTTGCCTTTGGCAAACGGACGACAGGGCAGCAATTAAAGAATGAAGTCTTGCTCACTGAAGGGCGTGTCACGATGGTCAATGAAGTCTTGCTCACTGAAGGGCGTGTCACGATGGTCGATGCCTATCTTGCTGGGGCGGTCCTGGTTGGACTCCTGCTTAATGCCCTCTTTGGCTGGTGGTGGGCTGACCCGCTGGCCTCGCTCGTCATTATCTACTATGGCATTCGGGAAGCTCTTCACGCGCTGCGCGAGAGCACAGAGAGCGTGGAATTGCTTGGTGTTGATGGAAAGGACAGATAGTGCTCTCACTGCTCATTGCTCTTGGACTGCTGGTCATCGGAACTGCGTTGCTCTTGCTTGGAGCCGACTGGTTTCTGGATGGGGCAAGCAATCTTGCACAGACGCTTGGCATCAGTGCTCTTGTCTTAGGCGTCCTCCTCGCTGGACTGGAACCAGAGGAGATGCTTACGGCTGCCATTGCCTCTGCGCGAGGTGCTCCCACGCTTGCAGTAGGCAATGTCATTGGCACTAATGTCACCATCACGACGGTGGCCTTGGGACTCTCCGCGCTCATCTTTCCCATGACGATCAATCGAGGAGTGAGACGACAAGCCCTTATTGCCACCCTCGTGTCGATCGTCCCTGTCGTCTTGCTCTTCTTAGGAGTCGTGACCCAACTCGAAGGGGCCTTCTTGTTGATCATCTTTGTTAGCTACACCATCTTCTTGTTTCGCACGGACCAGGAGGCCGTCAAGCGCATGGCCGAGGCGGAAAGAGATGACGATGATGCCACAGTACATGATCAGAAGCCTCAAGACTCTCGTCGCTTCAGATGGAAACCGGTGCTCCTGACCAGTGGGGGTTTAGCTGCAATGGCGGTGGGTGGGACAGCGATGGTGGAGGGTGCCCTCCGTCTCGCTCAGAGTATTGGACTGGGCCAGGGAGTTGTCGGAGCCACGATTGTTTCCCTTGGGACTGGGGCAGAGATGATTGCTCTCGGGGTAAGCGCCGCACGCAAGAAACGAGCTGATATCCTGGTGGGCGGTATTCTTGGCTCCTTTGCCTACAATCTGCTGGTCACTCTTGGACTTGCAGCCACCATTCACGCCATTCCAGTTGATCCTCATATCACCTTCATCGCTTTGCCAGTGATGATCGCCGTTCATCTGGTACTTCTGGCTCTTGTCTGGTATGGGAAGATTCCTCGTTTGATGGGTGGCCTCCTTGTGGGAATCTATATTGCCTATCTCATTGCCGTTGTGCTAGCCTAGAGTGGAGATCCCAACTTGAAACGAGCCTTCTGCTCTTCACCATCGGCATGCCAATTTACAAGATATCGATGGAAGAAGCCAGGTGAGGAGCGGTTTTTCCAGGCACCGAGAGGTCAAGTTCCACCCTTCAGTGTAAATTTCCACTCTTCAGTACAAAATCGATCCACCTTTCAGTTAATTTACCACCTGATACCCGAAAGGGATTCGACTTTGATCGTTCCGACCCCCTGAGCCTGAGCTTGATTGACGATCCGCCTGGAAAGCTGATGATTGATATCCTTCATCCATCGCTGTTCTTTGCCCTTGCTCCGGCGAACTTCACGCATCTTCCTGGCCTTTTGCAGAGACTTGCGACGAGCGTAGAAGCGTCGGCGCATCATGCGTTGATAGCGTCCATTGCCATAGAAATGTGCGCCTTGTCCTGTTGTGTAGCTTACGGCGAGTACTTTCATGCCCAGGTCGATTCCCATTGAGAGCTCACTCTCAACAGGACAAACAAGAGGCAAGGTCAGGGCAATATCAGCACACCATTTGCCACGTTTTTGCTTGATTTGTAACAATCCGGGCTTGCCAACGTAGACGATGCCATCACAGGAGATATGAGCCTGTTGTGTTTTCCCGTTGATGCTCAGTGGAAGGGTGAGCGTAGTATCCGTGAGGGACCAGTTCTGGTTATTCCACTGAGCAAGAGGCTTTTTGAGCATGGGGATCACGCCCAGGTCGAGGGATCGCTTGAATACGCTCTGAGCATCGCGTAGAGCTTGGTTCTTTACGGCACTTGGAAGCGCACACGTGAAGTCTTTGGTACTGACATCATCAGGCAAGAGGTCAGCATCCAGAGCTGCGACCAGCACATTGACGGTACTGATATATTCAGCGCAATGTGCTCTCAGAAGCGCAGTCTGTTCATGCGTTGGGTGAAGTCGTATCTGGAGCGTCGTGGCGTTCTCGACGCTTTTCCTCTTGCTCACGGGACAAGTCCTCCTTTCCTACTCGTTTGAGTTCTTCATCTGCAAGACTATTGAGGAGATGAACAATGCTCATCTCCCTCAAGACTGCAAGCAAACGTAGCTTTCGCAAGGTCTGTGTCCAGATGCGCGTTGTTTGGTAGTTCGGTGTTGCCATGTATACGTTTTACTACAGGTACGACAAGAACACAACAGACAACCACTAATGTAGCTCAAGGAAAAGCCATTCATCCCCGGTCTGAAGTTATCTAAAGGTAATTTTTACCATGTTGTCATAGTCTTTCATGAGGAGTGAGCCTCTCTTTTTACGGCTTGCCTGACGATATATACAGAGTACCATACGTTCGTCTTTCATGTCCTTTACGAAGAATCGCTTTTTTATGAGAGAGGGGAAATCGTCATGCAGGCCCAAGAAATTGTCACACAGTACCACCAGAAGCGATATATTGTCATTGATAATAGTGGGAACCTTGCTCGTTCCTGTCGTTCGCTACCTCAAATACCTTGATGCGATTGGCCGGGCACGCAATACGCTGCGTTCCTACGCTCAAGGACTCTCACTGTACTTTACCTACCTTGCACAGCAGCAGATCGATCACCAACACGTTACCCTTGATGATCTGGCAGGATTCGTGCTCTGGCTCAAGAATCCGTATCGTTCTCTGAAGATCCTTCCTATGCAACCCGTAGCCCAGGCCAGGTCTAATCGAACCATCAATCTGATCATCACTGCCGTCTCAGGTTTCTACGATTACCTCTGGCGGCAGGATGACCTGGCCGCCGATCTCAATGAGAAAACTCGCACCTATCTGCCAGCGCGAACGCGCTCCTACAAGAGTTTTCTGCACCATATTGCCAAAGGGAAACTCGTCGAAAAGAATGTGCTCAAACAGCGTGTGCCAAGGCGTGGGAGGCCCAAAACCCTCATGAAAGAGCAAATCGAAACGCTGGTGAATGCCTGTGAGAATCCTCGTGACCAACTCCTCCTCGTCCTGCTGTACGAGAGCTCTCTGCGCATTGGAGAGTGCCTTGCTCTGTGGATCGAAGATATCGATGTGGATGGTCGCAAGATCCATGTACGTGATCGTGGTGAACTTGCCAACGGTGCGGAAATCAAGACGCTGGCCAGTTGTCGTGTTGTTGATGTCTCTGATGACTTGATCAATCAGGTCCTCGACTACCTCGTCATTGTACATACTGATGAGGTGCAGACAAACCATCTCTTCATCAAGCTACGTGGTGCCAACGCAGGTCAACCACTAGAGTATGCCGATGTCAATGATCTGTTTCAAAGGCTCAAGTCTAAGACAGGAATCGACGCTCACGCTCACTTGCTGAGACATAGCTCCTTAACAAGCTTAGCAAAAAATGGCATGCGTCCAGAAGTGCTCCGCGAACGTGCTGGACATGCCCAGTTCCAGTACACCTACCAACTCTACGTCCACCCGAATGAAGAGGAGATGCGGGAAGAGTGGGAACGAACTGGGGGAGATTCGCAGATTGTGCAATCCTCACGAAAGGAGCAAGAGCGATGATCACATCTCTCCATGCGGTTTCTGCGTCACCTCAGTTTGATGCTGTTGAAGCAGAACTTGCCAAAGATGTTTGGGATGTTCGTCTTCTGCCGGGAGTACGTTACGCTGCTCATAGAAGCAATCATCTCCTCAATTTTACATTGGTTCCTGCTCCTTTTCGGCAAACAGTGAAGCAATACCTGAAATTTCTTCTGGCTCAAAAATCCCAATCTCATTGTGCTACACAATTGCGGTATGTCAGGCTATTCTTGCAGTTCTTTGTTGAGTTGCGACCAGAGATGAGAAACCTTTATCAGCTTACCAGGAACGATATCGAAAGGTACCTGTTTTCCTTAAAAGGGATGATCGGGAAACCAAATTGTTGGGGCATGTTATGCAGCTCAAGGCATGTGTGGGGAGCGGTAGTTACGCTGAGATACTTTCTTGAATATCTGGAACGTACCTCTCATCCTGATGCTCCAGCCATGCCTGTGAGCAAGTTGATATGGCCCGGTGACGAGGGGAAAAAACCTCAACAGAAATACACTGAAGACAAATACATTCCAGAAACGGTGCTGTCTCAGCTTGAGAAGGACATGCACAAATTATCATCAAAGTACTTGCCTATCGTAATTATCCTACGAGCTTCTGGATGGCGCATTGGCGATGTACTGAATCTTCGTTACGATATCTGTTTAGAACACTCATCAAGTGGATGGTGGCTCTGTGGCGACATTCTCAAGACGGAGGTGATGAATCACAGAGTGCCTCTCTCTGATGAAATCGCCGCAATTGTCACAGCTCAAAAAGAATTGGTCAAGAAAGTCTTTTTGCATGAGGACAATCCTGAACGATACTTGTTTCCTGCGACATCTAAGCAACGGAAAGGACGCCCTTTGGATGAAAAATATGTCCGAAAGGCGCTCAATCAACTCGCTGTCACTTGTGAGATTAAGGATGACAATGGAACCATTTTCCACTTCAAAAGTCATGCTTTCCGTCATACCAAAGCTGTTGAGATGATTAATGCTGGAATGAGTCTTGTTCATGTGCAGAAATGGTTAGCCCACCTGACGCCTGAAATGACCCTGGCATATGCCAAGCTCCTTGACTCCACCATACGGAAAGAATGGGAACAGGCATTTGCGAAGGGAGCGGTACGTATTGACGTGCAGGGTCAGCCAAAGGTTGTGAGCACCGAACAACTTGGCAACGAACAAGAGATCGAATGGGAGCATATCCGCCACAATCTCGATGCAGTTCGCTTACCCAATGGCTACTGTTTCAAGCCCAAGAAAGCCAATTGCCCGACACAGGACACGCCCTGTTACACCTGCCGCCACTTCTGTACGACGCCTGACTTTCTTGTTCAGTTTGAGCGTGAGGAACGAGAATTGCAAGAGCTGATTGAGCTGGGCGAGAAAGCTGGAAGCGACATCTGGGTGGAGCGTAACACACAAAAACTCAGCAGGGTTGTGCCAGTGATCCAGGTGCTTCGTAAAGGGGATCTGCATCATCCTGCTGGCAAGGCCATACGCGAGTACACTCCAGAAGAAAGGGCCAAACGAGGATGAGTGATGAGACCACGATCAAACCAAATATTACTGGCCTCCTGGCGTATGCACAGCGAAAGTCAGAAGCTGCGCAGCAACGTGTCCACCAGACCATTGACCAGCTTCTCCGAGAGCAGCAAGCTGTGAATTTCAATACAGTCGCGAAGACAGCGAATGTGACCAAGAGCTATCTCTATGCACACCAGGACGTACGAGATCGTATTGAGGCGTTACGTACACAGCAAGGCCAGGAACGGTTAGAACGACAGTGGGCACAACGCCAACAGCACCAGGCACGTACGGACAAAACGAAGGACGTCATGCTGGTCGCCAAAGATCGACGCATCAAGGCACTGGAAGCGGAAAATCGCCAGCTCAAAGAAAAGCTGAAAGTTGCTCATGGGAAGTTGTATGAGCAAGTTTGAAAGATCTTTTTCCTCCCGATATTGCCTGCGCCCGAAGGAAGCAGACAATATCGGGATGTAACACCGAGGATATATCCTTAATGTTGTTCGAGGTTAATTTTGTTCTGAACTTCAGATAACTTCAGACACGGGGCTCTCTGGCTTAGTCAATGTAATGCAAGTGCGATAGTATGTTCTTCTCCCCACTTGCCCTCCCAGATGTGCTCTTGAGCTACTACAGATTGTTGCAGCGTGCCCTCAACGTCCAGTCCTGTAACGTCCTCTTTTGCCTTCTTAGCAGAACGCAGATGCAAGGTGTAACTCTGGGTATCGCGTACTCTACATTCAACGCTAAGGGTATAATTGCCCCAGGGCAGAGGCTCCACATGATATGTAGCTCCTTCATGACGTAGCGCCTGAGGGAGCTGTGGAGCAATTATGATCGTATCAACTTTGTCTTCGCGCAATCCTAGTAGATAGCGGAGTAGAAGATGGACACTTAACGCTCCCCAGCCATAGCCCTCAATCCCTGCATTGACGTAGTTTGTCTCACCCAGTTTCTCCACAGCAACCGTCCCTAGATATTCACGAGTAACACCGGGTAGCCCGCCGTGCTCATCTAGCTCTCGGCGATCTGTACTACGATAGGAAGCATCAATAAAGCGATAGGCCAGTTCCGCAGCTTCTTGAGTTCTCCCCGCGGCTCTCGCCGCTTCGACGAGCATCAAAACAACGGGAGGCCAGGAGAGCGGTGCCCAGCCACTATGCATAGGAAGGTGGGAAAAATACTCCAGCAATTGTTCTACCTGCCCCCAGCCCGCCACCCCGCAAAAAATCGGAGAAAGATGCATAGTGTCCGGTTGTGATGACCATTCTTGCGCTACAGCATCATAATCACGGAACCAGCCTTCATGCCACATCAGACGAGTTTTGATGGTAAATTCATTCGCGATACTTTGCCATGCTTCCGCCTCCTGAGCAAAATCGATAGTCCCTGTACTCTCCTGCTGCTGCGCGAGCAGTGCTGCCCAGCGAGCAACGATTGCCGCGCTCTGAGCCATACTCGCCTGAAGATCAACGGGTCGGACATGTTGAATCATCGTTCCGCCCGTTTGCTGCGGGCCAAAGCGGCTGGAGACATCTTGACCGCTCTCCCAGGAGCAGGCGTAGACCAGCCACCCTTCTGCATCGCAGCGCTGCTCCAACCACCAGCGCAGATACGCCGCCACACCCGGATAGAGTCGGCCAAGCCAATGCATATTCCCCGTTCTACGAAATATCCTATCGCAACACCAGACGGGAAAGCCCCATTCGGGCGCTGTCCCACAGATCTGCCCATCATCGGCGACCATATTAAAGCTGCCATCCTCGCGCATACAAGGAAGGTTAGGACGCAGGGCAGTCTCGAAATGGCCCAGGATGACCTCAGCGGCTAAATCAGGATCGGCATAGCTGAGAAAGAGCATATCCATCGCTGCCTCAGCTAGAACCAGGCGAGGAGCCTGCACCTGCATACCATCGAAAAAATGATCCACAACACCTAGAGAAGGACGTACAACCATACGCAGTGTCTCCAGATCATAAACTAACCCCCGCCGCCAGTGCTCTGGCCAATCGCCCGTAAGCTGAGGTGCCTTTTCCCAGAATCTTTCATCATCCGCACGATGGTCGGACTCAGCGAGCGCAATCTCCTCTATGCCATCCATCCAACGTTGATATGATTGATCCTGCGAAACGCCACGCGTCAAAACAACGTTGATGATTTGCTCCGCTTGCTCAGTTCCACCTTCCAGAGTTGTAGAACACGGCAATATAACGAGGCGAGACTGCCAGCCTGTCTCCTCATCGTAGGCAGTGACGCCCGGTTGTGGCACAGCCATTCCACGTCCCCAAATTGATGCATCTTCTAAAGATTGCACGTATCCCATTTCTCCAAAGGTAAACACTCCAGTGCTGGCTGGGCGTGCACCATGCGTGAAGACATCTCCCTCACTTGCAATACCAAGCATACACGTGCCGTCTTGAGGCCCTTTGATGGCATAGAAACCATGTTCCCAGAGCCGGCTGGTGTGCGGATTGTGTGTGTGCTGATGCATGACATAGCAGGTGACAGAGACAGGCTGCGGCGCAGTGTTTACGAGAGTTAGAATACAACCTAGAGCATTTTCTGCAACAAGAAAGTAACGTGCGGTCAGTGTTAGCTGATGATTAGGAATCGTACAGGTATACTCAAAACGATTTTTCGTGTGCAGGTGGCTAATAATCATACAACCATGCTGCTTAAAATCGTCCGAAGTGATGAGTACTGTCTCATCTATCTTAAGACCGAGCATAAGATGTGCAGTGTATTGAAACTGGTTACGCGCATAGCTTCCAAGATTGGGCACGTGCCACCCCATACCTAGCGGAGCCAGCGACCGCAGCACGCCACTCGGATTCAGCTTCCAGCTATGATAGGGATTGTCCAGGTAACCATGAGGGGTGAAATCATCATAAGGAACCATTAGGCATTACTCCAATCTCTTCACTTTCTAAAACAG
>JAABUZ0100002378.1_pt1 | contig 31451 bp, 27 predicted proteins | sample 5562091 | NCBI WGS metagenome assembly JAABUZ01 (sample SAMN12813069, study PRJNA571459) | rock metagenome | isolation source: Antarctica rocks | place: Antarctica: Victoria Land, Linnaeus Terrace sud | collected 2015-12-21
GCTCGAGGGCCAGGGTCTGCCGGTGCTGCCGCCGCAAGCCTTCTCGCGGCCGGTCGCGACGCCGGCCGGCTCGCGCGATGCCGCCTTCCGGACCGTGCGGCTCGAGCCCGGGATTTTTGCGGCCGGCCGGCTCTTCTTCTGCCACCATCTGACCCCCGAACTGGTCTGGACCGAGGGCAGGGGGCCGCACCCGAACGGCGCGGTCGGCATTGCCGGCGCCATCCTTGCCGCTGACGACCCGGCGGTCCCGGCCGAATTGTTCGGCCGCCTGTTCGGACGCGACTTCGTCCGGCGCACGGCCACCGGGTTCACGCTCGTCGCCGGCCCCGCCATGATCGAGGTGATCCCGCACGCGGCGCTGGTCGCCCGGCTCGGCAGCGCCGCCCCGGAACCCGGCGGGCGCGGCCAGTTCCTGGCCGCCCTCGCGCTGCAAACCATCTCGCTCGACAAGGTCTGGGCCGAGGCGCCGGAAGCGAGGCGGTTCGAGACCGGTCTGATCGTTCCGGCAAACGCGGCCTGCGGCACCGCGTTGATCTTCCGAGAATGACGAACCGACCCGCCCTGCTGATCGCCAACGACAAGAGCCGCCGGGGGGCCGAGATCGCGCCCTTCATCGCGGCCCTCGAACAAGGCGGAATGAGCATCCGGCGGGAGGGCTGCACCAAGGCCGGCGACATCGCCCGCCTGATCCGGACGCTCAAGGACGAGGTCTCCTGCGTTCTGCTCGGCGGCGGCGACGGCACGATGCATGCGGCCGCTTCCCAACTGCACGAGACCGGGCTGCCGCTCGGCATCCTGCCGCTCGGCACCGCCAACGACCTCGCCCGCTCGCTCGGGATCGAAGCGACCGCCGATGCCGCGGCCGCCGTCGTGCTCGGCGGCAAGACCCGCGCGATCGATCTCGGGACGGTCAACGGGATCCCGTTTTTCAACGTCGCCAGTCTGGGGCTCAGCGTCGGCGTGACCAAGCGGTTGACCGGCCTCATGAAGCGCCGCTTCGGTATCTTCGCCTATCCGCTCGCAGCCGCGGTGACGATCGTGCGGCGTGGCCGGTTCCGGGCCTCGTTGCGGGCCGATGGCGAGGAGGTCGTCACCACCACGCTACAGATCGCGATCGGCAACGGCCGGTACTACGGCGGCGGCACTGTGGTCGATGAGCACGCGCAGATCGACGATGGCCTGCTGCATGTCTATAGCCTGGAACCGCGGGCTCGGTGGCGGCTGTTGTTCATGGCCCGCGCATTCCGTGCCGGCCAGCACAGCCAGTTGCGCGAGGTCCGCACCATGACCTGCCGCACCCTGACGATCAGCACGAGCCGCCCGCGCGACATCACCGCCGACGGCGAGATGGTCAGCCGCACGCCGGCGCATTTCGGCATCCTGCCAGGCGCCGTCCGGGTGTTCACCGCGTGAGCACCGGCTTGCTTGGCGCGCTGGCCGGGCTGCTCGCCCTGTTCTTGTTGTTGCTGTGGCAGGTGCAGACCGGCGGCACCCTCGTGACGTTCGACGGGGCGGTCAACGCGCGCCTGTCGCGGCTGCGGAGTCGGTCGACGCTGGCGGCCGGCGCGTGGATCAGCCAAATCGGCACCGGGGCGGCGGGTGCGGTCCTCTGCCTGGTCGCGTCCGGCCTCTTCTGGTCCGACGGGCGGATCCGGATGATCGGGCCGATCTGGCTGACCTTCATTGGCGCGCAGGCCACCACCTGGTCGTTGAAGTTCATCACGGCGCGGGTGCGGCCGGATTTCCTCGAGGGCATCACCGCCGGCTCACCCTCGTTCCCGAGCGCGCATGCGACGGTTTCGGTGGCGGTCTACACGTTCCTCGCTCTCGCCATGGTCGCCGGGGGCGCCGACGGCGCGACGATCGTGGTGTCGATCGCCGCGGTCATCGTGCTCGGGATCTGCTTCAGCCGCCTGCTACTCAGTCTCCACTACCTGACGGATGTCGTGGCAGGCGCGGCGGTCGGCCTGTTCTGGGTGCTGCTCGGCTGGTGGCTGACGCTGGCCTGACCTCCGCAGCCAATGAACAACATAGGATTATGTTGCCTTCGAGACTTCGCGTCTCCGATCCAGCTTGAAGCCGCCCCGGCCCTGCTCGTAGCCTGGATAAATGCCGATCCGCCATTCCGTTTGCCCGCACGATTGCCCAAGCACCTGCGCGCTCGAGGTCGAGATCGAGGACAACCGGGTCGGCACCCTGCGCGGGGCACGCGACAATCCGTACACCGCCGGCGTGATCTGCGCCAAGGTCGCCCGCTACGCCGAACGGATCCACCATCCCGACCGCCTGACCCGGCCGTTGATCCGCATCGGCGCCAAAGGCGAGGCACGCTTCCGCGCCGCCGAATGGGACGAAGCGCTCGACCTCGTTGCCGCCCGCTTCGCCGAGACGACCGCGCAGCATGGCGCCGACAGCGTCTGGCCCTACTACTTCGCCGGCACCATGGGCCTGGTGCAGCGCGACGGCATCAACCGCCTGCGCCACGTCATGGGCTACTCGCGCCAGCACAACACCATCTGCAGCAGCATCACCGAGGCCGGGTGGTTCGCAGGCGTCGGCCGGTTCGGCGGCCCGGACCCGCGCGAGATGGCCGAGGCCGACCTCGTCGTCATGTGGGGCGGCAACCCGGTCGCCACCCAAGTCAACGTCATGACCCACGTGACCCGCGCCCGCAAGCAACGCGGCGCAAGCTTCGTCGTCGTCGACCCCTATCTCACCCAAACGGCGCAGGCCGCCGACCTCCACCTCGCGCCATTGCCCGGCACCGACGGCGCGCTCGCCTGCGCCATCATGCACGTGGCGCTCCGCGACGGTTTTGCCGATCGCGACTACATGGCCCGCCACACCGACGCCTCGCCCGCGCTCGAGGCGCATCTGCGTGAGCGCAGCCCGGAGTGGGCGTCGGCCGTCACCGGGCTCTCCGTCGCCGAGATCGAACACTTCGCCCGTCTCTATTGCAGCACCGAGCGCGCCTTCATCCGCCTCGGCTACGGCTTCGCCCGCAGCCGCAACGGCGCCACCGCGATGCACGCCGTCACCTGCCTGCCGTCGCTGACCGGCAAGTGGCGGCACCGCGGCGCCGGCGCCTTCTGGAACAACCGCGGCACCGGCATCTATCACTGGAACAAGACGCTCATCGAGGGGCTCGACCGGATCGACCCCGGCATTCGGCGCATGGACATGAGCCGGATCGGCGCCGTGCTCACCGGCGACCGCGCCGAACTGGGCGACGGCCCCCCGGTGCATGCCATGATCGTGCAGAACACCAACCCGGCCGTCGTCGCGCCCGACACGCACCGGGTCCGCGCCGGGCTGTTGCGCGAGGATCTGTTCGTCTGCGTCCACGAGCAGTTCATGACCGAGACCGCCAAGCTCGCCGACGTCGTCCTGCCGGCCACCATGTTCCTCGAGCACGACGATCTTTATGCCGGCGGTGGCCATACCTTCTTCATGATCGGCCCCAAGCTGGTCGAGCCGCCGGGCGAATGCCGCTCCAACCACGACGTCATCGAAAGCCTCGCCGCCCGCCTCGGCGCCCGCCATGACGGCTTCGGCCGGACCGCGATGCAGCTGATCGACGCCACCCTGCACGCCTCCGGCTGGCCCGGCGCGGATGCGGTGCTCGCCGCCCGCTGGATCGATGCCGGCGACAGCTTCGAGCGCAGCCACTTCCTCGACGGCTTCGGCTTCCCCGACCGCCGTTTCCGCTTCGCCCCCGACTGGGCCGCGCTCGGGCCCTACAGCGCCGGCATGCCCGGCCTCCCGGACCATTGGGCCACGACCGACCAGGCGAGCCCCGAGCGCCCGTTCCGCCTGGTCGCGGCACCGGCGCGGCAGTTCCTCAACACCAGCTTCACCGAGACCCCGACCAGCCGCAAACGGGAAGGCCGTCCGACCGCGCTGCTGCATCCGGACGACGCCGCCCGGCTCGGCCTCGACGAGGGCGACCTGCTTGCGCTCGGCAATGCGCAGGGCGAAGTCGTCGTTCACGTCCGCATCGCCGAGGGCATGCAGCCCGGCGTCGTCATCGTCGAGAGCATCTGGCCGAATGAGGAGTTCGGCCGCGGCATCGGCATCAACGCGCTGATCAGCGACGCCCCGGCCGCCCCCAACGGCGGCGCCGTGTTCCACGACACCGCCGTCTGGCTCCGCGCGCTGGCCGTCCCGCAACAGCAGGATCCAGAGTTGCTGGCGACCGAGTAAACCCGTGCTGCCGCTTGCGTGGGGCAGGGGAACCGGCCTATCGCTCGCACAATGAAGCCTCCTTCGGGTCGGAACTACGGCGGTATGGTGGCATTGTGACAACAGCGGTGCTCTCGTCGTTCACGGCCAGACCGGTGCGCTTCGCCTCGCTCCTGGCCGTGCTCGGCGTGGTCTATGGCGACATCGGCACGAGTCCGCTTTACGCGCTCAAAGCCAGCCTCGCCCATTTCACCAGCACCGGCACCCATGAACTCGAGATCATGGGCGTGCTCTCCCTCATGTTTTGGGCGCTCATCCTGACCGTCACGGTCAAATACGTGCTGATCATTATGCGTGCCGACAACAATGGCGAAGGCGGCATTCTGGCCCTGATGGCCCTCGCGCAACGCGGCACTGAAGGCGCCCGCGTGCGTCGGGTCCTCGGCCTGCTCGGCATCGGCGGCGCCTGCCTGTTTTTCGGCGACGGCGTTATCACCCCGGCTATTTCGGTGCTCTCCGCAGTGGAAGGCCTGCAGATTATCTACCCGCAGTTCCACTACGTCGTGGTCCCGATCTCGATCGGGGTCATCGTCGTCCTGTTCGCCATCCAGATGCAGGGGACCGGGCAGATCGGCCGCGTGTTCGGCCCGGTGATGGCGCTCTGGTTCGTGGTGCTGGCCACCCTCGGCGTTCTCCAGGTCGCGCAGAATCCCGCCGTGCTCGCAGCGATCTCGCCGCACTACGGCCTGCTGCTCTGCAAGGCCCATGGCTGGCTTGCCTTCGTCGCGCTCGGATCCGTTGTACTTGCGGTCACCGGCGCCGAGGCGCTCTACGCCGATATGGGCCATTTCGGCGCTAAACCGATCCGCTTGGCTTGGCTCTGGTTTGTCCTGCCGGCGTTGGTGCTCAACTATTTCGGCCAGGGCGCCCTCGTCCTGCGGGATCCCTCGGCCCTGGAGAGCCCGTTCTATCTGCTCGCGCCCGAATACCTGCGCCTGCCACTGGTGTTCCTCTCGACCGCCGCGACCGTCATCGCCAGCCAAGCCATGATCTCCGGCGCCTATTCGGTGGCCAGGCAGTGCATGCAGATGTCCTTCCTCCCCCGCCTGACCGTGCGGCACACCAGCCTGACGGAGGAGGGCCAGATCTATCTGCCGCAGATCAACACCGCGCTGCTCGTCGGCGTGCTGATCCTCGTCCTCTCGTTTCGCAACAGCGACGCGTTGGCCTCGGCGTATGGCATCGCCGTGACCGGGACCTTCCTCTGCACGAGTTGTCTCGCCATGGTCGTGTTCCGCCGCCGGTTCGGTTGGTCGCGCGCGCTGGCCATCTCGGTGTTCGGCTTTTTCCTGCTGATCGACGGTGTGTTCTTCCTCTCCAACCTGCTCAAGGTGCCCGAGGGCGGCTGGGTGCCGCTCGTGCTTGGCCTGGCGTTGGTCGCCATGATGACGTCGTGGAAGAGCGGCCGCGAGCTGATGATGGCGCGCTGGCGTCAGGAAAGCCTCCCGCTCGCCTCCTTCCTCAAGCGTCTGCCGCATTCGCGCACGCTGCGTGTGCCCGGCATCGCCGTGTTCCTGACTGGTACGCCCGACTACGTTCCGACCTCGCTGCTGCACAACCTCAAGCACAACAAGGTGCTGCACGAGCGGGTGCTGTTCGTCACGGTGCAGACGCTGGACGTGCCGGAAGTGGCGCTGGCGGAGCGCCGCTCGGTCGAGGAACTGTGCCCTGGCGTGCAGCGGGTCACGCTCCGCTATGGCTTCATGGAGAGCCCGAACATCCCGCGCGCCCTGGAAGAGCTGCGCGCCCAAGGGCTCGATTACGACCCGATGCAGGCCAGCTTCTTTCTCGGCCGCGAGGTGCTCGTGCGCGCCACGGTGCCGAAGCTGCCGAAATGGCGGCTGTTCCTGTTCCTGCTGATGGCCCGCAACGCCGTGCCGGCGACGGAATTCTTCCGCATCCCGAGCGACCGGGTGGTCGAGCTGGGTGTCCGGGTTGCGATCTGACCCGCCGAACCTGTGCGCCTACTGGACGTTCAAGGGGTATGATCGACGTCACGCCACGATGACACGACTGACCATGGTGCTGGCGCAAGGACCGGGCAAGCCGGATGGGGACCTCGATGACCGGCTCGTCATGGGCCTGGATTTGACACATCAAGGCCAAATCGATCTGGACGCCTTCCATGCCGCCGAAAGCCCGTGGCTCGCGATCCGCGAGCGTGGCGGCGGCGAGCCCCGCCGGCTCGAGGTGATCCGCATCGACGAAGGCTGGGCGCTGCAGAGCACCAATAGCGAGGACGATCCGATCTGGACCTTCGACGGCCACGTCTACCGGCCCGGCGAACTCGTCCGCCTGCGCCGTCCCGACCGCGAGGAACTCCTGTTCAGGATCGTCGCCGCCGAGGCCGACTGAATGGATCTCTCCCGGGACGGGCCCGGGAGACTGCAACCGTCATGGCCCGGCGTCACCGGGCCATGCGCGCCTCAGGCGCTCAGCGTGTAGAACGCAACGCCTTCGTTGACCAAGTCCGGCCGCGTCGCCAGCACGCCGGCGCGCTCGTTGCCGCTGGCGGTCAGGAAGTGGCTGCCATCCTGGGTGTTGAAAAAGCGATAGACGGCGCTGGTGCTCGACGCCTTGCTGGTGTCCTCGTAAAAGGCGATCCCTTCGTAGGTGAGGCCCGTCGAACCCGACGCCAGGCTCGCCCGCTCCGAATCGCTAACCGTGTAGAAGTGCGAGCCGTTGCTGGTGTCGAAGAAGCGGAACACCGGCGCCGACTGCGGATCCAGGGTCTTGGTGGTCGCATTCAGGCCGAAGCCCTCGTAGGTCAAGTCCGATCGCGTGCTGATCGTGCTGTCCCGCTCGGTCGCGCTCGACGTGTAGAAATGCGTGCCGTTCTTGACGTCGAAGAACCGGAACACCTGCGTGCCGACCGTCGTCGGCGAGATATCCGGCAGCCTCTGGTCGTCCCCGGTGCTGTTCGTGGCCGTCTCGATCCGGGCGACATAGTTCTGCACCAGATGCTCGGTTTTGCCGGAGTTGGCGGCGTCGTTGATGCTGTTGACGGTCTTGAAGCCGCCGCTGGCGTCCGCCAGGTTGGACGCCGTGCCGCGGTTGACATAGTTGGTGTCGAGGTCGCCGATCGAGGCGACGACGTCGGACTGGGTCAGGCCTGGGAATACCTCCGGGCCGGCGAACACGGCAGCCGCGGCCAACGCCGGATTGCTTCGCAGCTGCGAGCCGACGGCGGCGCGGTTCTCGCCGAGATAGACCGCCGGGTCGTCCGAAATACGCACATTGGTTATGCGGGTGTCGGTGGCGGCGGAGAGCAATGCTCCCGGCGAGCCGAACGTGTCGGCGATGTAGCTCGTCGTCGCGTTGTTGGCGTGGCTGGCCATGTAGAGCTGCGTCATCGCGCCGCCGAGGCTGTGCCCGGTCACCGCCACCTGGCTGATGCTGTTGCGGGCCACGAAGGCGTCGAACGAGGCGATCAGCGTCGGGAACAGCTGGTATTCACGGTTGATGTTCTGCAGGTCGTTGATCGAGTCCTCGCGGTCGTCGCTGCCCCGGAACGCCAGCGCTGCCGTCGTCACCCCGTTCAGCGTGCCCACGGTCACGAGCGCCGCACCGTTGCGGTTCAAGTAGACGCCGTTGTTCAGGCTCTCCTGCGCGGATAGCCCCAAGCCGAGCGTGGCCTGCGTGATCGGCACGAAGCCGAGCGGAAGTCCGGACGGCGTGTTGAGGTAGGCGATTTCGGAGAGTCGGGCGAGTGCGACGTCGCTGCCGTTCAGCATTTCTATCCCTGTACTGGTGTGGTTTGGTGATGATTAACAGAAGTGGGCTGGGTCGCCCTAGTCAGAACAATGTGACGGCGCTCACGCCGCCCGCTGCTTGCCCGCCGTCAGCAGCTCGAGGCGGGCCTCCTCCTCCGGCTCGCCCTGCGTCAGCGCCACGTCGGTATAGAAGCCGGCCGCCTTGTCGCGACGGATCGCCCGCAGCGTCCACAACAAGGACACCAGGTGGCGCACCAGCCGCGCGTGCTTGCCCAATGTGTCCAAGGCGAACCCCGACCAGAACCGGATCCGTCCCGGCGCGGGCATCCCGGGCCGGCGCTCCGACGGGTGCTTGAGCCGCAGGATCCCGCCCTGGAGCGGATGCACGCGCTCGATCGGCAAGGTCGTCGAGAACGTCAGCAGCAGCTTCAGCAGGCTCATCAGCGGCAGCCCCGTGACATGGCCCCGCTGCAGCAGGGTCCGCATATGCGCCTTCGAGTAGTAGAGCCCCCACGCCTCGGCATAGATCCCCTCCCACTCCGCCCGGCTCATCTTCGGATGCGGCGCGCAGACGTGCTCGAGATCGTAGCGGTTCAGGTCGGCATCCATCGCCACCCCGGCGCGCCAGAGCGTCCGATGGTCCTCCGAGCCCGGCAGCGGCGTCAGGCAGAAGAACTCCAGGATGTCGACCGGCAGCTCCCGCTGGATCACCGCGATGTCGCCGCGAATCGATTCCGGTGTGTCGCCGGGAAAGCCCAGGATATAGCCGGCCAGGGTCAGGATCCCCTGCGCCTTCCACGCCAGCAGCATCCGGCGATACTCGCCGATCTTGTTCTGGCGCTTCTTGGCGGCCATCAGGTTGGCCGGGTTGACGTTTTCCAGGCCGATGAACACCCGCGTCACCCCGGCGCGCTTGGCCTTCTCGATGAATCGAGGGATCTTGTGGCACAGCGTATCCACTTGGATCAGCAGCCCCAGCGGGATCTTCTCCCGCTCGCGCAGCTTGATCAGCCGGTCGAAGATGTTCTCCCAATCCCGGTTGCGGGCGAAATTGTCGTCGGTGATGAAGAACTTGCTGATGCCCTGCGCCCAGTTCAGCCGCACCACCTGCTCGACATCATCCGGCGTGCGGAACCGTGACTTGCGCCCCTGCACGTTGATGATGGTGCAGAACGAGCACTGATACGGGCAGCCGCGGCCGGCATCGAAGCTCGTGCTGGTGTTGATCGTCCGCTCGACATAGTGCTTCGGCAGGAACGGCACCGGCGTGTCGTTCATCGTCGGCAGGTCGTTCATATACTTATACACCGGCGCCAGCGACCCGGCCGCCGCATCCCGCAGCACCGCGTCGATCCGCCCCTCCAGCTCGCCGGCGAACATCGACACGCCCAGCGCCCGGCACTCGTCCAGGCCGAGCGCATGCTCGTCGATCATCGACATCACGCCGGAGACATGGAACCCGCCCATCACCACCGGCACGCCAGCCGTGCGGAACGGCCGGGCAATGTCCAGCGCGCGCGGAAATTGGTTGGATTGCACCCCGATCAGCCCGAGCATGCCGAACTGATCGTGGGTGGCCAGGCGCGCCAGCAGGGCAGGGATGTCCACCCGCGTGTTGGTCTCGTCGATGCAGACCATGTCGATCGCCACATCCGGCCCCAACACCTCACGGCCCGCCGCCTCGGCCGCGATCGCATAGACCGCAGCGAGCGAATTCGATGGGATCATCGACCGGTACCGGCGGATCACGTAACCGTCGTCGTCATAGTGCGACGGCTTGACCAGGATCAGCTGAAAGCGCCGCGCAGCCTCGGACCGGGTTTCTTCCATACGCGCGGCATAGCACGATGGGGCCGCTAAAGCTCGACCTGGGTCCCGAATTCCACCACCCGCTTCGGCGGGATGCGCAAATACTCCCACGCGCCGACCTTCGACCCGGTGCAGCTTGGCCGGATCACGCCGAGCGCGCCAAGGAGCAGCGTCCGGCGTGGTGCCGTCACCGGGCTTAGGCCGCCTTCTTGCGCTCGCGCAGGAAGTGGAAGAACTCGACACCCTCGCGCAGCCGCCGCTTCATCATCTGCGGGCTGGTGACCATCTCGCCCACGATCGAGGCGATCTTCGGCGCCCGGAAGTAGAACCGCCGGTAGAACGCCTCGACGCTATCGAAGATTTCCGTGTGCGACAGGTGCGGATAGTGCAGCGGCGCGATCTGCACGCCGCGCTCGTCGATCAGCTCGGCATGCTCGGCGTCCAGCCAGCCGTTCTCGACCGCCTGATCATACAGGAACGTGCCGGGGTAGGGCGCGGCCAGCGAGACCTGCATGGTGTGCGGGTTCATCTCGACCGCGAATTTGATCGTCTCCTCGATCGTCTCCCGACTCTCGCCGGGGAGGCCCAGGATGAACGTGCCGTGGATCTTGATGCCGAGCTCGTGGCAGTCCTTGGTGAACTGGCGGGCGACCTAGATCCGCATGCCCTTCTTGATGTTGTGCAGGATTTGCTGGTTGCCGCTCTCGTAGCCCACCAGCAGCAGCCGCAGCCCGTTGTCGCGCAACACCTTCAGCGTGTCGCGCGGGACGTTCGCCTTGGCGTTGCACGACCAGGTGACGCCCAGCTTGCCCAACTCGCGCGCGATCGCCTCGGCGCGGGGCAGGTTATCGGTGAAGGTATCGTCGTCGAAGAAGAACTCGCGCACCTGTGGGAACAGCTTCAGCGCCAGCGCAATCTCGTCGCGCACGTGCTCTGGGCTGCGCACCCGGTAGCGGTGCCCGCCGACCGTCTGCGGCCACAGGCAGAAGGTGCAGCGGCTCTTGCAGCCGCGCCCGGTGTAGATGCTGACATACGGGTGCTGCAGGTAGCCGATGAAGTAGTCCTCGATCCGCAGATCCCGCTTGTAAACCTCGGTTACGAAAGGTAACTGGTCCATGTCCTCGAGGATCGCGCGGTTCTTGTTGTGGACCAAGCCGCCATCGCGGTTGCGGTACGAGATGCCGTCGATGCCTGAGAGATCCCGCCCCTCGGCGACTTCGAGGCAGGTGAAATCGAACTCGTTGCGCGCCACGAAGTCGACGGCCGGCGCCGCCTCCAGGCTCTCGGTCGGCTGCACGGCGACCTTGGCGCCGACGAAGCCGATCTTGAGCGAGGGGTTCGCCTCCTTCAACGCCGCGGCCACTTTCGCGTCCGACGCGAACGACGGCGTGCTGGTGTGCATCACCACCAGGTCGCGATGCTTGATGTCGTCGAGCACCGGCTGCAGGCCGAGGTTGGCCGGCGGCGCGTCGATCAGCCGGCTGCCCGGCACCAGCGCTGCGGGCTGCGCCAGCCAGGTCGGATACCAGAACGAGCGGATCTCCCGCTTGGCCTGGTAGCGCGAGCCGGCGCCGCCGTCGAAGCCACCGAACGAGGGCGGTTGCAGGAAGAGGGTCTTCATCATTGGAGTTGCTATCCCTTGCCAGGCTGCAGCACAGCCCGGGAGAACGACGTCACATGGTGCGTCTGGCCCCGCCATGCGACCCGGTTGGATCCATAGCTGGCCACCATCACCAAGACCGAGAGCAGATCGCGAAGCGGCACAAACCAGATCGTGAGCGGCGCGCTGATCCGCAACATGCGGTCCAGAGAATGCGCCAGGATGCCGCGCAGCAGCCACGCGCCGGCGAACGCGATCAAAGCCCACTTGTCGCCGCCGGACAGGGCCAGCATCAGCAGCGCCCAGACCATGGGGTACTGGATCGAGGACAGCACGAACCCGACCGGGGCGACCGACTTGACCGTACGCATCCACCGCAGCTCGTGCGTATACAGCGCCGAGAGCGTCGTCTCCGGCACCGTCGTCGCCGGGACCACGTCCGCCAGCGCGACCGACAGGCCCAGCGTGCGGACCAGTTGGCCCAGCAGCGCGTCGTCGGCCACATGGTCGGCCAGCGCCGCAAAACCGCCGATCCGCTCCAGCGTCTGGCGCGAGAGGGCCATGATCGCGCCGAGACAATCCTGCCGCCCCATCGCCCGCGCCAGCAGCGTCCCCGGCAGGAAATCCCGGTTGATGTGCGCCGCGCCGATCCGTCCCACCGATGAGCGGCCCGGCGGCAGCCCGGTATACAAGGCCGTCACCAATCCGACCCCGGGCTGCGACAACTGGCCCACGACGCTGCGCAGCGTCTCGGCAGGGGTATGAATGTCGCTGTCGGCGATGACCAGGATATCGTGCCGAGCGGCCCGCATCATATTGATGAGGTTGCCGACCTTGCCGTTGCGCCCGTGCCGGGTCGCATCGACGACGACATCGATCTCGCGGTGCGGGAAGCGGGCGCGGATGCGTTCGACGACGGCAAGCGCCGGGTCGGCCGCGCTCTGCACGCCGAACACGATCTGGAAGCACGGGTAATCCTGGCCGCAGAAGCTCGCCAGCGCCGCCTCGAGCATCGCCTCGTCCCCACAGAGCGGCTTGAGCACGGTGACCGGCGGCATCGGGCCGGCCGGCAACGGGTCGCGATTCTGAAACTGGCGCAGGGCTGCCACGCCCGCCGCCGATTGCAGCAAGCCGGCCGCCGCGACGCTCGCCGCCGCAAGAGGCGCGACGCCGATCGACGCGAGGTCGATCACGGCAAGCCCTGGCACGGCAAGCCCTGGCAAGGCGGGCTATGGCTCAGTTGATCGCGCCCCCGGACAGGTCGGACACCTTGCGCTGCAAGCTTGCGATCAACCCGCCCGCGCCCGACGCGAGCAGGGCCCGCCAGTCCGAACGGTTGACCGCGACCTGACTGATCGAGCCGTTCAGCAACACGTCCACCGCCCGCCAACCGTTCGCGCCACGCCGCATCACGTAGTCGATCGGCGTCGTATCGCCCGACCCCACGATCTGGGTCTGCACGATCTGATCCGCGTCGATCGCCCGGTTGCCCGGCACGACCTCGATCCGCTCGCCGCCATACTCGCTGAAATTGGCGACGTAGCTGCACACGGTGAACTTGCGGAACACGTCCAGCAATTGCTGCTGTTCGGCCGGCGCGATCGACGCCCAACGCGGGCCGACCGAGGCCCGCAGGATCGCCGGCAGGTCGAACGCCCGCTCCACGACCGGCAACAGCGCGTTGTAGCGCTGCGCGAACGGTGCGGACTTTCCGGCCTGCATGGCTCTCAGCAGGCCCTGATCGAGCGCTTTGATCGGCGCGACCGCGTCGGCATCGGCCGCGCGGACGACGCTCGGGCGGACGGCGGCGGCTGCGAGCTGCGTCAGCAGGAGGCGACGGGACGGCAACATCATCGGCGCGGAACGGCGACGGTGGTGGGATGCTCGAGCCCTTGGCCGAGTGCGCTGAGCGCCGCGGCAAGGATGTCCTTGGACGACAGCCCGGCCTCGATGATCTGCGCCGCCGGCGCATTGTGATCGATATACCGGTCCGGCAAGGTCAGCGAGCGCACCTTGAGTTCGCCATCCAGCAGCCCGCGCCCGGCCAAATGGTGCAGGATCAGGGAGCCGAAGCCGCCGACCGAGCCTTCTTCGACGATCAGCAGCACGCCATGGTGCCGCGCGAGCTGCTCGACCAGATCGACATCGAACGGCTTGGCGAACCGCGCGTCGGCCACCGTGCAGGAGAAGCCCCGCGCCGCCAACGCGTCGGCCGCCCGCATGCTGTCGGCCAGGCGCGTGCCGAGCGATAGGATCGCCACCGACGAGCCCTCCCGCATGACCCGGCCGCGGCCGATCGCGATCGGCGTGCCGCGCTCCGGCAGATCGAGACCGGTACTCTCGCCACGCGGATAGCGCAGCGCGCTCGGGCCGTCGTCGAATATCGCCTGCGTCGCCACCATGTGCATCAGCTCGATCTCGTCGCTCGGCGCCATGATCGTCATCCCCGGCAGACAGCCGAGATAGGCGAGGTCGAAACTGCCGGCATGCGTCGCGCCATCGGCGCCGACGAGGCCCGCTCGGTCGATCGCGAAGCGCACCGGCAGGTTCTGGATCGACACGTCATGCACGACCTGGTCGTAGGCGCGCTGCAGGAACGTGCTGTAGATCGCGCAGAACGGGCGCAGCCCTTCGGTCGCCATCCCGGCCGCGAACGTCACAGCATGCTGCTCGGCGATCCCCACGTCGAAGCAGCGATCGGGGAAACGGCTCGCGAACCGGTCGAGCCCGGTGCCGGTCGGCATCGCCGCCGTCACCGCCACGATCTTCGAATCGACCGCCGCCTCGGCGATCAACGCATTGGCGAACACGCGGGTATATTGCGGCGGACCCGGTGGCGCCTTGACCTGCTCGCCGGTGATGACGTTGAACTTCGAGACCGCATGCAGCTTGTCCGACGAGCTCTCGGCCGGGGCATAGCCGTGGCCCTTCTTGGTGATCACGTGCAGCAGGATCGGCCCGCTCTCTTCCGCGTCGCGCACGTTGCGCAGCACCGGCAGCAGGTGGTCGAGGTTATGCCCGTCGATCGGGCCCACGTAGTAGAAGCCCAGCTCCTCGAACAGCGTGCCGCCGGTGAGGATCCCGCGCGCATACTCTTCCGCGCGCCGAGCCGTCCGCTCGAGCCCGAACGGGAAGCGTTTGGCCATGCGCGCAGCCAGGTCGCGCAGGTTCAGGAACGAGCGGCTGCTCATCAGCCGGCTCAGGTAGGCGCTCATCGCGCCGACCGGGGGGGCGATCGACATGTCGTTGTCGTTGAGGATCACCAGCAGCCGCGATTTACGCGCGCCCGCGTTGTTCATCGCCTCGTAGGCCATGCCGGCGCTCATCGCGCCATCGCCGATGACGGCGACGACATGCCGGTCGTCCTGGCCGTTCAGGTCGTGCGCCACAGCCATGCCGAGCCCGGCCGAGATGCTGGTGCTGCTGTGCGCTGCGCCGAACGGGTCGTATTCGCTTTCCGACCGCCGGGTGAAGCCCGAGAGCCCGCCGGGCTGACGCAACGTACGGATGCGGTCGCGCCGGCCGGTCAGGATCTTGTGCGGGTAGGCCTGGTGCCCGACGTCCCACAGCAGCCGGTCGCTCGGGGTGTCGAACACGGCATGGATGGCGACCGTCAGTTCGACGACGCCGAGCGAGGCGCCCAGATGGCCGCCCGTCATGCTGACGGCATCGATGGTCTCGTCCCGCAGCTCGTCGGCGACGGCGCGCAACTGCTCGGCGGAAAAATTGCGGAGATCCGCGGGGGTTCTGACCCGATCCAACGTAGGTGTGGATGGGCGGGGTGGGAGCGACATACTCGCGTTCATAAACGTCCTTTCGGCTCCCCCCACCAGCGGTTCAGCCGGCGTATCATCGACTTTGGGATCTGTGCCGCCTTCGGGTTGAAGGTAGCGCTGCGGAAAAACCACGTCCAAACAACCAGAGCAAGTCGCCTGTCCCGCCGACCCATATTCGGTTTGAACTCAAACTGACCAAAAACCGTCGCGACTCGTGCCCGCAATCCAGAGAAGAGGACACTATCCAAAGCGGTGACGGCGTGCCATACGGCCTCGCGCATCGTGACCGACTGTTGCGCGTCGGCCACAGGGACGCGGCATCCCGGGCCACAGGGCGTCGCGTCCGCCGCGGGATACGTTATCGTCGCAGGATGCCGAGGAGTCGCATGATCGAGGTGATTTTGGCCCAGCCCAGAGGCTTCTGCGCCGGGGTTGAGCGCGCAATTGAAATCGTGGAGCGCGCGTTGGCGAAATTCGGCCCGCCGATCTATGTGCGACACGAGATCGTGCACAACCGTCATGTGGTCGAGGACCTCCGCAAGCGCGGCGCCGTCTTCGTGGACGATCTTGAAGAGGTGCCGCCGGGCGCAATGACGATCTTCAGCGCCCACGGCGTTGCCCGCCGGGTGGAGGAACTCGCCCGCGAGCGCCGGCTGCCGGTGATCGATGCAACCTGTCCGTTGGTCGCCAAGGTGCATGCCGAGGGCCGCCGCTATGCCGCCCAGGGCCGCGAGATCGTGCTGGTCGGACATGCCGGCCATGCCGAGGTCGAAGGCACCATCGGGCAGATCCCCGGTCGCGTGCACCTGGTCCAGACCGTGGCCGATGTGGCCGGGCTCGAGGTCGGCGACCCCGATCGGCTCGCCTACATCACCCAGACGACGTTGTCGGTCGACGACACCCGATTCATCATCGCTGCATTGCAAAACCGCTTCCCCAACATCGTTGGCCCCGACGTACGTGACATCTGCTATGCGACACAGAACCGGCAACAGGCCGTGCTGGACCTTGCAAAACAGGTCGATCTCATCCTTGTGGTGGGTTCCAAGAACAGCTCGAACTCAAACCGGCTGCGGGAAATCGGGTCCGAACTCGGCAAGCCGAGCTATCTGATCGACGACGCGAGCGCGCTCGAGGCGTCGTGGTTCGATGGTATCCGCCGGGTCGGCCTAACGGCAGGCGCGAGCGCTCCAGAGATGCTCGTGCAGGGAGTGATCGACGGCCTGCGGGAGCTTTGCGAGATCAACGTCTCGACCTTGGCGGGCGTCGCCGAGGACGTGAAATTCAAGTTTCCGGCCGAAGTGTCGTAAGTCCAGGCCGAGGGAAAGCAACGGAATGTCGGTTCCTCTCAAGCAAGTGGTCAAGGTCGGCGCCTATGTCGTCCGTCAGCATCTCACCGGGCGCAAGCGCTATCCGCTGGTGCTGATGCTCGAGCCTTTGTTCCGCTGCAATCTGGCCTGCTCGGGCTGCGGCAAGATCGATTACCCTGCCGAGATCCTCAATCAGCGCCTCTCGGTCGCCGACGCCTTGGCCGCGGTCGACGAGTGCGGCGCCCCGGTGGTGGCCATCGCCGGTGGCGAGCCGCTGCTGCACAAGGAGATGCCGGAGATCGTCGAGGGCATCTTGGCGCGCAAGAAGTTCGTCTACCTCTGCACGAACGCGCTCCTGCTCGACAAGAAGATGGACCAGTTCAAGCCCAATCCCTACTTCAGCTGGGACATCCACCTCGACGGCGACCGCGAGATGCATGACCGGGCTGTGAGCCAGGATGGCGTGTTCGACCGTGCCGTCGCGGCGATCAAAAAGGCCAAGGAGCGCGGTTTCCGCCTCAGCATCAACTGCACCTTGTTCGACGGCGCCGAGCCCGAGCGTGTCGCCCGCTTCTTCGACGACGTGATGGCCATGGGTGTTGATGGCATCATGACCTCGCCGGGCTATGCCTACGAGCGCGCCCCCGACCAGACGCATTTCCTGAGCCGGCAGAAGACCAAGCAACTGTTCCGCGACATCCTGATGCGCGGACGCGGCAAGGGCTGGAAGTTCACCCAGTCGCCGCTGTTCATGAGCTTCCTCGCCGGCAACGAGAACTACCGCTGCACCCCGTGGGGCAAGCCGACCCGCAACGTGTTCGGCTGGCAGCGCCCCTGCTACCTGCTGGGCGAGGGCTATGCGAAGACCTTCACCGAGCTCATGGAGTCGACCGACTGGGACAAGTACGGCACGGGCGCCTACGAGAAGTGCGCCGATTGCATGGTCCATTCCGGCTATGAGAGCACGGCGGTGATGGACGCCGTGAAGTCCCCGCTCAAGACCCTCAAGATCGCGCTTCGCGGGCCCAAGCTCGACGGTCCGATGGCCCCGGAGATCGACCTGTCGAACCAGCGCCCGGCCGACTATGTCTTCAGCCGCCACGTGCAGCAGAAGCTGGCCGAGTTGAAGCACACGAAGCCGGCCGCGCCACAGGTGGCCGACGCCGCCGACTAACAGTCTCAGCCTTGTGACCTGGTGCACGGCAGGTGCGCTGGGTCGGCGGCCTTGCTGAATCTAGCGTGACAGCCGCAACCCGGATCGTCGTCGTCGAGGACGACAGCAAACTCCGTGTCTTGCTCACCCGCATCCTGCGGGAGACCGGGTATCAGGCGGTCGGTGTCGCCAACGGGCGGGCGATGCACGACGCCTTGGCCGAAGAAATGGCCGACCTCGTCATCCTCGACGTTATGCTCCCGGGTACCAGTGGTCTCGACCTCTGCCGCCAGCTTCACGCCCAGCCGGCCAGCCCGGCCATCGTCATGCTCACCGCCCGCGGCGACGAACTCGACCGCGTGCTCGGCCTCGAGCTCGGGGCCGACGACTACGTCTGCAAGCCGTTCAGCCAGCGCGAGCTTTTGGCCCGGGTCCGCGCCGTCCTGCGCCGCGCCCAGCCCGAGGACGCCGAAACGCCCGTACCGCGCGCGGACATCCTGCGCTTCGCCGGCTGGCACCTCGACCTGCGCCGCCGCGAACTGATCGACCCGGCCGGGGCGCTCGTCGATCTGTCCGGCGCCGAGCACGACCTGCTCGTTACCTTCCTCGAGAACTCCCAACGCGTGATCGGTCGCGAGCGGTTGCTCGAACTCTCCCGCACCCGGATCGCCGACGCCTCGGACCGTAGTGTCGACGTGCTGGTCAGCCGCCTGCGCCGCAAGCTCGGCGACACCGGCCGCTTGATCGGCACCGTCCGCGGCACCGGCTATATCTTCAAGGCCGATATCGGGCGCCGATGAGGCGGTTCTGGCCCACCGGCCTCACCGGCCGGGTCCTGCTCGTGCTGTTCGCGGCGATCCTGCTCGAACATGTCGGCGATGCCGTCTTGTTCGAATGGGGCCTGGTCGAGGGCCCCGGCCACTTGCCGTTCGGCGAGCTGCTCTCCACCGTGATTCTGACCGCTTCCGTCTGCGGCGCCGCGGCGCTGGCCATTCGCGAACTCGGCGCCCCGCTGCGGAGCCTCGCCCGCAGCGTCGACCAGATTGGCGGCCTCGCCCCTGTCCCGATCGACCTGGTCGGCCCGCGCGAGGTCCGCGAAGTCGCCGCCACCGTCAACGCCATGCAGGACCGCATCGCCCGGCTCGTCGCCGATCGCACGCAGGCGCTCGCGGCCGTCTCGCACGACCTGCGCACCCCGATCGCCCGCCTGCGCCTCTGCGCCGACGACATCGCCGATCCCGTCCTTCGCGCCGCGCTGGTCGAGAGCGTCGACGACATGCAGCACATGGTCGACTCCGTGCTGACCTATCTCGCCGGCGAGACCGACCGCGAGCAGCCCCGGCCGGTCGACCTCGCCCAATTGCTCGCGACCCAGGCCGATGCCGCCGCCGACGCCGGCCACGACGTGCGCTACGAGGGGCCGGACCACGTCCGCGTGCTGCTGCGCCTGTTCGGCATCAAGCGCGCGACCGACAACCTGATCACCAACGCCATCAAATACGGCGGCGGCGCCGTCATCGGTCTCGTCATCGAGCCCGGCCTGGCCGTGATCCGAATCGACGATGACGGGCCCGGTATCGCGGAGACCGAGCTGCAGCGCGCCTTCGAGCCGTTTATCCGCCTCGATCCCGCCCGCAGCGACACTGGCGGCGTCGGTCTCGGTTTGGCGATCGCGCTCCAGGCGGCGAGACGAGAGGGGGGAAATGTCACACTGTCCAATCGGTTGGGCGGCGGTCTTCGCGCGGAACTCACGCTTCCTCTTCCCTGAATCGGCTTTGCTGCAGCGCAGCAACACTTTGTCGCAAACCAGCACGATGACAGCAAAACTCGCCTCCTATCTTCACGTCGCACGCCGGAAAAAGCGGCGTGTGACAGCAGGAGAGAGAGCATGAACGATCTGTTCAGCGGCGCCGCACGCTTCAGCGAGGATGTCTTCCCGGACCAGCGCGCGAGGTACGAGCGCCTAGCCCATGACGGCCAGGAACCCAAGGCGCTGATGATCTCCTGCGCCGACAGCCGGGTCGTGCCCGAATTCATCACCCAGTGCGGGCCCGGCGAGCTCTTCGTCGCCCGCAACGCCGGCAACATCGTGCCGCCTTATGCGACCCAGCTCGGCGGCGTCTCCGCCGTGATCGAATATGCCGTCGTCGCCCTCAAGGTCCGCGACATCGTCGTCTGCGGGCATTCCGGCTGCGGCGCCATGAAAGCGCTGCTGAGCGGAGATGGCCTGACCGAGATGCCAAACGTCGCCGCCTGGCTGCGCCACAGCCACGCCGCCCAGTGCGTCGTCCGCGAGAGCCACCCGGGCGACCGGCACAGCCCGCAAGCCACCCGCGCACTCGAACTCGAGAACGTCGTCGCCCAGCTGAATAATCTGCGCACGCATCCGTCGGTGGCGGCCGCCCTGGCTCGCGGCGCGCTGGCGTTGCATGGCTGGTATTTCGACGTGCCGAAGGGCCAGGTCTGGGGCTTGGACGGCGAGAGCGGCACGTTCATGCTCCTGGATCAGGGCGCGCTAACGCCGATCGCGGTCGCCGCTAGCCGCCGCATCGCGCAGCGGCCGGTGTGCCTCGCGGCGGCTGCAAATTGAAAGCGCTCTCGCGGGACCTACCAGCGTCGCTGGTGGTGTTCCTGGTGGCGGTTCCCCTCTGCATGGGCATTGCCATCGCCTCCGGAGTGCCCCCCGCCAAGGGCTTGGTGACCGGGATCGTGGGCGGTCTGGTGGTCGGCCTGATCGCCGGGTCGCCGCTGCAGGTGAGCGGCCCGGCGGCTGGATTGGCGGTGCTGGTGTTCGAATTCGTCCAGGAGCACGGCGTCGGGCTGCTCGGCCCGGTGCTGCTGCTGGCCGGCGCGATCCAGTTGGTCGCCGGCGTGCTGCGTCTTGGCCAGCTGTTCCGTGCCATCTCGCCGTCCGTCGTGCACGGCATGCTGGCCGGCATCGGCGTGCTGATCGTGGCCGCGCAGCTTCATGTCCTGATCGACGCGCGACCGTTGCCGAACGGTTTTGCGAACCTCGCCGCCATGCCCGGACGCCTGATGAGCCTGCTGCCGCTCGATGGAAGCCGAGGTGAGGGCGCGCTGCTGGTCGGCCTATGCACCGTGGCGGGCATGCTCGCGTGGGAGAAGCTGCGGCCGGCGCGCCTGCGGCTGGTGCCTGGGGCGCTGATCGGCGTCCTTGCCGGCGCCGGGCTCAGCCTGGTGTTGCCGCTGCCGCTGGCCCGGGTCGACATGCCCGACGGCCTGATGGACAGCTTCGAGCTGACCGGATCGGCCAGCCTGGCGGCGCTCGCCGATCCGCGGCTGATGTTCGCGGCCCTGGTGATCGCGTTCATCGCCAGCGCCGAGACGCTGCTGTCGGCCGCTGCGGTCGACCGCATGCATGACGGCGTCCGCACCCGCTACAACCGCGAACTTGCGGCCCAGGGCGTCGGCAACATGATCTGCGGCGCGCTCGGCGCCCTGCCGATGACCGGCGTCATCGTCCGCAGCTCGGCCAACGTGCAGGCCGGCGCGGTCAGCCGGTGGTCCGCCGTGCTGCACGGGGTCTGGATCCTGCTCGCGGTGGCGGCGGTCCCGTTTGCGCTCGAGTTCGTGCCGCTTGCGTCGCTCGCCGGCGTGCTGCTCGTCGTCGGGCTGCGCTTGGTGGATCTCACCCACGCCCGCCACTTGCTCACCAACGGCGGCTGGCGCCCGGCGCTGACCTGGGGCGCGACGTTTGCCACCATCGTCGCGACCGACCTGCTTACCGGTGTCGTGGTGGGTGTGGCGCTCTCGCTGCTCGAACGGGTGCGGCTGCCTCGCTTGAGCGGACAGGCTTCCTGAACCAGCCGATCGGGTGGGTTCGCCGAGGCGTCAGACCGCTTCGGCGAACCCGCTCGACTGCCGGCCCCAGGCGCGCGCGTAAGCGCCGCCGCGGGCCAGCAGCTCGGCGTGGGTGCCCTGCTCGACCACCCGGCCGGCCTCAAGCATCACCAGCCGGTCCATGCGCGCGATGGTCGAGAGCCGGTGGGCGATGGCGATGACGGTGCGGCCCTGCATCAGCATGTCGAGCTGCCCCTGGATCGCCGCCTCGACCTCGCTGTCCAGCGCCGAAGTGGCCTCGTCCAGCACCAGGATCGGCGCATCTTTCAGGATCACCCGGGCGATGGCGATACGTTGCCGCTGCCCGCCCGAGAGCTTCACGCCGCGCTCGCCGACATGGGCGTCGTAGCCGTGGCGGCCGTTCCAGTCCTCCAGCGTCTCGATGAACTCGTGCGCCTCGGCTCGGCGCGCGGCGGCTTCGACCTCGGCGTCCGACGCGCACGGCCGGCCGTAGCGGATATTGTCGCGGATCGAGCGGTGCAGCAGCGAGGTGTCCTGGGTGACCATGGCGATCTGCCCGCGCAGGCTCTCCTGGGTCACCAGGGCGATGTCCTGGCCGTCCACCAGGATGTGCCCGCCATCGGGACGATGGAAGCCGAGCAGCAGGTTGACCAGGGTGGACTTGCCAGCGCCGGAGCGGCCGACGAGGCCGACGCGCTCGCCGGGCCGAACGTCGAGGTCGATGTTGTGCAGCACGCCGCGTTCGGTGCCGTAGCCGAAGCGCAGCGCCTCGAAGCGAATGCCGCCGCCGCTCAGGCGCAGCGCTTGCGCTCCCGGAGCGTCGGCCATCTGCCGCGGCACCGAGATGCTGCGCATGCCGTCCTGCACCTGGCCGAGGTTCTCGAAGATGCCGGTGATGCTCCGCGCGACGAAGCCGGCCATGTTGGTGATCTGGAACGCGAGCGGCAGCGCGGTGGCGACCGTGGCGACGCCGACCTCGCCCTCCACCCACAGGCCGATCGCGACGATGCCGGTGCCGGCCAGCAGCAGCGCGTTGATCAGGCTCAGCGTCACCGTCATGGCCGTGATGGCGCGGGTCTGCGCCTGGAAGGCCGCGGTATGCTCCTCGATCGCCTCGCGGACGAAGCCGTCCTCCTCGTCCGCGCGGGCGAACAGCTTGACGGTCAGGATGTTGGTGTAGCTGTCGACCACGCGCCCGGTCAGCAGCGAGCGCGCCTCGCTGTTGCGGCGCGAGCGCACCCGCAGCCGCGGCACCATGACCCAGAGCAGCGCCGCATACAGCACGAACCAGCAGACGATCGGCACCGCGAGGCGCCAATCGGTCGCGCCCAGCAGCAGGATGGCGCTGACACCATAGAGTAAGATGTACCAGACGGCGTCGACGCCGACGACCAGCACGTCGCGCAGCGCCGGACCGGTCTGCATGACCCGGTTGGCGATGCGCCCGGCGAAGTCGTTCTGGAAGAACGTCCAGGACTGGCGCACGACATGGTAGTGCGCCTGCCAGCGCACGCGGTTGGCGAACGCCGGGTTGATCGACTGGTTGGTGAGCAGGAACTCGGTGATGAAGGCGAGCGGCCGGGCCAGCAGGATGATCGCCGCCATGCCCGCCAGCGCCTCGCCCTGCTCCTGCAGCAAGGTCGCGCGCGGGTGCGTTGCGACCAGCCCGGCGATGCGGCCGATGAAGATCGGGATCAGCAGGTCGAATCCCGCCGTGAACAGCCCGGCGAGCAGGAGCGCGAACAGCACGCCCTTGGACTGCCGGGCGAAATGCCAGAAGAATGCGTGCACGCCGTCCGGCGGATCGGCATCGGCGACCGGCCCCGTGGGCAGGATCAGGCTTTCGAACCAGCGGAAAAGCGACTGCATGGGTCTGCGATGCATCGCGGCGGGATGACGGTCAACCGCGAGCCCGTCACAATGATGGCTGGAGGGCCTGGTGTGCAGTTTTCGGTGATCGCGTCCGCGGTGGTGGCCGCCCTGGTCGGTTTCGGCGGCACGTTGGCCGTCATCCTCGAAGCCGCGCGGCGGTTGGGTGCGACGCCGGAGCAGACCTCGTCCTGGGTCGCCGCGCTCTGCATCGGCATGGCGCTCACCAGCGCCTTCCTCAGTGTCCGATATCGCATGCCGATCGTGACGGCGTGGTCGCTGGCCGGCGCGGTGCTGATCGTGGCGGCGCCGGCGGGGATCGGGATGGGGGAGGCGGTCGGCGCGTTCATGGCTGCGGCAGCGTTGACGATCCTGGCCGGGGTGGTGCCGGCGCTGGGCGACGCCATCGCGCGGCTGCCGGCGTCGATCGCGGGGGGCATGTTGGCCGGGCTGCTGCTGCGCTTTGCGCTGGGCCTGTTCACGGCGGCGCAGACGGCGCCGGCCCTGGTGCTGCCGCTGCTGGCGGTGTTCCTGCTGGCGCGGCTGCTGCATCCGGCGTCGGCTCCGCTGGCGGTGATCGCGGCGTCGGTGCCGATCGCGCTGCTCGAGGGCTACGCGCTGCCCGTGCCGGCCGCCTCGCTCTCGACCCTGACCGTGATGCCGCCGGTGTTCTCGCTCTCGGCGGTGATCGGTCTCGGCCTACCGCTGTTCCTGGTCACGATGGCGACGCAGCAGATCTCCGGGGCCGCGGTGCTGCGAACGGCTGGCTATACGCCGCCGGTCTCGGCCGCGCTGATCACCACGGGGCTCGCGACGCTGCTGCTGTCGCCGCTGGGCGCCTATTCGGTCAACCTCTCCAGCATCACCGCCTCCATCTGCACCGGCCCCGACACCCATCCCGACCCGGCCAAGCGCTGGCTCACCGGGCCCATCTACGCGCTCAGCTACCTGGTGTTCGCGATCGGGGGTGCCTCGTTCGCGACCGCGCTCGGCGCGCTGCCGCCGGTGCTGATCGCGACGGTGGCCGGGACCGCGCTGCTGGGGCCGCTCGCCGGCGCGCTGGCCTCGGCGCTCTACCGCGAACGCGAGCGGTTCGCCGCGGTGCTGGCGTTCGCGGTGACCGCGTCGGGCATGACGCTCGCCGGGGTCGGCGGGGCCTTCTGGGGACTGCTCGCGGGGGTCGCAGCGCTGGGTCTCGAGCATCTCGCCGCCCGGGTTCTTTGGCGCGGCCGTAAAATTGCATGAAACCTGGCATGCCGCCTCCGATCGAAGCCACCGCCTCTGCCGCCCTTGCCGCTCAACCCGGCACGCGGGCGCTGTTCTTCAAGGTTTTTCCCTCGATCTGCCTGCCGATGTTCCTCGCCTCGGTCGACCAGACCATCGTGGCAACGGCGCTGCCGAACATCGCAGGGGCGTTGGGCGACGTCGAGCGGATCTCCTGGGTGGTGGTCGCCTACCTGATGGCGACGACGATCGCCGCGCCGGTCTACGGCCGGCTGGGCGACGTGTTCGGGCGCAAGATGCTGATGTTTGTGGCATTGGGCATCTTCATCGGCGCCAGCGTGGTCTGCGCTCTGGCGCCGACGATGCTGGCGCTGATCGCGGCGCGGGTGCTGCAGGGGGCCGGGGGCGGCGGATTGATGACCCTCTCGCAGGCCCTCGTCGGCGAAATCGTGCCGGCGCGGGAGCGGCCGCGCTACCAGGGCTACCTGGCCGGGACCTTCATGGTCTCGTCCACCTTCGGCCCCGTCGCGGGCGGGTGGCTGACGCAGCATTTCGGCTGGATGTCGGTGTTCCTGGTCAACCTGCCGCTCGGCGCCATCGCCGTGCTGCTGGCGTTCCGCCTGCCGCGATCGCCCGCGCGGAGCGGCACGTTCCGCTTCGACTGGTTGGGCACGGGGCTGTTGGCGCTGTTCGTGATCGCGCTGTTGCTGGCGCTCGAGCGGGTGCAGCGGCTGCGGGCGGGTGATCTTCCACTGATCGCCGGGTTGGTCGGCGTCGCCATTGCGGCGTTGTGGCTGCTGTTGAAGCAGGAGCGGCGGGCGGCGTCGCCGCTGATCCCGGTGAGAGTGTTGCGCGACGCCTCGATCTGGCGGGCCGATGCGATGGCCGCGTGCGTCGGTGCGATGCTGGTCGGCGGCATCACCTTCATGCCGATCTACCTGCAGGTGGTGCGCGGCGCCGACCCCTCGATGGTCGGGCTGTTACTGCTGCCGTTGACGGCCGGCGTCGCGATTGGCGCGCTGACGACCGGGCAGTTGATGGTGCGTACGGGCCGGACGGCCATCTTTCCCTCGATCGGGCAGGGGATCGCCGCGCTGGGATGGATCACCCTGGCGCTGATCGGCCACTCCGTGCCGATCTACTGGTTGCCGGCGCTGTTCATCGTCATCGCGCTGGCCACCGGGTCGACGATGCCGGTGGTGCAATTGACGGTGCAGGTGGTCGCCGGGCCGAAGAACCTGGGCGCGGCCTCGGCCAGCGTGCAGTTCATGCGCTCGATCGGCGCGGCGCTGGGGACGGCGACGATCGGCGCGGTGCTGTTCGCGGTACTATCGGCGCAGGATCCGCAGATCGCGGCGCTATTCACCGAGGTGGTCGAGCGGGGCCCGCAGATCCTGCAAGGCAAGTCGCCGGCGCTGGTGGCGACGCTGACGGCCGATGTGATCGGCGCGTTCCGGGCCGCTTTCCTGACCATCTCCAGTTTCGCCATCGTCGCGATGCTGTTGGCCTGGTCGCTGCCGATGCGGCGGCTCTGAGTTAGAGAGGATACTCGTAGCGGATGAAGCCGGAGTGCTGGGCGACCTTGTCGTAGAGCGCGCGGGCGACGCTGTTGTGGGTCTGCGTGAGCCAATACAGGCGCGTGCTGCCCGCCATGCGGGAGGCCTGTGCCACCGCCTCGATGAGGGCGCGGGCGGCGCCGCGGTTGCGCATCGCGGCGTCGGTGAAGAGGTCCTGCAGGTAGCAGACCGGGGTCAGCGTCCAGCAACTCGAATGGAACAGGAAGTGGGTGGCGCCGAGGATGGTCCCGCCGTCGCGGGCGGCCAGGGCTCGCACTTCGTCGCCTTGCATGAGGCGCGACCAGGTATGGTCAAACACCGCTTGCGGCAGTTCGGTGTCGTAAAACGACAGGTAGTCACGCCAGAGTTCAGTCCAGCGCGCGCGGTCGCCGGGTTCGAGCGGTCCGACCTGCATCAGGGCGCCTCGCCGCCTTCCGGTCCGTAGAATACGGCCCACACGGCGAAATCGGCTGTCATATGAGTGAAGGTGTGCGCAGCACCGGCGGGTACGAACAGGACATCGCCCGGCGTAACCGCGACGCGTTGGTCACCTAGCAGTGCGAGGTGGTCCTCCGTAAATGCGCCGGCCTCGTTGCCGCGGCAGAAAGTCGCCGCCCCGACGACAACGAAATACACCTCGTCACGGTCGTGCGGCTCATGCTGGCTGGCCGGGTTCGGCCGGAACCAACGCACCTCCATCGACCCATGCGCCAGCACGCGTACGCTGGGGTGGCCAACATCGTTGGGCAATGGCCGCGCCCGCTCGGGCGTAGCGTGCAGTGTCGGGATCTGCGCAACGTCCATCAGCGCCTCGGCAACCTCATCGCACACCTCGTGACGGATTCACTGATGTTAAGCCCTCCTGCTGCTCTCGTCCGTCCCAATCCGACTTGAGCACCTCGCCCGCGAGATAGAGACTGCCGCAGATCAGCACGCGGGAAGGGGCTCCGCGCAGCTGCCGCAATGCCTCGGCGACGGTCGGGCCGAGCCGGGCGATGCCGCCCGAGGCGGCGACGATGTCGGCGAGTTCCAGCGCCTGATGCTGCTGCGGCTCTTGCACCGCCCAAACGGAGGTCGCGTGCAGCAGCAGCGGGCGCAGGAATTCGGCAGCGTCCTTGGACTGCTTCATGCCGACCACCAGGTGCACGGGGCGATCGGCCCAGCCGCGCACGATTTCGGCCAGCGCCCGCCCGGCGCCGGGATTGTGACCACCATCCAGCCAAAGCTCCCAATCCGGCGGCAACTCGGCCGTCAGCCGGCCATACAATCGCTGCATCCGTGCCGGCCATTCGGCGCAGGCCAAGCCGGCGACACCCTTGTCGGGCCAGCCGGCGGCGCGGAACGTCGCCACGGCGATGCCGGCATTGTCGACCTGGTGCGGGCCCGGCAGCGATGGGCGGGGGAGGTCGAGCGCGCCTTGGGCGTCCTCGTAGCGCAAGCCGGACGCGGTCGGCTCGATCGTCCAGGCGCGGTCGCGGGCGAGCAGCTTCGCTCCGGCCGCCTCAGCGCAGCGCTCGAGCACGGCGAGGGCCTCGTCGTCCTGCGCGCCGGTGATCACCGGTACGCCTCGTTTCATGATCCCCGCCTTCTCGGCGGCGATGGCCTCGAGCGTGTCGCCCAGCAGATCGCGATGGTCGAGCGAGATCGAGGTGATGGCCGTGACCGCGGGGGTGATGACGTTGGTGGCGTCGCCGCGCCCGCCGAGGCCGACTTCCAGCACGCACAGCTCGGCCGGGTAGGCGGCGAACAGCAGGAAGGCCGCCGCGGTGATCACCTCGAAGACGGTGATGGCGCCGCCGGCGTTGACGCGCTCGACCGTCTCCAACGCCTCGGCCAGGTCGAGGTCCGACACGAGGGCGCCACCGAGCCGGATGCGCTCGTTGAAGCGGATGAGGTGCGGCGAGGTATAGACGTGCACGCGCCACCCGGCGGCCTCGCCCATGGCGCGCAGGAAGGCGCAGGTGCTGCCTTTGCCGTTGGTGCCGGCGACGTGGACGATCGGCGGCATCAGCATCTCGGGATGGCCGAGATCGGCCAGCACGCGCTGCAGCCGCTCGAGGCTGAGATCGATCAGGCGCGGGTGCAGGCCGTGCAGCCGGGCGACGATGGGTTCGATTCGTTGGGACACGAAGCTCAAGCCGCGTCTTGCTCGGGCGGCGCCGTGCGTTCGTGCAGCAGGCCGATCAGCCGGCCCAGCGTCTGGCGCATCTCGCCGCGCTTGACGACCATGTCGACAATGCCGTGCTCGTGCAGGTATTCGGCGCGCTGGAACCCGTCCGGCAGGGTTTCACGCACCGTCTGCTCGATCACGCGCGGCCCGGCGAAGCCGATCAGGGCGCCGGGTTCGGCGATCTGGATGTCGCCGAGCATCGCGAAGCTGGCGGTCACGCCGCCGGTGGTCGGGTCGGTCAGCACGGTGATGTACGGCAGGCCCGCCTCCTTGACCATGCGGACGGCGATGGTCGTGCGCGGCATCTGCATCAGGCTGATGGCGCCTTCGTACATGCGGGCGCCGCCGGAGGCGGTGAAGATGATGAGCGGGGCGGCCTGCAGCACGGCCAGGCGCGCGGCGGCGACGATCGCCTCGCCGACGGCGGCCCCCATGCTGCCGCCCATGAACTCGAACCCCATCGCCGCGACGACCGCCCGGTGCCCCTCGATGGTGCCATGAGCGACGAGGATGGCATCGGTAAGCCCGGTCTTGTCACGCGCTTCCTTGAGGCGGTCGCTGTAGCGTTTACTGTCGCGGAATTGCAGCGGGTCCTGCGGCACGCGGGGCAGCTCGATGCGCACGGGTCCGGCGGTGCCGTCCTCGGCCGGGTCGAAGGTGAAGGCGAGGCGCTCGATGGCGGTGGCGCGCATGTGGTAGCCGCAGTGCGGGCAAACCTTGAGCGAGCGCTCGAGGTCCTTGGTGAACAGCATCTGCTGGCAGTTGGGGCACTGGGTCCAGAGATTGTCGGGCACCTCGCGGCGCGAGAACAGGGTGCGGATTCGGGGCCGGACGTATTCGGCGAGCCAGCTCATGCCGGGATTTTATCCGCCAGGCGGGCGCCGCGGACGCCTTCGGCCAGGGCCCGCACCTGGGCCAGCACGCGCTCGGCGGTGTCCGGCGCGGCGCGGCCGGCGGCATCCAAGCTGTGGGCCAGCGTGTCCATCAGCGCCGAGCCGACGACTGCGGCGTCGGCCACGCGGACGGCGTCGGCAGCCTGGGCCGGGGTGCGGACGCCGAAGCCGATCGCCACCGGCAGCGTGGTGGCCGCGCGGATACGGGGCAGGGCGGCGGCCAGGCTGGCGCTGGTTGCGCTGCGCGTGCCGGTGATGCCGGTGATGCTGACGTAGTAGACGAAGCCTGAGCTGTCGCGGAGCACGATCGGCAGGCGGGCGTCGTCGGTGGTCGGCGCGATCAGGCGGATGATGTCGAGCTCGTTGGCTTCCGCGTGCGGCAGCAGCAGGTCGGCTTCTTCGGTCGGCAGGTCGACCACGATGAGCCCGTCGACGCCCGCGGCCGCTGCGTCCTTGCAGAAGCGTTCGGGGCCGTAGGAGGCGATCGGGTTCACATATCCCATCAGGATCACCGGCGTGTCCTGGTCGCCTGCGCGGAAGGTCGCGACCATTGCGAGCGTGCGGGCGACGGTGGCGCCGGCTTTCAGGCCGCGCAGGCCGCCGGCCTGGACGGTGGGTCCGTCGGCCATCGGGTCGGTGAACGGCATGCCGAGTTCGATCAGGTCGGCGCCGGCGGCGGGCATGCCGCGCAAGATCGCGAGCGAGGTGGCCGGGTCCGGGTCGTAGGCGGAGAGGTAGGGGATCAAGGCGCCGCGGTCCTCGCGCTTGAGGGAAGCGAAGCGGGCGGCGATGCGGCTCAAAGCTTGACCCCGAGATGCTCGGCGACGGTGAAGATGTCCTTGTCGCCGCGGCCGCACAAATTCATCAGCACGACGGCGTCCGGGCCCATGGCGGGGGCGAGTTTCTGCACATAGGCCAGGGCATGGGCCGGCTCGAGCGCCGGGATGATGCCTTCGCTGCTGGTGCAGAGCTGGAAGGCGGCGAGCGCCTCGTCGTCGGTCGCGGCCACGTAGTCGACCCGGCCGATCTCGTGCAGCCAGGCGTGCTCGGGGCCGATCCCGGGATAATCGAGGCCGGCGCTGATGCTGTGCGCCTCCTGGATCTGGCCGTCGTCGTCCTGCAGCAGATAGGTGCGATTGCCGTGCAGTACGCCGGGGCGGCCGCGGCTGAGGCTGGCGGCGTGTTCGCGGGTGTCCAGGCCGCGGCCTGCGGCTTCGACGCCGATGAGGCGGACGTCGTCGTCGAGAAAGGGGTGGAACAGTCCCATCGCGTTGCTGCCGCCGCCGATGGCCGCGACGATGGCGTCGGGCAGGCGGCCCTCGGCCTCGAGCATCTGGGTGCGCGCCTCCGTGCCGATGATGCTCTGGAAGTCGCGCACCATGGCCGGGTATGGGTGCGGCCCGGCGACGGTGCCGATCATATAGTACGTGTCGTCGACATTGGCGACCCAGTCGCGCATCGCCTCGTTCATCGCGTCCTTCAGCGTGCCGGCGCCGGAGGTGACGGAGACGATCTCGGCGCCCAGCAGCTTCATGCGGAACACGTTGGGCTTCTGCCGCTCGACATCGGTGGCGCCCATGTAGACGACGCACGGCAGGCCGAAGAGGGCGCAGACGGTCGCTGTGGCGACGCCGTGCTGGCCGGCGCCGGTCTCGGCGATGATGCGGGTCCTGCCCATGCGCCGGGCCAGCAGGATCTGCCCCATGCAGTTGTTGATCTTGTGGCTGCCGGTGTGGTTCAGCTCGTCGCGCTTGAAGTAGATCCGGGCGCCGCCGATGCGCCGGGTGAGGCGCTCGGCGAACCAGAGCGGGCTGGGGCGGCCGACATAGTCCTTCAGATAGAGGTCCAGCTCGGTCTGGAACGACGGGTCGGCCTTGGCCGCCTCGTAGGCCTGATCGACGGCAAGGATCAGCGGCATCAGCGTCTCGGCGACGAAGCGGCCGCCGAAACCGCCGAACCGGCCGCGGTCATCGGGGCCGGACCGCAGCGAGTTCGGGCGGGTGACGGTGGCGTTGTCGCTCACGGGGAGATCTCCATTGCTGCGTCTTAGCCCAGGCTTGGCGCTGGGTCATCACCGGACGAACGGCACGCTTGGCGCACGCGCGGGTAAGGACGCCGAGAGGTATGGCTCGGCGGCGCCGAACCAAGACCATTCCATCGCGACGTGAGTAGGATCTGGCTCCGCCGCGGATCCGTCCTTACACTGGCGTCATGCTTTATCTGAATACCGGACACTCTCCACGGTTCTTGGTCGAGCCCAATCCGCACGCCGCAAACGACGCCGACGGGGCGGTATGGATGGACCTCGTCGAGC
>JAABUZ0100002380.1_pt1 | contig 31438 bp, 29 predicted proteins | sample 5562091 | NCBI WGS metagenome assembly JAABUZ01 (sample SAMN12813069, study PRJNA571459) | rock metagenome | isolation source: Antarctica rocks | place: Antarctica: Victoria Land, Linnaeus Terrace sud | collected 2015-12-21
GACGCCAGGGCGTTCTGCGGCGAGTTCTTCCACGCCTACAACACCCATCATCGCCACGCCGGCCTCGGGCTCCTGACGCCGAACGTCGTGCACAGCGGACAGGTGGGCTCAAGTGGCGTCGAGCACCTTCTGGTCCGGGCTGATAACCGCCTCCGTCGCCGTACCTGATCGTCACGTACATCGCCACCTTCGTCGCTCACTGCGGTCTCCCTCGTGTCGAGGAGCCGCCGTAGGGTCCGTCGCTGGACGAGCGACAACACGAGCACTGGAGGCTGCCCCGATGCCGTACGTACGACGCTTCGACCATGTCGGCATCACCGTCGCGGACCTCGATACGGTGACGACGTTCTTCGTCGGTCTGGGTCTGGAGGTCGAGGGCACGCAGATGTTCGTGGAGGGCGCGTTCCTGGACACCGTCATCGGCATCCCCGACTCTCGCACCGAGATCGTCATGCTGCGGCCGCCCGACGGAGGTACCCGGCTGGAGCTGTCGAGTTTCGTCCGGCCCGACCACGAGCCGGGATCGCCCGTCGCCATGGCCAACGAGCTGGGGCTGCGCAACGTGGCCTTCGAGGTCGATGACCTCCAGGCGGCCATCGACCGGCTGGCCGCGGACGGCTACGGCCTGGTCGGCGGCATCGGTCAGTACGAGCACATCTGGCGCATGGCCTACGTGCGCGGACCGGAGGGGATCATCGTGTCCCTGGCTGAGCGGATCGGCTGACGCCCCGTCTCGAAACCGCGGCGACCATGCCGGTGTTCTGCAGCTTGTGACCGGCTCGCCCCGCAAGCGGGCATCGTCCAGAATCGGCGCCGCGTGCGGGGGGTGGCACCAACCGACCTGCAACCGATCCGGTCCCGTTCCACCAGCGGCCACCCTGACGAGACGCTGCGAGACGGTCGACGAGACACCTTGCCCAGCCCCTCGTCCGGTTGACGAATCTGCATCGGGAACGCCGCGGGTCATCGCCCTGCGTTAGCGATCTTGCCCCATGAGACCCGTCCGTGTTGGATTTCCCATCAGGGGCATCGCTTCGGCGGCCGACGCGCCCTGCCGCGGACCAGGACCGGGTGCTTTGGTCACTGATGGAGGGAGGGTTTGCGGGTGACCGGTTCCGGTGGGATGAGCGGGACCGGGGCCGTCGAGAACAGTCGCCGTCGACATCAGCGCGCCTCCGCTGTTCGCCGTATCAGCGGCCGAGCATCAGCACCCCGGCGTAGGAGACGGTGCCCACGAGCACCCAGGAGGCCAGGCCGAGCAGCAGCGCGCGGCCGCCCGTACGCCGCAGGGTCGGCAGGTGGATTCCGGTTCCGAGCCCGACGAGCGCGGCCGCGAGCAGCACCCATTGCGCAGTCTTGGCCCCGGCGAGGACCGAGTCGCTGAGCAGTCCGGTGGAGGTCACGACGATGGCGCCGAGGAAGCTGGCGACGAACAGGGGGATTAGCGGTGGGCGGCGGCCGCTGGCGGCCGCCGCCTCCGGAGTCCGGCGGCTGCGGCTGCGGGCGAGCGCGACGCCGGCGACCAGCGGGGCGAGCAGGACGACGCGGCTGAGTTTGACGACGACCGCGGAGGTCAGGGCGCCGGGTACGCGGCTGGCGGTCGCCACCGTCTGGCCGACGTCGTGCACACTCGCGCCGACCCAGCTGCCGAAGGCGACCGGGTCCAGGCCGAGCGGTCCGCGCAGCGTCGGGAGCAGCAGGATCGCCAGGCTCCCGCACAGGGTGACCAGCGCGACGGCCACGCCGGTGTCGTCGTCGTCCCCGGCGGCGACCTCTTCCATCGCGGCGACGGCGGACGCGCCGCAGATGGAGAAGCCCGTAGCGATGAGCAGCGAGCGGGCCGGGGAGACGCCGAGCAGCCGGCCCAGCAGGCGGGTGCCGGTAAAGGTCACGGTCACGGTCACCAGGACGACGGCGAGGCCGGCGAGCCCCAGGTGCAGAAGCTGCGGCAGTCCGAGTTGCAGGCCGAGCAGGACGACCGCGATGCGCAGCAGCCGGTGCGAGGCCAGGTGCGTCCCGGCGTGCAGGACTGGCGTGTGCAGGCGCAGGTTCACCACAAGAGCGCCCAAGACGACCGCGACGGTCGACGGGTTCAGCGCCGGCACCAGGTGCGCGACCCCGAAGGACACCACTGTTTCGGCGGCGACGAACGCCAGCCCGGGCAGCGCGCCGAGCCCGTTCGGGCGGGTGCAGCTCGGGCGGCAGCGGCTGGGGGTGCGTCCAGCGTCCTGCGTCGGTGCAGTCATGCGGGCCTCCTCGATGTGGACCCAGCGTGGCTGCGGGCGGCCCCCACCGGTAGGGCCTCGTCTGCCTGCATCCATCGACGACGCTGATGGGCGGACATAGGTTCGGGTGATGGCTCTGGAGCGCGTTCCTGACCTGGACTCCCTCGCCCTGCTGCTGGAGGTCGCTGCCACGGGCAGCCTGGGCCGGGCAGCCGCCGCGCACGGGCTGAGCCAGCCGGCGGTGAGCGCCCGGGTGCAGGCCGTCGAGCGGCTCGTCGGCTTCCCGCTGCTGGTGCGCGGCGCCCGCGGCTCGACCCTCACGCCGCAGGGCGCGCTGTTGGCCGACTGGGCCCGCGGGGTGCTCGGCGCGGCGGCCGTGCTCGACGCCGGCATTGCCTCGCTGCAAGGCGATCTGGACGCGCGGCTGCGGGTCGCGGCGAGCCTCACCGTGGCTGAACACCTGCTGCCGGGCTGGCTCGTGCGGCTCGCGGCCGCCCGGCCCGACACCGCGGTCAGCCTGACCGCCAGCAACAGCGCCGACGTCGCCGTCGCGGTCCTCGACGGGCAGGTCGAGCTGGGGTTCGTCGAGGGACCCGACCTGCCGGGCGGGATGCAGGAGCAAGTGGTCGGCGCCGACCGCCTGGTCGTTGTCGTGCCACCCGGCCACCCGTGGTCGCGCCGGCGCAGGGCGGTGGAGGCGACCGAGCTCGCGGCGACCCGGCTCGTGCAGCGCGAGCCGACGTCCGGGACGCGCACCGCGCTGGAGCACGCCCTGGCAGGCTTGGGCCCGCTCGCGGCGCCTCTGCTGGAGCTCTCGACGAGCAGCGGTGTCCGGGCGGCGGTCGCGGCCGGCGCGGGCCCGGCCGTGCTCAGCGACCTCGCCGTGTCCGAGGACCTCGCCGCCGGCCGGCTCGTCCAGGTGCCCCTGCGCGGGGTGGACCTCCGCCGGCAACTGCGGGCCGTCTGGCCCGTGGGTCAGCGACCGGGTGGCCCGGCCCGCGACCTCCTCGCGATCGCTGCGCCGCACCGACGCTGACCCCTTGCACGACCGTGCTTTCACGGTGGGGCCCGCGCGCTCCGACATGCTCAGGCAAGGCGAGCGTGCAGGTGCATGTCATGCCAGCCGTCCTGGTGCAGACCAGCCCGTCGCTTGGTGCCCTCGAGGGCGAAGCCGGACTTCTCCGCAACTCGGCAGGAAGCCGGATTCTGCGTCGAGTGCTGGAGCTCAAGACGTTGCAGTCCCAGGTCGAAAGCCCAGGCTGCCACCGCCTCGACGGCCGCCGGAGCCACGCCGGCGCCACGGGCGACGGGGGCTGTCCAGTAAGTCACCTCGGCCTGGCCGCCCTCCAGCATGAGCCTGGTCAGGATGACACGTCCGACCAGGGCCTGCGCGCGCACGACGGCCCAGCCTGCCCTTGCGCCGGTGCGCCAGAAGTCGGCCCACTTTCCGGCGTACGCCGCGGCCTCGCCGTGATCGAGGCTCTCGCAGTGCCAGCGCTGTACCCCGGCATCGGCGTAGACCTCGAGCAATGCCGGTGCATCGGTGTCGAGCCAGGGACGCATCGTCAGCTCACCAGGGGTCAGAATCGGCTGCTGCGCAGGCAGTCCTGCGACGACCGGCGCGACGAACGCGGGCACCGGCTCAGCCGCCCGACAGGACGTTGTCAACGGGACTCCGGCGCGCGTGATGCAGCTCGACGAAGGACCGGCTGCGCACGGCCCATGCGTGGTCCACGCATGGAGAGTAGGCGGACATCTCCTGGTCGCGTCCGCGAGGGACGCCCCGGACTGAGACCCTCTTGGCATGACGGAGACGGAGACACCGACCGGGACGGTGGCCCCGCGCCGCGGCCGGCCGGGGTATGACCAGGCGACGGTGCTGCGCCGGGCGATCGAGCTGTTCAACCGTCAGGGGTACGACGGCACGAGCATGGGTGACCTGGCCAAGGAGCTGGGGCTCACGAAGTCCGCGATCTACCACCACGTACCTAGCAAGGAGCATCTGCTCTCGGCGGCACTGGACGAGGCGCTGGACGGCCTCTCAGCGGCGTTCGACGCGGCTGCGCAGGGCGCGCCGGGAACGACCGCGTCCCAGCGGTTGCGCACGGCAGTGCAGCAGTCGGTCGCCATCTTGGTGGAGCACCAGCCGGCCGTGACCCTGCTGCTGAACGTCCACGGCAACAGTGAGGTCGAACTCGCCGCCCTCGCGCGGCGGCGCGCGGTCGACGACAAGCTTGCGGGCCTCGTCCAGGCAGCGGTGCAGGAGGGCGCCCTGCGCTCCGACATCCCGCCGGACCTCATCAGCCGGCTCCTGTTCGGAATGGTGAACTCCCTGGTGCAGTGGTACCGACCTGGTGGGGCAGTGGACGCTGACGGCCTGGCACGGTCGATCGCCACGCTGGCCTTCGACGGTCTGGCGCTCGCGAAGGACATCGCCGACTAGTGAAGGCTCCCTCCGGTCAGGGACGGCGCGGCGAAGGGCGCTCAGACGTCGAAGTCGACGGTGACGGTGTCGCTGACGGGGAAGCTCTGGCAGGTCAGCACGAAACCCGCCTCGACCTCCGCGTTCTCCAGGGCGTAGTTGCGACGCATGTCGACCTGGCCATCGGTGACCTTCGCGCGGCACGTGCCGCAGACCCCGCCCTTGCAGGCGAACGGCAGGTCGGTGCGGACGACCTGGGCGGCGTCCAGGATGCTCTGCGCGCGGGGCATGGCGGACGTGGTCGTACGCCCGTCGAGCACCAGCGTGACCGCCGCGGTATCGCCCTCCACCACGGCGTCCGGCCGGTGCACCGCCGGGGGTGGCTCGTCGACGTAGAACAGCTCGACGTGGACGCGGCCGGGCTCGACGCCCAGCTCGGCCAGGACCTCGCGGCAGTCCGCGATCATGGCGAACGGCCCGCAGAGCCAGACGTGGTCCACGGCGGCCAGTGGCACGAGCAGGCTGAGGATGCGGCGCAGCCGGTCACCCTCGAGCCGCCCGGAGAACAGCTCCACCTCGCGCGGCTCACGCGAGAGCACATGCACCAGGTCGAAGCGGGCGCCGTGCCGGTTCTTGAGGTCGGCGAGTTCCTCGGCGAACATCACCGAGCCGGTCGTACGATTTGCGTAGAGCATCGTGACCTGTGCGGCGGGGTGGCTGAGCACGCTGGCAGCGATCGACAGCATCGGCGTGATACCCGAGCCGGCCGCGATGCAGAGGTGGCGACCGCCGCCTCGGGGATCGGCGCGAAAGCTCCCCGTCGGGGTCTGGACCTCGATGCGGTCGCCGGCGCGGACCTCACGCACCAGCCAGGAGGAGAACAGCCCGTCCGGGATCTCGCGGACGCCGATGCGAGGAGCCGAGCCGACGGCGGCGCAGATCGAGTAGGAGCGGCGCTGCTCGCGGCCCTCGAGCGTACGGCGCAGGGTCAGGGCTTGACCGGCGTGGAAGACGAACGCCGCCCGCAGGTCTTCGGGTACATCGAACGTCACGGCAACCGCGTCGTCGGTGAGCGGCTCGACGCGGGCGACGGTCAGGGTGTGGAACGCCCCGCGCACGCGGGTCTCGGCGTCGAGCACGGTCACCTCAGATCTCCTTCACGTGCTCGAAGGGCTCCAGGCACGACGCGCAGCGGTACAGGGCCTTGCAGGCCGTGGCACCGAACTCCGAGGTCAGTGCCACCTCGTCGGACCCGCAGAGCGGGCAGCGCAGGGCGCGACGGGTGGGGAGCAGGGACAGCGCCACCGGTACGTCGTGACGGGGGGCTGCGCCGGGCGGTGACAGGCCGTGGTCGGCGAGCGACCGACGGCCTCGGGCGGTGATCCAATCCGACGACCAGGCCGGTGACAGGCTCACCCGCACCACCACCTGGCTGTAGCCGTGGTCGTGAAGGCGGTGCACGAGGTCGTCGCGCATCGTGGCCATCGCTGGGCAGCCGGAGTAGGTCGGGGTGATCGTGACGATGACGGAACCGTCCTGCTCGACCTGGACGTCACGCAGGACCCCGAGGTCTTCGAGCGTGAGCATCGGCATCTCCGGGTCGGTCACCGAGGCGACGACGGTGCGGGCGTCGGTCCGGCTGGTGACGTGTGTGCTCACCAGCTGCCCATCGGGTGCGCGCGGGCGACGACCTGCATCTCGGCGAGCAGGCAGCTGAACGCCTCGGTGTGCAGCCCGTCGCGCCCCGTCTGGCGCCGTACCCCGGCCCGCGCGGCGACGGTCGGTCGCTCGAGGCCGCTGACGGACAGGACCTGCTCGAGCAGGACATCGACCTCGTCGCAGACGGTGGACGGGTCGACCCCGACTCCGGCCTCGGCGACGCTGCGCTCGACGGGGTGGCTGGTGAACAGCTCGGCGCGCAGCGGCCACGTCGCCAGGAGCCCGGCCACCAGCCGGCGATGTGACTCCTGCGTCCCGCGGGCGAGGGTGAGGAACCACCGCGCCGCGTAGTCGCGGTGGTAGGTCATCTCCTTGCTGCCCTTGACGGCGACGGCGGCGAGCACGGTGTCCCGGCTGGTCGCGAGGCGCTGGAACAGGGCGAGGCGCCAGCTCGAGAAGAGCAGGAGCCGCACGATCGTGGCGGCGAAGTCACCTTTCTCGGCCTCCACCAGGCGGACGTTGCGGAACTGGCGGTCGTCGCGGAAGAACGCCAGGGCGTCCTCGGCCGGGACCGGTGATCCGTCCGGCATCGCCGGGACGACGGATGGGTCCGCGGTCGCGGCACGGGCCAGGAGCAGCCGCGCCTGGCCCAGGAGGTCCAGGGCGATGTTCGCGAGGGCGATGTCCTCCTCGAGGTCCGGGGCGTTGCTGGCCCACTGCGCGAGTCGCTGCGACAGCACGAGGGCGTCGTCGCCGAGCATCAGGCAGTACATAGCGAGGTCACGGGGGTCGACGCCGTCCGGGACGGTGGTGTCGACGCCCGCGAGCGGGTCCTCGAATTCGGTGCCGAACGCCCATTGCGAGGCGTCGCCTCCGAGCAGCCCGTCGTAGACGGACTCGTGGTCCACAGCGTCGGTCACGGTGTCGCTCCCTTCACATGTGGGGGACGTTGTCAGGGATCGTGTAGAAGGTCGGATGGCGGTAGATCTTGTCCCCGGCGGGTGCGAACAGCGGATCCTTCTCCTCGGGGCTGGAGGCGGTGACGTCGCTGGAGCGGACGACCCAGATGCTCACGCCCTCGTTCCGGCGCGTGTAGACGTCGCGCGCGTGACGGACCGCCATCTCGTCGTCGGCGGCGTGCAGCGATCCCACGTGCACGTGGTTCAGGCCGCGCTTGCCGCGTACGAACACCTCGTACAGCGGCCACTCGCCGTCAACGCTCATCGCGCGGCCCCGGTCTCGGCGAGGCCTTCGGCCCGCCGCGCGAAGGCGGTCGCCGCCTCCCGCACCCACGCGCCGTCGTCGTGGGCCCGACGACGGTGCTCGATGCGCTGCGCGCTGCAGGGCCCGTTGCCCTTCACGACGGCGTCGAACTCCGCCCAGTCGGGGGCACCGAAGTCGTGCGCCTGACGCTGCTCGTTCCAGGCCAGCTCGGGGTCCGGGAGTGTCACCCCCAGGGCGGCCGCCTGCGGCACGCTCATGTCCACGAACCGCTGCCGCAGCTCGTCGTTGGTGTTGCGCTTGATGCCCCAGGCCATCGACTGCTCGGTGTTGGGGGAGTCCGCGTCCGGCGGCCCGAACATCATCAGCGCCGGCCACCACATGCGGTCCACCGACTCCTGGACCATGGCGCGTTGGGCGTCGGTGCCGCGCATCATCGTGGCCAGGAGCTCGAAGCCCTGACGCTGGTGGAAGGACTCCTCCTTGCAGATGCGGATCATCGATCGCCCGTACGGCCCGTAGGACGTCCGGCACAGGGGCACCTGGTTGGCGATTGCGGCTCCATCGACCAGCCAGCCGATGGCGCCGACGTCGGAGTAGGACAGCGCCGGGTAGTTGAAGATTGACGAGTACTTCTGCTTTCCGGCGATGAGCAGGTCGGTGAGCTCGGCGCGGGAGACGCCGAGGGTCTCGGCCGCCGAGTACAGGTACAGGCCGTGCCCAGCCTCGTCCTGGACCTTGGCCAACAGGATCGCCTTGCGTCGCAGCGAGGGTGCGCGACCGATCCAGGCGCCCTCCGGCTGCATCCCGATGATCTCGGAGTGGGCGTGCTGCGCGACCTGGCGCACGACCGTCCGGCGGTAGGCCTCGGGCATCCAGTCGCGCGGCTCGATCCGATCGTGCCGGGCGATCGTCGCCTCGAAGGACGCCTGTCGCTCGACGTCCTGCACCTCTGCCTGCACCGTCATCGTTGCCTCCGTGCATCTCGTCCGCAACAGCATTACTGACCGATCGATCAGTAATAGTCTGACATGCGGCTGCCGTACCGGCAACGACCGCTTCCGGGCTGCCGCGGCGGCCCGCACCTCGACGGCCGGACGTCGTGCGTCTGCCAGGATCCGCGGGTGATCCAGCAGTGGTGGCACAGCGCCGTCGTGTACCAGGTGTGGCCGCGGTCGTTCGCCGACTCGAACGGCGACGGCGTCGGCGACCTGCGTGGGCTCATCGGCAAGCTCGACCACCTGTCGGACCTGGGCGTCGACGTGGTGTGGCTGTCGCCGGTCTATCCGTCGCCACAGGTCGACAACGGCTATGACATCAGCGACTACCAGGACGTCGACCCGCTGTTCGGGACGCTCGCCGACCTGGACGAGTTGATCGCCTGCCTGCACGCACGGGGCATGCGGCTGGTCCTCGACGTCGTCGTCAACCACACCTCCGACCAGCACCCGTGGTTCGTGGAGTCCCGCTCGTCGCGGACTAGCCCGAAGCGGCACTGGTACTTCTGGTGCGATCAGCCGCCGAACGACTGGACCTCGCTGTTCGCCGGGCCGGCCTGGCAGCTCGACGAGGCGACCGGCGAGTACTACCTGCACACGTTCGCGCGCGAGCAGCCGGACCTGCGCTGGGAGGAGCCGCAGGTGCGCGCGGCCGTGGTGGACCTGCTGCGCTGGTGGCTCGACCGCGGTGTCGACGGCTTCCGGCTGGACGTCATCAGCATGATCAGCAAAGACCTCGACAAGCCGGAGGGCATCCTGGGCTTCGGCCCCGACCTGCATGACCACCTGCACGAGCTGCACCGGGAGGTCTTCGCCGGACGCGACCTCATCACCGTCGGCGAGACGCCCGGGACGTCGGTCGAGCAGGCGCGACTGCTCACCGAGCCGGAGCGACGCGAGCTGGACATGGTCTTCGAGTTCGAGCACGTCTCGCTGGACAGGGGAGTGAGCAAGTGGGACGTCGTACCGCTGACTCTGCCGACGCTCAAGCGCTGCTTCGAGACCTGGCAGGACGGGATCGGGTCCGGCTGGAACTCGCTGTACTGGGACAACCACGACCAGCCCCGCGTGGTCTCGCGCTTCGGCGACGACGGTGAGCACCGCGTCGCCTCGGCCAGCACGCTCGCCACCGTCCTGCACCTGCACCGGGGAACCCCGTTCATCTACCAGGGGGAGGAGCTCGGCATGGCCGACGCGAGGTTCACCTCGCTGTCGGACTACCGCGACCTGGAATCGCTGAACCACTACGCCGAGGCGGTAGCCCGCGGGCAACCGCCCGAGCAGGTGCTCGCGGCCCTGCAGCGGACCAGTCGGGACAACGCCCGTACGCCGGTCCAGTGGGACAGCTCGCAGCACGCCGGGTTCACCGCCGGCACGCCGTGGATCCCTGTCGGCTCCGCCGCCGGCACGGTGAACGCGGCGGCGCAGCGCAACGACCCGCACTCGGTGCTCGCGCACTACCGCCGCCTGATCCGCCTGCGCCACGAGGTGCCTGCCGTCGCGTACGGCGACTTCACCCTGCTGCTCCCCGAGGACGAGCGGGTGTGGGCGTTCACCCGGCACTACGAGCAGGTCGAGCTGCTCGTGGTCGCCAACCTGTCGGCGCAGCACGTGGTGCCTGCGCTCGACGGCTGGCAGGACGGCGAGCTGCTGCTGGGCAACCTGCCCGAGCCGGGGCCGGTGCTGCGGCCGTGGGAGAGCCGGGTTCTGCGTCGCTGACGGGGGCAGGTCACGAGCATGGCCGACCGGTGGTACCGCCAAGGCGTCCTCTACTGCCTGGACGTCGAGACCTTCCAGGACTCCAACGCGGACGGCATCGGTGACCTGCCGGGGCTGATCAGCCGGCTGGACTACCTGGCACGGCTCGGGGTGACCTGCCTCTGGCTCAACCCGATCCATCCCTCCCCACGCCGTGACGACGGGTACGACATCACCGACTTCTACGGGATCCACCCGCAGATCGGCACCCTCGGCGACTTCGCCGAGCTCGTGCACCAGGCCGGCAATCTCGGCCTGCGCGTGATGATCGACCTGGTCGTGAACCACACCTCCGACCAGCACCCGTGGTTCCAGAGCGCGCGTTCGTCGCCGAGCTCGCCGTACCGGGACTGGTTCGTCTGGTCCGACACCGAGCCCTCCGACCGCCGGCAGGGCATGGTGTTCCCGGGTGAGCAGGACGAGACCTGGACGTGGGACGAGACGGCCGGCGCCTGGTACTACCACCGCTTCTACGACTTCCAGCCCGATCTGAACACCGGGAACCCGGACGTGCAGGCCGAGCTCGAGCGCATCATGGACTTCTGGTTGGCGCTCGGCGTCTCGGGCTTCCGCATGGACGCGGCACCGTTCATCATCGAGCTGACCGAACCCGGCAACCCGAACAGCCCTAAGGACTTCAACCAGCTGACCCGCTACCGCGAGCGGATCTCCTGGCGCCGCGGCGACGCCGTCGTGCTGGCCGAGGCCAACGTCGAGAACACCGAGCTGGTCAAGTACTTCGGCGATTCCGGCGGCACCAACAACCGGCTCCCGATGCTGTTCGACTTCGTCCTGTCGGTCAGCTGCCTGCTGGCGCTTGCCCGGGCAGAAGCGGCGCCCATCACCCGGGCACTGACCAGCGCGCCCGCCATCCCCAACCACGCGCAGTGGGCCACCTTTCTGCGCAACCACGACGAGGTCGACCTGTCGCGGCTGAGCGAGCAGGAGATGGCGGAGTGCTTCGCTGCCTTCGGCCCCGACCCGGACATGCAGCTTTACGGCCGCGGCATCCGGCGGCGGCTCGCCCCGATGCTGGAGGGGGACCAGGCGCGCCTGCGGCTGGCGTACAGCCTGCAGTTCACGCTGCCAGGCACGCCCGTGCTGCGGTACGGAGAGGAGCTGGGCATGGGCGACGACCTGTCGCTGCCCGAGCGGGAGGCGCTGCGCACGCCGATGCAGTGGTCGAACACCAAGGGCGCGGGCTTCTCCTCCGCCGACGACCTGGTGCGCCCGGTCATCGCCGACGGAACGTTCGGCTACCCCCGCGTCAACGTCGCCGCAGCACGCCTCGAGCCCGACTCGCTGCTCTCGTGGTTCCAGCGCATGATCCCGACCCGGCGCGAATGCCCCGAGGTCGGCAGTGGCCGCTGCACCCCGGTGCCGACCGCGCGGCCGTCCGTGCTGGCCCACCGGATGGAGGCGCAGCAGGGCACGATGCTGTTCCTGCACAACCTCGGCCGCGACGACGTCGTCGTCGACGTCGGCGCACAGCCCGGTCAGGAGGGTGACCCGGTCGAGGTCTTCAGCGATCAGTCGTACGAGCCGGTGGGGGCCGACCTGGTCGGCATCGTGCTCGCCGGCTCGGGCTACCGCTGGCTGCGTCTCCGGCGCGCTGCCTGACCGTCCCGGCAGGATCCGTGCGCAGGCGCGCGGACGCTCAGCGCCGCGGATCTGCGCGCTCATGGGCCGGTCGTGGAGGGTCGACCGGACCCGACGGACCGGGGTAGGTTCCGCGCGTCGGCTGACCCGCCGGCGCTCAGCTGCTGCCGGGAACCCCCGATGGCGCCCTCGAGCGGGAGGACCCGCATGCACAGGACCAGCAGGACGAACACCCGGCACCGGGCGCGACTCGCCCTCTCCGGCGCCGGCGCCCTAGCCGTCGCCCCCCCAACGCATCTTCGAGAGCGTTCTGAAGCCCAGAATGCTCTCGAAGATGCGTTGGGGGGGCCGTCGCTACGGCCCTCATCGCGGCGAACTCGCCCAGTGCGGGAGCGGCCACGGCCGGAGACGGCGCCGTCACCACCGACACGTCGTACGTGAAGGCCAACGGCAGAACGCCCCCCGCGGGCGACGCCATCAAGCTCTGCGGCACCAACAAGCGTCAGCAGAACGAGCCCTCGACCGCGGTGGAGCCTGCGCACACGAAGAACATCGTGGCCGGGTCCAACGACTACTGCACCGTGCCGGGCGCGGGTGGGACGTGGACCGGTTTCTACCACTCCACCAACGGCGGTCAGAGCTGGACCGACTCGCTGCTGCCCGGCTACCCCACCGACTCCTCCCCGGAGGGCAAGGCCAGTCCGCTGCAGCAGCAGGGGATCGGCAACGCCGGTGACCCGGTCCAGGAGTGGGACCTCGCCGGGAACCTGTTCTACATGGGCAACGCCTTCAACCGGGCCAAGCCGCAGAACGGCTCCGTCTGGGTGGCGACCTACGACCGGCACGCAGCGAACTACGTGCGTACCGTCATCGTTGGTCAGGGGACGCCGGCCAGCAACGGCCGCTTCAACGACAAGACGTCGATCGGCGTCGACCGCGGCACGGCGAGCACGCACAAGGGCAACGTCTATGCCGCCTGGAGCCTGTTCCAGGGCGTCCAGGGCAACAACGAGATCGAGTTCAGCCGATCGACCGACCACGGCAAGACGTTCAGCCACCAGGTCAAGATCTCGACCGGCGTGAAGAACAACCAGTTCGCCGACATCGCCGTCACGAAGGACGGCACGGTCTATGTCACCTGGCGCCAGTTCGAGTCCAACCGCGGGCACGCCAACGACGCGGTCGTCTTCGTGAAGTCCACCGACGGCGGAGCCAGCTTCACCAAGCCGCAGGTGGCGACGACCTTCGACTCCTTCGACGCCGCGGATACCGTCGGCACACCGACGGCCGCTGCAAAGGCGCACCAGGACGCCTTCCTCAAGGCCGACGGCCCCGGCGGCGAAGCCGGCCAGGAGTCCAGCGGGAACTCGCGCGACTGCGGCTCCGGCCCGTTCGCGTGCACGAGCGGTTACACCTTCTTCCGCCACGACTCCTCGGTGCGGGTCACCGCCGACCCGAGCGGCGACCCGAGGACGGTCTACGCCGTGTTCGACGCCACCAAGCCGGCGACCGAGGCGCGCTCGACGTCGACCTACAACTCCGCGCCGACAGCACCGGACGGGACCCTGCGGGTCGGGCAGGGCGGCATCTACCTCACCAAGACCACCAACGGCGGCAGCACCTGGAGCGCTCCGACGCTGATCGACAATGAGTCGGTCGGACACCAGCTCTTCCCTGACATCAACGCGGACGGCGGCGTCCTGCACGCGCTGTGGCACGACAGCCGCAACGACACCTGCTACAGCGTGCAGAACGCGATCGGCGACTGCACCCAAAGGGACCCCTCCGGGTTCCACACCGCCAGCACCAACGGTCTCGACACCTACGCCGCGATCTCGAGGGACGGTGGCGCGGCCTGGACGACGAGCAGGCTCAGCTCGGTGTCGCAGAAGCCGGACTACGAGATGTTCGGCGACCGGCGGGTGCCGTTCCACGGCGACTACAACTACGTGTCGTCCGTCGGCGAGTTCGCCTACAACGTGTGGACCGACAACCGCCAGGTTGCTCCGGGTGACGACCCGCGCTACACCGGCGGCGAGGGCTTCGACGTCCTCCAGTGCCGGGGCACGACAGCACCCTGCACCGCCGACACCTGCCCCAACGCCGGTGGTCTCGACCAGGACATCTTCGGCGCCGCGTCGTTGGGCTGACCTACGCGCACAAGGGCCTGTCCGCACCGTCAAGGTGCGGACAGGCCCTTGTGTCGTTGTCCCCGGCGGCTCACTCGCGGGTGACGACGTAGATGCCGTAGATGACACCGGGGATGTGCCCACACAGCTGAAGCAGCAGGGCGATCAGCACCTTGCTGCTGAAGCCCTTCTTCATGGCCACCGCCAGCGGCGGCAGGAACAGGGCAATGAGGACTTCCAGGACGGTCACGGAGGCTCCAGAACGTGAGGCTGGTACGACGGCGGGGGGTGGCGGCCCAGGTTGGTGGTGGCTCAGGTGGCGGTGGTGCCTTGCGGGGTGCCGGTGGCGATGCTGCGGTTGCCGGTGCCGACGTCGGCCTGCGGGTCCCCGTCGGTCGTGGTGGGGGCGGTGGCCCGGCCGACGACGCGGTCGTAGAGCACGGCGGCGGCGATCCCGCCGACCAGGGGCGCGAGGATGTACAGCCACAGCGAGGTGAACGTCCCGGACATGATCGCCGGCCCGAAGGCCCGGTCGGGGTTGACCGCCCCGCCGGTGACGCCGCCGCCGATCAGCACCGCCGCGATCAGCGCGAACCCGATCGCCGGGGCGGCAACGGCGGCGGGCACCCGGTTGTCGGTGGCGACGGCGACGATCACGAACACCAGCAGGAACGTGATCAGGGCCTCGACGAGGAAGGCCCGGCCGTCCGAGACGCCCTTGGCCGGGACGGTCGCGCCGAGGTGGGCCTTGTCCCTTGCCGCGGAGCCGAAGGCGGCCCAGGTCGCTCCGGCGCCCAGGACCGCGCCAAGGAGCTGGAAGCCCAGGTAGCTCGGGACGTAGCGCCACGGGAACTTGCGGGTGACGGCCAGACCCAGGGTGACTGCGCCGTTGAGGTGGGCACCGGAGACCTGCCCGAGCGCACCGACCAGAGCGACGAGCACCAGCCCGAAGGCGAGAGCGACCGCCAGGCTGTCCGGTGGGGTGCCGGCGGTGGACTTGCCCAGGGCAGCAGCACCCGCCGTCGCGGTACCCGTGAAGATCAAGAAAAAGGTGCCGACCATCTCCGCCAGGCCGGCCCGCAGCATGTTCGCCGGGTGGATCCGGTGGCCGTGCAACCCATCTTCGGGCCGGACACGCGAACTGCTGCTCACGATCGCACTCGTTTCGACAACGGCATGAGGCGCCTCTACCCGGCCGTTTACCGTGTAAGCCAAAGCTCTGGTACCTGTCCGTCTGGACGGTCCGGCCCGCAGGCAGCAGAGTGCCATGTTGTGGAGGCTGGTGAAGTTGACGGGCCGACGTCGAGTTCCGCGGGTCACCCACCTCCCCCGTCGTCCGGCCGCCGGAGCCGGCTGAGCCGTCCGCTGGTCGTCGCAGCGGCACTGGAACTGATCGACACCGAGGGCCTGGGCGGGTTGAGCATGCGCCGGGTCGGACAGCGCCTGAAGGTCGAGGCGATGTCGCTGTACGGCTATGTCGCCAACCGCGAGGCGCTGCTCGATGCGGTGGTCGACAGCATCATCGACGAGCTGTGGGCCGATCCTCAGGTGCAGTTCCAACCCGAGGACGGCTGGCAGGACTACCTCAGCCGGCTCGCCTACGGGGTGCGCCGGTTCGCGATCGCCCACCCGCGGGCGTTCCCGCTGGTCGCCACCCGCCCACCGGAAGCCCCTTTCGTCCGGCCGCCGCTGCGTTCGCTGCGCTGGTTGGAGGCGTTCCTGACCGCGCTGCGCCGCGAGGGCTTCACCGACGAGGCGATCCTGTACGCCTACCGGGCGTTCACCAGCTTCCTGCTCGGGCACCTGCTGCTGGAAGCCGGCGCCCGCTCGGCCGAGGATCCCGCGGTCGACGCCCTGCCGGCCGAGCCGCTGCCACCGGATGCCCCCAACGCCGACATCGTCGACCCGCACGACCGCGGGGAGGACGTCCACCAGCCCGACGTGGCGACCGCCGCGATCGCCGGTGCACCGCTGCACGACGCCACCACCGATGAAGCTCCGGTCGCGCCGATCACCGCTGCGGTGACCATCGACGAGGCGCAGTACCCGGTGGTCGCGGAGTTCGCTGTCCGCCTGGCCCAGGACCACGCCGAGCAGGAGTTCGCCGACGGGCTGCGCGACCTGCTCGACCGGCTCGCCGCCCACCCCGGCGCAACCCCGCAGCACTGAGCGACGGCGTGGGCGAGTTCACTCCGCAGCGTTCGCAGATCAAGCCCGCCCGGACCTCCGTACGCGCGGAGTCCTGGGCTTAGCACGTAAGGTCCGACCCTGCGGTGCGGTGGGCGCCTCGCCCAGAACGCGTGGAAGGGGACAGCGCAGGTGCGCAGTGTCGACCGGATCGGCCTGCGTGCCGTTCGGGACCGAGCCCTGCTTGCGACGGAGTGCGCATTCACGGTGGCGTCCGCGACGGAGCGGACATGCCGCTGACCTGGGTCAACCCGGCGTTCACGGCTACGACCGGATATCCCTACGAGGAGGCGGTCGGCCGCAACTGCCGGTTCCTGCAGGGCGAGGGGACCGACGCGGTGCAGGTAGCCGCGTTGCATGCCGCGCTGCAGACCGGCCGTGACGGCAGGGTGGTGCTGCTGAACTACCGCAAGGACGGGACGGCGTTCTGGAACGAGGTCACGGTCAGCCCGGTCCGGGATGCGGCCGGTGCGCTGCCGCACTTCGTCGGGGTGCAGACCGACGTGACCGCACGGGTCGAAGCCGAGCGGTCCCGCGAGCAGGCGCTGAGGGCGGAGCGCACGGCCCGGGCGGAGGCGGAGCAGACCCGGGAGAAGGCTCAGGTGGTGAGCCGGCGGATGTCGGTGGTCGCGGAGGCCACCGGGCTGCTGGCGGCCACGCTCGATGTGGCGCAGTCGCTGGACCGCCTCGCGCGCCTAGTCGTCCCGTTGCTGGCGGACTGGGTCGTGATCCACCTCACCGACGAGCACGGGCGGCTCGGCGGCCCTAGCTTCCTGCGGCACCGGGACGGCCGGCTGGACCTGCTTGACCGGTACCGCGAGCTCGTTGCGTACGACGTCGCCGTCGGCACCGTGCTGCGCGACCTGCTCGCCGGCGGACCGCCGATGCTGCTGGGCCAGTACGTCGCACCGTCGGTGTCCGAGCTGGGGGAGCGGGAGCGCGAGATGCTCCGGATCAGCCTCGAACTCGGCGCGACGTCCTTGGTGTGCGTGCCACTGACCGCCAGGCGCACGGTCATGCGCACGATGATGCTGGTGCAGGGTTCGTCCGGCCGGGCGTTCGACACCGGCGACCTGGACCTGGTGGCTGACCTGGGGCGCCGGGCCGGGCTGGCCGTCGACAACGCGCGGCTGTACACCCAGGCACGCACGACGGCCCTTGCCCTCCAGCGAAGTCTGCTGCCGGTGCTGCCGGAGGTCCCCGGGCTGACGCTGGCCGCCGACTACCTCCCCGCGCACCAGGACAGCCAGGTCGGCGGGGACTGGTGGGATGTCTTCGCGCTGCCGGACGGGGCCACGGGCCTTGCCGTCGGCGACGTCATGGGGCACGACATCGCCGCTGCAGCCGCGATGGGTCAGCTGCGGAGCGTCTTGCGTACCTGCGCCTGGGCAGGGGACGGGCCCGCTGAGGTGCTCGCCCGGATGGACCGGCTCGTCCAGGGGTTCGAGATGGCCCAGCTCGCCACCTGCTTCTACGCCCGCCTCGTCCCGGCCGACGGCTCGGACGGACGCCGGCGGTTCCCCCGGTTGTGCTGGTCGAACGCCGGGCACCTGCCGCCGGTCGTGCTGGGACCGGACGGGCAGGCCAGGCTGCTGCAAGGCGGTGGCGGTGCGCCCATCGGTGTGCCCTCCCGAGAGACCCGCGCGGAGGGCAACGTCACGCTCGCTCCCGGATCGACACTTCTGCTGTACACCGACGGGCTCGTCGAGACGCGGACCGGCGACATCGACAGCGACATCCAGCGCCTGCTCACCGACGTGGCGGGCCATCGCCCCACGCACGGTCCACAGGCGCTGGTTGACCGGCTCGTCATCGGGTCCGGTGACCACAGCGACGACATCGCGCTGCTCGCGGTGCATGTCCAGTAAACGGTGCTGTTGACACGGGGCCGCCTACGTCGGGCGGTTGCCTTGGTCGCCGTTGGTCTCGATCTGCTCCTTGCGCACGGTCTCGCTGACCTGCTGCTGCTCGGTGACGGTCTGCGTCCCGAGCTTGACGCGCTCGACCGGGACGGTCTGCTTGGCCACGACCGGCTGGTCGCCGTGCAGGACGACCTCGTGCTCTGCCTCGGTGATCTCCTGCCCGTGCATCGCCGCGTCCTGGTTGGCGTCGGTGATCGGCTCGCGCTCCACGACGGCCTGCTCGTGGCTGACCGGAACCGAGGTCTTGACCTGCTCGGTGACGATGCGCTTGCGCAGCTTCGCCCGGCCGGACTCGACCTGCTCCGTACCCACCTGCAAGCGCTCCTCAGAGCGGGTCATCGCATCGTCGGTGGTCAGCCCTGAGGTGTCCCGGCCGACTGCGGTGTCCTTGACGTCGTCGAAGACCCCGTCGCCGTCGACGTCCTTGCCGGCCGTCCCACGCGGGACAACGCTCTCCTGCTCAGGCCGCCCACCCGTGCCAGTCGCTGGGGCGGCGCCAGTCGGTTGGTAGTGCTGGTACAGGCGCTCCTCCTCCGGGGACGTGAGCTCTTCGTCGTTGGCGACCCGGGGTGCGTCCTTGACCAGGTCCTTGTCGTAGGGCACGACCACGTCGTGGCCCTTCAGCTCGGCCTGGGCCAGGGGCACGAAGCTGGCGTGGCCACCGAACAGGCCGGTGTGAACGGTCACGAACGTGCCCTCCGGGCTGTCGGTCGACTCGTACACGTCGACGATCTTGCCGATCTTGGCTCCGTCGACACTGTGCATGGTGTGCCCGGCGATCGAGCCGAGCTGGTCAGAACTGATCATCATGTGCCTTTCGGTGGGGGCGGGGGTTGCTCGGGTGGGTCGCGGCTGTGCTCAGCCGCGGTCCAGGATTGCGGCGCGCCGGTTCTGCTGCCGACCCTTCCTGGTGCCGTTGCTGGCGGCGGGGTCTTGCTCACCACGGCCGCTGCTGGTCACGGTGACGCCCGACCCGAGCTCGGTCCGCAGCGCGGCGGCGACGGCTCGGGCCCGCTTGGCGGACAGCGCCTTGTTCACCGGCTGGCCGGCCACGACGTCGGTGTAGCCGATGACCTCGACCTTGTGGGCACCGGCGGCCTTCAACGCGGCCGCGGCAGCCCGGATGACCTTCTGGCCGTTGCTGTCGATCGCGGAACTGCCCTCAGCGAACAGCACCGTGCCGGCACTGCCCGGGGCCCGGGCGCCCGTCGCGGTCGTGCCACCTCCCGTCCCGGTCGCGCCACCTGTGCTCTCGGCCGCAGCCGGCGCGAGCCCGGCCCCGCCGACGAGCGCACCCTTCAGGGGGCCGCGCAGGGCCGCGGCACCCGAGCCGGTCGTCCCGCCGGCCGGTGCCCCCCCGGTGGGTGCCCCCCCGGTCGTCGGTGCCCCTGCGGTGGGTGCCCCCCCGGCGGGTGCCCCCCCGGTCGGTTCCGCGGCGCCGCTCGGTGTGGCGCCCCCACCGCTGGCCGGTCCGGAGGTCGCCGAGGGGCCAGGGGCGGTCACCGTACGGCGGCCCTTGCCGTCGTCGTCGTTCGCCGCCGCGATGGCGAAGGCAATCAGAGCCAGCAGGAGCAGCAGCAGGAGCAAGAGCGCCAGGGGAAGCCACGCCAGCGGGCTCTTGTGGGCGACCCGCCGGGAGCTGCGTTCAGGATGACTGCTGGTCCCCGGGTTGGGGGTGCGCGTCGGCTCGGTCATGGCATTCCTCTGGTGGCTTACTTTGGCAGTTCCGGATGGGACGACCTCGACGTGCGGTCCGTGGCGGACAGACCCCGACGGACGCTGTCTGGAGTGCTCAGCTGCCGGTGGTGCGGACCGAGGCCGCCGGCTGGTCCTGGTCGTAGGGCTGCTGACCCTGCTGCTGGCCGCTGTACTGCTGGTCCTGCTGCTGGCTGTACTGCTGGTCCTGCTGCTGACCTTGCTGGCTGCTCTGCTTGCTGCTCTGCACGTGGGTCTTCATCCGGTCGGTCTCCTGCGAGGCCTTGGACAGGTTCTGCTCCCAGCGGGACTGCATCGGGCGGATCAGACCGCCACCGACACCCACGATGGTCACCCCGGCGATGGTGGCCAGCACGGTGTAGAGCACCGCGCTGGTGACGTTCGTGGCGATCCCGACCTCATCCAGGGCCGCCTTGACGAACAGCACCAGCACCAGCGCGGACGCCGCGGTCCCCAGCGCACTGCCGTAGGACAACCCACCGAGGGCATCGGTGATCAGCTTCTTCAGCGCCCCGGCGATCGCCGCACCGATGACCACCAGCACGAGCGCGACCAAGATCTTGGGGATCAAGGTGATGAACGCCGCCAACGGCGCCTGCAGCGCCGCGATCCCGAGCTGGCCGATCGCCGCCGACAGCACCGGGATGAAGATCGCGAAAAACACGATCTTGGCGACGATGTCGCTGGCGTCGTAGTTGCTCTTGGCCAACGCCTTCTTGATCCCACCGCGCTCCACCGCCCGGTCGAACCCGGCCTTCTGCAGCAACTTGTCCACGACCTTGCTGATCACCTTGGCGATGAAGTAACCGATGATCAGGATCAGCAGGAAACCGATGAGCTTGGGGATGAACGTCGCGAACGTACGAAAGCCGTCGGTAACGGCACCACCGAAATCGACGGCAGCCAGATCAGGCGTGGACAAGGGGGCCTCCGGGGCTAGTGGCGAAACGGGGCGATCCGGCCGCGTCCCGTCCTCGGCGGGTCGCCGGCCTGGACGGGCGGGCATGCTGCTGACCGGCCGACTACCCGCTCCCTTCCGATGTAAGCCCCGGACGAGCCGACGTCTTTCGCGCAGAAGCGGCGCGGCGCGTCCGAACCCGACAACCCCGCCCGCGCCCGACGGTGGGATCGGCTGCGGTACGAGCCGTGGGCGCTACCTCACGGTGACCGCGACGGTGTGCCAGCCGGTGGCTCCGTCGGGCAGGACCCCTCGGGGCGGCTCGGGTTGCGTCTCGCCCGTGCTGTCGGTCGCCCGGACCCGTAGTTGGTGGGTGCCCGGCCGCGCGGCCCACGTAAGGATCCAGGGTCGCCAGGTGTCGGGCCCGAGCGTGCCGGCGGCGAGTTCGGCCGTCCGCCAGGGCCCGCTGTCGACGCTGACCTCGACGCGCGTCACCCCCCGGTGCGGGGCCCAGGCCATCCCGGCGACCTGGATGTGCCCGGTCGGGTAGCGGGTAAGGGTGCTGTCGGCTCGGGGGACGTCGATGCGGGACTGGGTGCGAAAGACCGCCTGCTTGGCGTAACCGCGGGTGACCCAGAACGCCCGGTAGGTGTCGTCGGCGAGATCGATCCGGCTGAGCCACTTCACGGCGGACTCATAGCCGTACAGCCCGGGGACGACCAGCCGGGCGGGGAAGCCGTGCGCGACCGGCAGCGGTTCTCCGTTCATGCCGAGCGCGAGCAGGGCGTTGCGTCCATCCAGTGCCAGGGGCAAGCCGAAGGCGCCGGTGTAGCCATCGACGCTGGTCCCCACGACCTGCACGGCACCTGGCCGCGGCCCGGCGGCGCGGAGCAGGTCGGCGAGCAGAACGCCCTGCCAGCGGGCCGTGCCGATCAGATCGCCACCGACGTCGTTGCCGACGCAGCCGACGGTGATCCATGCCTCGGTCTGCGGCATCGCGAGCAGGTCGGCGTAGGTGAACCGGGCCGGCCGGTCCACCAAGCCACCGAGGTGCAGGGACCAGGCGCCGGGGTCGACCTGCGGATCCCCACCGACCGCCGTGTCGATCTTGTAGAAGCGGGCGTTGGGGGTGACCAGCGAGGTCGTTCCGGCCACACCGGACTCGGCGCCCGTCGGTACCGCCGAGGCGCGGCGCCCAGGCCGGGGGAGCTGGATCGCCGCGCGAACGGACTCCACCGACCGCCGGGCAGCCAGCGAGCGGGCGATGACCGTGCCCCCCGCGGCCATCGCGAGAACCCCGCCCGAGCGCTGCAGGAAAGCCCGCCTGCCCAAGGGGCCCGAGGACCCCCGGAGGACGGCCGGCCCTGCGGCCTCGGTGGCCGCCGCGTTCGGGCCCGTCGGCGTACGCGCCCGTCGTGGGTCGGGGCGGTCGGGCAACAGCACGTCGAGCACGGCGAGGCCCAGCACGGCGGCGGCCAGCAGCACCAGGCCGCTCGGCCCCGCGGAGCCACCGGGCTGACCGAGCGTCGCGACCCACGCGACCAACGCGAGCAGCAGCACACCGGCGCGTCCGACCGCACGGCTGGCCCTCGCGCACACGCCGACGAGCGCACCCAGAACAAGCACGACGGCAACGATCCCGACGAGCAGGGCGGGCTTGTCCGCGGTGCCGGCGGAGCTGACCAGGACCTCCCTCAGCCGGGTCGGGGTCGACGCGATGACGGTCCGGGCGAGCGCGAGGACCGGGCTGGGCGCCCCGGGCACCAGGGCCGCACCGAGCTCGGTGGCCGACAGCGCGGCGGCCGCCGCCACCGCCCCGGACGACGCCGCTCGCCACGGGGCGCCCGTCGGGCCGGCCGTCACTGCGGCACCGGCATGCTCAGCTGACCGTGACGGTGAACGGCACAAGGTGCAGCACGCCGGCCCGCTGAACCTGCAGGAACAGCCGCCAGGTGCCCTTCTCGGGTAACTCGACGGCGAACGGGAGTACCGGGCCGCCTTTCTGCCCGGGACGCGCCGTCAGCTCCGGATGTACGTGCTGGTAGGCCAGGTCGCCCGCGTGGAGCGCGGTCAGGTGGGCGAAGGAGTCCAGGTACTGCTCAACGTCGGTCACCGGCTTCCCGTCCGCGCTGACCTGGAAGCTGACCTTGCTGGCGGCTCCGGCCGTGATGCGGCCGGTCATCGCGATCGTGAGGCCGTCGACGGTCTGGGCCGCCGGTGATGCACCGAGCGCGGCTGGCACGTAGGCGCCAGGTGCCGTGAGCGGTGTGGACAGCACGACGGGGTGGTCCTTGCCTGCGCTGTCCTTCGCGACGAAGTCCGCGTACATCCGGTACGGCCCGGGCTTGCTGACGTTGACCTTGATCGACCAGGTCCCGTCCTTGGCCAGCACCGGGTGGTCGTGCACGTAGCCGGTCAGATCAGCGCGTACGAGGTAGAAGTGCAGCAGCTTGGTCTGGTCGACGGCGTAGGACGTGACCGGCTTTCCGGTGGCGTCGTTGATCCGGAACGAGACGGTCTGCGTCCCGGCCGTGAGCGCCTTCGTCGTGGGCAGCAGGGTGTAGCCGTCCTCGGTGCCCAGCAGGCCCTTGCCGGGGTCCGGGTGATGGGCACCGCCGGTCATGTCCACCCCGCCGCCCATCCCGGGCGAGCCCGATGCGGCGCCCGACGGCATCGGCGAGGCGCCGGCAGGGGTATCGGCCCCGGACGAGGAGGTGGTGGGGGCCGACCCGTGGTTGCTGACGGCGGTACTGGTGGAGCCGCAGGCGACGACCGCGAGCAGCGATGCGGCCGCAGTGGCCGCAGTGAGGACGCGCCGCCCGGACCAGGGCGGTGCGTTCACTCCTGGTCGCCGTCGGCGACGTGCCGGGTGATCTCGATGAGCTGGCGCATGCAGTGCTCCCGAAGCGGTTCCGGGAAGTCGTCGGCGAGCCGGTTGTAGACCACGCGTCCCTGCTTGCGTCCCAGGACGAGCCCCGCGGTGCGCAGCAGCCGCAGTGCGTACGTCACCTGGTCCTCGTTCGCACCCAGGGCGAGCGCCAGATCCCCGACGCAGAGCTCCTCGGTGAGGTCCAGGGCGTACAGGATCCGCAGCCGGATGGGGTCGGCCATGAGGCTCAGCAGACCGGTGAGCCGGACGGCGTCGTCGGCGCTGGGCAGCCGGTCGCGGGCGTGCTCGACCCGTTCGGGGTCGAGGGGCTGCAGCGCATGCTCGGCCGCGAGCCGTGCCGCGGCAGCTTTGCCGGTGGCGCTCACCGGGCCGCGCTCGGCGCGTACGCGGCCGGGTCGGCGACGAAGCGGTCCCGGCAGCCGGTCGAGCAGAAGAAGACCTCGTGTCCGGCGTGCTGCGTATGGGCGGCCGCGGTCTCGGGGTCCACGCTCATGCCGCAGACGGGGTCCGTCACCTCACCCGAGGCGGGCTCGTTCATGGCGCTGGTGGCCTGGCCGCCCGCGTACCTGGCGGGATCAGCGTCGAACTTGTGCTCGCACTTGTCGGAGCAGAAGTAGTACGTCGTCCCCTGGTGGGTGCTGCGCGCCGGGGCGTCGGCCGGGCGGACCTGCATGCCGCACACGACGTCCTTGGCGTAGCCGTCGCCGCCGCCGAAGCGGGAGGCGTTCTTGTACAGGTAGTAGAGGTAGCCGAACGCGGCGAGCGCGACCACGTTCAGCACCGTGGTGTAGTTCAGGCCTATGTGGGTGGTGGCGATGTCGCCGCGCAGGGTCGTCGGGATAGCGCCGAGCGCCTGGAAGATCAGCTCGGTGAGCAGCCCGGCGATGCTCATGACGGCCCAGAACACAAGGCTGAGCTTCACCGCCAGGCGGGTGCCGTAGAACTTGCGGTAGATGAGCACCAGCGGCAGGGCGAGCAGGTCGGCGAACACGAACGCGATGACCCCGCCGAAGCTGATCCCGCCCTTCCACAGCGCCGCCGCGAGTGGGACGTTGCCGACCGAGCAGACGAAGCTGATGAAGGCCAGGAACGGCCCAACGATGACGTTCTCCAGCGTCGAGGCGAAGCCGTGCCCGGTGAGGAACAGCGTCCGCCAGACGCTGGTGGGCACGGCCATGCTGGCGAAGCCGGCGATGACGAACCCGATGACGAGCTCCTTGCGCAGCATCGTCAGGTCGCTGATGGTGTAGCCCGAGGCGTCCGACCAGCCGGCGCGGCTGCGGATGCGCTGACGCCACGGCTTGTCGGTGTGCTCGGCCTCGCTCATCGCGGCGTGCTCCTCGTGGCCGCCGTTGCCGGCCTTGCCCTCCTTGAGCCGGGCGCGGGCAGCGTCGAGCTCGGCGAGGTCGACGACCCGGGGGAGAACCACTGCCAGGATCGCGATCATGATGAAGCCGCCGACGAACTCCGCGACCGCGAACTGCCACCCGATGAGCAGCCACAGCACGATCCCGAGCTCCACCACCAGGTTGGTGCTGGCGAACATGAAGATCATCGAGGAGGTGAAGTCAGCGCCTCGGGAGAACAGCGACTTGGCCAGCGCGCTGGCGGCGTAGGAGCACGACGAACTCACCATGCCGAAGAAGCTGGACTTCACCACCGTGCCCGGGCGGTGGTCCCCGAGCGCGCGCTGCATCTCGCCCTTGCTGACGAACGCCTGGACGGCGCCGGACAGCGCGAAGCCCAGCACCAACGCCCAGAGGGTGTCGTAGAACATGTAGAAGCCCTCGAGCAGGCTGCTGCCGATCGTGCCCAGAACGCCCATCAGTGCTGCTCCCTCGTCCTTCGTCGTCGGTCCGCCCGGGCCGCACTCAGCTCATCAACCAGGTCCCGCAGCTCGGTCAGGACGAAGCCCAGCCGGCCGACTGGCCCCGTAACGCACGTCGGCGCGTCTGCCGTCGACCTACGTTCGGCCGTTGTCGTGTGCTCGGCACGTCGCGCGAGTTGCTTCCTCATCGGACACCTCATCCGTACGGTCATGCGGTACTTGTCTCAACGTAACCTCAGGAGAGCAATTCCCGCAAGCGCGTACGGTCGTTGGTCGCGCCGCTAGTTGGTCCTGCCTCTAGTGGTGGGTGTGGCGTAGACGACGAGGTTGTCCCGGTAGTGCCCAGTGGTGGCGTCGAAAGGGCCGGCGCAGGTGATCAGGACCAAGCGTGGCGCACCGGTGCGGTTCAGCAGGTCACCAGGAAGGGCGTTCTTGGCGTAGCTGCGGCGGGCCTGCACCAGGTAGCTGGTCGTGCCGCGGCCGCTGACAAGGGAGATACTCCCGCCCACGGGCAGCCGAGCAATCGCGCTGAGTACGCCAACGCCCTGGCGCGCGCTGTCGACATGCCCGTCGATCAACACAGTGCCCAGCGCCGAACCCGGGGCCGCGCCCCCTGTCCACCAGCCCAGGGTGCGGACGTCCTGGGGGACGCCCAACGCTCCTGCGCTGATCCTGACGGGCACGACGGGAGCGTCCACGCCGACAGCAGGAATGCTCAAGCGACGTGGTGGCGCGGGGGGCACGCCCGGCGGCCGCTGGACCGCAGCCGCGGTATTGCTGGGTACACCGTTGCTGGGTACACCTGCGGCGGTGCTTCGGGGCAGCTGTCCGGCGGGGGTCACGGTGAACGCCCGCTCGGTTGCGGGTGGGTGAGTCAGGCCGAGCGCGGCACCGGCCGTGAGGGCCGCCCCCACCAGCAGACCGAGGGCGGGCAGCGCGCCGGCCCGAGCGGGCCGGCAGTGACGTCCCCAGCCCCGTCGAACGGGGCTGGGGAGGCCAGTGCGGGTATCTGCCACGGTCAGCGCTGGTGGGCCCGACGGCTCAGTCGACGACCGGACCATCCGATCAGGGCCAGCCCGCCGGCACCCAGTACGGCGAGCTCCGCGTCACGAGCGGCGTTGCTGCTGGTGCCGGTCGCGGCCTGACCACCGGTGCCGGCATTGACCTTCACCGTTCCGGAAGCCGCGCTGGTGGGGCTGGTGATGGCCCACTGGATCGGCATGAAGGTCTTGAAGGTGTTCACGCCGTTCATGCTCGTGCTGGGCAGCAGCTTGGGGTAGGCGTGCGCGGTGTCGCTGGGGTTGGGGTTGTAGATGAACACTTTGGTCCCAGCGGTCTGGGTGCTGATCGTGACGCGCTTGTCGGCCATCGTGCCCAGGGAGGTGTTCCCGTGGCTGTTCGGGGTGGCGCTGAGCTTCTGGAAGGCGGTGGAGTGCACGGTCCGGCCGGCGACCTGCTGGGTGCCGCCGGGGGAGTTCGGGAAGTTGCCGTTGACGCTGGTGCAGCCGGAGAAGTCTGCGGCGCACTCCTGCACCCCGAAGGTCTTCACCGCCGTCTGCCCGGCCGGCGGGGTGACGTCCTGGGTGTCCGGGAACACGCTCAGGATGATCTGGCGCGGGCTGGCGACGGCCTTCGGGGCCAAGCGGACCGTGATCCCGAAGCCGCTGACCACACCGCCGGACGGGCCGATCAGGGCCGCGACCGAGCCGCTCGGCGGCGTCGGGACGCTGGCAGCGCTGGCCAGCGCCGCGGGGCCCAGCGCTGTGGCGGCGGCGGTGGCGGCGCCGAGCAGCGCCAGCCGGGTAAGGGGACGCGAGACGGAGATGGACTGCACGAGGAGGATCCCTTCATCGGAGGTACCGGGGGGCGGCGTGAGGGACACGCACCCGCTTCCTCCCGGTACACGCACAGCTCGCCCCGGCGGTTCACCGCGGACCGGGGCACGGCGGCGACCTTGTGGTGGCGCGCCTACAGCCAGCGCTTATCGCTGCGAGTTCGAGCGTCAACGCCGGCATTTCCCGCCGGAGCGAAAAAGTCCCTGGGAGTACGCGGGCGCCCTGTCACGGGCCAACCGGCAAGGGAGTGCTCCCGTCGGGGGACGGGTCGCAGAAGGGCCTGGCAGACTGATCACATGGCTGCTGCGAGGACCTCCGACATCCGTGCGTGGGCACAGGCGAACGGCCATGCCGTGGGGGACCGGGGACGCCTGCCGAGTTCGGTGATCGCGGCCCACGCCGCCGCCGGTTCCCCTACATCCTCGCCCGCCGCACCGGCGCGACGCAGGAAGGCGCCGAGGGCAGCTGGGCCCGGGCGCAGCTCGCGACGCTCGACTGCGGCTACGTCGACCGCGGCGGCCCGGGACGCGGCGCCGGCCGCGCCCGCCGAGCTGGACGCGCTCTCCGCACGGTTGGCGATCGTGGAGAGCCAGCTCACGGCGCTGATCACCAGGCTGCCGGCCCCGGAGCGACCGAGCTGGCGGCTGCTCAGCTGGCCGCGCTTCTAGGGCTTGTGCGCCCCGACGTGGCCGCGCCACACTGGCCGGGTTACCCGCCTGTGTGACATCTGTCACGTCGGCGCCCTCGCGGTCGCATCCCCTACGGTCGGGCTGCGTCGCCCCTGACCCGGTGGAGGTTGCAGTGAGCTCGTCGATCGATCACGTCCTGCGCGATGCGGTGGATTCCGGAGCGGTTCCGAACGTCTCGGCAATCGCGGCCGACGGAAACGGGATCATCTACGAGGGCGCGGCTGGTCCACGGGTGGCCGGCGGTGACGAGCCGGTCAGCGTCGACACCCACTACCGGATCATGTCGATGACCAAGATGGCTGCGACGACGGTTGCGCTGCAGCAGATGGAGAAGGGCACCCTCGACCTCGATGCGCCGGTCGAGGACTACCGGCCGGAGTTCGCCGACCTGCAGGTGCTCGAGGGCTTCGACGGCGACACCCCGAGGCTGCGCAAGCCGGCCAGCAAGGCCACCGTCAAGCAGCTGATCACCCACACCTCCGGGCTGGGCTACTGGTTCTGGAACGCCGAGCTGGTCCGCTGGGAGTCGGTGACCGGTACGCCGAACGTGCTGTCCGGTTCCAACGTGGTGTTCACCGCGCCGCTGGTGGCGGATCCGGGGACCACGTTCGAGTACGGCCTCAGCACGGACTGGCTCGGCAAGGTCGTCGAGGCCGCCAGCGGCGTCACCCTGGACGTCGCGGTGAAGGAGGGCATCACCGGACCGCTCGGGATGGACGAGACCTCCTTCCACATGAGCCCCGACCAGCGGGCGAACGCGGTCCCGGTGCACCTCAAGGGCGCGGACGGGACCTGGGCGGCGAGTGAGATCGAGCTCAACCAGGAGCCGGAGTACTGGGCGGGTGGGCACGGGCTGCACTCGACCCCGAGGGACTACATCCGCTTCCACCGGGCGCTGCTCGGCGGCGGTGAGCTCGACGGGGTCCGGATCCTCCAGGCCGCCACTGTCGACGCTGCCTTCACCAACCAGATCGGCGAGGTGGACTTCCCGCCGGCCATCGCGACGGCCGATCCCGCCACGACGGACTCCTTCAACGCGGGGCCTGGTCACAAGTGGGGCTATGGCCTGCTCCTGAATACCGACGACGTGCCGGGCGGGCGTCGAGCCGGCAGCGGCTCGTGGGCCGGGCTGCTCAACACCCACTTCTGGGTCGACCGGACCGCAGGCATCACCGCCAGCATCTACACGCAGTTCCTGCCGTTCGTGACCCCCGAGTCCATGACGATGTACCAGAACTTCGAAAAGGCCCTCTACGCCTCGCTCTGAGCTCTGCCGCCGACTGGGTGCGCGCGCACCTGGTCGTCCCGGCCACCCGGTCGCTCGAGCAGGAGCAGGGGGATGCGTCGCCGCGTACGGCTCTGGTAGTCGACGTAGGAGGGGAAAGCCGTGCAGGCGCGGGACCACCACCGTGCCCGCTCGGCGCCGGTCGCCTCCCGGGCCACCAGCGCGTGAACCTGCTCGCCGTCGCGCAGCTCCACCACGGGGTGGGCGAGCAGGTTGGCGTACCACTGGGGGTGGTGGTCCGCCCCGGCCATCGAGGCCACGGCGGCGTAGGTCCCGGCGTGCTCGACGCGCATCAGCGGCGTCTTGCGCAGGTGGCCGGTGCGCGCGCCCAGCGAGGTGAGCACGACGACCGGTCGCTGCCGCCGGGCCGGGCCGCCGACGCCTTCGAGCTGCTCGACCTCCTCGCGCACCCACGGCACGGTGCTCGGCGCGTAGCTTCCGGCCAGGGCCGTCAACGGTCGAGCTCGGGCGGGAAGCCGCCGGTGGCGACCGGCCCCCACTGCTGGATCGTCACGCGCAGCAGTGACTTGCCCTGGTCCAGCATCGCCTGGCGGTACTGGTCCCAGTCCGGGTGCTCACCACCGATGCTGCGGTAGTAGTCCACGAACGCCTCCAGCGCCTCGGGCACGTCGAGCACCTCGGCTGTCCCGTCGACCTGCACCCAGGCGCCGTCCCAGTCGTCGGACACGAAGCACAGCGTGAGCTGTGGATCGCGTCGGGCATTGCGTGCCTTCGCCCGCTGCGGGTAGGTCGCGACGACGACCCGGCCCTGCGGGTCGACTCCGGCCGTCACCGGGGACAGCTGCGGCGAGCCGTCCTTACGGCGGGTCATCAGCAGGGCATGGTGCCGCGGGCGCAAGAAATCCAGCAGGTGCGCGCGGGAGACCTGCGCGGCGGTCGCGGTTCGGGGCACCCGGACAGCCTGCCAGAAGCCAATCCCCGTACGGGCGGCAGGACCGACGCGTCCGCCGAGACGCTTGCCGTGGCGCGCGCAGGGCACGAGGGTTCCACCGTGACCGTCACCGAGTGGTTCCTCAGTCCCCCCGAACGACGCAACCCCGCGACCCGCCTGGACAGCCGGCACCCCGACGGTGCCGCGTTCTCAACGGGAAACAGCGCCACGCCGCTGATCCACGGTGCGACCTACTTCGCCGAGCTCGTACGGCGCGTCGGGCAGCAGCGGCCGGGGGACCTGCTGCTGTTCACCGACTGGCGGGGCGACCCCGACCAGATGCTGACCGGTGACCCGGACAGCGGCGTGTCCCGCACCCTGTGCGAGGCGGCCTCGCGCGGCGTGGACGTGCGCGGCCTGGTGTGGCGCTCGCACCTGGACAAGTTGTCGTTCAGTGCCTCCAAGAACCGCCACCTGGGTGAGCAGATCGGCGCGGCGGGCGGTGAGTGCCTGCTCGACATGCGGGTGCGCACCGGGGGCTCCCACCATCAGAAGTTCGTCGTCCTACGCCATCCCGGGCGCCCGGAGCTCGACGTCGCCTTCGTCGGTGGCATCGACCTGTGCCACAGCCGCCGGGACGACGCCGACCACGGCGGTGACCGACAGTGCCAGCCGATGGCCGGGGTGTACGGCCCGACGCCGCCCTGGCACGACGCGATGGTGGAACTGCGCGGGCCAGTCGTCGGCGATGTCGAGACGGTGTTCCGGGAGCGCTGGGAGGACCCACAGCCCCTCACGCGCAACCCGCTGCACCGGATCGCGGCGCGGGTGCACCACGAGGACACCTACGCCAACCCGCTGCCGGAGCAGCAGCCGGACCCGGCTCCGGTCGGGACGCACTCCGTCCAGCTGCTGCGCACCTACCCGAAGCGGCTCGGCGGCTACTCCTTCGCGCCGGAGGGCGAGCGCAGCGTCGCGCACGGGTACACCAAGGCGCTGCGACGAGCCCGCTGCCTGGTCTACGTCGAGGACCAGTACCTGTGGTCCAACGAGGTCGCGCAGACCTTTGCCGAGGCGCTGCGGGCGCATCCGGGCCTGCACGTCGTCGCCGTGCTGCCGCACCACCCCGACCAGGACGGCCGCTTCTCCAAGCCGCCGAACCTGATCGGGCGGGACCGGGCCATGTCGATCATGCGAGCGGCCGGCGGCGACCGCGTCGCGGTCTACGGCGTCGAGAACCACCAGGGCACCCCGGTGTACATCCACGCCAAGGTCTGCATCGTGG
>JAABUZ0100002382.1_pt1 | contig 31404 bp, 33 predicted proteins | sample 5562091 | NCBI WGS metagenome assembly JAABUZ01 (sample SAMN12813069, study PRJNA571459) | rock metagenome | isolation source: Antarctica rocks | place: Antarctica: Victoria Land, Linnaeus Terrace sud | collected 2015-12-21
CGCCGTAGCGGTAGAGAAGCCGCATCCTGGTGAAGTGTCGCCGGCGGACGCGGCTGGCGATCACCGTTACCCCGTAACGGTAGAACGGGCTGCTGGGGCGGGTCGGGCACGCAGCTCTTGATCCAGATCGTGCCGACGCCGACGGCGACGCTGCGGGTCCAGGTCTTCCAGTGGATCCCGCCGGGCCGGCGGCCGACGGCCCGCGCGCCCCGATACAGCCTGCCGATCACCCCGCTTCCGTCACCGTGTACTCGATCGCCTTCGGGCGCACGATGAACCCGGAGCCATTGGACAGCAGACCCGGGAGGCGGCGTCGGGCCTGCGCCACAGCGGTGAGGCTGAGCAGCGCCACCAGCACCGCCACGGCAGTTCTTGCTGACCGGGCCCTCATCACGCCAATGGTCCGGCCGGGCCCGTGGGAGCCTCGCGAGGCCATTCGCCCGAGCTCTGAAACTGGGCGATCGCCTCGCGCCAGCTATGCCAGCGGGGATCGTCGAGATCGTTGATCTCGTAGCCCTCGGGATCGAGCGGGGGCTGCGGCTCATTGCCGCAGAGAAAGCCGCGGATCCAGAGCTCGGCCTCGGATGAGCAGCGCTCGATCTCCGACCATGAGACGGCGACGGTCCTGTCGTGCGCCTCGCAGTAGGCGCCCATCCGCCCCGGAAAGGTGTGGGGGTTGTAGTGCAGGAAGTGGGCTCCGTCGCTGCAGCACCCTGGCTCGAACCACAGCCTGCGGTCGAGATCAGCCGGCGCGCCCATTGCTCAGAACACTATTGCGCAGATCGGCGCCGCCGGGCCGCAGACCGGGGAGGCCCCCTTGGCGACCCACCAGAGGATCGTCCCGATGGTGCCGACGATCGCGGCCCCACCAGCTGCCTTCTTCGCCGTATCGCCGGCGCTGGAGCCTCCGTCGCCACCGGCCGGTGCCTTGTTCGGGAAGTTGTCCTTGCCGATCACCGTGCCGTCGGGCGCGACGTTGGTGTGGCTTCCGTCTGGGTGCTGGACGTCCCAGTGCGGACCGGCGTGGCCGCTGGGGTCCCACTTCCAGACGTTTCCGTTGCTGTCCTCGAACCCGCCTCCGCGTACTCGCTGTGGCTTGCCGTAGCCCTTCTTGGGCGGAACGTATGGACGCTGCCCGCCTGAGGGCAGACGCTTGTGCTGGGGGCCTCGGTTGACCGATCCGGCGCCCGTGCCCCCGGGCGTCGGAGCCTGGCCCGCCGGACCCTGGCCCGGCGGCGACTGACCCGACGGGAGCGCACCCGAGCCTGCCGGGGTGGGTGTTGCAGTTGGCTGCGCGCCCGAGCCGCCGGCACCGGTGGTCCCCTGGCCAAGCACCGACGCGACCGCGCTCGACGCACCCCCGGCGATCTGCGCGCCGATTCCCGACGCCGCCGACAAGAGCGCGCCGACGATCAACATCGCTGCCACGAGCGCGCCCACCCACTCGATGACCGCAGCGCCGCGCTCGCCATTGGGGTCGGGCAACTCTGGGCAAGGCATGTGTCCATGCTGGCGCCAGCCTCGGGGGGCGGCAAGAGCCGCCTGACTCAACCCGCAGCTGGGTCCCGGCCCGGTCCTCATGGGCCGATGGACCCGGGTGGCCTCGTGGACGGTCGCCCGACGCGCGCACGCCTGAGGGGCGATTCAGTGGGCGTGCAGGTAGGCCCGCATGATCTGATCGCCGACGAGCGCCGCCAGCACTCCGCCGGCCGCAAGGTAGGGCCCGAACGGCAGCTCGGTCTTGCGGGCCGCCCGGACGCCGACTCGGAAGGCGAGCACGACGCCGGTGAGCAGGTTGGCGATCAAGGCGACGAGCAGCGCGACCGCTACCGAGCGACCGAGGAACAACGCCATCACGAACAGCAGCTTGACATCACCCATGCCCATGCCCGCGGGCCTGACCAGCGCCGCGACCAGCAGCAGCCCACCGGCGATCACGGCCGCCAGCAGCCGCTCCGGCTCGCCTCCGAGGTCAACCGCGACCCCCAGGCCGAGACCCAGCAACACGCCCGGGCCGGTGATCCGGTTGGGAATGATCCGCCAGCGGAAGTCGATCACCGCGCACAGGACGAGCAGCAGTGCGAGCGTGCCGCGCAGCACCGCGTGGGCCACCGAGCTCTGCAGCGCGCCCACGGCAACCGCGACCACCACCGCGACGAGAACCACCGGGACCGACCCCGGAGCCCGCCACCAGGCAGTGGGCTCCGAGGGCGTTGATTGCGGTTCCTGGGCAGGGGACGTGGTCGGCACGGACGAACCGGCGCGAGTGTACGTGTCCCTGCGGTGGTCAGAGCCCCGGCCGCTACTATCAACCGTGGCATGGGGAAGGGCAGGCCAGCAGCTATCAGCAGCGGTGGAGCGAGCCGGCGTACCGGGGCGGCGGCGCTGGCGGCGGCCCTGTGCTTGGCCGGGTGCGCAGGGGGAGGCGGAGGGGGCCCCCAACGGATCGGCGGCCGCGTCCCGTCCGGCTACCAGCCGATCAGCCAGGCCGTGGCGGGCGGCAGCTCGTTCCGGATCGCCGTGCCGGGAGGGTGGCGCGCGGCCGAGCCGCAGCTGGCCGCCGGAGGCTGGTTCACGAGGGCGCTCGCGGCGGCGGACGTCATCTCGCGCGGCCTCGGGCAGATCGCCAGCAGCAACGGGAGCGTCATGGCGACCTGGAACGTCACTCCCAAGGTGACCATCGACCAGCTGATCGCCAACACCCGGCAGCAGACGGCGCAACAGCACCTCGGCCACTATCAGCGACACGAGCGGACAGCGGCCGTTCCCGGTGCCGCCAGCGTGCGGCTGGTCACCGAGACGTTCACCAACCCGTACGGACCGGGGCACTCAGCGACAATCTGGGTGCGCACCAAGACCGGGGCAATCATCGGCGTCTACGCGGTCGCGCCGGCGCCGCCCCGCGGCACGGTTGACCCGAGCGCGGTGGTCGAGTCGTTCCAGCTCCTGGGCAGGTAGCCAGCGTCGCGCTAGGGCGCGCGTGGCGCCAGCCCGGCTCGGGCCCAGGCCCCGGTTGGGACTCTTGGCCCGGTCAAATAGGGGCCCAGGACTCTTGCTGAGAACGGCGGCAGCGGCTCTACTTCGGGCGTGACCGCACACCGCCCAGCCATCGGGGCCAGAATTCGCGAGCAGCGCGGCGCAGACACGGTCGAGTACGCCGGCATGCTGGTGTTCGCGGCGCTCGTGGTCACTGCCGTGCTGGCGATCGCATCGGGGCTTGGCTTGCAGATTGCCCACGCGATCCAATGCGAGGTGGCCAAGGTCCTCCAGCTGGGCGGCTGCTCGGGCGGGAACGTTTACCCGGTCAGCGCCACCACCAAGACCATCGGCTACCAGGGTCGCGTGGCGATCGTCGACGGCGGGCACTCTTACACCTTGACGCTGACCAAGTACAGCGACGGCTCGGCCAAGATCTCGCTCCAGAACACCGGCACGCTCGGCGTCTCGGCGCGGATCGGCGCCCAGGCGGACCTGGGAAAGCTGGGGCTCGATGCCCATGCCTCCGCTGGCGGCGGGGTGTACGGGCAGGGATCCGCCGAATGGACATTCCCGGATGGGGCGACGGCGGACAAGTACTGGTCGAAGATCGCCAGTGGCAACAGCCTCGGCCTAGCCGGCCACGACGCGTTCGCCTCCTCGCCGCTCGGTTTGTTTCCCGGAGCAACCGGACTGTTCGACAACATCACGGGTGCCCAAGGCGCGCCAGGCTCCGGATCGCTGCCCAAGCAACATCTGACCTCCACCGGCACCGGGGGCGGGCTGCAGGGCAGCGCCAACGCCAGCGCGGGCGCCGACCTCGGCCCGCTCGCCTCGGCGGACCTCAAGGCAGCGATCAACGCGCAGGGAGGCTTTGAGCACATCAACTCCGGCCCGGACAAGGGCGACTGGCGCGGCTCGGTCAAGCTGAGCGGTAACGCCGACGGCAGCCTCTCGGAGGCCCTGTTCGGCTCTCACGTCGGCGGCTCCCCTTCGATCGACGGGACGGTGACCGTCACCTTCGGTCCAAACGGACAGCCGCTGCGTCTGTCGGTAGAGGCAAACGGTCAGGGGGTATGGGATGCCGCCGGGCCATCGGGCCCGCAACTGCCGAGGCATCTCGCCCTGGGCTCCTCCCAGAGCGGGGGCAACAGCGGCGCCGGGAACGGCAGCGCTGGCAGCAGCAGCGGTGGGCAGAGCTCCTCGACCTCCGGCGGAGGCGGCTCGAGCGGCAGTTCGAGCAGGGCTCCGGTGCTCAGCAGCGAACCCAGTGGCGGCTCGGGAGCAGGCTCCTCGTTCGTCGGCCAGCTCGACCTGAGTCAGAACCCGACCGCAGCCGGCGACGTGACCGCCGTCCTTTCCGGCGACGTCTCCAAGGTCGGAGCACTGGTCAATGACATGAACACGCAGGGGACCGAGTACGTTCAGAGCTACCACGTGGATCAATCGAGTTCATCCTATGGCCTCGAGGTGAACGCCGGTGCCGGCGGGGGCGCTCACCTCAACGACGGCAGCTCGACGAAGACCTACGGACCGCCCCGCGTGCGGCAGAGCAACGGGCAGTGGCAGACGGTCCCAGGCTGGACGGGCTCGCCATGAACGCCGCTGGCCGCTCCCGCTCGGCCGGGCTGGCAATCGTGGCTCTGGCCCTCGTGATCTCGGGCTGCGGGGGCGGTTCGAGCCCCAAGATCGGCGGCAACGAGCCATCGGGCTGGCAGAGGGTCGTCGAGCCCTATCAGGGCAACCTGGTCGCCTCGCTCGCGCTGCCGAGTGGCTGGACCTCGACGTCGGAGATCGTGCAAGGCGGCGCGATCGGAAACTTCTTCGTGCCGCAGGGAGCGCCTGGATCTCCAACCTCCCAGGGCTACGCGCGACCAGGATCGTTCGGGTCGGGACCGGCGACCGGATTCATCGCCTACACCGCCCATCCTCACGGCGATGTCCTGCAGACCTATCGCGCCCGGCGCCAGCAGCTCGGAGCCAGCGGCAAGATCCGCAACTACCAGGCCCACGTCCAGATCGTCGCTGTCCCAGGCGCGGCGGCGGCCCGCCGAATCTCCGACAGCTACATCAACCCCAACGGCCCCGGCCGATCGGTTGAGTTGCTCGTACGCACCCGCTCGGGCGCGCAGATCGACGTGATGGCCGCCGTCTCCCGGGGCTCGCCGAGCTCGTTCGATCCGGCGGCGATCATCGACTCCTTCCGCCTGCAGAAGGCCGGCTAGCGGTTGGTCATCGGGTTGGCATCGTCTCCGGCAGGCCAGGTGCTGGTGCCCATCGGCGCGGGATTCGGCGGCCTGGGGCTGCTGTTTGTCGTGATCGGCATCGCGATGCTCGTCTCGAAGCGGCGCTTTGGACGGTATTCCGAGCGTGCGGAGGGGACGATCGTCGGCCTGCGCGCCGGCGCGATGGCCGGGGCTTGGAGGGTTCCGGGAACGACCATCCAGGCCTCCGCCAACCCGGACCCCGCCTCTTTCTACGTGCCGACGGTGAGGTTCACGACCGCCGGGGGGCGCCAGATCGAGGCTGAGTCGAGGCTTGGGACCAACCCAGCGCCGGGGCACGTGGGCGACAGTGTCCGGCTGCACTACGATCCGCGACGCCCGGAGCGATTCCGGGTCGACAGCGTCAGCCGCACCGGCGGTCGCGTAGCCATCGGCTTGATCCTGATGGGTGGCCTGTTCGCCACCGTCGGAATCGGACTCGCCCAAGCCACCGGCTGACCGCCGCGCTCAAACGAAGCTGCCGGCGATCGCCGCGCCGAGCTCCTTGATCGGAACCCGGGTCGAGCGCTTGAGCTCGGACAGCGAGTAGGTACCGGTGTCGAGCATCACCCGGAGCCGCTCGTCGTACGGGATAGTCGCCCGCGTCGCCACGGCGTGGCGGCGAAAGTTCTGCTCTATCACTTCGCGGTTGCCGGCGCCCCGGCGGATCGGACTTTGGTTGAGGACCAGCGTACCCTCCTCGAGCTGCAGATAGCGCAGCGCGCCGAGCACCCCGGCAGCGGTGATCCATTCGGGGGTCGTGATCACGATGCTCTGATCGGCGCGCTGCACCGCGAACTGCGCGATCGGATCGGTGATCCCAGTGCCAAGATCGAGGATCAGCACCTCGTAGAAGCGTTCGAGGAGGCCGAGCAGCCGGTCGTAGAGCCCCGGCGTCATCTGGGCCATGACCTCGGCATGAGCCGGCGCGCCGAGCAGATGCAGCCCGGAAGGCAGACGCGACACGTATGGGTGCAGCTCCGCCGGGGACTCGATCTGCTTTGAGTCGGCAAGCAAGTCCGCGAGCGACCGGCTCGAGCGAAACTCGTCGGCGGCCAGCGACGCCAGGGTGCCGAAGTCCGGGTTGGCGTCGAGCGCCACCACGCGGATCCGCAGCTCGGAGGCAAGCAGGTTGCCCAGCATGAACGAGATCGTCGTCTTGCCAACACCGCCCTTGGGCGAGATCACCGCGATCGTGTTGGGCCGGCTCATCGGCGGAACGTGGGCGAGCTGCTCGTCGACCGCCCACTCGCGCCGCTGGAGCTGGGTGCTCAGCCTCACTCTCAGGGCCTCGACAGCGCGAGCGACTGGGCCCGACGCGACCGGCCGGCCCGCCCGCATCGGCCGCGAGTACACATCACGCCGCGTCATCGAGCCGCTGGCGGCACGGCCGGCGGCAGGGCCATTCGCGGCGTCGGACGCAGAGCGGTGTTCGTCCTCCTGCAACACCTTAGTCATCACGCTCCCCTGGACCTGCTCGAGCCTGGACGATTCTATCAGCGCCCACCCCGTCGGCCCGACGCCCGCCCTGCGCCCGTGGCCGGACCGCCTCGCCACAGAACGGGCACGGCGCCGCGGGGATCAGCTCTCCGCACCAGCGGCACGGCGCCACGTCGGAGGCCAGCGCGGCCTGCGCGAGCCACTCGATGCTGCTCGGCAGCCCAACCGCCTCGACCAGCCGAGAGGTGCCCCACCAGTCAGCGCCGTGCATCGTGGGCGCCACCTCGTGGACCGCGGCGCCGAGCCTGGGTGCCACTTCCTCGACGATCCACGACAGGTCGCCCCCATCTCCCGGGGCAACCAACAGCTCCAGCGGGTGATCGGGCGCGGGCAGCGGCAGCTCCTCCCTCACGCGGCGGATCGGAACCACGAACGGCTCGGGCTGGATGCCGATCCCAAAGGAGCTACCCGGGACCAGCGAGCGGGCATGGTGGGCCAGTGAGACCGACGGATGCTGGAGCCGCGTGACGCTGCCCGCCCACGCGAGCACGTACAGCTCCCGCTCGATCGCCCACAGCGAGCCAGCGAGCGCGCCGGCCGAGACCGCGAATGGACCCAGCGCGGCGGCCAGGGCGGCGAACGCACTGGCCGCCAGCGGCGGCAGCTCGGTCACGTACAGGGTGACGCGAGCGGTGTCCAGCAGTGCCCGTGCGGTACGGATGTGACGGATCGAGCTCTCGGGCAACCAACCCGCGATCACGACGATCACCGCGGCTCCGCGGCGCAGCGGACCGGCCATCGAGTCGAGCATCCCCTGCATATCGTCTCGCTCCGGCGGACCCGGGACGGGCAGGGCCGGCGGCTGGTCGCCGAACAGCCGGTCGAACTCGCACCCCACCCCGATCACGGTGACATCCGCGGCCATCGCCTGAGTCTGGCACGTCACGAGCTGCTGGGTAGCCCATTCTCGCGGTCACCGGCGGAGATCGCGTCAGCCCGGGCCCGCGGCGCTTCCGCTGGTGTTGCCCGCGAGCTAACATCCGGGACGCAGATGCCAGCAAGGAGCGACAGGACTGCCGGCTCGCCCGGGTCGGATCCCCGCCGCAGGACACCCGCGGAGACCGCATCAATCCTCGCGCGGCTGGCGGCCGAGGACGAGAGCACTGGCGCCTCCCAGCCGGAAGGGCGCCGCCGGCCACGAGCTCACAAGCGCGCCGGCCCGGCCAAGCCCGCCTCCCCCACCGCGCCCGCCAAGCCTGGCGCCCCCACCGCGCCCGCCAAGCCTGGCGCCCGCGCCGCCCCGGCCAAGCCGGTCGCCCCCAGCGCGCCGGGGCCCGTATCGGCGCTGGCCATCGGCACCCCCTTGGGTTCGGCTGGGGGCCGCCGGGCCGCCCCGGCTGGCGGATCCCGTGGGCCCCGCGGCGGTGACGGCGTCGGCCTGTCGTCTGCCTACCGGCGCGGTAGCCGGCGCAAGCAGTTGCCCCGACGGCGGCGCAGACCCGTCTGGCTGGTTCGGGCGGCGGCAGCCGCAGCGCTGCTGCTGGTGGTGATCGCGGCTGCGAGCGTCATCGGCGGGGGAGACGGCAGGTCCGGGACGGCGGCCCCAGCGACCCACCCGGCCGCCAGCGCGGTGGCCGCGCCACGGACGACGAGCACCGCCCCGCAATCGTCTCCCCCGGTCGCCAAGCCGACGGCCGAGCGCTCCCCGCGGCCAAAGCCCAGGGCAGCACCACGCCTGCAGCCTTCGAACCGGAGAGCTCACCCAGCCCCCAAGGCGACCGCCAGCTCAGGCCAGGGTCAATCGCCGCCCGCCGCGCCGCGCTACGCGCCGCAGAAGCCGCCGGTCTCCTCGCCGCCGCCGACCTACGCCCCACCGCCCTACACGCCACCGCCTGACCCACCGCACCCGCTGCCGGCCCACATCCGCGGCACAGTCAGCGCGAAGAGCTAGCCAGGTGGTCGCCGGGCGCGATGCCGCGCCTGTGGTGGCGCTTGGGCCGGTAGACGGATAGCTTGGGGTCGTTGTCGTACCTCATGCGCAGCACGAAGGTAGAAGCGGAGAAACCGGGGGCACGGAAGATGAACACGAGCCTCTGCCCGGCGTAGTAGGTGTGGCGGCGGATGAACCGGACACCTCTCGCCCAGCTGAAGACGTTGTCGTGGAGATGCCGACGGAAGCAACGAGAGCCAAGGCAGCCAACGAATATCTGGGCCGTGAACGGTAGCCCGCTGACGCTGATCCCGCGGATCCTGGTGCGGCCGCCGACCACCCGGTAGGAGAACGTCAGACCAACGTGGAGGCGGGGAAGCGGCGTGGCCACAGCGGCGATCGGAGCCGGTCGCGCCGGCATCGGGGTTGCGCGGGCGCCGCCGCTGCAGATCGCCAGCGCCGCCAGCGGCCCCAACAGAGCCAAGGCGAGCCCACCCGCTCGTCGCCTCGAGGAACCGCGCTCGCCACCGCTCAACATCGCCTGGCGAAGCATAGCCCGGTTAGCCGATCAGCTCAAGCCCGCCGGGCCGTAGCGTCGAGCTTGTGCTGGATCGCGGTCACGGCGGATCCGGTGGTTGTCTTCAGCGGCGCTTGTGACGCGCTGGGCCGGCCGAGACAATGATGGTCACTGCGGTTCGATACGGGAGAACCGAGCCCGTCGGAGGAAGGACCCCGATCACACGGCCGCGCGGCACCCGACCGCTGTGCAGGTGCCGGATCCGCCCAATCGCACATCTCCCGCGCACGATAGCTCGCTTCCAAGCCGCCAAGGAGGCTCGACGGCCGAGCTTGGCGACGGTGCACGGCGCCGGCCAGTGGACGGCCGGGCTGGCCGCGACCTGGACGGCGTAGGAAACCGGCACCGACCTCCCGAACGCGTCTAAGCCAGGTTCTCCGCCCACCTCCAGCAGATATGCCTGGGTGGCGGGCAGGGAAACCGAGAACGAGATCGTGGGAGCCTCCGCATCCCGGTACCCGACGAAGGGAGTCGAGTAGGACAACGGTCGCCTGGTTCGGCCCTGGTTGACCAGCAAGGCGAGCAGGTCCCCGCAGGCTGGGCCGAGACCGTTGCAGGACGGGCTGTCGGTGTCGGTCAGGGTCACCGTCAGCACCGTCCCCCGAAGGCCGTAGAAGTGGAAGAAGTGCGTGTCCTCGATCGACTGCACCACGCCGGAGGTGCTCGCTGGCGTGTTGAGCCCACAGGGATGCTTGATGTCGTGGCCACACGAGCCGCTCCCCTGTGCGGACGCGGTGAGGGTGAGTGCGACCAGCAAGCCGATCGGACCGCCACAGAAAACTCGCTTTACCGTCGTTCGAAGCATCGCTCTCCCCTTCCGTGTCGCGACCAGCTCGCTCGGTTCGACCCGAAACGATACCGCGCCATCGGCGGGCGAGCTCCCAGGCGTTTGCCGTTATGCTTGCGCTCGAGGTAGGCCACGGTAATGCCGGTGCAGCCGCTCGCTGGTCCGCCACCCGCGTAGGTTCGTGACTTGAACGCCCGCGACAGACACGGTCAGAGCACGAGTTCCCGGCTCCTGGGTCTGGGCGCGGCGGTTGTGCTCACCGTAGCGCTGACCGCTTGCGGCGGAGGTGGGGGCAAGACGAGCCACCACAACGGAGTCGCTGCGAAGGTCGGTGGTCGTCCGATCTTTACGATGACCTACTACGCGAGCGGCAACACTCCGATCCCGTTCCGAGTCTCGATCTATGACCTCCGCCGCGAGGGACCCTTCCTGGTGCTCGATTTCGGGCTGACCTGCCTCGATCCGAACACCGGCTGCGACACTCAGGTTGCCTTCACCGGTCCGAAGCTGACCCACAACGCGCTCGTCAACGATCAGGAGGTGCCCTCGGGCGTCTGGCTCGTCGATCCGGTCAACCACCAGGAATACCGTCCGGTACGCGACGGCCAGGATCGCCCGTTCGTCTCCCGGCTGCCGATCAGCATCAACGACGCCGCCATCCATCTGGAGTGGGCGCGGTACGCGGCTCCGCCCCCCGGGGCGAGCTCGCTCGACATCGCGTTTCCCGACGGCGGGCCGCAGATCCCGAACGTCCCGATCACCAGCGGACCCGGCCCCACCGCGTCCGCTGCCCAGCCGGCCCAGCCGGCGCCGTTCGCGATCGCCCCCGGCGGCACTGACTCCACTGGTCTGACGATGCCGGTGGAAAGTCTGCAACAGACGGTGGGCAACCCAGTCGGGAGCGACACCGAGTCGTCCACCCAGTCGACCACTTCGCTGCACGCCGACGTGCTGTTCAAGTTCGCGAAGTCCAACCTCACCCCCGCCGCCAGCTCGATCCTCGCCGGCGTCGCAAGGCAGATCAAGTCGCGGGCGGTTGGATCCGTTACCGTCACCGGCTACACCGACTCGATCGGCTCGGACTCGGTCAATCTCCCGCTCTCCCGGGCCCGAGCCCAGGCCGTCGTCCAAGCCCTGCGGCCGTTCACGCCCGGAGTCAACTACACCCCTGCCGGCAAGGGCTCCGCTGATCCAGTTGCTCCCAACAGCAAGGCCGACGGCTCTGACAATCCCACCGGACGGGCGCTCAACCGGCGAGTGACGATCAGCTATGCGGTCAGGAACCGCGCCAAGCCGACTCCCCCGCCGGCGCCCCCACCCGCCGCCGCCGGCAGCGTGACCCAGGGTACAGGCGTGACGTTCACCGTCGGCGATCCAGCCGTCCAGACCCATTCCTACCAGGCCACCCCGACCGCGCTGTTCCGCGAGGGAGATCTGCTGGTCCTGCGGATGACGCTCGCCTGCCAGGGAACCCAGAATCCCAGTGGCGGCAGCTGCGACATCGAAACTGACCTGGCCAGCCCTGCATCCGTGCCGCCGATCTCGCTAGAGAACCAACCGAAGAGCGACGCAACTCCCTTCTTCACCGTCAGCGCGTTCTACATGCTCGATCCAGCCTCCGGGTCCGAATACGTGCCGATCCACAGCCAGGACACCTATCCACTGACCGGTCGCCTGGAGCTGGCCACACTAGAGGTCGGGCACAGCTACCAGGTCTGGGCGTACTTCCCCGCGCCGCCGTCATCGACGTCCTCGCTGACCCTGGTGACACCGGGGGGCACTCGGCTCGGGGGCGTGCCGATCGCCGCCACCCCGCCCCCGCAATAGCAGCCCGCATGCGTGAAGCCCCGCCTGCTGGCGGGGCTTCACGATCTGAGGATTGAGCCTGGCGAGGCTACTTGTTGATGATGTCGTTGACGTGCCTCTGAATCGAACTCACGATGCTGCCCTTGAGGCCGTTTGCGGCCACCAGGATCGCCAACACGATGATCGCGGCGAAGATCAGCATGCCGACGTACTCGATCACGTCGGCGCCTCGCTCCTCGCTGCGCAGGCGCTCGCCCATCTGACGGGCCTGAGCGACTAGGGCATCGGTGAGCGCGAAGATCTCGACGCGTGTGCGGGTGGTGGTGCGAAGAACGAGGTCCGACATGGTGGGGCTCCTTTGAAGCTGGTTGACCGACGTCACGATCGACAATCTACGGCGCCCAACCGCCCGTCGCTAGAGCCCGAGGCTTCAACCTCGGAGGTCCAGGGGGCCCAATCGAGAGTGGGTCCAGTGGGTCAGCGGCGGGGAGCCGTCCCCAGCCACAGCGCGGTGGCCTGAGCGCGATTGACCGCGCCAAGCTTGCCGTAGATGCGGTTGACGTGGTTCTTGACCGTCTTCTCGCTGAGGACGAACTGGGCAGCGATCTGTCCGTTGGTCAGCCCCTGGGCGATCAGGTTCATGATCTCCTGCTCGCGGCCGGTCAACGATGCCGGGCCGGTCGCCTCGTCGGGCGAGCCGGGGGTGCGGCGAAGCGCCTCGAACACGGTGCCGACCACGCCCGGCGAGAGGACCGTCTCGCCGGCGGCGAGCTGGCGAATCCGCTCGGCCAGCTCGTCGGCCTCGAAGTGGCCGTGGACGAGATACCCGGACGCGCCAGCGCGGACCGCGGCCACGACCTGGTCCTCCTCGTCGGTGTAGGTGAGCATCATCACCCGCGCGCGCTCGGACAGAGGCCCGGCGGCAGCGACGCCATCCATCACCGGCATGCGCACGTCGAGCAGCACCACATCGGGCCTTAGCTCGCTGGCCTGGCGAACCGCCTCGCGCCCGTCTCCGGCCTCACCGATGACCTTGATGTCCTCAGCTTCAGCCAGCAGCGCGGCCACGCCGCGCCGGATCACCGGGTTGTCATCGACGATCATGACTCGGATCACGCGCGTGTGCCCTCTGAGGTCGACCTCCGGCCACGCCACCGGCGCAAGCGGCTGGAGCGGGCCCTCAGCGGCCACGGCGGCTCATCGGCCGCCTCGGGATGCCCGGTGGGCGCGCTCTCGCCCACGGCAGCTGGCAGCCGAACCGAGACCGTGGTCCCGCCGCCAGCGCCGCCTTGGACCGACAAGAGGCCGCCGACCGCTTGGGCACGCTCGTGCATGCCGGCCAGCCCGAAGTGGCCATCGGCCTTGAGACGGGCGAGCTCGATCGGCTGCTCGATCCCGTGGCCGTCGTCCTGCAGGCTCAGAATCAGCTCGCCGCCCTCCGTCTCCAGCGAGACGATCACAGTCGACGCTTCCCCGTGCCCGACCGCGTTCCGGAGCGCCTCGGAGAGGATCCCCAGCAACTCGTGCCTGACGTTCGCCGGCAGCCGCTCGCCGACTCGATCTGATTCGCAGAGGATCCGGGCGCTGACTCCTGAGCGCTGAGCCAGGCTCTCGACCCGCTTGCGGACCAGCGCGGCGAAGGAGAGATCGCTCCCGGGGTCCGGACGGAGATCTGACATCAGCGTTCGCGCCTCCAGCGCCGCCTGACGGGCGTCGGCCACGAGCTGGCGGGCCAGGTCAGCCGCGCCGGCGGGATCGCGCCGGCAGCGTCCGGGAAGCACCGAGGCGCTCATCGCCAGGCCCTCGACCGTCTTGGCCAGTGAGTCGTGGAGCTCGCGGGCCACACGCAGCCGCTCGTGCTCGGAGGCCAGCGCTTCGGTGCGGTCGCGCAGCAGCGCATCGACCTCGGCGCCCCGCTGGACGACCTCCCGCGCGGCGACGCCCACGGCCACCGCAGCCGGATAGAGGAGCGGCACGAAGGCGATGCTCTGCGCATCGTGCAACGGATGCAAGGTCGGGAACCCCTGCAAGGCGACGAGCTCGTAGGCGGCCATCAGCAAGGCCGAGAACGGAAGCGCACCGCGGCGACCGTAGATGATGCCGGCCAGCACCGCGGTTCCCAGCGTGAAGTAGAAGAACGGGCTGCGCGCCCCGGCCGCGGCGAGAATCAGCGTCGCCAGCAGCACCTCGACGCCCAGATACAGAGGATGGCGCGAGACCGATGGCGCAATCCGGTTCCAATGCTTGAGCGGCACGTAGCTGATCAGGGTGGCGACGATCACCACCACCCCCACCGTCGGCGTGTGCTGGCGGGCCGGCATCAGGATGATCGTGACGAGCAGGATGAAGGAGCGAAAGACGACTAGCACCCGCACCAGGCGCCCAAGCCAGTCCTCGTTGAGCTGCCTAGTATCCACCGAGCCTCCCGAGGTGGAGGTCGGCGGCCAGGAACAGGCCGATGGCGATCAAGATCAACGTCGCGGGCACGGCGAGGAAGATCGTGATCAGGCTGACCTGTGGCTCGGTGCGCTGGGCGCGGCGCCGGGCGGCTTGCGCGGCCGCTCGGCGGGTGTCCGCGGCGATGCTGGCCAGGGCATCGGCCAGCGGCACGCCCAGCTCCTCCGCCTGGAGCTGAGCGGCGACGAAGGTGTCGAGTGTCCGGGAGTCGTTGCGGGTGCGAAGAGCTTCAAACGCGTCGCGCCTGGTGGCGCCGAGATCCATCTGCCTGAACGTGGTGGTGATCTCCTGGGCCGGTGGACCGGACAGCGACTCGGCGACTCGCCGGAGCGCGGCCCGGTACCCGGCACCGGCTCGCACGGTCACAGCCAGGACGTCGATGAAGTCGGGCAGGTCGCGCTCCATCCGCTCCTGACGGCGCCGGCCGGCGCGGACCAGCCAGATGTCCAAGCCAAGCCAGCCCAGCGCCAGCGACGGAACCGCACCGAGCCCCGAGCCACTCAGAGCGAAGAGCGCCGCGAGGATCACCGCCACGGCGAGGCTCGCCGCCTTGAGCTCGGCGTAGCGCTCGAGATCCATGCCGCGGGGGTGTCCGGCGAGGTCGAGGCGGCGGCCAACCAGGGTGTGCCGACGGTCGCTCATCCGGGCGAGCAGCTTGGGTCCGAACCTCGCGCCGAGCAGCTCGAGCAGCCGCCGCATCGGCCCGGGATGCGTCTCCGGCTCGCCGGCCACCGCGCTGAGCTCGCGACGCTCGACCCGGGAGGGGGAGCGCATCAGGAACAACCCGCGGACGGCCACCGCGCAGCAGCACGCTCCAGCCAGGGCGGTCAGCGCCGGGCTGGTCACACTTCGATCCTCGTCGTGCTGCGGATCGCCACGAACGCGAGCACGTACAGGATCCCCGCCACCACCAAGGCGCCGATTCCGACCGGGTTGGTGGTCATGCGATAGAGAGTCTGCGAGTTGATCGCGTTGAGGATGAACAGCGAGCCGATGCCGAGGGCCGGAACTATGTACGAGGTGAACACCGCGCCGGCCATCAGCGTCCGCACCTCCCGCAGCGTCTCGCGCCGCTGGTTGAGCGTGTCCGAGATCTCCTGGAGCGCCCGCACGACATCGCCTCCCGCCCGCTGCTGGATTATCAGCGTAGTCATCAGCACGGCGATCTCTCGGGAGGGAAGTCGCCGCTGCAGGCTCTCCAGCGAATCGGCGAGCGAGCGGCCGAGCCCCAGCTCGTCGATCACCACCTGCAGCTCGTCCTTGGCCGGGGGCTCGATCTCCCTCACCGCCAGCTCGATCGCCGCCGGCATCGACAGCCCGGCGGCGGCGCCGTTGGACAGGAGCCGGGCGACCTCCGGCAGCTGGGCCACGAACGCATCGCGGCGCTGGCCAAGCTTGCGCTCCAGCCAGATGAAGCACGACCAAACGGCCGCTCCGCCCATCACCAAGGCGATCACCGGAGGGAACAGCAGGCTGGCCAGCAGGTAGCCACCCAGCGCCGCCCCAACCACGATCGAGGCGAACTGCCCCGCGGTGCGGTCGGTCCCGGCCGAGCGCAGCCGCGCGGCCAGCTCGGCGCCTCGGCGGGTACCGACGAGGCGGGCGTCGAGCCGCTGGACGAGCCGCTGGCGCCGGCCGACGGCGAGCCCGCCGCGCTCGGCCAGAAGCGTTCGGCGGGCCGAGCTCGACACCAGCAGCCACAGCCCCCGGAGGGCGAGCAGGGCCAGACCCGCGAACAGCAGCTCGCCTTCGGCTGCGCGGCCGATCGCTCCCGCCAGCCTCACGCGGCCTCCCTAGCGGGGGCCGCGCTCTCGGCGGCGAGCTCGAAGGCCGGCGGCACGTCGATCGCGGCCAGCCGCAATCGCTCGGCGATCCGCTCGGGAAGCTGGAAGTGGCGCGTCTGCCCGGTCACCCGCAGGTCTCGCCCGATCGGGTCAGGGTCGAACTGCATCGCGCTCTGGAGCTTGAACGGCTCGCCGCGCTGCGAGGCGACAACTGCCACTTCGATCACCCGCCGGCGGCCGTCCGCCCCACGCTCGACCTGGACGATGGCATGGATGGCCGAGTTGATGTAGTCGCGCAGGGCCGAGTGAGGGACCTTCAGGTCACTCATCGTGGCCAGCGTCTCGAGCCTGAACAAGGCGTCGTCAGCGGTGTTGGCGTGGACGGTGACCAGCGAGCCCTCGTGGCCGGTGTTGAGCGCCTGGAGCATGTCCAGCGTCTCGACTCCGCGGACCTCGCCGACGATGATCCGGTCCGGTCGCATCCGCAGGCTGTTGCGCACCAGGTCGCGAATCGTCACCTCGCCCTTGCCCTCGACGTTGGCCGGGCGCGCCTCCAGCCTGATCACGTGCGGCTGCTGGAGCTGGAGCTCGGCCGCCTCCTCGATGGTCACGATCCGCTCGCGCTCGAGGATCGCCGCCGAGAGCGCATTGAGCAGCGTCGTCTTGCCCGCTCCGGTGCCGCCGGAGATCACCACGTTCAGCCGGGACCGGACGAATGCGGCCAGCAGCCGTCGGGTCGGATCGTCGAGCGAGTCCACCTCCACCAGCTCGGCCATGGTGTACCGCCGCGGGAAGCGGCGAATCGTCAGCACCGGCCCGCTCAGCGACAACGGCGGGATGATCACGTTGACGCGCTCCCCGCTCGGCAGCCGGGCGTCGACCATCGGGCTCGACTCATCGACACGCCGGTTGACCTGCGAGACGATCCGGTCGATCGTCTGGTAGAGCTGCGCCTCGCTGGTGAAGCTCACCTGCGCGGGCTCGATCCGGCCGTCGCGCTCGATCCACACGTCCGAGGGACCGTTGACCATGATCTCGGTGACCGACAGGTCGGCCAGCAGCGGCTCGAGCACTCCGAGGCCGACCGCCTCGTCGATCACGCGCCGGATCAGCGCGCCGCGCTGGGAGGTCGTCATCACCGGACCCTCGCGGGTGACCATCTGCCCGACGATCCGCTCCAGGCGGACCCGTCGCTGCGCATCGGTCAGCTCGGCCAGCGCGGCGAAGTCGACCTCCTCCAGCAGCCGGCGACGGTAGTAGTCGGTCCCGTCGAGGACCGTCTGCGTGCTGCGTACCCGCTCGTTGGCGATGCGGTCGCGAAGTCCCATCAGCCGGTGTGGGGCAGGGTTGCGTGCTCGGTGATCGGAATCGAGCTCTGGAATGCCTTGAAGCCGGGGACGACGATCGGAATCAACACGGTCACGGTGGCCACGTCGTCGCTCGTGCCCTCAGCCACGCGCACCGTCGCGTGTGGACCCAGACCGCGGGTCCAGAGCGCGTTCCTGCCGGCTGTCTCGGCGTCTTGCTGGCTCAAGCCCCGGCTGGCGGCCCGGCTGGCGGTTCGTGCGGCGTTGGTGGCCGAGACCGCCGTCCAGCCGGTCAGCGCCAGCTGCCACGCGACCAGCGCCGCCAGCAGCACCCAGGTGACCGTGCCAGCGTACTCGACGCTCGCGCCGCCGGAGCTCGAGCGCAGGCGCCGGATCACCGGGCGCCTCCCGGGAACTCCCAGGCCTGCCAGCGACCGCCCGCGAGCTTCAGTACGAACGAGAAGCTGAGCCTCTGGCCGGCGTCGGTCACCGTCGGAGCGGCCACCACCACGCCTCCGTTCGGCGGACCGAAGCCAAGCGAGACCAGCGTCGGCCTGACGTGGCGCGGGCTAGCGCTGGCCAGCGGATCACTCCCGGATCGAATCTGGCCGAGGATCGGCGGCAGACCGGGCGGCGGCGAGCCCGCTGAGCCTTCGCGGAAGGCCGCATAGGCCAGCGCGAACCGCGCAGCGGCGATGTGCGCGCTGGCTGGGATCGAAGGCGGCGGCGAGGTGTGGTGCGGCGCCAGGTCCATGGCCAAGTCGGGAGGCACGAGATACACGACCTCCCACCGGCCGTCGTGGTAGCCGAGGTTGATCCCGAAGCGATAGCTGTGGCGGCGATCCTGGCCGGTCAGCAGCGCCCCCGCGCTCGTCGTCCCCCGGACGTAGCGGAGCTGCACGCCGGTGAGGCGCAGCTGGCCGGCCCGCGCCGGGCTGGGAATCGGACCAAGACCGGCGGCGATCGCTTGCACCTGCTGCGTGGAGCCGGCGAGATCGCTCGAGGAGGCCGCGCCGGTGAGATAGCCGAGATAGCTCCTCCCGAACGCCGACGCGCTCGCAAGCGGCGAGGGCGCGGCGGCCGCGCTGGACGACGTCGAGCCACGACTGACCGCAAAGACCGTGGCCAGCAGCCCGACCAGCAGCACCGCGAGGAGGGCGTCGAGGCGCAGCCGGAGGCCCATCAGTAGCCCACCGGGTGCTCGATGGTATAGCCGCTCGTCCCCTCATGGATGACATACGACCATCGGGGCCCGCTCGTGGGTGGTTGCGGCGGTGAGCCGTAACTGCCGTTCACGGTGTCGAAGTTCGCTCCGGCGATGACGACGTACACATGACCTTGATTGGTGTAGATCGTCACCCACTTGCCTGAACCTGGGGCCCCCCAGCCGATCAGCTGCCCGGACGTGCGGGATCCATCGATCAGACCGGCCGCCCACAGCACGAACGTGACCGCGCTGGAGCAGTCGTAGCTGGGACAGAGGGTCTGGAACGAACCGCCGTGACACCCTCCGTACAGATACGGGAACGAGTTGATCTCGTTGGCGGCGGCGATCATCATCTTGACTTTCGGCGGCGCGTTGATCGGCGCCAGGGCAAAGCCGTTCTGGTTGATTACCACGCGGTCCCCGAATGTGGTGCCGAAGAACTGGCTGCGGAGCAGATCAAAGCCGGTGATCGCCCGCTGCCCGGCGAGGCTCCCGCTGAGCCACAGCCACCCCTGCTCCCCGGCCATCAGCTGATCTTCGATCACCGTGCCCGATGTGGTGTGTACCGTCACCGGCAGGTCGAACACCCCGGGCACCAGCAACGGGACCTTGACCCCGACCTGGACGCTCTCGGCGCCCTGCTGGGAGCCGCGCAGAACCTGCGGGGTCTCGGCCCCATTGCGCCAGGCCCCGGGGAGATCGCGGTTGGCGGCCACCTGCACCGGATCACCCACCGCCAGCGCGCGGGCGCCGGCGCGGGCGGAGTGCCCGGCGAACACGAATGTCATGCCGACGAGCGCGATCTGCCAGGCGATCACGAAGGCCAGCAGGATCATCGGCCAGACGCCGGCGAACTCGACGGTCGCGGCGCCGCTCTCCCCGGCCAGCCGCGCGACGATGCTCCGGGTCCGGTTCGGCTCGCGCTCCCCCTCGCCGGCCGAGGGCAATGCCGAGATTTCCCCCAGCACCGCCGCCATCGGCTCGAGCATCGCCGCGCTGGCCGCATCCGTGGTGGGAATGCCGGTGTTGACGGCCGACTCTAGGGCGAAGAAGTCGGCCGGGACGGTCGTCGCGAGCACCGATGCCGGTACGACTCTCCGTGCCAGGTCGGGCTGGACCTCGAGCTTGCGCGAGACACGGTTGAGCAGCACGGCGATCTCCGGCGGCTCGACCTTGAGCCGCTCCCAGAGAGCGCATGTGCGGGTGACCCCGCGGAGCGAGACGACGTCGGGAGTGGTGACGATCAGCGCGGTATCAGCCATCTCGGCCGCGATCGCGCTCGCCTCGCTGAGGCCCGCGCCGGCGTCGACGATCGTCAGGTCCACCCGAGTCCGGATCGCGGTCAAGATGTTGCGCGCGGCGCTCGCAGAGACGAGCTCCGCCTGCTCACCCTCCTGAGGCGAGAGCAGCACCTGCAGCCCGGAGGAATGGGTATAGAGCGTCTCCTGAAGGTGGCGACTGGTCAGCTCGTCGGCCACCCCGGCCAGATCGACCACGCTGCGGTGGTACGGGAGATCGAGATAGGCGCGCAGGTCGCCGCCTTGGAGGTCGTACTCGACCAAGCACACCGAGGCCTCGCCCAGCGCCCGCGCGGCCAGCGCCAGATGGATTGCCACCGTGGTCGCGCCCACGCCCCCCTTGGCGCCAAGGACGGTAACTACCCGGCCGAGGCCGAGCAGCTCGCCGCCGGCATCCCGCGCGGCTCGGCGGCGGACCGCGTGCGTCCAGGCGACCGCCGCCATCACGCTCGTCTCGAGCTGCTCCAGGCCGATCGGGCCGGAGATCACATCGCGGGCGCCGGCCTGCATGCAGCTGCGCAGCACCTCTGGGGAATCCTCGGGAACGATCAGCACCAGACCGAGGTCGGGGTGCGCGACCGTCAGCTCGCGGGTGATCTCGATCAGCTGCAGTGCGCCGCGACGATCGTGAACGACGACCGCGTCGATGTCGGATCGCGGCAGCGCACTGCGCAGCTCCTGCGGGTCACGGAGACTCGAGCCGAGCTCCAGCTCGTCGCTCTCGGCGATCAGCCCCGCCAGGTGATCAGCCAGTCGATTGTCGTTGACGGCGAGCAGGAGGCGGGTCATGGCAGCGGGCTGTACGGTTGCAGGTTCGCGGGGGGCCCGGTGCTGCCTGGAGCCACCAGCGACAGGCGAACCCGATCCGCGAAGCTCTCGGCGTAGCTCACGGCGAGGACCTGCTCCGGAGTGAACGCGAAGGTGATCGGCACCACGCTGGTGGCCGAGGTCGACTTGGCTGCGCTGAGCACGGGTGGACCCGCGTTGGCGGTAGGGACCCCGACCCCGAGCACCCTCGCGCCGGCGACGATGACGCGGGCCGAGCTCCGGGAAGCCAACGAGTTACCCTTGAAGGTCCCGACGACGTCGACCATGCTGCCCGGGACGACCTGCCCGGCGACTCCCGACTCGCCGTCGATGAGGATCGCAATCTCCCGTTGGCCGCGCTGCAGGGCCGGAGCGGGATTCAGCATGCCCTGCTCGACCACGGTTCCCTGAGGCAGCGCTACGCTGCTGACCAGCCCGAGCGCCTGACTGGGGTCGCGCAGCGCGTTCGGCGGCGCCCACTTGGCCGGGAGCGAAACCACCTGCAACGACCCCGGCGTGACCGGCTGGTATGGGGACAGCGGCTGGGCGAGCTCGACCAGGCCGACCTTCGGACCAACTTGCTTGGAGATCGACGATACGTAGCTGGCGATCAGGAGGAACACGCCAATCAGCCCGACGGCTGCGATCACGACGAGCAGCAAGCCCTGCCGTTGACGTGGGTTCATCTGCCGACTCACGCTAACCATCCTTGCGAGGGAACGTCCCGTTGCGTGGACACGTCCCATTGCGGGCAAACCTCGTTGGGCAACTACCCCTCCTTGACAGCTCCCTACCCACCAACTCCCCAGATGTGATATGTCCTGTCCGTGGTGAAGGCACGGAGCGCTTCAGCGAACGCACCACGCTCCAGCGGCAAAGCATGGCTGGTCCTCCGGCACCCTGCCTCACCTCAGGCGGGGCGCGATCCTAGCAAACCGGGTCTCGCCGGCAAAGCTCCGACCGTGCTCACCTCCGAGGCCGGGATGGTGATCCCGCTGATGGTCTGGATCGCGCTGCTGCTGCTGGCCGGCGGCATGCTCCTGTTCTATCTCGGCGTCGCCACTAATCTCAAGACACAAGCGCAGACCGCCGCCGACGCGGCCGCGCTGGGCGGCGAGAAGGAGCTGATGCGGGAGCTGCAGACCCCCGTAGTCGATGCCCGGGGCAACTACCTGGCCACGCAGTACAGCATTCCGAAGATCACCGCGGTGGCGAACCAGTACGCGCAGTCCAACGGCGCGCGCGTCATCGGACCCACCCCAGGAGGGATGGTCGAGCTCGTTCAGTCAGTCGCCGGCTACGACGTGCGGGTCGTCGTCGCGACCGGACAGACGCTGCCCAAGGGCAGCCCGGACAGCGGCGCGTATGCGGTCGCCCTCGCGCGCGCCAGCACCGATCCGTTCGCCTCCTCGCACCCGGCCGCCTCGGTCCCGGTCTCGGTGTCCGCCAGCACGGGCTCATGCACGACCGCAGGCTCGGGCAGCGCGAGCGTGCGGGGCGGAAATCACCCAGCGCCGGACCGGTTCGTCCCTCATGGGGGCCAGACCGGCTTCTTCCCCGCTCCGGGCGCGAACTACAGCTCCGGCTGTGAGCCCGCCCTGGCCGGATGGCTGGATCGACTCGGCAAAGCGCAGAAGCTGCATCTGAAGGGCGTGGCCGGCGCCCGCGGATCGGCGAGCGCAGGAGGGGTGGCCAACGACCCCCACAGCTGCGGGCAGGCGTCGACCACGACGGGGATCCCGCTGTCGATCAGCAATAGCAAGCTGCTGCAGTTCTCGCTGACGCGGCCGGATCCCACCAAGCCGGACGAGATCCAGCTCGCCGGCACCGACGTCGCGGTGTGCGCCAAGCCGTCGACCCAGCTCGACACCCAGAACGTGCCCACCGGCAACCCCAACGTCCACCTGGTGCCGTGGAATGGCGGTCCCCAGGGCACCTTCGGCGCGGGCAGCGGCTTCGGAATGGTGCCGCTGGGCGGCGGCTGGTCGATCCCGGCGCCAATCGTCTTCTGCGAGTCGAGCGGGATCAACCAGCCGCCAAACGGGGCGACCGCCTCCGGCTACTACCAGATCACAAACGGAACCTGGGCCATGTACGGCGGCAGGAGCTTCGGCTACTCGCAGGCCAACCAGGCTCCCGCCTCAATCCAGGGCATCGTCGCGGCGAGGATCTGGGCCGGCGGCCGCGGCTGGCGGAACTGGATCTCCTCCGAGCCGTGCTGGAGCCGCTACATGCCGCCACCAGCGGTCTGAGGGTCGTCCCAGCGCCGACCGGCGAGCTATGATTCGCGCCAGTGTCAACCGAGCCACGGGAGGCCGGCGGCCGCAGAACGTCCGCGCCCCAGCAGCGCTCTCCGCAGGAGCTCGCGGCAGCGCTTGCCGTGCTGGCAGCGGAGACGGCCGACCCGCCGCGGCGCATTCCCCCGCGCCGGGCCGCCGAGGACGAGGTTGCCGAGGACGAGGTCGCCGAGGTCGAGGTCGCCGAGGTCGAGGCAGCGGAGCCGATGGCAGCTGGGCCACCGGTGACCGCCCCTGAACAGCGATCGACCGAAGAAACCGAGCACGAGCAGGCCGAACCGCTACCAGCCGAGCTCGAGCCGACCCGTCCCGGCTCACCGGCCGGGGACGCCGCCGAACCGGCCAGTGGCGCCGAGCCCAATCCGGGCGGACTGGTCGTGGGCAGCAGGCTCGGCGGTCCGGCCCGGCCCGCCGACGAGTCGCGTATGCGGTCCGGTCCTCGAACGGGCCTGATCAGGCCCGGGCGCCCGCAAGGCCCTGGCGGCTTGCGAGACGCCTACAAGCGTGGGGCCGCCCCACGCTCAGCCGGGAAGTCGAGAGCCAGCCGGCGGATCGGGGGCAGTGCCAGCTTCGGCGATCGGCTGCGCGCGCTCACCCGGCGACAGTGGATTCTCGCGGGCATCGTGGCCGCCCTGCTGCTGCTGATCGTTTCCCTGATCGTGGGGGGCCGCCCGACCCACCAGGCGGGATCGACGACCCCCGGCCCTTCACCTGCCACCTCGGGCCCGGCTCCGCAGGCGCCTGCGAGCTCCCCTGGAGCGCCGGCGCCTCTCGCCCCGCACCCCGCCCGGGCGGGCTCCAGCCACCGTGCGGCGGCGGGCAAGCCGGCGCGTAACCGGCGGGGCGGACACCGCCGGCATCGCGCGCACCGGCACCATCGCCTACGTCGCGCGCGACGTCGGTAGCGCGGCCCGCCCGGCCACCTGGGCATCCGGAGGGCCCAGCGCACCCGCCGGGCCGGACCTAGGGAAGTTGGGCCGCCAGTCAAGCTGAAGTCGGGTCCCGCGGCTCTTGCCGGGATCGCCAGGATCCGAGTCAATGTGACTATGCAGCATGAGCCACGGAACACTCCCCGGGAGGCCGCAGGCGGCCAAGGCACAGCCGGCCCCGGCCGAGGCAGCCTGGCCGCGGGCACGATCGTGCTCGCGCTGATGTCGGTCGCCATCACGTTGGTGGTGGCGATCGCCACTCTGAGCGACGGGCGCATGCCAGGACCCGGAGCGGTCGCACTCGTCGGCGCGCTGGGTCTCGCGGCGCTGGCCGCTGGCCAGGCAGTGCGACCCCCGGCCCCAGAGCAGACGGGGGAAGGTGGGGCCAAGGAGGAGCAAGCCCGGCCGTATCAGTGGCGGGGTCGCTGACCCTTCGCGGACCTCATCGCCGCGGGAAGGCGATCGTCACCCGCCGGCTCCGGGCCCTCCCCGCCGGGTTGTCCTTGCCGTTGACGGTGTTCGGCGCGACCGGATCCGCCGCGCCGTGCCCGCGGGCGACGATCCTCTGGCCCCCGCCGCCGAGATCGCGTCCCAGGCCTCGCCGTCGACGTCAGCGGGGTCGACTACGAGTGCCGCGGTCCGCCGTCGCCGGCGCAGCTCGTCCAGGGCGGCGTTGCGGGCGATCCCGAACAGCCATGTGCGCTCCTCGCCACGGCGGCGGTCGAACGTCCGGCGGCGGCGAAGGGCCCGCCCGAACGCCACAGCTGTCACATCCTCAGCCGCCGCGCGGTTGCGGAGCAGCGTCATCGCGTAGGCATACACGTCGTCGCGGGCCCCCCGATACAGCTGCTCGAAGCGCTCCCGGGCCGGCCCATCGGAGAAGGCCGCATCTTCGCTCACACCCTGACTACGAACGTCGGCCCGCTCCGTCACAGCCTCGCCTACACGTTGCTCGCCAGAGCACCGAACAGTCGCGGGTCGTTGCTGATCACCCCGGTCACCCCAAGCGCCTGCAGCGCCTCCAGCCTCGGCAGCTCGTCGACGGTCCACACGTAGACGTCTCCTCCGGCCCGGCGAACCGCATGCACCAGCCGCGGCGTGACCAGGCGCCAGTGGACCATCAGCGCATCGCACTGCCCGGTGCGGACCGCCCGGGCTGCCAGCCACGGCAGGATCGCGCGGCCGCTGTGCATCACGGCCAGCGCCGGCGGGACGTAGACCCAGGAGCGGAACGGGTCGCGGCGTAAGTTGGGCACCGACCATCCCAGCCGCACCCGCGGCTCCGCGGCCCGGATCAGGGCCAGGCTGTGACGGTACTGGCTGGAGATCAGCGTCCGCTCGAGCAGCCCGGACTCCCGCAGCTCGGCCAGGACGGCCAGCTCGTACCCGGGCAGCTTCAGGTCGACGTCGAGCTCGACCCCCGTGAACGCGGCCGAGGCCAGATGGGCCAGGCCTTCCTGCAAGGTATCCGGCTCGCGCGCGGCGGCGTCCGCGTAGTCGTGGGCCAGGAGCAGGCGGTCGGTCCCAGGCTCGAGCAGGACGTCGAACTCGATCATGTCGACTCCGGCCGCCAGAGCGGCATCGAAGCTAGTCGAGCTGCTCGGCCAGCTCGACTGAGGCTTAGATCGCGACAGCGTTGTCGCGTGCTTCGGCCAGCTTGGCCCCAGGGGCGGCGTAGCTCGCGAGAAAGAGCGGTTCATCACCACGACCGCCGGCCTTCAGGTTCTCGAAGCTTGGCTGGCGGAGCGGCAGGTTCAGCTCGTGGCGATGGAGGCCACCGGCGTGGAAGCCCGTGCTCTACGCGCTCGAGCGCCGATTCACGGTGTGGCTATGCAATGCGCGGAACGTCAAGAAAGTCCCCGGCCGCAAGTCCGATCTCTCCGATGCCGAGTGGTTGGCAGACGTCGCGGCCCACGGAATGGTCCGCCCAAGTTTCGTGCCGCCGCTGCCGATCCGAGAGCTTCGGGAGCTGACGCGCTATCGCAAAGACCCAGATCGATGCCCGGGTCGCCGAGATCCAGCGGCTCGAGAAGGTTCTCCAGGACGCTGGGGTCAAGCTGACCTCGGTCGCGTCGAAGGTTCTGACCCAGTCTGGACGGTCGATGATCGAAGCGCTGATCGCCGGCGAGAAGGATCCAGCCAAACTCGCTGGGCTTGCCAAGGGCAAGATGCGACCGAAGGTACCGGCTCTCACAGAAGCACTGGCCGGGCACTTCGGCCCGCACCACGCTGTGGCCTGTCGCCGGATCCTCGATCACCTCGACTTCCTTGATGAGACGATCAAGGCGCTGAGCGACCAGATCGACGCTCGCACGTCCGTGTTGGAGGCGGTCTACAAGTCGCTGCTCCCCGTGCCCGGCTTTGATCGCCTCACGATCGATGTGATCATCGCCGAGACCGGTGCCGACATGACCCGCTTCCCTACTGCCGGCGATCTCGCGCCCTGGACCGGGGTCTGCCCGGGCGGCCACGAATCAGCCGGCAAGCGCCGCCGGGTCAGCACCACGCCTGGCAACCGATGGCTCCGGCGCGCGCTGATCAAGGCGGCCCGAGCCGCGGTCCGAACAAAGAGCAGCTACTTCGGCGCCCAATACCGTCAGATCGCCCGCCGCCGCGGGCCGAACAAGGCCGCCGTCGCAGTCGCACATTCGCTGATCGAGCTGGTCTGGCACCTGCTGAGCGCCGGCGAGGTCTTCAAAGATCTCGGCGACGACTATTTACCAACCGTCAAGACCCCGAACGACGAGCGCGTCGTCTCGTCGCCCAACTCGAACAGCTCGGCTACGCGGTCACGCTCGAAGCAAGCCCAGCCATCGCCGCATAACCTTGCGCTGACCCGCGGCCGGTCATGACCTCGGCCTGACCCGAGTCGCTCCCGAGTGCGCATCCAGTTTCCCCCAACGGGCATTTCACCCCAGATCAAGCACCGCCTGTTCAGCTTCATCTCCAAGAACTGGCGCGGTGAGCCGCTGATCTCCTACCAGGTCATCATCAACCTCATCGCCGCGACCACGACCAGCACCGGCCTCGAGGTCTACGCCCGCCTGGACGAGAACGACTACCCGGACAACATCCAGGTCTCCAACGACCAGATCGCAGCCGTCAACCTGCTTCGCGGCGAGCGCTCATGGGCTTCGCGCTGGCCGGCGCGATCGCGATCGGCGAGGACGGGCTCGACTAGGCCAGCACCGCTCAATCCCAGCCATCATCGGACACGTAGCACAGGCCGACCGCAACCGCGAGCTCGCAGAACGAACCCGCCCGTCCGTCGCAGCAGTCGCATTCGGCAGTCAGAGGTCCGGCGCGATGGTGCACGATCGCGAGAAAGCTCGCTCCGCCGTCCTCGACGTACGAGCAGAGGCTGAACTCGTCCTCCTCGAGACCATCGAGCGCATCGACAAGAGCCCGACCGCGCTCAAACCTCCGACGCCGGCAAGACGCTTGAGATCGCGTTCGGCGAACAGCTTCGCGCTGGCGCCGTGACCGGGGTGTCGACTCGCGACGCTACGCGGCCAGGTCCTCGTTGTGGCGCTCTGCGAACTCGTTGAGCGCGTCGGTGTCGGTCGGGTCGACGCCGGCCGCCTGTGCGCCCATCACGAACCTCTTCGCTGGCCCACACCTCTCCGGGTCCGCGACCGGGTCGAGCATCGCCTCCTTGAGCTGATTCCTCGAGCTCGTCGGGCAGCACCGCTCCGCCCGGCAGCAGCCTCGCGCACGCATACATGAATCCGCGCAGGCGATCCACGCCCTCGTCCACCGGCGGATCGAGCGTGTAATCCAAGATGTCGAGGGCGCGCTCGAGGCGTGCGCGCGCCTCGCCCAGATCGAGCTCGCATAGGTCTGGAAACCGCTCGCGCACCTCGGCGAGCGGGCCGGCCACGAATGCATCCTTGACGATGCCGCCCATGTTGTGGTCGATGTACAGACCGAGCGTGTGGGGGTCGGCGTTCGGCCGGGCGAACTCGATCAGGATGCTGACGCCGTCGTCGAACAGGTCGTCGCACATCATCAGGGCCGCGACCGGACGAGCCCGGCCGAGAACCTCGACCCACGGCGGCCGACACGCAGCCAGCGCCTTAACCGATCGGCGGCCGCCCGTGCCCGGGTTGCGTACGAATCCGCGTCGACAGCGGCCAGCGCCCGCAGCGCCACGAGTGCGTCCGAGCCCCCGACCCGCTCGAGTGCACCGACGAGCGCGTTGCCGAACAGGGGATGGGCATCTCCGCCGGAGCCTGGCAGGGTCCGAAGTGCCACGTGCTGGCGATCGTGGACGCCCACAGCTCGGCGTCGAGCGCATCGTCGAACTCCCGCTGCCGCTGCGACGGCAAGCTCCGCGACCTCCCCCCGAGCATGTCCGCGAGCGTGTCCTCGTGTGCAGGATCGAGCGAGGGAAGGTGTGGCGGGCGGGCAGTGGCGCCTGCCTGCTCGCCGCCGACTTCGACGGTCCGGCTGCCTTGCGCTGCCGCCGTCTCTGTTGCTGCCGCGCTCGCTTCTCGCTCATGCCGTTGGGCCTCCGCGTTGACGCTTTCACTCGTGCGTGCGTGCGAGGGTAGGGATGGCAGCGGCGGAAGACGCGGCGACGGCCCGGCAGATCGATCGAGCCGCTCCTAGACTTACCAGCCGATGAGCGACTCGGCCCGCGACCGCCTCGCCGTCCTGCTATCCGTGGCGACCACAGCGGAGGCCTTCAGCGCGGGGCGGACTGCGCCGACGGGCGACCTGCAACTCGAGGTGCGCGGCGTCGGGCCGATCGAGCTTCCGGTGTCCCAGGCGCAGGCGAAGCAGCTGTGCGTGCTGGCGCGGCCGGCCCGCCACGGGCACGGAGAGCGGACCGTTCTGGACCGGAGCGTTCGCGACACGTGGCAGGTCCCCAAGACCCGCGTGGAGATCGACAAGCGCCGCTTTAACCGGACGCTCGAGCCCGTCCTGGATCGTCTCGGCCATGACCTTGGCCTGCCCTCCGACCGCACGCTGCGGGCGGAGCTGCACTCGATGCTGGTCTATGCGCCCGGGCAGTTCTTCGTCGAGCACCAGGACTCCGAGAAGGGCGACTCAATGGTCGGGTCGCTCGTCGTGGGCCTTCCCTCGACGTTCACGGGCGGCGCGCTCGCGGTCCGGCATCGCGGCCAGATCGCCACCTATCGGGGGTCGAAGAAGGCTCTGTCGTTCGTGGCCTTCTACAGTGACTGTCGCCATGAGGTCAAGCCGGTCAAAGCCGGGTACCGGGTCGTCCTCACCTACAACCTGCTCCTGGGCGCCCAGACGGCCACGTCCTCGGTCGACCCGGATCCCGCGTTGGTTGGCGACCTGGCCCGCTGCGTCGATGAGCACTTCGGCTCGTCCGGAGGCCCGGACCGCCTCGTCTACCTGCTCGACCACGAGTACACGCGCCGCGGCCTGGATCGCACGCGCCTGAAGGGCGCCGACGCCGAGCGCGCGACGCTGCTCACCGCGGCGGCAGAGCGCGCTGGCTGCGACGCCGTGCTCGCGCTGGCAAACGTCCACGAGACCTGGAGCGCCTACGAGCCCGAGGACCGCTCGTACGGATGGTCCGGCTACAGCCGGTGGAACCGCTGGGACGAGGGGGACGAAGAGTTCGACAACCTCGGCACAGCTGGAACCGGCGAGTACGACCTCGAGGAGCTGATCGAGTCGGAGGTCACGCTCGACAGCTGGATAGACCTCCGCGACGGGCGGGTCAAGAGTATCGGCCTCTCGATCGGCGGCGACGAAGTGTGTGCCAGTACCCCTTTGGGCGAGCTGGAGCCGTACTTATCGGAGTACGAGGGCTACATGGGCAACTGGGGTAACACGCTGGATCGCTGGTACCACCGTGGGGCGGTGGTGGTGTGGCCCCGGAGCCGAGCTTTCGCTGTGCAGGCCGAAGCGGATCCGTCGTTCGCGCTCGATGAGGTGGCTGCCCGCGCGCGGTCGGGCGACCTGGCCGAGGCGCGGGAGGCGACCGCCGCATTGACAGCGTTCTGGGACACGGTTGCCGCTCGAGTCGAGGCGAAGGGCTTTCTTGTCAAGGCGCTGCGCACAGCACGCCTCCTCGACGAGCCAGCGCTCGCAGCGATGCTCCTGCGGCCGTTTCGACTGGAAATGCTGCGGAGCTCGCATGCCAGAGCTCTGAGCGCTCTCATCGACTCCTACGGCGAGCGGTGGGCGGAGGAACTCGTCGCGGCCTGGTCCGCAAAGCGGCAGTCCTTCCACCATGACGGCGACGGCCCGGGGGCCTGGATCTCCTCGCTGTCACGGCTCTGCGTCGCATTCCGGGACGCTGGCGAGTCAGGAACGCGGGCGGCTCGACTGCTGCTGCGGGACTCCTGGAGGTGGGTCAGACATAGCATCGACCGCAGTCTCGAGCTGACCTCGCCAAGCCGTCGCGAGCGGAGCCTGGCACAGCTCGGGCCTCCGCTTGGAGCGATCCTGGAGGGCGCGTCGCTGGTTGGCGCAACCGACCTGCGCGACGACGCGGTCGGGGTGCTGTGCTGCCAGAACGAGCTGCTCGGGTGCGCGATCTCGGTCCTCCGGGCAACATCCGCCTCGCGATGGGACGCTGCCGGCCTGGACGCCGTCGCGACGCACAGCGCCGCAGCGCTGGACGCCCGGCTGGCCCGACCGTCGCGCGAGAGCGACGACTGGTCGATCGAGCTCCCAGAAGGATGTGGCTGCGAGCTGTGCGATCACCTGCGTGCCTTCCTCCAGGATCCGACCCAGACACGGCTTGAGTGGCCGCTTGCCAAGGAGCGCCGCCGCCACGTGCACGGCCGTATCGACACGGCCGAGCTCCCGGTCCAGCACCAGACCCGACGGGTCGGGCGGCCGTACACGCTGGTGTTGACCAAGACCGACGCGCTGTTCGAGCGCGAAGCGCAGCAGCGGCATCGTGAGAAGCAGAACCTCGCGTGGCTCGCGCGGAGCCATGCCGATCGCGCTGACCGGCGTCGGAGGAGCTCAAGCTAGCCGAAGCCGCTGAGCACAGGCGCGTTGGCCGATTCTGTGACTTTCTATCGACCCTTCGCGCATCGAGGGCGCACAGTCCAAAGCAGATGGTGCTGCGGTCGTGACGATGCCGATTCTGACGCGTGCGCCTGCCGACGTCAGATCCACAACGCCTCGATCGGGAGTACCCATATGCGCTCTCCGGCAGGCAGCGTCTGCCGCGTGGTGCATAGCACCAAGCCCGCGACGAAGCGTTCGCCGGCGAGCTCTCGGAAGCGCCTGATACCGCGTAGGTCGGCTCGCCCGACCGAGGCGCCGGCCTTGATCTCGATCGCGATCAGCCGCCCGCGGCGGTCTTCAAGCGTCGATAGGGCCGGGACGTCACCCTATAGGCGCCGGACGGTCTCTTCGATGCAGGCCGCGACGAGATCGGGGCGCGAGAGCATCGGGAAGTGTGCGGCTGCAAGCTCGCGGATGGTTGTGGCCCGGGCGGCGTGGGCGCGCTGAAGGTCAGGATCGGTGCTGCGATCCTCGGCGCAGACCAGGTAGGTGGACGGGACCCGTTCCCAGGTCGTTTCAGCGCCGAAGACCAC
>JAABUZ0100002383.1_pt1 | contig 31403 bp, 31 predicted proteins | sample 5562091 | NCBI WGS metagenome assembly JAABUZ01 (sample SAMN12813069, study PRJNA571459) | rock metagenome | isolation source: Antarctica rocks | place: Antarctica: Victoria Land, Linnaeus Terrace sud | collected 2015-12-21
AGCTTAATAGGAGTCTATCTAGGAGCGAGCAGGTGAAAACTCGGGCCTCAGCCCTATCAGCCCTCTGAAGGCGGAGATTCCCATCCCCTATTTCCACCAAGCTGAAGTCTTTTGAGAGCCACAGAGGACTGAAAGAACCTGGCCATGTGGTTTTGACATGGCCATAGAAGAGTCTCGCCACATTTGTTGAAGCTTGCTACAATACCTCAATGAGACTTTAAGAAACGGGTGAAAGAGATAGAAGGGTAAGAGTGATCGGTCCGAACGCACAGCTTCAGGGAACATACATGTAAAGCACTAATAAGACAACATGACATATTCGGCAAATCACAATAATGAAGGTTGTGAGATTGATAGCTTAATTCACTTCGGATTGAGTAAAATGACTTCTAACAATTCATAAGAAGTTCATGCTTTCAAGTTCGGAAAATACCTTGAGTGCATTGAGCGGTATATTCTGGAGGATCATCGGGATATCTTGGAGGAGGTTCGTACACAACAGGCTCTATGGCAAGGCTGTATGCCATGGCAATCCAACGATGAACTGAGGGCTCAAGTCTCTTCAAGAAATCAATGTTGTTGTGCTCATGAGAAAGACGGCCATGCTCATATGTCATAAATAAAGAATCTAAGAATATCATTTCGTTAGTTAAGTCGCTAGCGGTAGTAATAATCTTGGCACGACAGTGTTCCCGACGTGACATCTTCTCAATCAGCGCTGCCATTCGTGGAAAACTTTCTTTGCTCACAACAGCTTCAGGACAAGGGTCCTGAATGGGAGATGACATGATCTTTGACATAGTTTCGCCTTCAAAAGCCCACAGTCTCTTAAAGAATCCCCAAGCACGAGGACAATTTGAGGCTTCAGCCGCAACCATCGACCCATGAAATCTAGCATAGGTCGGGCTAGCCTTGGACTGTGTGTGTGGCTCGCCTTTCCCATCACCTTAGACAAAACATTATGATTCTCCGAGCTGTTGGAAATAGGGAACAGTACTGTTACCCCTGTGGTTAGTAATCTCCGCATTGATCCGGCGCTAGTGGATGGGTATTTACCCTTCGCCCACTTCTTCCTTCGTCCATAGTTCCTACCTACTAGATAGTTCAGTCAATACATCTACATGCCTCTCTGCCCCCATATGACCTCGTATTCCAACACGAGCAAAAAGCTTTGAATCAAAATCAGGATTGATTTTAGACAACTCCGAAGCCTCATTCAACATCCAATTCCCTGTTATTATCCCCTTCTTCCTCACCCTCCTTCAGTTCCTTAAGCGTGTGCTGGAGAGCATCGATTTTTTGAAGATCTATCTTGTACTCCCGTTCTTGCTGACGGAATTGCTTGCGGTAGAGAGCGATATTCCACAACTCACTCTTGGTCAATCGAGCAATATAGTCTATCATTTCATTGAGCTAATATTGAAGGTTATGGCAGTTTTTGCATGTCACAACGATGTCTGACATGGTACTATTGACTGCTTGCATGAAAGGATAAGGGTCGAGACGAAGGGAGAGCAGAGCAACGTTTATAATCAGTCTTCCACACTGAATAGTCGCTAGAATGGTACGAGACCAGTTCTGTCAACGCCTTCAAAGTAGTAATAGCACGGATGGGATGAATTCCCCAAAATTTCATCCGACATGACTGAAACACATTGCTGATATTGTAGTGCCCAAAACACCAGAAGAAAATGCTCGAGTGCGAGAGACTCCGCGAAAAAGAAAGAATGCTTATGACAGAAAGATGATCAATGGCCTGAACACCTTGAGATCTGATGTCAAACCAGTTGCACTATGGCATGTCATCTAGAGTGAATGACTCTGATCGTGGCTGTCAGCAAGAGGCTACCCCTTTTGGAAACAGGCCTCGGGGATGCTGGCAGCATAAGTACTGCTCAGCGCAATGTCTACAGTGCTATAAGGGAACATATAAGAAAGCCAATCTTGTCCGGAAGATACGCTCTTCTCGCAAGGCGCAGTGGTCAGCTTCAGCTAATGCAAGCCATCAGGGAACTTTTGGTTTGTCATAGTAAATAGCGAAGATTACAGGTCAATCTTGCTGTCGTCAAATTATGAAGGCATGAAGAAATAGAGCCAAAATTTCAATAGATTCCTGTATAACCTCATTTCTAACGCCACCCCCCCTAGTGATGCCGCCGCCGTTTTCTTGGGCGAAGCGTCAAGCAGTAGACGTGTCATACCATGGCAAGCCAGCTCCCTCAAGCGGTCTTCAGTGGTCATGGGCAGATTGCTCTCCTCGAAATACTTCTTTGCCTCATCGAGCTCATCCTCGTCGTTTTTCTCTAAGCCTCCGCTTACTAGCCAATTAATGTACTTGTTCCGCTAATCCGCAAATTCCTCGGCAGTTCGCTTTGCCTCCCTCTCCTGTATAGCTTTGTCTTTCTTCAACTTCTGAAGCGTAGTCATTGCTTATTTCATCCTCTGTCGCCGGATAGAGCCACCACTGTGAGCATCGGTCTCGCCGATGGAACCGGAATTGTAGGGGGCGGCGACAGCGGGATCAGTACAGTCCGGAGCGAAGAAGGTGGATTTGAATATGTTGACGATGTTGACAGTGTTGGAAATAGGGGAGATGGTAATCCTAATAGGGCTGGTAGGGCTGGGGCCCGCTTCGAGTTTTCTCGTATCTCAACAGACTATGAGCCCGGGTTAGCGCAAGCTGCTTGAGTTTTCGTGAGGACGTGAACTCACCGACCATGTCTATCGTCGTCGAAGTCGTTACTCGGAAGCCTCTATGTGATAGAGCCCAACGTCGATAATTCAAGCCTCTACGTGATAGAGCCAAGCAGAATATGTTCTTCCGATGGAGGGAAGCGGTGCAGCCAAGTCAGGTTCAGATAGTCGATTGCCGAAAAGAGTCAGTCATCGCGGATAGATGAAGCGATGCACCAGTCATATCAGGACCAGAAACGAGCCAGAAACGAGTAAGAAATGAGGCTAGGATGCCAGAAACGAGACAGAAACGACGCAGAAACGAGGTCCATCCTGGATGAACCTGCAGACCGTGGATAGCCTCGGGCGAGGGCAAACGGGGCACCTCGAGTGGCTAGGTCGATGGCTGTGTTACGGGCATTCCACGATTGTAATCGGAATTTAATCTCGGGATCGGACATCAGTGCATTGAATGACTTCACACTCCCGTCGCTAAGACTTTATCGCCAATGAGGTCAATGCATGAATTCTTTTGCAATGTGTTTTCCTGCTCCACCAGTCCGATAAGAGAAATGCTATCGAAGGAAGTTTAGAAGGAAAGACAGACCAAATTTTCATAGTAATAGAAGTAGCTGACGTTTGTAATCTATAACAAGAGCTGACTAGTATTTGATATATAGATGACAGTAGATAGTCACACTAAACGTTTATCGTATCATCTTATTATCAGCAATTCATATATTAATATTGCTCTTTCTTTAAGTTCGACTTTGAGAAATAAGACTTTGAACTGACCATGATCCGCTTCTCAGCTGCAAATTCGGACTCCTCATATAAAGATAGCAAATCCTCAGATATTGTGTTCGATTTCAACATCATTCATGACTTTGCCTGTCTTTATGAAGCTTCTAACCCATCTGGAGCTTTATTAGTAGGCAAAAATCGCAAGCAATATATTTATCCGTGGACATGGGAAGAGCAAAAGCTCAAGTTGTCTACTTCACTAAAAGTCATCCATTGTGAAAAGTCCAAAAAAGTCACAAGAATTGCAATGCAGGAATGTTGGATCGCTCTTTGCACTCAGACTTTTGAAAATGATGTTAACGTACAATTCTGGAAAAAGGAGAAGAAAAGATATACAATCTGTATATTAAACATTCGATCGTCTATAACTCACTTTATAGGTCTAGAAAAAGGATTATTTTGTCTAGCCACAAAACAGCAGCTTGTTATTGTGAATTGCCATGGAGTAGAAATCTCCGGAAAAATCAGTCACCTAAAAAACATTCGCTACTATGACAGTGAATTAAAGGTAGTTGACCGCAAAAACATCATAACCTACGATATTCACTTGAAAGAGCTGTCTCGCGAGAATCACTCAAATATTAACCTCTGGGAATCTTTATGGTGTGGGATCACGAGTGATGTGCTCGCTATAAGATTAAGGCCTCAGCTTGATCTCAACATATGGAAGAAAGAATTTGCAAACCGAGTGAATGCGAAATCAGCGAGAATGAGCAAGCGAGCGGCAATACTTGATCCATGCGGAGAAGTCTTGATTACCTTCGAAGAAAACTGCGAAGATGATTTAAATGACGGCAAACTTGATTTACAAAGTAAGGGAAAGCTGCTCGGCTCTATGCCCGCTGATGACCTTTGGAGTTTGCGTTATCTGTCGGCGAGTAGACAAATAATCATAGAAGATAATAGTAATCTGTGTATGGGCTATCTAGTTTGCTATGAACTAGCATCTGAAGGATCTGAAGTCTGGAGGGTAGATATCGGGCATCGTAATGATCTCAGAATACATGAATCTGGTAATCAACTTTTTTTATTGACTAACTGCAGTTTTAGTATTCTCAAAACATCTGGTATTGATAATGTTGAAGAGAAGGTTCTTTTTCGATCGGAAAAATCTTAATCCTTTGTCTAATCAATTAAATTCGAATTGATTGATTGATTGATTGATTGATTCATACATTCTTGTGACATCCTTAGTGCTAGGTAGATCTGCCTCTGGTGTGCAGGAGCTTCTTCTATTTCCATTCGCTGAACTCCCTCCGATTCAGTGACCGGTTGAACTATCAATTTGGTGTCAAAGTGAAGCTTCTGAGGCTCGTACCCCAGCATTAGTTCTGAAGGGGAGTATCCGTGAATCCTGACTGATTTAGTGTTCATGAAAAACGTTCCATCTTTTACATCAGCGTTCCAGGTGAAAGTATTCCCTTTTTCCACACTTCTGGTACGTAAGTACCCTATCATTTCTTGAATCGCCCGTTCCAGTAATCCTGTGGATGAGGGTGAGGTTATGGGTCCGGTATAGTGCACTACTCCATGCTCTCTAAAGAGTCCTCTTACGTCTTTGTTCACGAAGTGTGATCCGTTATCTGAATATACGGTAGCAGGCATCCCGAATATGGGGGCGATGTGATTTTGAAACATATCTACTACTTCCGTCGCAGTATGGAACTGGTAGGCCTTTGCCCAAACGAACCTCGAGAAATAATCCACTACCAGAAGAACATAGGCGACGTTCGTTCCTAAGTCAGCGGGGGTAACAGGTTCCAACCAATCCATTCCAACCAACCAATCCATTCCAACCATTGCCATCGGTTCGAAGACCTGAATGGGCTGTACATTGGCTTTGATCGGTTTGTGAGCTTTCATTTGACATGCATGACAGGTCTGACACCAGCTGTACACGTCTTTTACCCGGTTCGGCCAGTAAGCTCTGCCAATCAGGAAATCAAGGGTCAGTGCAGCTGCATAGTGTCCGTGATCTTCGTGAGCTGCTTTTAAGAACCTGGGAACTTCCGCTTCTATAATGCATAGACTAAAGGATCCGTTGTTCTCTTCGTATTTCAGAGCTGGTATTTCTGGGATTGTGGTCAAAACAAACCTCTTACTTTTCCGGATAATTTGACGACGCCGGTTCCGGTCTAACCCTTCTAGAGCGAAGATTCCCTTTTGCAAGAACTCAACTATCTTTTCATACATGGGCGACATTCGATATTCGTCGATCCTAGCGTCTCCTGTAGATGCTAGTATTCCTATGGGCAAGGTATGTGACCTATGCCGCTGGCCTGGTTCTTGGGTAGTGGCTGTCATCGCCATTCTCTCCGTGTCATGGGTTCTTGTAATAGACGTTGACCTAGTAGGCATTCTACTGAGTCCATCTGCAATTCCTATGTGCTGGTCTCTTGAGGAACGGTAGGCCAGCTTTAGATCGTACTCTCCTAGTCTATCCATCCAGCCGGCGATTCTGGCCTGGTCCGTATTTCCGGTGGCGAAGATAGACTTTAGTGCCTCATGGTCCGAATAGATCAATACTGGGTGATCGTTCCCAATTACCAACCATTTTACTTCTGCTAGGCACTTTACCACTGCTAGGCATTCGCGTTCCGAATTGGAATATCTGGTTTCTGCGTCCTCAAGCCTAAATGATAGAAACATAACAATTCTTTCGTTTGATAGAAGTTTGGGGGTTGCTTCTGTTCCTATGGACACTCCTTTCAGTTGGAAAAGAACTCCGCCCACACCTCTTTTACTAGCGTCAGTAGCTAGGTGATACTGTGCAGCCGGATCCGCTCCGGCCATCGCGTTATTTGTGATGGATTCCTTGATGTGGTTGAATGATTCCTCTTGACTAGGACCCCAGTCAAATGTATCTTTCTCCGCCCATTTCCTTTGGATAGTGAGCTTCTTTGGACGAGTAGTTGGTCTCTTTTTGGTTAGGTCCTTGTCACACTCCTCTGTCTCATCGTCATGAGGTTTCTTTGGTTTAGGTTCGGCTGGAACCTCTATCAGATAGGCCTCTTTCAGCTTTAGAACATGTTCTGCCCTACCGGGAATAAAGATCCTTAGGAACGGGTTGAGCCATAGGAACGCATCTACATAGTTCCGCTCGATTAGTGGGGGTAGGCCAGTTAATGATCTTCTCTCTGTGTTTCAATGAAGGCCTCAATCCTTCTGGTGTCCCCTGAAATCCTAGAAGCTCCAGATTATCGCCCATAATCACTGTCTTATGCCCAGATAAATACACCGGTCCGAAGATAACCCGGGGAAAGTATTGCTCATGTAGGAACTTAAACATCGAATCAAAGGTCCTAGCAGAGGCTTCGCCTAGTCAACATCTCAGCCTATTGAAGCCGTCTCTTCAGTGAAGTAACAGTGAATCCAATCATGCTGAACATTCTGAGCTCCTTATGGAAGCAGCCGCCTTCAAACAAATGGTAAGGTCAAAACCCTAAAGACTCAGGCTGATGTGGATAATCGGTGATCTAGAGATGCGGACCGAAAAATGAATTAGTCAGTTCTCCAACGATGTAGAACGATGTGTTTCAGGTGAATGGCGGATGATCCCAATGACTCATGGACCAGTTAAATTACTGTCGCAGCCCCAGGATTGTGCCGCTGCCAAGGCTTCGCTGCCTGCCGACCAGATGTTAAGAGATATGGGCGGCAACTTTTACTGAACCTATTGAGAAACCAACGTGGTGGATGGAGTTGCCGCAGAATCGGCGGCCGTGGCACTGGGGACGCGGCGGCAAGAAGCTGCCAGAGATTCCGCCCCATAGCACAGACTTCTTCCCACGAGTTGTCTCCGACACTGAGCCCTTGTGTCTTGCAGATCCAGGCTATGTCCCACACTAGAAGCGTCATTCCTTCAACGAACAAGGCATATGCAACCGAATCTTCTTTCGCTACCTCTGAGAGCTTCTTCTCTATGTGTAGTGGCCGAGGTTGTGAGTAAACCGTCCTCGAGGCTAAAGAACTGTTATTCGAAAGGAATGTATGATGAGCCTGATGAGAAGAGAGAGTAGTCACGATGAGGCAGAGTGATCTCGACAGAGAGGCGAAGAGTCAGATAATGAGAGATCAAGTAGACAAGATGTGCAAGATTGATCATAGACGTGATGACATGAGCTGAAGAGACATCTTGAGCTAATCTAAAACGACAAGAGCGGAAAGCAAGTGTTTCAACTAAGGTATTCAACTCTCTCAGATCAGCGATGAGTATCTCTTCAATTACGTAGACATCATTTTCTGAGCTTCCCCTCTTTCGCTTTCGCTGTTGTAGTCCATAGAGTTGTGCAGCTTCTTTACAAAGAAACACGCGAGCTTCTAGAGTAATCAATCGCATGTAGAATATCTCATCGATGATCTATCCGTTTAATTCCCTTTTTCATAGACTCGATAGCGCTTATCTCACGTCGTAAGAGATTCTGAATCGCGAAGTCAAGCTTCGATCGACGTCTGACAAGATTTTTCCTTCTTCTTGAGATTTCAGCCTTTATGTCCTTCGTCTTAGTACGCAAGGCTTGAACATGGCTGAGAATGACGTCCGTTCTCTCATCAGAAGCAACATGCTCTGCCGCCGCACGAGCCAGCGCTCAGCTGGGACTTGGTTCTTGAGCGTTGGTGCCGGTCTTGGAGAGGATTCCGTGACGGGTATTCTTTTGTCGGGCGATGTTCCGCTTGACGTCTAGCTCCAAGGTACAGGTCCTTCCTGCAGCAGGCTGGACATTGCATTAGCAAAAAGCCTCTTAACAAGGATTATTTGTATGAGGGCGTAAGCCAGCTATACCTGAACAAGCCCGGCAACGCTTAAGCAATGTCCAGCCCGCTGCAGGAAGGACCTGTACATATACACCCCTCCGCAATAGGTCTAGCGGCTACCCAACTAGGATTAGCGAAGATAAGTTGTAACCCTTGAAGGTATTTTTTGAGATCGATATCTTTCTGGAAGATAATTTATTTACATTATCAGCTACATATCAAATTTGAAACACCCCGTAGAAGCCTTGACCGTTCGAAGCCTCCTGCTGATGTTCGGATAGAGGCTCCGAAGCTTCACCCCCTCTACCCCTACCTCTACCCCTACCCCTACCCCTACCTCTCACTTGTGTTTGCCCTAGCTCGTTGGAATTTCAGGTGTGATTTGGTTGGTAATCTTCGCATCCATACGGGGTACGTATGCACATACGTATGCACATACGTATACCGCGGTGGTTGGTTATTCCGGCCGGCTTGGCGCTAGGGGTATTTATCCTTCCTCCCACTTCTTGTTCCTATCTACTAGATAGCTTCAACCCATATACTATATGCCCCATATGACCTCGTATTCCAACACAGATGCGCTTCGACGGGTTCAAATTGACTGGGTTCGCGTTGAGTAGAGTCCTCTAACTGTTGCTCACGACGTGTAGTCTCTTTTGCCCGCCTTGACCTATACATCTACCGCCTCTATCACACTTCAACGAGATTTTATTCATGATTCCCCGCTTGAACCTTTTCTTCGACGACTGACGGTGAGCGCGTATCCGTGAGCTCCAGAGCTCACCCACTGGAGGCGGTGTTAGATCGGGTGACACGTGGGTGGTGGGCAGGTAAAGTAGTTGGTAGATGGAGAGTTGTTATGATTTATTAGCCACTAAACCTATTTTAGTGATTGCTAGACTCAGTTGAGGGGGGTGTATATGTAGTGAAAAGGGGGGTGGGTGTACATGTAGTGAAAAGGGGTGTACGTCGTTTGGATGAAGGACCGGGACTCTTTGAGAAGCAGTCGATGACGTCCAGCACACGCCGCCCCTTCCCGAAGAATATCTACCAGCCGAGATAGCCAACCGCAGGGGTAGCAGCAGTACAGAGTAAGGCAACGCTGATTCCGATACAAACGCTTACATTTCGCAGGTCCGGAGACCGAAAGTTCCTGCTATTCAGAAGGAAGCAGAAATGGGGTCTACATGACAAGGAGTACATCACCGTGCAATCGCATTGAACGTCGTGCTGCTTGGGCGTCCTAAATGACTATTGTCCGAAACCCCAACGCCCCAACAGCCTTCCTGGCCGCTACACACAGCCAGCCCCACATCTAGACTCAAGCACTTTGGATCGGACAACTAACGGCCTCAACATTGAGCACTGCGACTTCCTCGAACCTTTAGAAGAAGCTTACAGAATGCGGAAGCATCATGGCTGGGTTTAATACGCCTGCGCCAATAGACGCTATCGGCTGCGGTGGAACCGATTTGAAGGGTGGTATATGTCTAGGACGCGTGAGGTCAATCACACCCTTCTACTTCTACCATTATCGTACATGCGTTTATAGAAGAGTTGGATAATAGAGACGGGGTCTGGTACCTGCGTATCCGCCCAAAGAGAAGTAAACGCCGCCAGAAGGGAAAAGAGAGAGACAGGAGAGCGAATCTGATAAGCCCACTATATGGACAATGAATCGCAATCAACCTTCTTCCCATTTGTATGGTTGTTGTCTGTGTATTCTCCGGACAAAAGTCTTCCCCTGATTAGCAACAAAGCCATATCTTTAATCCTTAACCTCTTTGCGATCACACCAGGCAGAACCGCGCTTAACCCTCAGTGCGGTGGTAAATGCGTAGCCAAACGCGAGGGGATTCTCGGCCACATCGTGCAGACCAGTGCCGGCCAAAACTTTAATAGGATGGTAAATTTCTCCATAAGCACGGGGAGATTCTGCCATCTAGGAAGCCGGAAACGCAGCCCTAGCTTCAGTTCAAAGGCCAACAACATCCGCGGGACCTCCACTAAAACTTTCGAACAACGGCTCCTACTTCAAGGTAAAGGGTTTTGGGGTTTGAGGGTGCTCCTGCTTCCGCGGAGTTCGAGTCCAGTAACATTCAAATAGGCGTGTATACGGGATAATGGGATGGCAGATGATTAGAATGGCAATGGTAAAAGAAAAAGTATTTCTGTTGCGAAACGATGTGGCTGTTGTACATCCGCAATAGCATTGGCATGTACACCATCTACCTAGATCTTGCAAGACGATCGCCATAATTTAATTTGTAGTCACCACACGCTCCAACACCTTTTCTTCGCTCTCTTGTATTTTGTCACATAGCTTGCTGGCGCTTCAGGAGCATTTGATCCTCATGACTTCGACGAGGATTGAATCGACGCTGCCAGTAAAAGTACGACTTCTTGTCTTCACGTGACGCGTTTTATGCGCCCGATCGAAGTGTATTCTGAAGTATGTAGAATGTTCGAGTTTGGTAGAGTATTTGGTAGGGAGCTTGGTAGAATGTTTGATCTCGAGTCATGGAGGATGTTTTCTATTGAGCTAATTAGCTTGTGCTATGAAGCATGTATGGAGCATACTATGGAGCATGTCATGGAGCGAAAGACGCGTGTTAAAATGCGTGTTTTGAAGCATGTTTTGAAGCGAGTAGGCTGGTGAGTAGACGAAGAAGCAGATGAATGAATTGGTAGCTGAACATGTAGGTAGGCGAGTAGGTAGGGTGTGAGCAGGATGGTCAGGAGAGTGGTATGTAGAATGGCGCGTAGATGGGGGTGGGTGGGGCTCGGGAGGTATATGGTTGTTACTTGTTAATGAGGTGAGGAGGGAGGAAAGGGCGGGTGCATGAATATTTTGGATAAAAAGGAAACAGTTAAAAAAGGAAATTTCCGCATAACTTTCGTGTATTTGCTATGAAACCACCCCCAGACCTAATACTTGTTGGAAACGGGGTACATACGTAATGGAATACGTAATGGAGTACGTATACGGAGTACACATACGTATACCCCGGCGGTTAGTTATTTCCGCTCCGGCCGAAGCGGCTTGGCGCTAGGGGTATTTATCCTTCCTCCCACATCTTCCTTCATCCGATATACTCAATACTATATACATATGTTCTACCTACTAGATAGTCAATACATCTACATGCATATATTCGCTCTGACCCTCATATACCAATAATACTTTGGGATAGGGCTATCTCCCGTTCCTTTCCCGGATATATACATAGATGTTTTACATATCTCCCTCATTTCCCAATCGCCCCGAATTCTCGAACACCCCCCCCGCCCCACCAAAAATGCAAAGTTTCGAGCAGCAATGGTGGCCCCAGCCATCTAGATCTGTTAACGCTGGGGTGATGGCGGTTCAACAAATTGGGGGCAGAATGGTCTTTCTTGGATCGTGGGGAGATTTGCAGATCTGGCTAATTGAATGGCTGACCAGATGTACGAGAGAAGGGATGAAGGGTGGCGTGGGGGAAGTTGAGGGTGGGAGATATGGGTTGGGGGGGGGAGGGTGAGTGGGGGGGGGGGGGGTGGATGGAAGAAAGGTGGGAATGAAAAGGGGGGAGGGGCCGGAGCATGAAATAAGGGATGTGAGGGGTGTGAGGACACAGAGCGCAAGGGAGGCGGACGAGGAGGAAAAGAATGACCAAGGAAGGAGTTCGTGGGGAGAGGAAGAGTGGAAGAGAGATGGATGGTCAAAAACTTTCATGTGTTCACAATCGCCGCAAGCAAAGTTTCAACCCATATCTTCAAAAAGCCGTTTTGAAGCTCTTCCCCCTTTTGATATCTCGGACTCAACAATTCCAACTTTTGGTACCCAGCGGAATATTTGGTCCAATGTTGCGATGATATAGCAGAGATGACACCAGACAGGTAGTGGGGAAATTTTTGATTGTCCGGGTTCAGACTTTCACCTCAGGCCATGCAATGTGGTTGGTCAGGACATCCCATCCTAGACATCTTCAGATTTCATGTTTGTACCAGTCGCGTACGTTTCCGTTGTCCCTACTGGCAAGCGTATGGACATCCGCATCCGCATCAAGATTGTCGGGGGGAAAGCAGGATTCTCTCAACGCATGCACGAACTCGTCCGTCTGCGCGCCAAACACGGCGTTCGAGAGGGTGTGCTGTAATGTCATCTTTACCTTTTCGGCGAGCGTTCTTTTACATATATCTGACTATTTTGATACCGGTTGTACGACCTTTCGAGTCCTTCTGCTCTTGTTCCCAATCCCGCTTGTCTTGAACCCACTAAGAAACTTGCTCAGGATTTAGTTTCCAGCCTCGATATGAGAGCCTCTTTTGCAGTGCTTACACTGTTTCCTTTCCTCACTCTTATTGCCGAAACGAGCTCTCAGGGCTGTGAGGCATTTGATCTCATTCACGTGATCCTGCCGCCTTTTCTGCAGTCATATCTTTAGTGACAGACCAGATTTGCATAAGGGAACGATCTCAGGCAAGCACATCGTTACGTTTGTCGCTATCGAGTGTGACTTGAGTTGCATCGATGCGTTCCTCCAGAAGTTTGATATGTGTGAGCATATCTCCCGTACTCTTAAAGTCGGCCGACAACAACGTGTAATATTCCTTCGTTAAAGGCATGAACTCCGCGTCTGTAGAAGGTTGAAGTAAGGTTTCTAGATGTCTAAGCATCTTGTAGCCATCATTGAATTCTTCTTCGATCAGCCTTTGTTTGACGCCGACGCTGATAGTGGGACTTGACTTTCCTTGTCATCAGGAGCAGTCTGAATACACTGCCATAGCTTTTTTGGGTCGTAGATGGGCGCGATAAGCCAGTCATCGAAGTTCTCCTCGGTCAGGAGCCGATTGCTTGGAAAGGCTACGCTGGGATATGTATACATTATGGCGAGAATGGCCGAGTGGTTTTGAGCAGCGGACAGGTAGATAGATGATGTAAGCATCATGGGTAAGCTATGGGACTAGCAGATTGCCCATGAAGAGGAGTACTGTCATATTTTCTGGCGGCTGTGAAGTTGACTGCCTTGAAGACGCTGCCGGGAAGAAAATTGTTGATACATCGAACACAATACCCGCTCTTCGCTCTACCCACTCAGCTTTTGATGGCTTTCAGGGGAAACATCTCCATCATTCTTCTCCCTCCCCCGAAAGATTGATGATTAATACGAAACATATTTCTAATCTGAATGCCTTCAGTCTTCCGGAGTCCAAGTGCTGCCCTGAACATTAAACAGTAACCGCCCATATCTCATGCAGTGTTTGCTCACGACGACCTGCGTGTTTTAAGGGGATACTGAGACTTTGTGCACGCTCAATACGCCGACGAATATGCTGAACATAGGGTATTTCTTCGAAAAAGGTAAGGAAATGATGAGGGAATGATCGCTTGCTCAAGCGCTTGACGATCGATGTGCTGTGTGTGCATGCTGTATATACATCATAGTTCAAACAGAATGCTGTTGTGAATTGCACTGTATTTGTTGCAGTGCTGTCGCTTCGAATGGGTTCGTGTTAGAATGAAATAGCACTTGCGGTCGCATCCTTTATTGTAGCACCTGTATATGCTCGGATGGGTGGTCATGCGCTCAAAAGGGAACGGGCGGCGACAGTATACCGAGGTAGCCCTTGCGATGGTACATACGCACCGATGCGTCTCCGAGTGCTTCTGTCTTGATTTTGAGTAGACGTTTCAGTGTCTTGAAATTGCGGTCCAGCAAGTGAGGCATGACTTGGTATGAAGATGTCGTTTTGCAGTAGCACATCCTGCAGGAAGTCTCGCTCTTTGGTCATTTCCCGTACTTGTGCTTCTATATTTGAAATGTTGTTTGAGGTCTTCTGCTCCTTGTCTTTGCGTCGCTTTCGGAATTTATGGGAGGCGGTGGCATTGCGCTTGCGTTTTTCGTCAGCGACTTTAGACGCAGCTTGCACGTCAATAGGTACCTGAATGGGACCTTGCTCCGTTTCGAGTGTCAACATCTGACATTGACTCTGGCCCAAAGCCTTTGATGTTGGCGCGTTGAAGACTTTCTTGTCGAATGCCAGTTGCGACATCGTGGAAGCGGGACCCGTTGAAGTGAAGGGCGCAGAAAATAAGAACCGAGGCTCGCCGGTAGAGGCAACCTGAGAGAGGACCGAAGGTGGGCTGTTACGAGGAGAATGCATGATTGAGCTGAAGTTCCGTGACGCAGGATTGGCTAACGCTGCTAGATTTCCGGATCGATCGAACCGAGTTTGGATGCGAGGATAGGTTGAAGGATTTGACCCGCGTTGAGTCACTTGACGTAATTGAGAAGCTGATCGAGGTTGAGAAGCTGAAGGTGTGTGCGCAGCACAAAGCATACTCGAAGCCGTCACGATCTCTGAGGGCGGCAGCGGACCTGATCCCATTAACGTAGACGCCTGATCTCGGGGATGCACGGAGGGTGGTTGCCACACATTAGACCGTGTTAGTAGATGAGAAGACATGTTCATCAAAGCGGGTGTAATAGATGGCAAAGTAATATTATTGGAGGTTGAAGGTAGAGATGGTGCTGCAAGCCGGGACATTGCTGCCATTGGCGCAGTCCGTAGGAAATCCGTTCCCTCGCCATCGTGTTGACGACCGCCTGCACTGGTGATGTCCTCAGCTATGGAATTAAGTAGATGCTCGACTCCTATGAACCCTGAGAGACGCCGCTCTGGTGGTGTAGACGATGACGAAGGCGTCGGCCGCATAGACACATTGTGCGCGAAGGGAGCTCGTTGAGGTACATCTTGGGGAAACCGCTGATGGATGATCTGGCTGAATAGACGATAGGTTTCCGGATGAAATAGATGGAACTTCTGAGGCTTTCTGATCAAGTGGTGAAGACTCGGACGATGGTCGTTTCTTGATGGACTTATGTGCTGCAGAAGTTTCGTCCTCTGATTGATGATTGATGCACTCCTCGTAGAATCGATAGTCTTGGTTTAGCTTTGAGCGATAGAATGATATGTAATTCCACCGCTGCTGTTGAATATCCCATGTGTAATCAAACAACCCAGGAATCAAACCCCTCGGATGTATCGCTAATGCAGAAGAGGAATTGCTGCAACATTAGCAACAAGCGAGATCGCATAGATGAGCTGTCGATGAGACTCTTTCCATAACCAGGAAGAAAGGCAATGAAAGCATGCAGGTAAGATTGCAGAAGACAAGACTGCAGACGAATAGACAGGGTTAATGAGGCAGACAGTGAACGAAATAACTTTTAGGCAAACGAGGCAACGAGGACGAGGGCTTGCAGAAGATATATATAACATGCATGAACAGGACATAGTAGCAGTTATCTCTCCTCCCTTATTCAGGATTTCAAAGGAGTTTCGGCGTCAATACAGTTAGTGATTAACGCTCATGATCTTCGTGCTAGAGCGGCATATTCATGGTTTTCATCCGATTTCCCAATGATTGTTTCCATAGATTTGTTCACTGTGCAGTCGAAACAATCCCGCCTTACCGAGTGATCAGGGAATAACCAGGAGCCAATGAAAGTTATAAATCCGCGGATTTATAAAGACACTGCTCATTGGCTCCCGGAAGGTACCGGGGTTTGCCTGAGGTGATACCGAGCGGTTTGAGAAGTGAACTAGCGTTCCCGGGCTCTTTTAGGTTGAAGGTAATGTTCCCGATACGCCCTTGCTCCGCCATCTTGGGGAGCATGCGCACTTCTCGCACTTCTCGCACTTTCCTACACACAATGTCTCCTGAGTCTGACCCCATTCTTGCAGCGCTGGAATTCCTTTGTAATGCTCGTTGGGAAGCATTTCAACCTCATCGTTTCAAGGCGGTCCAAGTCTACCGAAAGCTCCACCGGTTCGTCGAGAGCGAATCCAAACCGCTCTCCCAGAACAACCACGCACTTCCATTTCATCGAACCACTTCGGCTTTTCAGAGTCTGTTTCAAATCATCACGTTCCTCTGATGCCTTCCTCAAGCACTCGCGTCTCTCCACTGCCTCCCAATCGCTCCGAATTTCCGCCCTCTTCCTGCCAAGCGTCTCCTAACCACTTTGACCCACCCCACGATCCTCCTCGGCCCCGTCCCAAACCTTCATCAGTCAAGTGTAACGAGCTGCTGTTAGACTTGGAGAAATCGAAGCCTCGAATAACACAGTATCTGTCACAAAAAAGCAGTGTAGCCGTTGGAAAGAATGCTTGGCCTCGGCAGGATTCTCGTCTGGTTGACCTGCAAATGGGCATCCAGAGATGTAGTCGTATAAGTCTTATGTCCAGTCAGAGTTACCCCGGATGCCGTAACTTGTTCGTCGTCGGCTTGAAGTGAGACGAGACAGAGGCTGAATTACAGATAGGGTTTTCGGATATTGAGAAGCTGAAGTTCGAAGTACCGCAAACGTTTTAGGGTCCTGCATGGTTGTTAGTTGAGCCTAAGTTTCGGAACAAGAGAACCAACCTGTTTAATGAAGCCAACAGTCCTAAACAGCCCTTCAAGCTTGTCACGCAGTTGCGGATCCACACATTTTTGAAGTCCACCTTTAGGCGCCTCAAACACCCTCTCCTTCTTGGAAAGCCATTCTCCAAATGTCTTCAACTTCTCTTTATCCCCCTTGCTTAGTTGTTCTTGGTAAAGATGGACTTTGTTCGCCGCCTGAGTCATGATAAATAGTAGTCAGATGTTATGTAGCAGAGGTAGCTTCAATATATTAGCCCTAAGCACGTCGCGTATTTCTATGTCAGAGGGATCCTGGACCAAATCTTGATGCATAATGTGGAGGGGTAATCACGTGCTTATGTAAGAGCCGCTCCCTCAGCCATTAACAACTCACAATTTAATGCAGCGCTTGTTCGACAGCAAGTATTCAGTCGTGCTAGTCTTGATACTACTGCCATAGGATTTCGAAGTTTATGCCGAAGATTGAGGCAGTGCGATCACTTCCATCATGGAGTCTAAGAAGGATATGGCTGATCAAGAATCCGGTACAGCTGCTACGGTCCTAGGTCAATAGAATGCTAATACATCTATAGAAACAATCGAAGTCCTTGTCAACCAAATTAAAGCTCTTACTGATACTTCTCTCACTTCCTTTACTCCTTCATCTACGCCTTCCTGTCCACGGACATGACCCGAGAGCGATCTACTCCGAATCCGAACCAGCACAGGTCTATGATACCTTACAGTGATTACAACGATGCACTCGATTCTGGTGAACAAGCACCAATAGAAGGGACCCAAAAACAAGCACCTGAGCGTGGCGATGCCTGCAGGCAGTCGCTCGCACAAGCTCCAGCCTCGGCCCGTATAAACCCATCCGAACCACTCTCCGCGCACATCTCGACACCGCCGGCAAGAGATATAATTCACTGTTCATTAATAATACCGAAAAACTGTGTGTGCGAGGTGAAAATTTCTGGGCGAAAACGGCTAAAGACCAGTATCGACCAAGACCAGAATTCCGACTCTCAAACACGTTTATCTCTCATAGACCCATCGGCCAAACGGAGGAGAAGCAAACAGAAAAGAGAGACGTGTCCGAAAGGAACGTCCAGGGTGTTGAGCAAGAGGCCGGTGGCGGCTTCAGTGACTGACTTCTGGCGGGCCCAGAAGCTGGGTAAGCCTTGCTAGGTGATTTCCATACTAACAGAGATCGTGTCAATCCAGACGCTCCACCCTTCAGAAGAACGACGAGCATTCTACCTCAGGTATCCCTCCTCCACTCTGCAATACACTCCTCTTACCGACACACGATACACGAACCTGCGAGTCAAGCGACGGGGGTCATAAAGATATTGAGGCCTGATCCCTCAGTCAATAAAGATGAGAGATATCAGTGGAACGACAAGGAGGCGGAGATGAACGACGAAGAAGAGGGTTGTGTCGGGGATAGCAACAAGAAAAACACGCCTTTGCTGCGTTCCAGGAAGAGACGGTGTTTTTCTGCCGCAAGAGACAAGCCATGCTTGAAGTGTCGTATTAAACGCCGCTTTGCGTCGTCGCTTTTTTCCGCCACTCTCTTCGAATGAGGAAACCGAGACGGAGTACGAGTCGGACATCAGCAGCTACGCACCTTCCAACCCTCACCACATCTTGATCCTCGATTCACATCTTTCTACTCGACCGGCCTTAAGAGAGCTACAAGTAATAATGATACGATAGAGTTAACAAGCGGACGATCGGATCGGCTTCCACTATCTCGGATGGTGGTTATTTACGAACAGCAGGAATGGGAAGGAGAGATCATCGCTGAGAGGGATGCGAAGCAAGGGTGCGGGAGACCACGCAAGCAATATCTCATTCGATGGAAATAGTCCTGAGTGAACGGCGCTCGTCTCATCGCGCCGAAATTGCTGTAAAAGGTGGAGGATGTAGAAGGCGTTACACCGCACGTATTGAATTGACTGACTGGAACCCTAGGCGCAAGATGGGAAAGTGATTTATATACACCATAGACCAGTGGTGCTGCTGCAGTACATTGTTCGCACTTCTTGCTAATTGCCATGCTAAATTCCCAGCCGCAAGGGTCGGTCACACATCCAATCGCAGAACGACCCCGACGTCTTTATTCGTCCCCTTCAGAAATTTCCGACAGAGAGGCCCTGCTACCAAGGCAGGCAGAAATGTGTCCACAGAAGAGGCACCCTTAACTCACAACTAGAATCAAAACCCACCCACGTCATTCGTTCCTCAAGTCACCGCCTCCGTTCTGCCCCACCCATCTTCGCCTCCATCTCCATTGCTATCAGCAGCCTAAACGTCACCCTCTGACTTCAAATAGATCCCCTTCTCCAGCCGCACAGTCGGCGCTCAAGTGAAGCTTATCACTTCTTCTGTTCTAGGCTAGAACTAAATTAAGTCCTATCTACATAAATGGCGTTCTTTCACTTATTTCAACACTTTCTCCTCTTGTGCATCTGTCAAACCGTATCTATCTGCCATCAAATCGTCCGGATGCTGACACTTGAAACATCGCGTATGAAAGCAGTCAGCGCATAAACCATCGGTATCAGTCGCAGTAAAGGATCGACACCGACAACATCTAATCAAGTTGTAATTCATTGCGTCGCTCAAGGTCTGCTTCTCAAGTGCCTTCATCTTGTGTCTCTGTTCCGTTTTGATTTTACTGAATTTCTTGCGAATCAAACCTCTTTCTGCTTCGATATCCCAGATATCAAAATTGTCGATCTCTATGAAGGTTTGAGCGGATGAGGGGGCTGACGATCCGACAGCTAGGGAAGTCGTCGATGCAGAGTCGTTCTGAGGCTCTCTCATCCCATCATCCGTATGTTGATAAGCAATGGAGCTAGGTAGCTGAGTCGATCATGAAAGTCATCGCCATTCCACATGAATTACATTTTACTTCAGATGTGTTGTTTCGCTGGCAGAGCCTCCCCCGATAGAGTAGCCTAATTGTAGGATAACCTATGCAGGGAGATGTGGCATCGATGCATTTCAGCTTTGATGTGGGCTGTCAGTGAGATTCTGAAGGCGAAGGGGCGTGGAGATGAATGTTCAGACCAGGTTCAAGCATCATCGACCAGTGCTAGTCATTCGTTTAACTGGTAGTGACATCTCTATCAAGGCCTTCTCCACCTCTCCAAAGCTTCTGTTGCCGCAACAATTGGCTCTCACTTACACTAACTGCATAAATACTCCCTAGCAAATGCTGCCTGAATTACCAAATTCCCTGTCGAATCAAGCTCTTTACCAAACACACGGCTCCTACCAAGAAACCCGCTCCCTGCCAGCTACATTTGCAGGAAAAGTGGTAATACATGGGGCAAGAGGCTGATTTGGCAGTAAGGGCAGGGTGAAACTACTCTCCTTCATCGCCCCAATAGCCAATCTATTCATACCCGTCGCCCTCAACTCTCAGAGCATCTTGCACTCGTGCGCAGCAAGCTTCTACCAAGGGAGACAACGGCCTCTACCCAGTGTTGAGGAGTCGGAGCTGTCAATATGTGTAAAAGGATTTCCCACTTTCAATTCTGAAGGGCCTTTCCATACGGAAGAGAGAATTACAAGTGTATGCAAACGAGGACCACCTATCATGAGCCCGACCCACTTAACACCTGCGACGGAAGGTTCCGATAACATATCATATATTTCTCTGGGAAGCTGATGGATAGAAATCATTTTATGTGGATATATTTTATTTGCATATTCTACCTTATCGAATCCAGCCAATGTCTGCGTCTTCGCCGACAGACCACCATAGTACCAGACAGTTCAAGCACGTTCCGGACTTAGAAACGACTTAGTCCTGAGCTGTGTATTCTCTCGGTCGATTTTAATCCTAAGTGGCTCAATTATGCCAGTCAAGCGGGGTTGAAGGATTCTTTCATCATATAGAAACTTTGATAGAACAGACCTTTCAAGTGCGATAATCTCGACTAGCTTGCATGTCTGTAGCTAATTTTCTCCGTATAGAATCACTTAATGTCCGCCTTCCTCTTCCCCGAAAGCGAGTGGCATACTCGATACACGCAATCAGGCCGCTCACCCTTCGTAACGTACTACGAATCGACCACAAAGCATCGTAACAGCGCGACCACCTTGCATGCAAGTTCGAGCTTCCCAAAGGATGGAATGTCGTTGGAGCCAGAGACCTCGAAGCTCTTCGGCAGGGCCCCGATTTGCGGACAAGACAGAACGACAAGTTCAATTCAAAGGCCTTTAATGTAAACAGCAAATTTGGGACGTTCAAAGGTACTGCGGATGACATTTGAGACATTTGATAAGTTCCATATCACGGACTCGTCACCACGATGAAAGAAGCATCGGAAACCCGTTGCCAAGGCTTCCGCTACTACGCAAAATACTACCAAAACCCATACTCAGACTGAGAAGAGAAACCTCCCTTTCAAAGTTCTCATAGCATCTACATTATCTTTCAGCTCGCGGCTTTGAGGTATGATTGTGTCTTTCGAGTGTTTTCAGGTTGCGTTCGACGTGTAGATGAACTGGGACGATGATGCATCGAAAGATCCAACGGACTAATAAATGTAGGACGATCTTTCATCCCAACTCCCTGCGAAAACTTCCGTTCTAACCGCCTAAGCCCTAGAAATGAAGTCTAGGAAAGAAGAGCAGTGGCTGTGAAGCGGATCTAACTTGATTATCGCGTTGCTGATTTGAGGAGATATTAGGTAACAATTGAAGCGATCTGCTAAACGACGCTGTCAGAATTTTGATGAGCCCCCAATGAACGACTCATTTTTCCGATGTTCTTTCTCTTCTCTTATCCTTCGAAGAATGTGCACTGACTGTCTCTTCCTTCTCACTGGCATCCGACTTCGCAATGTCTTGAATCTTCTCGTTTGCAGTTAGAGCTGCTGTATGTCTGGAGCCTCTGTGTTCGATTTTCCCGTCATTGCCCGCATTTTGGCTGAGTTGGCCTGTGCAACCTTCGGCGACTTATCTTTAACGGCAAACACTGCCTTCCTTTCGCAGCTCTTGTTTCTTAGAATAGGCAGATGCCCGCAAAATCACGCAGCACCATCCTCTCCAGCGCCTCTCCTCTCCCTCCCGAGGCGTCTGCTCTATATTTCATGTAATTAGCACACTCACTTACTATATAAAATTCTCATAACTAAGATCTCTCGCAGGCAGCGAGTGTATCCAGCTTTGCCGCAACCCTCAAATAGTACAGACATCTGAGCCAATACTTGATATACCAGAACAATAACATGCTGACACAATTCAGCCTCGTTGACTGGTCGAACCCGGTGTAAGTCCGGGCTATTACATCGATACAGTCCTGAAGATCGACTGACCATATTCAACAGAAATGACTTCTACGGCTGAAACTTTCAATCCCTCACCATCATTGGCCTCATGCTTGCGATGCTGATGTTCATTTTCGGCTCGCTCGCCGATATCACCGCGTCGCGGCGGCTGTTCGTCGTCAAGAACGCGCTTTCTGTGTGTAGCGCCCCGTTGAAGATTCTGATCCGACGAGTAGTTGTTTTTGTGTTTTTATCTGAACTTGTTTCAGATAGAAAGAAGATGCACAGGCGTGGAAACAGAGAGTCGAACCCATACTGATCACTCCTACCCTCATGTTTCGATTCTTCAGAGCCTACGTATAATGAGCATCGTGCTTTCTGTTGAGCGCAACATCAATTCTGTGAACCGACTTCTTGAAATGCCGATGTAAAAAACATTAGCTGTTCTGCTCTTGAATAAAATGATGACTTCAAACTTCTTTTTCTTACAAGTCTTTCTACTGCTTACTAGGTTTGAGGGAAAGGACTGACTATACTACATGATCATGAATAGCGCGATGATAATTAGAGAAGTTACGAGAATTGGTTGAAAGATATGCTAATCTGAGCTGAGAAAGATTCTCGAATTGAATCATTGAAAGCAAGCGCTGATTTTTTTGTAGTGTTCTCATTGTGCTTCAAAGACTGACTAAGCTGCAGAAAGAATACTTTGCAATGGTATGAAAGACTGCATGATACTGCTTATGACAAGAGCAGACGTGCTTATGTTGAAGAATCTTGTTGAGAGAGGAAAAAAGCTTAAAATGCTCTGATTGTGAAGAACTTTGAGATGAAGTCAATGATATTAAGGTACAAGAGTGAACTAGAAACAGATGTGATAAATAGTCTATTCATGGTTATATTCTCTCTTTATCGACTATAAGTTGAAAGAAATGAAAGAATGCACAAGTCAACTCAGACATGTTTTGCCGATATCTTTTTATCTTTCACATTGATGATTCTTCTTTGCATTGTGATGTTTATTTATCTGTCTCATTAATTGTCATCATCTCTGCAGCAAATGTCTATCAAAATGTGTAAATTGCTTCTCAATTCATCAGATCAATCAGATCTCTCTTTCTAGATCACTTTAAACATCACTATCTGTTGGGACCGTGCCTAGAATCTAAACCAATAGGGTGAGTAGTGGCTAGAATGTTCATAGAGGTAGCTATAACTAGGATTTTAAGAATACAGAAGAAAGAAGGTACTGAAGGCAAGAAGAACACGCTCTATATAGTAGTTACTCAGGCCTGCGCTAGTTCCAAAGGGAACGTGTTGCAACACAAGGAAGGTGTTGGTCCGGAAGATGTTTGCGACACAAAGAAATGTGTTTGCCTAGAAGGCAATAGAAGCTGATGTAGAAGGTACTAGGGAATGGAACAGGTGCTAGGCCAGATCTCGGCCAGATCTAGGCCAGATCTCGGCTAGATAGTTGACTAGCCCTATAGAGGTTCAATGAACCATAAAGCTCTAATCAATGTTGGAAATAGGGAACAGTACTGTTACCCCTGTGGTTAGTAATCTTCGCATTGATCCGGCGCTAGTGGATGGGTATTTACCCTTCGCCCACTTCTTTCTTCCTTCATAGTTTCTACCTACTAGATAGTTCAGTCAAATATATCTACATGCCTCTCTGCCCCCATATGACCTCGTATTCCAACAATCAATACGCAACCAACTCGCTAAAACTGATTGTATATTGATTAGGGTTAATTGTCAGCCTTATGAGGTTGGTTCCTTCGGTGGTCCTATTTCATCCTGGTAACGTTCGTAACACTATTATTCTGAAAAATTTAATGAATTCACTACGAGCTCATTTGATCAACTGAGTGATATGACATGCGCTTGTATGATAGAAGTGGTGTGAGCACTTTCAGCTTCATTCACATTCAATTTAGATGACACATCATCAACTTGAATTTGCAAAGTAGCAAAATTATTGCTGATATAAAGATCAGAACTTTTAGATCTGAATTCACATTCTTGTTTCGCTGATGACTGTTGATCTGAGATATCTTTAGCATTTTGCATACTATCATGCCGGTTCTTTGCAAGTTTTTGAGCATAGATCTGTATAGATTTCTGTTGCACTGATGAATTTTATTGTGAAAAAGAAATGAACTGTGAGTCGAAAAAACTGCCGGAATAAATGCTGTGATTCATTCAAAGTTGGTTCGCTTGCTGAATCGTTGTATTTGACATCATCTGCTGCTGTTCTATCATTATCTGTGAAGCCGACGCGAAAAATGAGGAAGAACTAGCAAGTGAAGATAAGAAACTCAGATAATAAGAATTTTATGAAATTTGAGCCATCAGCAGATGTTTCTTTATCAGCTGCTCAATGAGCAACAAATGCATTTGTTTATCTTGCAGCGTATAATTTCGATCTGCTGAATCTGAGACTTCGTTGATAAAAGCAAGTGTGAATTCACATTGCTGATTATTGATAATGCAGAGATTGCATGACGTCTGGCCTTGAGCATTTATCTTGCACTTCATGAGGTTGCCTGCAAGTCCGTCGCGACAAATTGAGCATGAAGCTGACACAATTCAGGCTGGCGAGATCAAGCATCTCTTACTATCAACTTCTTACCTTGTTTGTTGGAAACGGGGTACGTATGCACATACGTATGAACATACGTATGCTCATACGTATACCCCGGCGGTTAGTTATTTCCGCTCCGGCCGAAGCGGCTTGGCGCTAGGGGTATTTATCCGTCCTCCCACTTCTTCCTTCATCAAATATGCTCTACCTACTAGATAGTTCAATCAATATATCTACATGCACATATTTGTTAGGGGCCAGCATAGAGCGAGTCATATGGGTGTAATGTAACGAGTATATAAATGCTAAGGAAGGAAAGTATCTAGAAGGGAAGAGCCGGCTATCTATATGACTCAGGAGAACATAAGCTAACCCTGAATAGGGTTGGCCTCGGAACAACCCTATAGCCTAGCGGCGAGCGGCCGGCGATAGTCATCAACATAGCCACCAACATAGCTACCAACATAGGTGCGTAGCTAGGATCGTAACAATATTCGTTCTGACCCTCATATACCAATATTGTTGTTAGTGGAAATTTTTCACACATCAAGCTCAGCCTTAAAGCTATTGCGCAAAGTGACATTGAAACGCGTTGTCGTTATAGATGAGAACAGAAACAAGAAAGATTCAGACTTCGCAATCTTCAAAATCCTGTTCAGACTTGGAAGAACATTGTGAGCTCTTGTAAAAGCGACACAAGAATGTTCATCAGCAGATGTCGAGTTCAACGCAATGCGAATGAAGAGGTCAATGTTGAAGACGAAGAAGCTATAAACGAGGCAAGAATTGAATGAGAGAAGAAAAGTAATCAAGTGACGTATGCAGTAAGAAGTGCTGAGTGGGACAAGAGAACTCGAGTACACATTAAGATACACTCTCTTATGATTATCATCTGACTGACATGTTATCGAGGAATAGAATATAGGTGCGGTGTAGGGAGCTTCGGAACGAGCAGAGGGAGCAAACAACGAACACGTGCAATGATCGTACTAGTAGAAAGGCACTGTAGAACGTGTGTGTATGAATGCTCTCTATCTACATGCTGAAAGGAATCTATTTGTACATTCGAGCAACGCCCCCCGGTTCTTCTATCATTGGCCTAGCCTTTGGTCTTCGCCCCTACTGAGCTCTTCGGAAGATGCGCAAGATCTATCTGTGCGTTCTTCAAAACACACTCGACCATCTTCTTCTCTTCGAAAAACCGAGCGAAGAGATCTCTTCATTCAAATGAGAGCTCGCCCTTTTGCTGATCGATGCTCAGGCCCGACACCACACAATCATTCAGTCCGCCCCTTATTTGAATCACAAATAAATCGAAGAAGTGTTCTGTGAGTAGCCTGAGAATCGCTCAGCTGCACTAGAGGAAATGCGCGTAGGTAGTAGAACCAAATTCGATATATAGCTAAATAGTGGTAATCGTACGGAATATGAACACTAAGCTATGAAGTACAGAAGCAGTCGACCTCTATATAGCCGAAAGATTGAACCAAAGCATCGTCGATGAGTTAAATGAGAATCTTCGAGGGTGCGCGATAGCGTCGAAGAATGCCATCCTCGAACGAACCCTGAATCCTCATAGGTCATCCTCTGGTAGGGCTCTGGCCCTCGTAGGCCTAGGTTCGAACAATATTATAAAACCCTGATCCTCATGAGCCTGAGACCAACAGTAGTGCCGAAGGGTTCTGATCCTCATAGGCCTGAGGCCAACAGTAGTGCCGAAGGGTCCTGATCCTCATAGGCCTGAGACCAACAGTAGTGCCGAAGGGTCGTGATCCTCGTAGGCCCGAGGCAGTAGCGCCGAAAGATGTCATTCCCTTGGTAGAGCTCTGGCCCTCGTAGACCTAGGTCCTGACATATTCGAAGAGTCGCAGTCGACCTTCCGGCTTCGATTTGTCTGCTTCACCCATTCTTCCGAGCCCTGCATTGTCACGAAGATGCTGAAAGAGTGCACGTCGCCATTTCACATCATCATGTTCCTGATGCAGAGACATGACTGCTCTTCCTGAGTACTTTGGCATGAAATCATTGAAACTATACTTCAATCGAAAGTCGTACGTAGAATTGACGTTCAACGTTGAAGCGGCTGAATTCTATGCAATGAAATTGGCATATTAGTCGTGATTATCAAGGCATAGATCTTCTTTCCTTCAGACTAAGAGCACTACTGCAGCGATCTTATAGTGCAGAGAGCTGAGAAACGAAATCAGGTGAGAAAGCTTGCCATCGTTGCAATTTGTTTGAGAGGCATGCAGTAAAAGTATGATATTGTGTACAGCTGAAACAGAAAGCCAATCAACTCATGAGTATCAAAATGCAACCAAGTCTTAGGCAGATGTTCAATACGAAAAATCTCTTCGATCTCTTCTTGAAACTGCTTAGAAACATGTCTTACCTCTGTTCAGAGGTATTGTAGGTCGTTCTGGTCCTTACGCTCACGAAGATTGTGCAGAGTGAGGCTTCAGATCTCTGAGGGGAAGTGTGAATAAGATGACATGATGCGCACACTAAACGGTTAATGGATTGAACAATGATGTTGAGAGGAACAGGTTTTCTCAAATACGGTTAAGACCAAGCGGGGGGTACAGCTGGCCCGGGGGTCGGAAAAAATTCTTGACGTCGGGTTGAACTTTAAAATTGACATATGCCTCGCACATTCAAGACTTGACGTCGAGTTGAAAAAGCTTCAAGCCCTATGCGAAGCATATGTCAAGAGCATTAAGCGAGGCCACAATAAAATTCACATCTGATCATCAAAGTCTCGTCGATACATATGCGCAGCATCAACTGAGTACAAAGAAACATTAATGAACGACGAAAGCATCAACGCTGAAAATTGAGTCAATGAGATAATAAGTTGACTAGATGATTTGAAGATGAGTGTTGCACTTCGCATATGTCGCGTATATACTAAGAAGAAACATAGCTTGAGCAGAACGACGAGAATGAAGAAGAAATCACAGAAGAAAGATCTGACGAAGAGCAATAGCTTGTGAATGAGCATGTTACAAGTTGAGTTCATGATTTCGCATGTTTTGTGCATATGCTAAGCATATGTAGAAGAATCTTCGCTCGTTTTGCTGCAAAGTAGATTCGTGATAAGAGTATACATAATCTGTGATTATGTTTCGCTTAAGCTGTGCATATGCACGACTTCAATACTTCGCTCTTGCTGTTTGTCTTTGTTACGATCCTAGCTACGCACCTATGTTGGTAGCTATGTTGGTGGCTATGTTGATGACTATCGCCGGCCGCTCGCCGCTAGGCTATAGGGTTGTTCCGAGGCCAACCCTATTCAGGGTTAGCTTATGTTCTCCTGAGTCATATAGATAGCCGGCTCTTCCCTTCTAGATACTTTCCTTCCTTAGCATTTATATACTCGTTACATTACACCCATATGACTCGCTCTATGCTGGCCCCTAACAGTCTTCTAGCTACTTTAGCTAAACAATATCAATTCTTGAGCTCATGATTAGCATATGCAGAAAGCTGAGTCGGGGTTAGAATAATTTTGAACTCATGGTTAGCATATGCAGAAAGTTGAGCCGGGGTCGGAACCGAAAAAAAAAAGTTCCGACCCTGGCTCGACAAAGCGCAAGATGAACGAGGCTGAAGAAGCTGACTCATGATGCATCAAGCACTCGAAGTGAGTCACAGGGGCTGACTGTTATCGTCATGACAGCAACATAGAAAACTCATTAAATACCGGCGTCATTGACTCACCAAGGCTGCAATGATGAAGGAAGCTGAAGAATCTCTTGTACAAGACTGTGATTAAATTCAGATCCCACTGTTCGAGGCCTGCGCAGCTCACCTCAGGCCGAATGTAAAGCTGAGCTGACATATTCTCTTGTTACAAGCTACAGTAAGAAACAGAAAAATGATCAGAAGTTGTCATTGCTGAAGATAATTTTAGGGAACTGGTTCTAGCCAACCGGTCAAAAAGGCTGAAATCGCTTGCTAGCTAGGTAAACGGCTCCCAATTCTTCATATATATCTGTTCTGTGACAGTATTTATGAAAAAATTTATCAATGAGAAAGAACTGTCTACCAAATTTGGTGTGTAACTGAGTGATGTGCAATGGAAATCTCAGGTTCCTTAAGGGGGGTGTACATGTAGGCCAGAGGGTGTACGAGTAGTAGTACTCTACAGTATAATCATGAACTACGAAACCTCTAATTCTTAAAGTCTTTTGCCATTGCGAATGCGCCTTGTACACTTACACCCTTCTCTCAACCTCCTTCCCTCTTCACCCCGCCATCCGTCACTGCAACATCTCTCGACATATTCGGTGAGCTCGCTGCCACATACGCCCATATCCTTGCACCCAACAAACCCGACTTATCTCACCTAACCTCTTACACATCATGAGATGACCTGATGCGCCACTTCTGCCCCGCTTGTGATGCTCATGTTGCCCTAGTATAAAGAGACAGAATGAACGTTCACAACAGGCGTGCCTGAGAGGACTGGGGGCTGTTAACGAAAGGAGTGGTTATGGGTTGAAGAAACAAAGGATGAAGGACTTAGCATGTGGTTTCCGGAGCTGCCATCGGGCAAAGAACATGATGTTTTCAAAGGGGGAAGGGTTCGGCTGTCATCAGCGAGAATATCGTTGTATGCAAAAGTCTGGTTCAGTTTTCGGGTTTTAGCGAATTTGGCGGGGAAAACACACAAATCAGCCTCAAATTTGGTAGCAAATAGAGCAAATACCTGAATATCATCCCCACACCCCCAAAACACTCCCCGGCTCCATTTTTGAAGCTATACAAACCTCAGCCTTACACGGGCGCAATCCTAGATAGTCAGAATGCCTCCCAGACGTACCGGACGCAAAAGGGCTCCCTCCAAGGCTCTGCTTCACCTAGATGCACCCAAGGCTTCAAAGGCACGCAAAATAGCCCCCGTACCCCCCGTACCTAAGGATCCTATCGTACTCTCTTCAGGGGCAGAGGTCTCCTCACCCCCGGAACTTTCAGATGCAGATGCAGATGTAGAAGACCTTCCTTTGCTCAGGCTTAACCCCCCCAAGGCCCCTCAGACCCCTCAAGCTGTCAACGCACTCACTTCGGGTGAGCTTGTGGTTTTTGCCGCTCAGACTGCTGCTACTCTTGCCGCTCGAAGAGCGCGTGTGTCAACGCCAGTGAAGCTTGGCTGGTTTGGAGGTGAGGACGAGGATGAGGAGGATCTAGATGATAATCAGCCTAAGACTCAAGCACCAAAGCAATCCACGAAGCTCACTGCATCGGTGAAAAGACGAGGACCGGCGAAGCCAAAGCCATCGCTAGGACCGCTCAGACCGTTCATGAACATGACAGTCAAGTATGAAGCCACCCTCATCGTCAGTGACGTCTTGCAAATTACTATAGATGGTGAGAACGACGTCAATCTTCAAGATCTGCGTCAAGAGCAGATGCATAAATGCTCTGAGCATGCCGATTCCATCGGTCTGGAGTGCGTGCTAGTATCTATAAAAGCCACCGTCGTCTGATATCTAATAAAGAAGGATGAGCGAATGACTCTGACACTGCACGATTTTTGGGAGGGAGTAGCTTCGAACGTTCGACAGAAGTACTCAGCAGGCAAAAAGGATGTAGGCATTAATCTAGAGCTCGTCTTCGGTCGCGATAAGACTGGTATCGCGCCTTCTGCGCCCGTAGCTGAGCTTCCAGCGGCAAAGATATCACTCACCCAAACAGCGAAGCTGAAGAAGGAAGCCGATGAGCGTGATCGGCTTCGTGCAGGCATTGTAGAACAGACGAAAGTTCTTCAGATGAGCCGAATTTGCAAAGGAAACTGTCACAACAAGGGAAAATACTGCTGGATCAACGAGTCAGGCGTTCATCATCGGCTGACTTCTGATCATATAAGATGCTGGTCAGAAGCAATCAGTGGAGGCGATGGGTCTGCATCACTTACTAAACCTCCAAGAACGCTGGCCGAAGTCCTGGTGGCAGCGAGGTCTCAAGCCAAGCGTGTCAATCCTTCCCCAGCACCTTCTTCAGCCGTGCCGCCTACCTTTATACAGCCACCGCAGATCACAGGTGGATCAACCAGCATAGCAGACGTATTGGCGTTGCAGATGATACAAAGGGCAACAGCTGAAGAAGAAAGAAAGGTCGAAGAGCGAAGGATTAGGCAAAAGAGGAAAGATCAACAAAAGCAGGCGAGCCGCAATAAGCTGAAAATGCTCGAGAAGACGAAGACTCCTTCTATGCCCGATTGGCATCGACATACATTGCCTGTTCGCCCTAGCAGTCCTGTCCAGGGCGATGACCTTCGTGATTACATCTCCTGGCATGTCTCCAGAGTTAGTAGCACTCGGGCGCGTCCTTTTTGGCACGCCTTCGATGAGCTGGATGCTCGATACTACGATCTACAAACGATACAAAGCTGGAAAGAGCGCGATGAGAGTCATTGGAAGAGCTTAAACATACCTGCTGGCATTGGCATACAGCTGGCTCGTGATGTCAGCAAGTATGCCCGCTCTAGAGGTTCTGGTTCAGGTGGCAAATTGTCATCCGAACCAACGGCTGAAGCAGCACGCTCTAGATCTCCTACATCAGCTCAGCAAGCTCGAGTGCAGGCATGGAGCCATTTATACAAGCTCCAAGACCTGCTTTAGAGCCTCAAGCCAAGATCTCAGCCTCGCAAATATCGACCGAAGACGAGAGCTCTGAGGTGGAGGAGGTGGAGGAGACTTTAGATGATTATTCAGAGGTAGCGGAGGAGCAACATGATGAGCTTGACTACGATGAGTCTATCTATATCTAGATATCACCTGGATATATGAACTATGCCAGCCAGGCGAAAAAGTGCCCCAGGATCACCAACTCGCTCCCTTTGTGACCTGACTGCTACCCTTAGAAATTCACCAAATCCCCCGTTAGATTCGTCATACCA
>JAABUZ0100002385.1_pt1 | contig 31388 bp, 29 predicted proteins | sample 5562091 | NCBI WGS metagenome assembly JAABUZ01 (sample SAMN12813069, study PRJNA571459) | rock metagenome | isolation source: Antarctica rocks | place: Antarctica: Victoria Land, Linnaeus Terrace sud | collected 2015-12-21
TCCTACGTCAGTGTGCCATACTCAAAGGTTTTAAGTTTGGGCAGTAGTCCCGTCCGCAGGGCTTGTGGGTTATTGTAGGGGCGTATGGCAGACGCCCGTGGCCTTGAACGCGCGGGCGTCTGCCATACAGTCCTGTCTGATTAAAATCAGCCCCATTGCCATAACGATTGTAGGGGCGTATCGCTATACGCCCGTGTTCGCTGCAGAGATGTCCACTCGACGGCAAACGCCGACGAACGTCAAACCGCCCGACCACGATTATCGGGCGTCTAGCGATACGCCCCTACACCCCGCTCCACGCGCCATAGTTTAATCGGACAGGGCTGTATGCCATACGCGCCTACGCCACGCCGGGAGCCGTGGCATCACGGATACTTCACGAGCCCTGAGACACCTTCATATATCAAAGCGGCTAGACTCAACGTCGGCGTAAAATAGAGGTGATGATACAGCTCATTCGAGCCGTCCTATTCGACTTCAACGGTGTCGTGGCGAGCCGCGATGTGGCTGGAGCCGTGGCTGCGGCTGGCCCGATGTTGCATCTCTTCGCCGTGCCACCGGAGACCGTGCTAACCCGTCTGCTCCCCGCCCACCCGCTCGCTCCCGCTGTCGATCTTGGTCAGGCCACGCACGCGGACCTGTGGGAGGCTTTGCGCCGCGAGGTATGGCATGGCCCCCGCCATGTCTGGGAGGAGTGGTGGCGCGCGTTCGATGTGTCGTATCGCATGCCGGACGGCATGGACGATCTGCTGCGCCAACTCCGTGGGGACTACCGACTCGGCTTGCTCACGGACAATGACGCCGGCTTTCGCGCGTGGCTGGAGGGGCGGCCCGACATCGCCGCGCACTTCGACGTCGTCGTGGTATCGGCCGAGGAGGGCATCAAGAAACCGTCCTCTCACATCTTCGAGCGCGCCGTCGAACGGCTGGGGGCTACCTATGAGACAACCGTTTTCCTTGATGACTACGCGACGAACGTCGTGGCCGCGCGGACACTGGGGCTGCGCGCGATCCGCGTGCATTCCTTCGCCCAGATGCGGGTGGATCTGCACGCGCTGCTTAACCAGGCGGTCTAAGGTGCTAGTGAAGGGGTAGAGAGTTGATGTGCGCAAGGAGACTGCTGGCAGGCCTTGGTCTCACCGTGGATCGGGGGACATGGCTGGAGGAGCGTCGAGTCCTTGGCTGCGCCTATCCACGGCGTGAGGCGGCGTTAGCGGGGTTGGCGCGTCAGGGCGTGTCCTTGCTGATCAATCTCCACGAGCGGCCGCACGATCCTGCCCGCCTCGCGCGGCATGGCCTGACTGAACTGCACCTGCCCGTCGCGGATTTCACGTCCCCATCGCCAGGGCAGTTGGACCGTGGCGTCGCCGCCATCGTCGTGGCTACCGCCGCCAGCGGCCGGGTCGCTGTCCACTGTGGCGCGGGGAAGGGGCGCACCGGGACGCTCCTCGCGTGCTACCTCGTCCACCAGGGGCTCGACGCCAGCGCGGCCATCGCTCGCGTGCGGGCGACCCGCCCAGGATCGATCGAGACGTGCGCACAAGCCGCAGCCGTGGAGGCATACCAGGATCGGCATAGGCGTCATGGTGGATTGTGTGGACCCCTCACGATCTAAGCGGACAGGATCGCCACCTAGACGCCCGCGAAGACGCGTGGTTGTGGCAAGGGACGGCCGTCCTCATGCGCGAAGTGGATGTAGGTTTCGAGCGCATCGCAGCCCCCTATTGCGGCCTCTTCATACGTTGCCCCGTCCGCCACCGGCATGGCATAGTCGTCCGCCCATTCCGGCAAGATCACCACATACGCCTTATCCTCGGGACTCCATTCGATGACAAGCGAATACTGAAGCGTTTTGCTGGCTCCCAACTCACGCTATCTCACGGTTCTCGACGACGGCGAGGGCCTTGCGCAGAGCGTCGGCGACCTGTCGCCGCGCCTCATCACTGCCGTCCACTGGACGCCGGCCTGCTTCGACATCGAGGCGTTCGAGGATCCACCGCCGCAGGAGCGCGGCCGGTGTCGCATGCCCCTGCCCCGCGAGCCGGCGCACCTCATCGAGACGATCAATGGGAATGCGCAGCGAGTACACCTCGGAGGGATCTTTGGGCGGTCGCTGGCTGCGGACCCGCGGACCCGGTGGATCATCTTTGGTACGTTCGGCCATCTCCGCCTCGGCGGCAAGCACATCGGCGATGGTATGGGGGGTATCACTACTCATCGGTCTAGCTCCTGGTACTCCCTATGGTCCCGATCATTCGCGTCACAAGCATTAGCGTCCCACCACTCACCCGTCGGCGGATGATCCTTGGGTACGAGCCAAATTTTCAGCACGCGGCCCCGCCCTTCCTCCCCCTCACGGCTTGGGGCGCTGGGCGCGTAGCCGACGACCTCGATGCTGGTGTGGCTGCTCCCTCGACCAATTAGACGGTGTGGGTCCAAAGCAGCTTCCGTCGCCCAGTGCGGCTCGACATCGAACTCACGCGGCCCCTTGCGCCGGGAGCGGGTACGGATGTAGTCAGCGCGATGCTGCCAGTCCACGGCGTCGATCTCTAACTCTGTGAGCGGAATGCCCTCAAAGCGCAGGAGGTCGCTGGACACCTCATCCTCATTCATCATTCATCGTAGTGTATTATACTACATAACCCGTCAAGCTTTGATGCGTGACCGTGCAACTTACAATGTTGAGAAGCTTCAGCCGCTATCGCGCAGCGCCTCGGTGGGAACGATGCGCGTGGCCTGCCAGATTGGCCACGTATGAGGCCAGGGTGATGCCCGCGCGCGGGTCGTTGAGGCCGCGCGCCAGCGTGATGCCGGGCACGCCCAGGTGGCCGGTGACTCGCACGTAGCAATCCGGCCGCAGGTCGTACCGCCCGGTCTGTACCGCGTCGGGGACGAAGACCGATAGCAAACCGGTACTCCCCTTATTTTTCAGTTGCCTCGGGAGCAGGCATACTACATGTGTTATGTTCTATCGACTCGGCCACTGGACCTATCGCCGCCGCTACCTCGTCATCGCCGCCTGGGTGATCGTGCTGCTCGTGGCGGCGCCTTTCCTGCCGCGCGTGCAGAGCGTGTTGAGCGGGGGCGGCTTCGCGAACGGTACGACCGACTCCGACCGCGCGCTGTCGCTGCTACAGAGCGACCTGCACTATTATCCGTCCGCCGTCACCATCATTTTCTCGGACCCGACGCTGCGCGTCGACGCCCCGGCTTTCCGCCGGGACATGAGCGCCGCCCTCGACCGGCTCAAAGGCTTGCCGCACCTGGCGCGCATCGACACCTATGACAACACGACGCAGGGCGCCGGCGCGCCCTCGTCGTTCAGCGCGCCCGGCGCCGCCGGCAGCATGATCTCGCCCGACCACCACGCGACCTACGCGGTGCTCGACTTCACAACCACGTTGGAGAAGACGCAGACGGTGCTGCCGGCGCTGCGCGCGCGCCTACATACGATGCGGCTGCACACCATCGTGACGGGCGACCCACCTGTGTACGACGATATGGTGCGCATCTCGATCAACGACCTGTCGCAGGTCGAGCGCTACACCTTCCCCGTGGCGCTGGTGTTGCTCGTGCTTGTCTTCGGCACGCTGGTGGCCGCCGGTGTGCCGCTCATTATTGGCGGCGTCAGCGTCGCCGCGACGCTGGCCGTGCTCTACGTGCTCGGCCGGATCACGCCCATGTCCATCTTCTCGCTCAACACGAGCACGCTGATCGGTCTCGGCGTGGGCATCGACTATGCCCTGCTCATCGTCAGCCGCTACCGCGAGGAACTGGCGCACCGCTCGATCGAGGACGCCGTGGCCACGACAGTGGCGCACGCCGGGCGCGCCGTGCTCTTCTCGGGCTTCACGGTGATGCTTGGGCTGGGCGGCCTGCTCATGTTCAAGGCCATCGCGCTGCGCTCGATGGGTATCGGCGGAGCCGTCGTGGTCGCGGTGGCCGTACTGGCGGCGCTGACGTTGGTGCCGGCTGTGTTGAGCGTGCTGGGCCAGCGCGTCGACCGCCTGGCGGTGCTGCCGCAGCGGCCGGGCGGCGGCCACTTCTGGTCGGCCCTCGCGCGTGTGGTGATGCGGCGCCCCTGGCCGTTCATTGCCGGCACGCTCGTGATCATCCTCTTCATCGCCTCGCCGGTGCGCGCGTTGCAACTCAACATCCCCGACGCCACTATTTTGCCCAAGTCCGTGCCGTCGCGCCAGGGCTTCGACATTCTACAGAACACGTTCAAGGTCAATCAGGATAGCCCCACGCTGCCGGTCGTCTACGCGCCGGGTTCGCAACTCATCTTGCAACCGCGCTACCTCGGCGCGCTCTACGACTACGTACAGCGGATCAAGCGCGACTCCAACGTGCTCGCCGTGCAGAGCATCGTCAGCTTTGATCCGGGCCTGACGCGCGCCGGCTACCTGGCTCTGGCCGCGCACCTCGCCGACCCGGCCGTCGCCAGGGCCGTCGGTCCGCTCGTGGGCACGCACGCGTCGCTGGTCGTGGTCTACCCGCGGCGCGGCCTCTCCAAGGCGCGGGGTGAGGCGCTGGTCAAGGCTATCCGCGCGATCCCGCTCGGCGGGGGGCTGCGCGTCGTGGTGGGCGGGTACACCGCCGGTGAAATGGACTACATCGGCGCGCTCTACAGCGACTTCCCCAAGGCCGTCCTCTTCGTGATCGGCAGCACGTTCTTGGTGCTGCTGCTGTTGTTCCGGTCGGTGGTGCTGCCGCTCAAGGCCGTGCTCATGAACATCCTGAGCCTGCTGGGTTCGTACGGCGCGCTCGTCTTCATCTTCCAGCAGGGCCACTTCGCGAACATCCTCAACTTTTCGGCCACGGGCTACGTCGACGAGATCACGCCGATCGTGATGTTCTGTACCTTGTTTGGGCTGTCCATGGACTACGAGGTGTTCCTGCTGACGCGTATCCGTGAGGAGTACCTGCGCACGGGTGACAACGAGCACGCCGTGCAACAGGGGTTGGCGCGCACGGGACGCATCATCACCAGCGCCGCGCTGATCCTCGTCGTCGTGGCTGGCTCGTTCGCCTTCACCAACCTGGTGCTGGTCAAGGCGGTGGGGCTGGGCCTGGCGCTGGCCATCGTGATTGACGCCACGCTGATCCGTTCGCTGCTGGTCCCCGCGACCATGCGCGTGCTTGGGCACTGGAACTGGTGGGCGCCGCGCTGGCTGAACCGGCCGCTGGACGCCGTCGAGCGCCTCATCGGCAGCCCGGTCGAGCGCGACGAGGAGGCGCGCGCCGCGCCATCCGAGCCGCCGGCGCGGCGCGAGCAACTCGTGTCCTAATGATGATGTTGCCGTGAAAAGTCGGTTTGGAGGGGGTGGTCAGTGACCGGCGCTGTCGTCGCCTAGCCGTGCGGCAAGATCGAAGCTTGCCGGCCAGTCACGACGGGCATCCACCGCGAAGTCGAAGCGCGCGGCGATCTGGCGTTGGAGATCGCCCACTGTCAGGTTCCGCGTGCGGAGCACGTCGCCGAGCCGCGAGTATACCATGACACTCATTCGGCCATCCTCCTTGTCTTTTACCGGGATGCGCCACAAGAGAGTTCCCTTTTGTGGCGCACCTCCATCTTACTGACCTGCCTCACTAGCCTTTGATGGGCGACTGCGCAGACTGTTTCACCGCGCGAGTTTCACAATGCGCGCGTCGTCGAGTTCGTCGTGGCGGCGGGTGAGCCCGGCAAGGTCGTCCTTGGGATTGAGCAGTCCGGTATAATCGACCGAGTAGCCATCGGCGCGCTCCTGCGCCAGGATAGCGGCCGCCATCACCTGGACGTCGAGGTGGCGTCCGACGGCGCGGAGGCGCGCTCGCGTTTCGCGCCCACTGTCACGGCGGCGGAACAGGCCGCCGAGTCCACGGCGCTGCGACTCGCTGCGCAGCCGCGCCAGGTCATCCGGACTGAGTGTGGACACGCGCTGCTCGTCTTCTACAAGAAATGAGACGAGGAATCCCGTCTCCAATTCGTTGACGAACACATCGGCGCCGCCGGCGCGCTCGACGTAGGCGCCGACCGCGTCGAGCGCCTCGGCATAGGACAGGCGTGGTTCCATAGGTATAGATCGCCCTTCCCGTTGGTCGTCGTCAGCGTTTCTCTATTTTACCACTCTCGTAGATGTGCTGGGCCAGGCGCGTGGGCGCGCCCCACGATGGTGAGACGCGGCCAGCCGTGCGCCCGCGGCGCTAGACGCGCGGTGCACGGGCGCCCGCACGGACCGCGCGCCCGTGCAGTGCGCTCAGCCTCCCGACCATCTCTCGTGCGTTGCCGTGCGTTCGCGCCTCGTCCCCCGGCGCCCTTTCTTAGTAGGACACGCGTCCTAACTAACAGGACTATTCTAGCATGGAGGGTGGGGTTGTCAAGGAACACAGGCGCCGGACGGGGTGGGCTATCGGCCGCGCCTGGCCCCCCCACAATCGTGGGGCGCGCCCCAGGCGCGTCGTGCGCACGACGCGTGAGCGGACGATGTGCTACCATCTATACACGATGCGGACCGCAGCGTATGCAGCGGATCGTGAGGGTATGATGATGAAACAATCGACGCTCTGGCTGGGGAGCGGGCTGTCTGTTCTGGCCGCGGCCGGCCTGTTAGGGCTGCGCCACGCGAGCGCCGATCCAGTCATTGCGACGGTCGCTGTCGGACGGGCGCCCTGGCGCGTTGTCGTGGATGGGGCCAGTGGGCGCGTCTTCGTCGTCAACCGTGGCGGCGGGACCGTGAGCGTGCTGGATAGCGCCTCGGCCTCGCTCGTGGCGACGGCGCCCGTGGGGTCGGACCCCGTGGCCGCCGCCGTAGACGAGCGCACACGGCGCGTCTTTGTGTCCAATAATGGCGACGCGACGGTCAGTGTCCTCGACGCGCGAACCGGCGGCCTCGTGCGCACGACGATGGTGGGGACATCCCCGCAGTGGCTGGCGGTGGACGCGCGGACCGGGCGCGTGTTCGTGCCCAATCGCTCGGACAACACGGTGAGCGTCCTCGACGCCGCGACGGGCGCCGTTGTACGCACGGTCGCGGTGGGTGTGCTCCCCTCGGTCGCCGCCGTGGACGCGCGGACTAATCGGGTTTTCGTGCGCTGCAACAGCGGGTACGTCGACGTGCTTGACGCGCGTGACGGGACGATGCTGCGCGCGACGCGGGTAGGATCGGCGCCGTGGGGGCAGGTAGCGGTAGACGAGCAGACCGGGCGCGTCTTTGTAACGAACCCGCATGATCAGACGGTGAGCGTGCTCGACGCGCGCGACGGGGTTGTCTTGCATACAGTCGCCATAGGCGCCGAAGGCTATCAGCCGATCGTAGACGCGCGGACAGGCCACGTCGTCGTGGTCGGGCCGGCGGGCGTCGAGGGGCGCGCCATCGTGCTCGACGCGCGCGACGGCGCGTTGTTGCGTACGGTCGCGCAGGGCTATTCGCCCTGGCCCGCCATCGCGTCGACCGGGGGCGGAGCCGTGCTGATCGGCAGCGTCGGCCACACCGATAGCATGGGTGACACGACGGGGCGTGGCAGTGTGAGCGTGCTTGACGCGCGCGATGGCGTGGCCGGCCGTGTCGTGCCGGTGGGTGTCTTCCCCGTCGACATGGCCGTCGACAGGCGGACGGGACATGCTTTCGTGGTCAACTACACAGCGCGTTGGTCGGACGGCGGTCCGGTCGGCGCCGCCGCGCCGGAGGGTTGGTGGGCGTCGGCGCGGCGCTGGCTGTCGCGGCGTGTCGCACTCGTTCCGCCACCGGCGCTGCCGCCGCCGTCCGTCAACGGCAGCGTGACTGTGCTTGACGTATCGCGTCTATGAATATTCCCTCACCCCCAACCCCTCTCCCGCGCACGGGAGAGGGGTTGGGGGTGAGGGAGCCTTTTGCAACGTTGGAAAGTTGACTGACGCGACGCAATATGCTATATCTGGTAACACGCTTTCTGATGAGGCGGCGCCCGTCGCGAGGGAATCATCTCTCGACCGCGGAGCATGTGATATGACACCTGGAAAGGGGGGTGGTCGATAGCGCGAGGACGGAAGAACTGAAGGATGGTTCACAGCGCGGCGCGCGACATACGATACGGGGCGTCGCGGCAGGATCCAATAAGGACGACGCGGTCTTCTCTAATTAGCATGAATGTATTTTTAGCAGTATCGCGACGACATGACTAGGCAGAGCCTTAACCGCGCGATAAGAGCCGGAGAGGCGCCGACGGTCGGTCGAAAGGAATGAGGGGTCTATCATGCGGAGTTCGATCAAGCGCGCGGTGTTGGCGCTCGGTCTGGGTAGCCTACTGGTGTTGCCACAGAGCCAGAGCGGGCACGCCGCGGCCAGGGTCCATGCGAACGATGTCACCTTGAACGTCTGGTACCACGCCTATGGTGAGGCGGGTACCCACGAGGCGGTCCTGCGGTATGCCCAGCAGTACGAGCAGAGCCATCCCGGCGTGCATGTAAATGTCACTTGGGTGGTCGGCCAGAATGTGTATCCAACCAAGCTCAATCCTGCTCTATTGAGCAGCAACGGCCCCGACGTGTATGAGAACGGGGGCCTGTCGATCACGGCCGTCAAGACCAAGCAGGTCTATCCCCTGGATAGCCTCTACACGACCTCGGTGCGTAAGGACTTCAACCAGAACGCCATCGGCCAATGCACCTATCAGGGCCACGTCTACTGCGTGAGCATGATCATCGACACCGGCGGCGTCTACTACCGCAAGAGCCTCTTCCAGAAGGCCGGCATCAAGAGTGAGCCCAAAACGTTCAACGAGTTGCTGGCCGACGCCAAGAAGCTCACAACCGGCGGCGTCAAGGGCCTGTTCGTCGGTAACGACGGCGGCGCCAGCGCGCTCGGCAACGGCATCCTGGAGTGGTCGGCAGGGACCGACATGATGAAGGGTGACCAACTCACCTTCGACAACGCGCGCACGGTGAAGGCGCTGACGGCGTTACACACGCTGAACAAGTCCGGCGTGTTACTGCTCGGGGCGCCCGTCGATTGGTGGGATCCCTCGGCCTTCACGCAGGGCCTCGCGGCCATGCAATACACCGGTCTCTGGGCCATGCCCGGCATCAAAAAGGCGGTCGGCGATGACTTCGGCTACATGGGGTGGCCGGCGCTCGACGCGCAGGGCCAGCCCGCCACCTTCTTCGGCGGCTGGAACGAGTATGTGAACGGCAAGAGCCAGCACCTCAAGCAGGCCCTGGACTACGTGAAGTGGCTGTGGATCCAGAATACCAAGGACGAAATTGACTTCAACACCAGCTACGGCTTCCACATCCCGCCGCGTAGTTCGGCCGTGTCCAACGCTCCCAAGCTAAAGTCCGGCCAAGCCGCGGTGGCGGTGCAGGTGTTGCAGAAGTACTCGCACTACTTCGCCATCCCCTACAACGACCTCAGCGTCCAGACGCCGCTCCTGGACGCCGCGACCGCCGCCACCAAGACGAACACCGATGTGAAGACGTTGGTGCATCAGGCCGCGCAGAAGGCGCAAACCGCGCTTAACGCCGAGCTCAAATAGCGCGCACGACTGAGCGGTTCGGACTGATAACTGATAAGGGAGGAGCGCGCGTGCTCCTCCCTTATCTCGCGGGCCACGTACGAACAGTTTAGAGGGGATAGCAGTATGAGCGCACCGCATGGGGTAGCGAGAGCCGTACCGACAGCTAGGACCCGTGCAAGGCGGCGGCGTGAGTGGGCCACGACCCTGACCTTTTTCGCCTTTATGGCGCCGCTCCTTATCGGGTTGCTGGTCTTCACCGTCATACCGATTATCTGGGGTTTCCTGGTCAGCCTGAGCGCCGCGCACGGCACGGTCAATGTGGGGCATTGGATCGGGTTTGACAATTATCGTACTGTTCTGGGCGACAGTTCCTTTACCGAGTCGCTAAAGGTCGGGGTGATCTTCGCGGTCTTTATCGTGCCGACAACCTTCGCGGCGTCGTTAGGGTTGGCGCTTTTGGTAAACAGTGTGGCCCACGGCAGAGCATTTTTTCGTTCGGTCTTCTTCCTGCCCACGGCCTGTTCGTATGTCGTGGCCTCGCTGGTATGGAAACTAAGCCTTTTCAACGGCGTCCGCTTCGGTATCGCCAACACGATTCTGCTTAACCTGCCGACTATCGGTCCGATCCACCCGATTGATCCGATCGCGTGGACCTTCGGCGCGCCCTGGGTGTGGGTGGTGCTCGTCACCGTGCGCCTCTGGCTGCAAGTCGGGTTCTACATGATCATCTTCCTGGCGGGCTTGCAGGAGGTTCCGCGTCACCTCTACGAGGCGGCGCGCGTGGACGGCGCCAATCCGGGCTGGACGACCTTCCGCCACATCACCTTCCCGCTGTTACGCAACACCTCAATCTTTGTCGGCGTGCTGCTGATCCTCAACGCGTTCCAGGCGTTCGCCGAGTTTTACAACATCCTCAGTGTGCAGGCTCCGGATCCAAGTACGCGGCCGCCGCTCTTATACCTCTACAACACGGCTATTCAGGATCAGAATTACGGCGTCGGCAGCGCCGGCGCGTTTATTGTCGCCTTGCTCATCATTGCCTTTACCTTCGTGCAACTCCGTCTGTTTGGTTTGGGGCGGTCGCAGTCATAACCGTCACCCGTTACCTTTTACTTCGAGGAGGTTTCAACATGGCAGTTGTGACGGCCCCACCCGGCGCCCTCCGACGGCGCCGGCAGCGTGTGCGTGTCACGCCGCGCGGTGTGCTGCTCTACGGCGCGCTCATCATCCTCTCGCTCATCTTTTTGGTACCCTTCTACATCATGGTACGCAACGCCTTCATGACGGATCTGGACATTACCGCACCCACGTTCCAATTCTTGCCGAGCGTCTGGCAATGGGGCAACATCTCCGAACTCTTCGGCAACCCCGATGTGCCGATTGTGACCGGCCTGCGCATCTCCGCGCTCATGGCCGTCACGCAGGTCATCTGCCAGATGATCTTCGCGTCGATGGCCGGCTACGCGTTGGCGCGCATCCCATTCCGCTACAGCAACGTGGTTTTCCTGCTCGTGCTCGGCACCCTGATGATTCCGGGCGCCGTCACCTTCGTACCCCTCTACTTACTGGTCGATAGTATCGGATGGGTCAATACGTTGCAGGGACTCATCGTGCCCGGCCTGTTCAGCGCGTTTGCCGCCTTCATGTTCCGCCAGTTTTACCTCGACTTCCCCACCGAGGTCGAGGAGGCCGGGCGTGTGGATGGGCTGGGCTATTTCGGTATTTACCGCCGCATCGCCATCCCCAACTCGCTCGGTATGATAACGGCGTTGGGCGTTATCTCCCTTATCAATAGCTGGAACGACTTCACCTGGCCGTTGGTGATCGGGCAGAGCAGCAGCATGTGGACCGTACAGGTAGATGTATCCGCCTACATCGCGTCCCAGACGATCATTTTGCACGAAGTCTTCATGGGCGCGTTGGTGGCGATCCTGCCCGTGGTGATCGTCTTCCTGATCCTACAGCGCTTCATCGTCGAGGGCGTCAAGCTCTCCGGCGTTAAAGGGTAGGGGATAGTAGGTACCCCTGGTTTTCAGATCGTGTCCCACACAGTGAATGCGGATGGCGCCTTGACTATGCATCAGACATGCGGCACGCCGCGCCTGCCGGTGGGCCTGGCGGCCTACGGCTTCGGCTACCTGTGCGGCTTCGCCGGGGCGGGCACGCCGCGCGCCTGCCCCGATCCCTATGACGCCTACCGGCTGATGGACCTTGCCGAGGCGCTCGGCCTCGGCGGTGTGGAGTTCCCGCCGCGCTGGGGCCTGCCAAGCTTGGCCCTGGCCGATCTGGAGGCGGCACGCGCTTACGCCGCCGCGCGCGGCCTGTCCGTTGTCGTCGCGGGCGGCATCGTCGACGTGGAGGAGCTGCGGGCGCTGCTGCCGGCCGCCGCCACGCTCGGCGCCCCCGTCGTGCGCGTGGTGGCCAGCGGCATCCTGTGCGGCGACCGCCGTGCCGTGCGTGAGACCTGGCCCGCCTACCTAGAGGAGATCGCGGGCCGGCTGCGCGCCGTGCGCGGGCTGGCCGAGGAGTCCGGAGTCGCCATCGCCGTGGAGAACCACCAGGACCTGACGTCGAACGAGTTGGTCGATCTTTGCGCGCGAGTGGATAGCCCCCGCGTCGGCGTGACCCTGGACGCGGTCAATCCGCTGGCCGTGGTGGAGGACCCGCTGGCCTTCGCCCGCCGCGTGGCTCCGCTCATCAAGAACGTGCACCTCAAGGATTACCACGTTTACACCGCGATCGAGGGCTACCGATTGGTACGCTGCGCGATCGGCGCGGGCGTCCTCGACGTGGCGGGGCTGCTCGAGTTGCTGGCGCGCGAGGCGCCGGACGCGTCGGTCTCGATCGAGTTGGGAGCCCTACAGGCGCGCCACGTCCGCTTCCTCGACGACGAGTTCTGGCTCGGCTACCCGCCGCGCCGGGCCGAGGAGATCCTGCCGGCGCTGCGGCTGCGCGAGGCGCGCGGGCAGCCCCTCGACGAGGACTGGCGCACGCCGTGGGAGCGCGAGGCGGCCGCCGAGGAACTGGCCGCGTACGAGGTGAGCGAGATCGAGCAGAGCGTCGCATACCTGCGGACACAATCCAACCAGTGAAGAAGCCCGCGTTCCCACGATCACCATCACGATTTGACAAAGTTTTGCTCGGCGTGCTACGCTGATCACACGGCGTTTCCAACGTTGTAAGAAACGACCGGGTCATCTTTATTCCTCTTGGAGGTGTTTTGTGGAAGACGCGAAGACGGTTACTCCTATCTCACGGCGCGACCTGCTTAAAACCGGTGGTAAAGTAGCGGCGGGTGTCGCCGCCGCCGGCGCCCTCGCGCAGATCCCCGGTGCCCCTACGGTGCTGGCGAGCAGCGCGCGTAGCGCCACCACCCTCAACTTTCTGACCGGCCTCGCCGGCCCTGACGGCCAGACGATGCAGGCGATCGTCAACCAGTTCAACAAGGCGCACCCCAGCATCCAGGTCAAGATGCAGATTATCGGCACCTGGCCGCAGTTCTATAGCAAACTGCTGCCGGCCCTGACGGGCGGGACCGCGCCCGAGGTGTTCACGACGCACGTCCAAGAGATGCTTTATTTCCAGGCCAACGGCCTCTTCGCCAAGATCGACGATCTTTTCGGCCCGAGCTTGCCCGAGAGCGACTTCGCGGCGCAGCCCATGAAATACGTTAAGTACCAGGGCTCGATCTACGGCATGCCGCTCGACATGCACGGCTGGGGCTTCTACCTGAACCCCAAGCTGCTCCAGGCGGCTGGCCTGCCGCTGCGCACGCCGAGCAGCGGCGAGGAGTTGGCGCAGTGGGCGCGTAAGCTGACCATCGACAGCAGCGGCAACAACGGGCTGAGCAAGAACTTTAACGGTAGCAAGGTGAAGGTCTACGGCTTGGCCACGAGTTGGGAACTTCCCACGCTCCTCCAGACCATCTGGAGCTTCGGCGGAAACACCTTGAGCGCCGACGGCAAGACGGCCACGTTCAACACGCCGATGGTGCGCAGCGCCTTCCAGTACTGGAGCGACCTCATCTTCAAGTACCATGCTGTGTCCAAGCCGGCGGCGTACGGCACCATTGGCGTGTGGGACAGCGCCTACTCCAAGAACCAGGTGGCGATGGTGCCGGACGGCGACTGGATGCGCAACTGGTTCCCGGCGCACAAGAACGTGAGCGTCAAGTCAGTCTTCATGCCCAAGTTCGGCGCCGACCAGGTGGCCTGGATGTCGGGACACGTCATCGCCGCCCCGGCCAGCCTGCCCAGCGAGAAGAAGGACGCTGTCTACACCTTCATGCGCTTCCTTTCCAGCAGGGGTGTGGAGTGGACCACGGGCGCGGGGCACATCCCCGCGCGCACATCCCAGCGCAGGAGCCTGGCCGTGACGAGCCTGTTCCCGCAGAGCACCTACGCGCCCGAGCTCGCCGAGATTGGCCGTATCGAGCAGCCGAGCAAGGTGTTCTTCGACGTGCAGGACGGGTACGATCCGCAGTTCACGGCGCTCTTGAACGGCACCAAGTCCGTTTCCGGCGCCATCAGCGCGGCGCAGTCCGTCGTATCGCGGGCGCTCACGCGCGCCTAACGCATGGCATGGCGCGGCACTGTAGTGATTCGTCTATCCGGCGGGAGAAGGGAGCACAGGATGTCCGTAAAGGCGGCGCCCACGGCGCGGTCCGGAGCCGTGAGTCGGCGGCGGCCACAAGGGGCATGGTGGCGGGTCTTGCCCAACTATCTGTTCGTGGCGCCCTATTTCATCATATTTTTGGTCCTCGCCGGCGGCCCGCTCGCCTATACCGTCTACATGAGTTTCTTCAACCGCCAGCTCTTCGACAAGAACCCGCCATTTATCGGACTGAAGAATTATGCGGATTTATGGACGGACCCGCTCTGGCTCACCGTCCTGTTCAACACGGTCGAATTCGTCGTCCTGACCGTCATCGGCGTCACCCTGGTGGCCCTGGGCGCGGCGCTGCTGCTGCGCTCGATCGCGCGCGGGCAGACGCTGCTGCGTACCGTGTTCTTCGCGCCGGCTATCCTCTCGGTCGCGGTCACCGCCATCATCTGGCAATGGCTGCTGGCCCCCGACGCCGGCGCCCTCAACTTTCTCGTGGGTCTCGTGGGCATTGGCAAGCTTCCGTGGACGTCGGACGCCGGATGGGCCATCCCCTCGCTCTCGCTGGCGACGGTGTGGTGGAACTTCGGCGTCCCCATGATCATTCTCCTGGCCGGCCTGCTCAACATCGACGCCACGTTGTACGAGGCCGCCAGCATCGATGGCGCGAACGCGTGGCGGCGCTTCCGGTCGATCACGCTGCCCCTGCTGCGCCCAACGCTGCTCTTCGTGCTGGTTACACAGATCATCGCGCAGTTTCAGGTCTTTGGGCAGCCGGCTTTCATCACGGGCGGCGGTCCCGGCGATTCGTCGCGCACGATCCTGATGTTCCTCTATGACACGGTGTGGCGCCACTTCCAGTACGGCTATGGCGCCTCCATCGCGGTGACGCTGGCGCTGATCATGGCGCTTATTACGGCGGTCCAGTTTGCTGTGCTGGGTCGCGGAACGGAGGTGAGCTAATGGCGCGCGTGATCGCGACGACGAACGTTGGCCGGACGGCGACGCGGACGCGGGGACGCGTGCGTCGCGGACAGCTCGTGGTGTGGGCGCTCACGGCTGTGCTCTGCATCCTGGTGCTCTTGCCCCTCGCCTATATGGTGGCGATGTCGTTCACGCCGGAGTCGTTGATCGATAATTGGCCGCTGCTGCCGTGGCCGCGCGCCTGGTCGCTCGAGAACTACAAGTACATCCTGAACGCGCCCGACGTCTTCATCGGGCGCTGGTATCTCAACTCGATCGTCATCACCGGTGTTTCAACCTTGTTGGTGTTGGCTATCTCCACGGTCACGGCCTATGGCTTCGCGCGCCTGCGCTTCCCCGGACGGAACGTACTGTTCTACATCTGCCTCTCGACGCTGATGGTGCCTTTCCAGGCCACACTGTTGCCGATCTATCTGATGATGCGCAACTTCCACCTGCTCAACACGTATTGGGCCATCATCCTGCCCCCGCTGGCCAGCGTCTTCGGCACGTTCTTGCTGCGCCAATTCTTCTTGTCGTTCCCCCGTGAGTTAGAGGAAGCGGCCATCGTCGACGGTTGCAGCAAATTCTCGGTGCTCTGGCGCATCATTCTGCCCAACTCGACCTCGGCGCTCGTGGCCGTCGCGGTCATCACCTTTCTGGGCATTTGGAACGACGTGTTTTGGCCGCTCATTGCCCTCTCCGATCAGCAGATGTACACCCTGTCCATGAGCCTCGCTCTATTGAACCAGGAGTACTATGGGACGCCCGGGCCGGGCGTCGGCATGGCGGCCGGCGTACTGGGCTCTGTGCCCATTCTGATTTTCTACTTCATCTTCCAGCGCCGTATCATCGAGGGATTCGCGATGAGCGGGCTCAAAGGGTAGCGCTGCGGGTCGTGCTAGCGTATTTAGTAGTCCGTCAATTGCCCCGTTCTTTACAACGTTGTAAAATGCGCGGTGATAGGTGAGTGAGAAGTGAGAAAGGAAGGGTCGATGGATAGACAGTGGTTGCGTGGCCGCCTAGGCCTTCTCGCACGCGGTACGCTTGCCGCCGGCTTGGCTCTGTTGAGCCTATCCCCGGGCATCGGCCCGGTCCAACATGCGCGCGCGGCGTGCTCGCTCCAGAATCCGATCGTTTCCGGGGGCGCCGATCCATCGATCTGGTACGCTAACGGCCTGTATTACCTCGTCCAGTCGGATGGCAACCGCAGTGTCAACCTGCGCGCCGCGTCGACGCTTGGCGCCCTGAATGGCGCCCCACCACACACAGTATGGACGGCGCCCACTGGCACCGATCATAGCGCTGAGATCTGGGCGCCCGAGATAGAGGATCTGAACGGTCAGTGGATTATCTACTTCGCCGCCGCCACGAACGAAGGCGGCGACCCCGCGACCAACAACACGCATCGCATCTTTGCGATCACGGCAAACACGAGTAACCCGCTTGGAGCGTGGTCGTTCTACGGCAAGGTGGAGGACTCCACCAATCAGTGGGCCATTGACCCAACCGTGTTCCATTACAATGGCAGCTGGTGGATGCTGTGGTCCGGCACGCCGACCGGGAACGGCGGGGCGCCGCCCCAGCAGATTTATATCGCGCACATGAGCGATCCCTTGCACATAGACCAAGACTACCGCCGCCTCATTGCCAATCCAGATCAACCGTGGGAAACGTCGGTTCAGGCCATCGAGGAAGGCCCGGAGGCGTTCATCGGACCGAATAACAAGCTGACCATTCTGTATAACGCGAATGCGAGCTGGACCACCTCCTACGCCCTGGGCGAGCTCGTGTACAACGGCGGCGACATGACCGTCTACACGTCATATACGAAGCGCGGTCCCGTCTTCAGCTCTGGAGGCGGTGTGTACGGGCCGGGAGGCGACTCGCTGCCTGTCCCAGGGACCTATGGCGGGAACTGGTTTGTCTACCATGCCAAAACATCGACAACCAACGGGTGGGGCGACCGCAAAATCTTCGCTCAACCGCAAACCTGGAACTCTGATGGAACGCCGAACTTCGGGAGCGGTCCGAGGGGCTATACCTCGTTTAACGAGAGCACCGGGCAGGCGTGTTGATCTAACACCTGGGCAGAGGAGAGAGGAGCGCTGGTCGGAGAACGGTTCGCTTGACAGACTACTAGAGTATGGAGACGATTGTGCCTGAGCACACTGATAAGTCCGTGACTCATCCGCGTCCACAGCTGACCCGTGCGCGCTGGACCGACCTTGGCGGTGAGTGGGGCTTTGCCTACGATGACGCGGGCCAGGGCATCGACGAGGGCTGGCCGGAGCGTGCCGAGCCCTATATCCGAACCATCCGCGTGCCCTTCCCGCCGGAATCGTCCGCCAGCGGCGTCGGCGACACCTCTTTCCATCCGATCGTGTGGTACCGCCGCGCCTTTGACGACCCGCGCGCCAATGGAGGTGAGCGCCTGCTGCTGCACTGCGGCGCCGTCGATTACCGCGCGCAGGTGTGGGTCAACGGCCGTCTCGTCGCCACGCATGAAGGCGGCCAGACCCCGTTCAGCGCGGACATCACGCCCGCGCTGCGCCCCGATGGCACCCAGATTGTGGTGATCCGCGCCGAGGACGCGCCCGAGGACCTGGCGCAACCGCGCGGCAAGCAGGACTGGCAGGAGAAGCCGCACAAGATTTGGTACGACCGCACCACCGGCATCTGGCAGCCCGTCTGGCTGGAGCCCGTCGCCCCGGTCCACATCACCAAGCTGCGCTGGACGCCCGACCTCGACCGTGGTTTGCTTGGACTGGTCGTGACTCTCTCGCGGCCGGGAGACGCGCCGCTGCGCTCGCCGCTGCGAGTGCGCGTGCGGCTACAACTCCACGCGCAAGTGTTGGCCGACGATACCTATCTCGTACAGGGCACGAGCCTACAGCGCGACATCGCGCTCGACCCCGGCGCGATGCGTATGAGCGGTGAGCGCGTGCTGTGGACACCGGAAACGCCCAATCTCGTCGACGCGACGATCACCGTCCTCGATGACGATGGGATCGTGGACGAGGCGCGCAGCTACGTGGGGTTGCGCTCGGTGGGCGTCGCCAACGGCCGCTTCCTGCTCAACGGCCGCCCCTACTACCTGCGTATGGCCCTGGAACAGGGCTACTGGCCCGCGTCGCACCTAGCCGCGCCAAGCGACGAAGCTCTGTGCCGCGAGGTCGAAGTAGCCAAGGAACTCGGCTTCAACGGGGTGCGCGTCCACCAGAAGGTCGAGGACCCGCGTTTCCTCTATTGGTGTGACCGCCTGGGCTTGGTGGTGTGGGGCGAAATGGCCAACGCGTATGTGTTCTCGCAAACGGCTGTCACACGCCTGACGCGTGAGTGGCTGGACGTGCTTGAGCGCGACTACAACCATCCGTGCATCGTGGCCTGGGTCCCGCTCAACGAGAGTTGGGGCGTGCCCAATCTAGCGGGTGATCCGGCGCAACGCACCTACGTACAGGGCCTCTACTACTTGACCAAAACGCTGGACCCGACGCGTCCAGCCATCGGCAACGACGGCTGGGAGCACCTCGTCGGGGATATCTACGGCATCCACGACTACGCTTGCGACGCGGCGGCGCTGCGCGAGCGCTACGGCAGCGTCGAGGCCGCGGAGCGGACGCTGCGCGAGGTGCAGCCGCAACAGCACGCCGTTACGCTGCCGGGCTATCGCCGCACCGGCGAGCCGATCATGATCACTGAATTCGGAGGGCTCAGTTACAAGCCGGGCGAGGACGAGCCGTGGTTTGGCTACGCCACGGTCACTAGTCAAGCACAGTTCCTGGCTACGTACCGCGAGCTTGTCGAGGCCATTTTGGATAGCCCGGCCATTGCCGGCTTCTGCTACACCCAGCTGACCGATACACAGCAGGAAACGAACGGTTTGCTGACGGCGGACCGTGAGTCGAAGCTCGACCCCGCCGCTATCAGCGCGGTCACGCGGCAAGCGACCGCCGCGATGCCGGGGGATGTGATCAGGCAGATACAGGAATCCCGCGGAGTCACGCCCTTTGCCGGTATGACCATGGACGCGGCCGATGGCGGCGACGCCTAAGCAGCGTACGAACCGCGCGCACAAAGCCCCTATCGAAGAGTATCCTGACGAAGGAGTCGACGATGTTACCGCAGCCTCACACCATATCCCGACGACGAATGGTCACGCGCTGGTACGGCCTGCTGGCGGCGCTCTTGATGGTCTCCGTAGCGGTTGCTCCGACCGTGGCGCGCGCGGCCTCGCCCCTGACGCGCACGGCGGCGACAGCCCCCGCGACCTATACCAACCCGGTGATCACCACGACGACACCAGACCCGGCGGATATCAAGGCGCTCGACGGCTACTACTATCTCGCCGCCACCTCGGACTACTGGCCGGGCGGCGTCTATCATATCCTGCCCATCTTTCGCTCGACCGATCTCGTGCATTGGAGCTATGTCACCGACACGTTCACGCCAGCGACCAAGCCGGCCTGGACCGGTAACGGCCTCCTCTTTGCGCCCGACCTGCAGTACTACAACCACAAGTACTACATGTACTACAACACGACGGCCACGACGTCACTGTACGGCGGCGGCAGCGCGATCGGCGTCGCTACTGCTGACACGATGACCGGACCATGGACAGACAAGGGGAGCCCTGTCGTGCCCCCGCGCCAGAATAGCGATGGGCGCTACTTCGACACCATCGACCCGGCCGAGTTCACGGATCAAGACGGTCAGAAATACCTGTACTGGGGCAGCTACTTCGGCGGCACGCTCGTGCAAAAGCTATTGCCGAACGGTCTGAAGCTCGACCCCAAGAGCACGCCCGTACAAATCGGGCACTGGGATCGCTACGAAGGGACGTACGTCGAGCGCCACGACGTCAATGGACACGCCTACTACTATAACTTTTCCTCGACCGCGAATTGCTGCGCCGGTCCCGCCACGGCCTACAGCGTTGTGGTCAGCCGCGCCACGTCGCCTATGGGACCGTTCGTCGACCAGAACAGCTACCCGATGCTCCGGCCGGGTACCGCGCCGAACGACAACCAGGGGGCCGAAGGCGGCGGATATCCCACGCTCAAGCAGACCGGCAACAGCTGGCACGGCGTCGGGCATAACGCGCTGATCACCGACCTCTCCGGTCATCAGTGGATCGTGTATCACGGCGTCAACAACGCGCAAGGGTACGTGCCCGGCCTCGACCCGAGCTTGCTGATCACCTACCGCCAGTTGTTAATCGACCGGCTCGACTGGACACCCGATGGCTGGCCGGTGGTCAACGGCGGCGCCGGTCCGTCCGATGGACCCATGGCGGCGCCTGTGACGACCCCACTTTTCGGCGCCAATTTCAACGCGGGCGCCTGTGGCGCGCCCCCGTTTGCGACCAGTACCACCTTCGTCGCCGTGCAGGGCACATTCGGCATCCAGCCAGGCACATGTACGACCGGCGGCTACGCCACCGCACAGGGACTCGCCGTCAGCGCGGCGTCGGCCCCCGCGGGCTACCGCGCCGAGTGTGATCTGCGCTTGCATGCCCGCTCGACCGGGCGCTACGGCTGCGTCGTGTCGTACCAACAGGGGTCGTCGGCGACCGGAGGCGATCGCTTCCTGGTCGTCTTCGTCGACCCGGCACAGAACGCGCTGGTCACGACGCTGTACAACAACGGCCAGCCCAGCGGCGAGCAGGTGTCCCCACTTCCGGCCGGCTTCGCCTACACCGACTGGCACCACCTGACGGTGGACCAGGAGGCCGGCAGCACGGGGCAGCCGACCTATCGCATCACGCTCTCGGACCGCAATCGCGATCCGCTAGCGGTGCAAGAGCGCGCTCTGCCCGCGGTCTTCGGGCAGGGCGGCGGCGCCGTCGGCGTCATGACCACGGGGCGCACGCAGGCCGATTTCGACAACATCACGGTCGCAGCGCTGGACACGGCGCCGGTACCGGCGCCGCCCACCCCGTCCGTGGGGACACTGCTGCCGGCTTACTCCGACGAGTTCAATGGGTCGCTGGGGCCGCAGTGGTCGTGGGTCCGCGAAGACCCGTCGAAGCACAGCTTCGTCAACGACCAACTGGAGATCACCGTCAACGGAGATCTCTACCGCCAGTTCAATTCGGCCACGAACATCTTGCTGGAAAACCAGCCAACCGGCGACTACGTCATGGAGACCAAGCTGACGTTCGACCCGAACCAGAACTTCCAGTCGGCGGGGCTCCTGGTGTATAGCGACGACGACCACTACATCAAGGTCGGGCCGTACCACCACTTCTCGCTGAACAAAATTCTCTCGGCGCGCGAGACCCTGGAGCCACAGCCAAGCAGCAACACGTCGGGGCAGCCGCCGTGCGATGAGACCGCGCCCCAGGCGGGCAGCAACGTCGCGGTCGCGGCGTACTCCCATGACCAGTGCCCGGCCTACGGCGAGGCATGGGACTACCTCGCCAATCCCAACCAGACCGAAAACGGCAGCGCCGCCTATCAGCCGCGGGTGACCGACTGGCTGCGCATCTATCGGCACGGCGACGTGTATACGCCGTACGTCAGTCTGGACGACGTACAGTGGGTCAAGGGGTCCGCGTGGACGTTGCCGGCCGCCGCCCCCGGCTTCCCCGTCAGGATAGGCCTGTATGCCTTCTCGGCTGGCTCGCACAACGACGTGCCGGCCCTGTTCGATTACGTGCATGTCTACACCGTCGCCGGTAGCGGCGGCGGCGGGGGTGGGGGCGGTACGGCCACGCCAGAGCTTGGCAGCGGCGAGTTGCTTGCCACGGGCCTGCTGCCCCTATGTGGTGCGTTGCTATATCGGCGCTATTGCCGTCGTCACGCGGACGATCCCGAGGGGGCGTCCGTCGCTTAAAGCAGCGAAGCGCGCGAACAAGGCGCTATCGCGTTTTCGATGGCTCCACCGGGGCGCCGGACCTCTGACCGTAGACTAATGAGTCATGATAAGGAGTATGTCATCACGATGCCACGCGAACGCCACCATATGCCGCGACGCCTGGCGGCGGCGCTCCTGCTCGGCGCGATCGCGTGCGTCGCGGCGGCCATGTTCGGCGCTACGGGCGCCACGACGGTTGGCGCACGGGCGGGCGCCACGACGGTAGGGGCGTACCGCAACCCAGTGTTCGCGCGGGATTTCCCCGACCCTGCCGTGCTCAGGGTCGGGGCTGACTACTACGCCTATGGCACGACGACGGGGTGGGAGTCTTTCAACCACCTCTTTCCTATCCTGCGTTCGCGTGATCTGGCGCACTGGCGCTATGTCGGTGACGCCATCACGAGTAGTCCGGCCTGGGGCGTCGGCGACTGGTGGGCGCCCGACGTCATCGCCTTCAAGGGCGTCTACTACATGTACTACGTGGGCAAGGATCTATCTTCGAGCCTACATTGCGTCGCGGTAGCGACAGCCAGCAAGCCGACGGGGCCGTTCACGCATCGCGCCGTGATCGGCTGCGGCGACGCCGGCGGCCACGGGTACATCGACCCCGCGCCGCTTATCGATGCGCACGGCACAGCGTATCTCTACATCTCCGTCGACGACCCGTATCACAGTATCTCGGTCATTCCGCTCAAGCGCGACCTGATCCACGCGGCCGGCCGGCGCAAAGAGCTATTCACGTTGAGCCAGCCGTGGGAACATGGCGCCAACTTCTCGACGGTCGAAGGGCCGTTTACGATCAAGCACGGCCATACGTACGACCTATTCTACTCAGGGAACGACTGGCAGCACGACTACGCCATGGGCTACGCCACGTCGTCGTCGCCGATGGGTCCGTTCACGAAGTGCAGGTGCAACCCGATCCTGCACGATGTCAAGGGCGTGAGGGGGCCGGGCGGCGGGTCGGTGATCAAGGGGCCGCACGGGGGATGGTGGCTCATCTACCATGGCTGGACCGGCGGGCCCGGCTACGACAGCGGCGGGGTGCGCAACCTGCGCATCGACCCGTTGACCTGGAGGGGGGCGAAGGTCAGCGTGCGCGGACCAACCACCGTGCCGGAACCATTACCGTAAGCGCGAGGCGGCGGGCGGCCTGTCATTTGCCACTGGAGCGACGACGACAAGGAGGCATAATTGTGTCAGACAGGGGCGACGAGCGGGGCCGTGGCTGCACATAACTACAGATACTGTAACCCAGTCTGGCCCGGCGGGTTCGCCGACCCATTCGTCCTCAAGGTGCGCGGCCGCTACTACGCCTACGCCACGGCCGCCGTCGACCGGCCGCCCGACGGCTCGCTGATATTCCGCATCCTGACCAGTACCAACCTGATTGAGTGGCGCGAGGCTGGCCTGGCAATGCCAGCCCTCGGGGCGTCGTACTATCGCTACTGGGCGCCTGAAGTGATGGCAGACAACGGCCGCTTCCTGCTGTACTACGCCGTGCATACCGACGAATTCGTCGCCTCCATACGTGTGGCCGTGGCCGAGCGGCCGGAGGGACCATTCGTCGATAGCGGGCATGACCTGACCGGCGCGCTGTTCGCGTGGGCGATTGACCCGCACGTCTTCCGCGACCACGATGGGCAATGGTATCTCTACATAACTATTGAGTACTGGGACGATCCCCAGGGCTACACGGGGAGCGGGAACGCCGTCGTGCGCCTGCGCGACCCCTTCACCGTGGAGGGCGCGCCCGCGCGCGTGACCCCGCCGCGTCACCCCTGGGAACTCTTCGAGGCGCGGCGGCCCGAGAAGGGCGGCGTGGACTGGTACACCGTGGAGGGGCCGGCCGTGCTGCGGCACCGTGGCCGCTACTATGAGATGTTTTCGGGCGGCTGCTACTACCGCGACAACTACGCCGTGAGCTACGCCACCTCGTCCACGCCGATGGGGCCTGGCGGGATGCGCGACGCGTCGTGGCGCGATTGGGAGGACGCCACGGGTGATGGGCGGCTGATGCATGGAACACCCAACCAGGTCATCGGGCCGGGTCACAACTCGCTCGTGCGCGGCCCCAACAACGCCGACCTCTATATCGCCTACCACGCCTGGGCGCCCGGCATGACGGCGCGGCGGCCCTGCCTCGACCGCCTCTACTGGCACGGTGACGCCATGTGGACGCCCGGCCCCACGCACACGTCGCAACCCGTCCCCGCGCGGCCCCGCCTGCGCGCCCTGTTCGACGGCGATTGTCGTGATGATGGGTGGCGCGCGGATGGAGGGGATTGGATCTCGGGCGACGGCGGCGTGACGCAAGGGGATGCGGCCGGACCATCCGCGCTGTTGTGGCGGCGTGAGTTGTTGGGGGAAATGTGGCTGCTCGAGGTCAACGCGCGGCGCCACGCGGGGTCGGGCTGCTACGGCGTCCGGTTGTGCGGGGACACTAATGGCGCCGATACCCTGTGCGACATCCTGATCGAGCCGGAGACGCGGCGGCTATGCCTGCAGGCGCCCGCGCACAGCCGCGTGCCAGATAGGCCGGCCGTCGAGCGCGTCGCGTCGCTGCCCGTGAGTTTCGCCCCTGGCGCGTGGCATCAACTTTTGCTGGGCTACGCGGGCGCGGTCCTGACCGTCCAACTCGACGGGCTGCCCCTACTAGAGGCGGTCGCGCCGGGATTGGCGGGTCTTTTCGCGCTGTACACCGCGGGGTGCGCCGCCACGTTCGACGGCGTCACCTTGACCGACCACTTCCGCGACGAGTTCCTAGACGAGCGCTACGACCCCGCGCTGCTCGGCTGGCGCTCACTGCCGGACGACACGCACGCAGGCCACGCCGGCTCATCGGCGGCGTGGCGAGTGCGGGACGGCGCGCTCGCGCACGTCCCGCCTGGATCTAGTGTGGCCCGTCTAGCGGTCATGCTCAAAGGGACGCCGCGCGCGCGGTACGAGTACGGCGCGACGCTGCGCATGCTCGACGTATCGGGGGATGGGTCGGACGAGGGCGCCGTATCCATGGCCGGTCTCGTGTTGTGGCGCGACGAGGGGACACTGCGCGTGACACTATCTGGAAACGGGACGCGGGGCCGGCTAACGGTCGCGGGAGATGGCTCGCTGGCCGCTATCTCTACGTCATGTGCGCTAGATGCGTTCGATGCGCGCGAGTGGCATACACTGATGGTGATGCGCCGCGACGAGGGCTTGACCGTGTGCGTCGACGGCCCCAAGCTCTTAGCGGTCGCGCTGCCCGATGGCGTCGACACGGCCGGCCTCGCCGCGCGCGGCCCGGCCGAGTTTACCGGCGTGTGGTATACCGGCCACTAGGCGCCTGACGCCTGACGCCTGACGACTTTAATTAGGAGGCACAATGACAGACAGCCCATCGGTCGAAGGCGGCGCGGAGCAAGCGCCCGATCTGGCGGCCCTGTACCATAGGGAGTTTCAGGAGAGCGGCGAAGGGCTGGTGCTGGCCCGCGCGCCGGGCCGCGTCAATCTGATCGGTGAGCATACCGACTACAACGAGGGCTTCGTGCTCCCCGTGGCCGTCGATCGTGAGGTGCGCGTGCTCGGCGCGCGCCGCCCTGACCGCCGCGTCGACATGTTTGCGGCCAACTTCGAGCGCCGCGCGTCTTTCAACCTCGACGCGCTCGCGCTCAGGAAGGGCAACGACGCTTGGCTTAATCTCCCTCAGGGCGTGGCCGACGCGCTGCAGCGAGCGGGACACCGGCTGACCGGCGCCAACCTCGTTATGTGGGGCAATGTTCCCGCTGCCGCTGGCATGAGCAGTTCCGCCGCCGTCGAGATCGCCTGCCTGCTCGTGCTTACACGGCTGGCTGGCCTGGAGCTCGACCCGCGCGACGAGGCGGGGCTGGCGCGGCAGGCCGAGAACAATTTCGTGGGCGTGCAGACGGGCATCATGGACCAATTCATCTCGCGTCTGGGCGTGGCCGGCCACGCCCTCTTGCTCGATTGCCGCTCACTGGCCTACGCGCCGATTCCCCTGGACCTGCCGGGCATCGCGCTTGGCGTGGTCCACAGCGGCGTGCCGCGCGGGCTGGCCGGCTCGAAGTACAACGAGCGACGGGAGGAGTGCGCCGAGGGCGTGCGCCTGCTCCAGCAGTCCCTGCCCGACATCCGGGCGCTGCGCGACGTGCAGCTGGCGGAGTTCGCGCTGGTCGAGGAGCGGCTGCCGGCGGTAATCAGACAGCGCTGCCGGCATGTGGTGACAGAAGACGCACGGGTGGGCGAGGCGGCGGAGGCGCTGCGGGCCGGCGACGTGAGGCGGCTGGGCGACCTGTTCGCGCGGTCGCAGGCGAGCATGCGTGACGACTACGCCATCACCGTACCGGCGATCGACACGCTGGCGGAGGTGGCGCTGGCGCACGGCTCCGCGGCGTCGCGCATGACGGGGGGCGGCTTCGGCGGCTGCACCGTCAACCTCGTGCCAGAGGAGCGCTGGGACGCCTTCACGCGCGGTGTCATGACCGCGTATCCGCGCCTGACGGGACGCACGCCGACGATCTATCGCTGCCGCGCCGTCGACGGCGCGACGATTGAGCGGGTGTCCGAGGCGATACACTAACGGGGTATGTAGGTCAGGGTTCGCGATCGTGACCGCGGGCCAATACGAGTAGGAGATGTATGGCGACCGAACCGACGACACCCTTGATCTGGAACCCTATCTTGCGGCAGTACCTCGTCAACGCGCCGCACCGCATGAACCGGCGCGAGGGTGTGACGACGTGCCCGTTCTGCGCCGACATCACGGAAGGACGCGTGGGGCCGGACACGCAAGCCTGGGTGCGCCCCAACGATTTCCCGCCTCTGCTGCCCCCGGTCGGTGAGGCGTATGTCGTCATCTACAGCCGCGACCACAACCGCACGTTCTGGGAGATGTCGGTCGACGAGGTGGAGATCATTACGCGGCTGTGGCGCGACCTGTACCGCGACGTGGCATCGCGCTACCCCGCGGTCATGGTCTTCGAGAACAGCGGCACGGCCATCGGGCAGACCCAGTTCCACCCGCACGGCCAGACCTTCGGCCTCTCCGTCGTCCCGCCGTTTCTGGAGCGTGAGATGGAGACCGTCGCGCTGGACGACGCGGCGGGGCGCGGCTGCCCGTTCTGTCGCGTGCGGGACGAGTTATCCGACGGCCCCCAGCAGGTCGACGCCAATGCGACCTGGCAAGCCTTCCTGCCGCCCTACGTGCGCTATCCTTACGAGACGCACCTCTACCCGCGCCGCCATGTCGCCAACCTGGCGCTGCTGCATGACGACGAACTGCGCGACCTGGCGCGGGCGCTGCTGCGCGTGATCCGCGGCTACAACCGCCTCTACGACGGCGCCATGGCCCCCGTACCCTACCTGCTGGGGTTGCACCAGGTCGCCGACGAGCGCTTCCACCTGCACGTCGAAATCCTGCCGATCAAGCGCGCGCCGGGCAAACTCAAGTACGCCGCCTCGTCGGAGTCCATTTGGTATATGTGGACCAACGACTCCTCGCCAGCCGACAAGGCGCGCGAGGTGCGTGAGGCCATCGCGGGCTTGGGCGATTAGTCGACCTTTAGTTTTAGTTACTGGGTGGGAAGATGGGGCAGCAATGCCTTGGGACACCAGGCGGGCCGCTCAGTAGTGAAGGGATGGGGACGATGGTGACGATGGAGCATGATGCGCCGCTGGGGACGCGACTCGACCGGTGGATGCGGATCGTGGGCGATGCCGGCCTCGCTGGCTGGCTCATCGCGGATTTTCGGTGGAGCAATCCCCTCTTTGCCCGCGTGCTGGATCTGCACTCCGGCATCCTCACCCGCCGCTGCTTCCTGTGGATACCGGCGGCGGGTTAGGGCGAGCCACGCGTCATAGCGTCGCGGGTCGATGGCCACGCGGTCACGGGCCTGGAGTGCCCGGTCAGCCTGTACGCCGGGTTCGAGGAGATGGCTAGCCTGTTGCGCGCGCTGCTTCCTAGGGGTGGCCGTGTGGCCATGGAGTACGTCGAACGCGGACTGTTGCCCACCGTGTCGCGGGTCGATGCCGGGCTGATCGACATGGTGCGCTCCTATGGCGTCGACGTCGTCTCCTCAGGGTCGCTGATCGCAACGCTCGAGATTTGGAACGAACGGCAGCGCGCGCTGCACGAGCGGGCTGCCCGCGGCGTCGACGAGGCCCGCCGGTTGGCTCTGCAACGATGCGCGGAGCTTCTGCGCCGGGGGGAGCGCGTGACCGAAGGCACGCTCAGCGCGGTCATCACCGCGTCCTTCGCCCGCGAAGGACTCGACCCCGGCGACGGCCCCGACATCGCGGTCGACGCCCATGCGGCCGACCCCCACTACAGCCTTGACGACGACGGTGAGGGCGCGTTGATCACCGCCGACGCAGTCTTGCTGATCGATTTGTGGGCCAAGGTCCGTGATGCTGGGGACGCGCCCTACGCCGATAGCACCTGGATGGCCTACACCGGACTCACGCCGCCGGCCGACCTCATACGCGCGTTCGAGGCGGCCCGTGCCGCGCGCGATGCCGCGATTGCCGCTATCGAGGCCGCGGCGCGCGCCAGGACTCCCATCGCGGGGCGTGAGGTCGATCGCATCGCGCGCGCATCCGTGGCCGCGGCGGGCCTCGCCGGCCATCTCGCCCACCGCACGGGGCATAGCCTGGGCGTCGACCACGTCCACGGCATGGGCACGAACCTTGACGGCGTCGAGTTTCCCGACGACCGGCCGCTGCTGCCTTGGAGCGGTTTCACCGTCGAGCCGGGCCTGTACTGGCCAGATCGCTTTGGCGTGCGCGTGGAAGTCTCGGCCATCCTCCAACCGGACGGTGTGCGCCTCACCACGGAGCGCCAGGGTGACCTGACCCGTATCGCCATCTCTGCGTAGGCCCCTCGACCCTCGACCCGGCTGGGGCCTCCGGCGCCTGACCACGACACACCGATAGGTGATCGCGCCATGATGCGGCTCCCGTATCTTCTCAAAAAGCCGGGGGACGAGTATCCTGTATGCTAGAGGAAAAAAGAAGGCGATCGACCGCGACCGATGAACAGAGGACGCCATACCTATGACCGCACAACGCGGGCGCCCACCGCACCCTGTAGCGCCGTGGGGTGAGATCGTGCCCAACGCGCCGCCGATGACGACGGACGAACTGCACGCTATCCCGGACGACGGATGGCAATACGAATTGGTGAAAGGGGTACTCGTCCGCATGCCTCTTAGCGGTGGTGAGGCGTCGAACGTTGGCCTTCTCTTAGGTTCGCGTTTGAGCGTGTACGTGGAAGACAACGGCTTAGGGCGCGTCACCGGTGAGCAGGGCGGCTATCGGCTCGACCCCGCCCATCCGCTCGACACCGAGCTAGGCCCCGACTATGCGTTCGTGCGGGCCGACCGCTTGCCGCCGCGCGACTCGCCTGAGTATAGCAAAGCATGGCCGCTTGCCCCCGATCTCGTCATTGAGGTGGCGTCAGGGAACCAGTACGCGCCCGGACTCGCGGCCAAGGCGCGGACGTATCTCTCCTTCGGCACGCGCCTTGTGTGGGTTATTTGGCCGCGCTACAAGCGCGTGGACGTGTGGCGCCCCGGCGCCGCGATGCCGACGCCGTTAGGCGTCGAAGACACGCTAGACGCCGAGGACGTGGTACCGGGCTTCACCTATCCCATCGCGCGTCTCTTCGCCTAGCAGTCCGTCAAGCGAATGTTGCACAGTTGGCGTCATGCTACACACGGACCGGGCAAGCAGTTGATCGATCACCTCGATACGCTCCTCGCGGGGGGCTCAGTCGAGTCGAAGGGGCGCGGTTCTGTTGTCTACCACTTCGGGATCGATCACTTCAAAGACGCCATCGGTGGCGCGCCGATCTACCAGCTGCACACCGTCACCTGTCCCATCTTCTTCTTGCAAGGCGGGGCGGATAACATCTTCCGGAGATCGGACGCACGCTTGGGCTACGAACTGCTGCGGTCGCACGGCTTGCCGGCGTCCTATCACGAGATCAAGGTGGGAGACCACGTCTTGGGGAACGTCTCGCACGAAGGGGCGGATGCTGTTCTGGCATGGCTGCGCGAGATAGCGTTCCTTCGCTAGACAGGGCAGATCCATAACCTTTGAGCAAGGGGACGACAGCGCGGCCGAGCAGGTCGAGTGAACGCGCGATTTGCTCGTAGGCCATGCCGATCAGAGCGATGTCGCAGGCCAGATCGGTGATGGGGAGCGCGGCGGCCAGCGCGTGTATCCCCTCCGCGCACGTCGCGGGCGCGCCGACGATGAAGTCGCCCGCGCGCGCCAACTCCTGTAGGTCATTCTCCGCTCCGCTCTCGCGCGTGGCGCGGCGGGCATAGCGGCGGATCCCCTCGGCGCCCTCGCGCCAGGCGTCGTCGTCGGTCGCGGCGACGTAGACGCCACGGGTGAGCTGGATGCGCGCGGTGTCCGGGTCGTGGCCGGCCGCGCCGCGCGCTGCGCGGTAGGCCGCGATCTGCTCGCGCAAGGCGTCGAGGGGCATGCCACGCGAGAGCAGCAAGTTCCCGCCGCTGTGTCCGGCCAGTGTAGCCGCGGTCACGGAACTGGCCGCGACCCACAGCAACTCCCCGAGCGGCTGCAGCGGCTGGGGGACCAGCGCGACATCGGGGAACTGGTAGTAGTCGCCCATGTGGCCGAAGCGTTCTCCGCGCAGGGCGCGCGTCACGATGTCCAGGCTCTCGGCGTAGCGCGCGCGGCGCTCGTCGAGCGGAACGCCGAACGCGGCGAATTCCTCAGGGTTGCCGCCGCTGCCGACGCCCGCTGCCAGACGCCCGCCCATCAGCACGTCGGCCGTGGCGAGCTCCTCGGCGGCGGCCAGCGGGTGGCGTAGCGGCAGCACGAGCACGCAGGGGCCGACGCGGATGCGGCGTGTCTCGCGCGCGGCGGCCACGGCCAGGAGCAGCGGCGCTGGCAGGCGGCCGCGCATGGGGTCGAGGTGGTGCTCGGCCAGCCACGCGCAGCCAATGGGCAGGTCGTCGGCCTGGACGATCAGCCGCGGCACCTCGGCGTAGCCGCGTGGCGTGGGGCGCTCGGCCTCGGTCTCGTGGTGCAGGTGGAACAGGAGGTTAAGTGTGAGAGCCATCACCCATACTATAGCAGCGCTCTATGTTGTTCTGCCGTTGAGGTAGTCGAGCAGCAGGAAGCGGTGGCAGGGCGGGCCGGGCTCGTGGCAAAGCAGGGTGACTTTGCCGCTGCTCTCTTCGAGTTCGCGTAGGTGGGCCAACGCCTCGCGCGCCGCGGAACGCGTGCGCAGCCCGTCCAGGTAGGCGACGGCGAAGGTGGCCCAGTTCAGTTCGCCGGTTTCCAGAGCGCGCAGATGTGCGACCGTTGGCCCCAACTCTTTAAGCCACACGTCTATGCGCTCGTAGGCGATACCGCGCGGCCACTGCCGCATTACCAGGCAGCGCGCGCCGTCGTCCTTACGCGCCGGCGCGTAGACGCTCCCTTCGGCGAACATAGTATTCTCCTTCGCTCTCGCGCCATCT
>JAABUZ0100002386.1_pt1 | contig 31385 bp, 30 predicted proteins | sample 5562091 | NCBI WGS metagenome assembly JAABUZ01 (sample SAMN12813069, study PRJNA571459) | rock metagenome | isolation source: Antarctica rocks | place: Antarctica: Victoria Land, Linnaeus Terrace sud | collected 2015-12-21
CGCCCATCCCGCCCCGCCCCGCAAAACCCCGCCTCGCACCCGTCGAGATCGGCACCGCACCCGGCGGCCTCGATCGAAGCACATGGACGCGCCTGCGCACCGGCCGCCTCGCGCCCGCCCGCCGCCTCGACCTGCACGGACGTACGCTGCAGCGCGCCCACGCCGAGCTGCACGCTTTCCTCGCCCAGGCGCTCGCCGAGCAGATACGCTGCGTCGAGGTGATCACCGGGCACGGCCGCGACAAAGGCGGCGGCGCCATCCGCCGCGAACTGACGCACTGGCTCAATGAACCCGGGCTGCGTCCGATGATCCTGGCCGTCTCGCACCCGCACCCGAGCAACACCGGCGCGGTCCTGATCCTGCTCCGGCGCACACGGTGACGCCGTTCGGCGAGCGGGTGCGCGCCATAAGGCGCGAGCGAAGGATGACGCTGGCCGAACTCGCGGCCAGGCTGCAGGTCTCGGCCGCCTACCTCTCGGCCCTCGAACACGGCCATCGCGGGGCGCCGGGCTCCGGCCTGGTGCAGCAGATCTGCGCCATCTTCGGCCTCATCTGGGACGAAGCCGACGAACTCGCCCGCCTGGCCCGGCTGTCGCACCCGCGCATCACGGTCGACACCGCCGGCCTATCCCCCGAGCAGACCGCCCTGGCCAACCGCCTGGCGCAAACCATCCACCGCCTGCGCCCCGAGGTGGTCGCCGCCCTGCGCGCCCTGCTCGAAAGCGCCGAGAGCGACCCGGTCGTTCCAGACCAGATTTAGTTGCCTACGCGGTCGTATAGCCTTCTGTAACTTTGGATGCGTAGAACACGGGGTTGTGTTAACTGAGCCCGATTGTCTGGAGGTGACCATGCCTTCTTCCGTGTCTGCACACCCCTCCGCCACGGTTGCGCTGTTCTCCGACGAGGACATCGCATTCGCGCTGGCGTGGGAGGTCTATGCTCCAGGGCTGGGCGGCTGGACCGTGCAGCGCGACGTCGAGGAAGACGGGACCGACCTCGTGTTCGTCGACCCGCCGCTCGTCTATGGCGACGGCTTCGTCATCCGGCCCGAGCGGGATGGCGTGCGCATCGTCTCGCCCCTCGGCATGCATCGGGCCGCGACCTTGCGCGACGCCTTGCTACTGATTTGCCCGCTCGGCGCCGAAGCGCTCGAACAGGCCGATCGCCTCGCCCGGATGCCCTCTCCGACGGTTTAACCCCCGCGCGCCCCGGCCACCTTGGCCTCGATCCGGTCCCAGATCGCCACGCTCAGGTCGGACCCATCGAACCGGGCGATCTCCTGCAGCCCGGTCGGCGAGGTCACGTTGATCTCAGTCAGGTAGTCGCCGATCACGTCGATGCCGACGAAGAGCAGCCCGTGCTCGCGCAGGAACGGACCGATCCGGGCGCAGATCTCGCGGTCGCGCGCGGTCAACGCCGATTGCTCCGGCCGGCCGCCCACGTGCATGTTGCTGCGCGCCTCGCCCGCCGCCGGCACGCGGTTGACCGCGCCCATCGGCTCGCCGTCGATCAGGATCACCCGCTTGTCGCCCTGGCGGACCGCGCGCTCGTAGCGCTGGATCATCAGCGGCTCGCGCGAGCGCGCCCAATGCATCTCGAGCAGGCTGGCCAGGTTCTCGTCGTCCTCGCGGATGCGGAACACGCCCGCCCCGCCATTGCCGAACAGCGGCTTGACGATGATGTCCCGGTGCTCGGCGCGGAAGGCCCGGATCGCCTCGGCGTCCCAGGTGATCAGGGTCGGCGGCATCAACTCCGGGAAGTGCGTCACCAGCAGTTTCTCCGGAGCGTCGCGCACCTGCTTGGGATCGTTGACCACCAGCGTCTTGGGATGGATGTGCTCGAGCATGTGCGTGGCGGTGATGTAGGCCATGTCGAACGGCGGATCCTGGCGCATCAGCACGGTGTCCATGGTGCCGAGGTCGACCAGCGCCGGGTCGCCGAACTGGTAGTGCGCGCCGGCGACCCGCTGCACGGTCACCGGGCGCGCCCGCGCCAGCAGCCGCCCGGCCCGGTCCTCGCCGCTTCCCTCGTGCAGCGACATCGCCCGCACGTCGTAATGCCACAGGCGATGCCCGCGCCGCTGCGCCTCGAGCATCAGCGCGAACGTGCTGTCCCCATCGATATTGATCGTCTCGATCGGGTCCATCTGCACGGCGACCTTCAGCATACGCCCATCCTCATGTCCGGCCGCCCGTCTATCAGGCGCCGTACTTCTCGCAAAATGCCTCGGCGCCCAGCTGCCTGATATCGGTCATCGCCGTGCCGATCCGCTCATGCGGCCAATCCCACCAGGCGATTCCGAGCAGCCGCTCGATCACCGGCGCCGGGAAGCGCAGCCGCAGCACGCGCCCGGGATTGCCGACCACGATGGCGAATGGCGGCACGTCCTTGGTGACGACCGTGCCGGCCCCGATCGCCGCCCCCGTGCCGATCGACAGCCCGGCCAGCACGATCGCCCCATGCCCGATCCAGACGTCGTGCCCGAGCGTCACCGCGCTCGAGCGCCGCCAGTCGAACAACCCCGCCTCGTCCGGCCCCAGCCCATACGCGCTGCTGCGGTAGCTGACATGGCTGAGCATCACCCGGTCGAGCGGGTGGTTGCCCGGGTTGATGCGGGTATGCGCCGCGATCGAGCAGAACTTGCCGACCGTCGTGTAGATGATGTCGCTGTCGTTGACGACGTAGGCGTAGTCGCCGAACGAACTCTCGGCCACCTTGGTCCGCGCGCCGACTTCGCAGAACCGCCCGAACGTCGTGGCCCGGACCGACGCCGTCCGATGGATGCTGGGCTCGGCTCCGAGCGACTTGCCGGCGCTGGCCGGGTCGTTGGCCGGGTCTTTGGCCACGGTCAGTTCAGGAACATCTTGCCCGGGTTCATGATCCCGCGCGGGTCGAGCGCGGTCTTGATCTGCCGCATCACCGCCAGCGTCTCGGCGCCATGCTCCTGCTCGAGGAACTCGCGCTTGCCCAGGCCGATGCCGTGCTCGCCGCTGCAGGAGCCGCCGAGCGCGAGCGCGCGGGCGACAATCTTGCGGTCCAGGACGAGGCCCTGCTCGATCCCGTCGGGCGTGTTCGGAACCAGGATGACGGTGTGGAAGTTGCCGTCGCCGACATGGCCGACGATCGGCGCGGTCAGGCCGGAAGCGAGGATGTCCTCTTTGGCGCCGACCACGAGGTCGGCCAGTCGCGAGACCGGCACGACGGCGTCGGTGGTGATGCCCTTCCAGCCGGGCTTGAGCGCGAGTGCCGCCCAGTAGCCGTCGTGGCGCGCCTTCCACAGCCGGTTGCGCTCGGCCGCGTCGGTCGCCCATTGGAAGCCGCTGGCGCCGAACCCGGCGGTGATCTCCTCGGCCAGCGCCGCCTGCTCGGCCACGCCCGCGACCGAGCCGTGGAACTCGAGCAACAGGGTGGGTGCCGCCGCGTAGCCTTCGAGCTTCGAGTAAGCGATCGAGGCGGCCATCTGCACCTCGTCGAGCAGCTCGATCCGGGCGATCGGGATGCCGGCCTGCAGGATCGCGATCACCGATTCGACCGTCTCCGCCAGGGTCGGGAACTGGCAGATCGCGGCGCTGATCGCCTCCGGGATGCCGTGCAGGCGGAGCTGGATCTCGGTGATGACGCCGAGCGTGCCTTCGGAGCCGATCATGAGGTGGGTGAGGTCGTAGCCGGTCGCCGATTTGCGCACCCGGCCGCCGGTCCGGATCAGCCGTCCGTCGGGCAGCGCGACCTCGAGGCCGAGCACGTTTTCGCGCACGGTGCCGTAGCGCACCGCGGCGGTGCCGCTGGCGCGGGTCGCGCACATGCCGCCGATGGTGCACTCGCTGCCGGGATCGACCGGGAAGAACAGGCCCTGGTCGCGCAGATGCTCGTTGAGCTGCTGGCGCGTGACCCCGGCCTCGATGCGGCAGTCCATGTCGGCGGCGTTCACCTCGATCACCCGTGTCATCCGCGAGAGATCCAGGCTGATCCCCCCGCGCACCGGTGTCACATGGCCTTCGAGCGACGTGCCGGCCCCGAACGGGACCACGGGGACGCCATGCTGATGGCACAGACGCAGCAGCCGCGCCGCCTCGTCGCCGCGCTCGAGGAAGGCCACGGCGTCCGGCAGTGCGTGCGGTTGATAGTCCTCGCCATGGCTGTGCTGCTCGCGCAGTGCGGCATTGCTGCTGATGCGTTCGCCGAGAAATTCGCGAGCGGACGCGATGACGGCATCGACGGGTCTGGCCATCGCTCGGCTCTAGAACCCGGTAAGCGAGATGTCGAGAGGCAGTGGGCCAAAGAGGGGGATGATGCGCCCCCCTCGCTGGGCTCTACTGCTTGGTCGTCGTGCTGTTGCCGAGCCCCGACGGATTGGTGGTGCTGCCGTTCGGGCGAACCGCGAGCGGTCAACCAAGCGGTTGACCCCCGGCCAAGCGGGGGCAAATCTCGGTCCATGACCTTTCCCTATCTTGGACGGCGCGAAGACGCGCGGCTGCTGACCGGCGCCGGGCGCTACACTTCCGACTGGACTCTGCCAGACCAGCTCCATGCGGCGTTCCTGCGCGCCGACCGGGCCCATGCAGATATCCGCACCCTCGACCTCGCCGCGGCGCGCGCGGCGCCGGGCGTGGTCGCGGTGCTGAGCGGGGAGGATGCGGAAGCGGCCGGGTTCAACCGCAACAACCCGCTGATGCCGGTCAGGGGGCGCGGCGGTGCGGCGCTGATCAATCCGAAGCGGCCGGCGCTGGCGCTTGGTCGCGTGCGCTTCGTTGGTGAGCCGGTGGCGCTGGTGGTCGCTGCGACCCAGGCGCAGGCGCAGGACGCGGCCGAGCTGATCATGGTCGATTATGACGACCGGATGGTGAGCGCGAGCGCCGAGGCGGCGGTGGCGGACGGCGCCGGACTGATCCACGACGAGGCGCCGGGCAATCTGTGCTTCGATTACGAATACGGCGACGCCGACGCGACCGAGGCCGCGTTCGCCAGCGCCGCCCACGTCGTCCGCCTCGACCTGCGCAGCGACCGCGTCGTCGGCAACCCGATGGAGCCCAAGGCCGCGCTGGCCAACTGGCGCGACGGCAAGCTCGACCTCTGGACCAGCACCCAGGGCATGGTGGCGCTGCGCGACAGCATGGCCGGGCTCACCGGCCTCTCGCCCGACCTGATCCGCGTCCGCGCCCATGACGTCGGCGGCGGCTTCGGCATCCGTGGGCCCGCCTACCCCGAGCACGCCGCCCTCGCCTTGGCCGCCCGCCAGACCGGCCGCCCGGTCAAGTGGGTCGCCAGCCGCTCGGAAACCTTCCTCAGCGACTATCACGGCCGCGGCCTGCGCATGACCGGCGCGCTGGCGCTCGACGCCGACGGGCGCTTCCTGGCACTGCGCCACGAATGGCTGTGCGACCAGGGCGCCTACCCCGTCGCCACCGGGCCGCTGATCAACACGCTCAACCCCGCCTCGATGTGCACCGGCTGCTACGCGATCCCGGCCGTGCACGGCCGCCACCGCCTGGCATTGACCAACACCGTCCCGATCACCGCCTATCGCGGCGCCGGCCGGCCCGACATGGCCTACATGATCGAGCGCCTGGTCGACGAAGCCGCCCGCCAGACCGGCCGCGACCGCCTCGCCCTGCGGCGCCTGAACGCCATCCTCAAGGACGCCTTCCCCTACCGTCTGCCCACCGGCCCGGCCGCCGCCGCCTATGACAGCGGCGATTACGCCGCCCTGCTCGACGCCGCCGCAGAGGCCGCCGACTGGGCCGGCTTCGAAACCCGCCGCGCCGCCGCCGCCGCCCGCGGCAAGCTGCGCGGCATCGGCTGCGCCCTGTTCGTCGAGCCCGCCGGCGGCGTCGTTCCCAAGGACGAGGTCGCCATCACCTTCGCCGAGGACGGCTCGATCATCCTGCACAACGTCACCCACTCCTCCGGCCAGGGCCACGAGACGGTGTTCCCCGAGATCGTCGCCCGTGCGCTCGGCATCGAACCCGGCGCCATCGTGCTGCGCCAAGGCGACCCCGAGGGCCCGGCGCTCGTCGGCGGCGGCGCGTTCGCCTCCCGCTCGATGATCACTCACGGTGCGGCCAGCGACGTCGCCGCTCGCGAGGTGGTCCGCAAGGGCATGGACCTCGCCTCCACCGCGCTCGAAGCCGCGGTCGAGGACCTCGAATACGACCACGGACACTACCGCATCGCCGGCACCGACCGGACCATCGGCTTGGCCGAGCTGGCGCTGCGCTACCAGGGCGCGCTGGACACCACCACCGAACTCCCCGCCGCGCGCGCCTTCCCCTCCGGCGCCCACGTCGCCGAGGTCGAAATCGACCCCGAGACCGGCGTCACCGCCCTGATCCGCTACACCGCGGTCGACGATTGCGGCGTCGTGCTCAACCCGACGCTGCTCGAGGGCCAGATCGTCGGCGGCTTGCTGCAGGGCCTCGGCCAGGTCCTGGCCGAACTCTGCGTCTACGATGCCGGCGGCCAGCTCCTGACCGGCAGCTTCATGGACTACGCCATGCCGCACGCCGACATGCTGACCGACATCGCCGTGCACGAGCGCCCCGTGCCCTCGCCGAGCAACCCGCTCGGCGTCAAGGGCGCCGGCGAGGCCGGGACCACCGGCGCCCTGCCCGCCGGGATGAACGCGGTGCTCGACGCCCTGCGCTGCCACGGGATCAACCATTTCGACATGCCGGCCAGCGCCCAGCGCGTGTGGCGCGCTCTGCAGGAGGCAGAATGACCGCGAAAACCGGCGCATACGCCTACAGCCTCCCCCGGCTCGACGGCGGCACGCTCGACCTGGCCGATTACGCCGGCCGCCCACTGCTGATCGTCAACACCGCCTCGCGCTGCGGCTTCACGCCGCACTACGCCGGGCTGCAACAGCTCTGGGACACCTATCGCAACCGCGGCCTGATCGTCATCGGCGTCCCATCGAACGATTTCGGCGGCCAGGAGCCCGGCGACGCGGCCGAGATCGGCGCCTTCTGCCAGAAGAACTACGGCGTCACCTTTCCGATGGCGGACAAGCTCACCGTGTCCGGGCGGCAACCGCATCCGCTGTTCCGGTTCCTCGGCGACAAGGGCGGCATGCTCGCCCGGCCGCGCTGGAATTTCTACAAATACCTTGTCGGACCCGACGGCAATCTCGCGGCCTGGTTCTCCAGCATCACCAAGCCCGACTCCGGCCGGGTGCGCCAGGCGGTCGAGCGCGTTCTCGCTGCCACGTCATCCGAGACGTAAATCACGCGCTGATCACGAACTTGGCAGAATTAACGTCTTGCAAGTCATCCCCCTGAGAGGCAGATTGTGCATCGCAGCATGTGGTTCGCCACTGCTGCAGGACGTTTCCTCCCTAAACTTGGCGGCGCCTTCGGGTGCCGCCTCTTTTTTTGCTGACTTCGTTGACTTACCTTCAGTTAATGTCAGCGAGCCTGCCGCGACAGCGCCAGCAGCAGTCGCCGCACCAGCAAGATGTCCGGGGAACCCGTCTGCTTGCACAGCAACTCGACCCGGCGCGCTTCCCCCATCGCTTGAGCCAGCCGGCCGGCATCCCATCCCCGCACCGCGCGCGTGAACTCCGCCGCCCGCTTGAAGAACACCGGCGGCCGCAGCAGCTTCACCGCCTCCTCGGCCGAGACCCCGGCCGCCATATGCCCGCGCGCCAGATGCAGCCGCGCCAGATGCGCCAGCACGCCGCGCGCGATCGCCACCGGCGCCGCGCCCTCGGCCAGCGCCAGCTCGAGCGCCCGGTCCACCACCGCTGTCTGGCCCGACGTCGCCGCGAACACCGCGTCGTCGAACGCCACCGACCCGGCATCGCCGACGCAGGCCCGTGCATCGTCCAGGTCGAGCCGCCGCTGCTCGCCGGCATACAGGATCAGCTTCTCGACCTCGCCGGCCAGCGACGCCGAATCGCCGCCCGCCCGCTCGGCCACATAGCCCAGTGCGTCCGCATCGATGGCGATCCCGGCCGCGCCCAGCCCGGCCGTGATGCGGTCCTGCAGCGCCCGGCCCTCCTCGCGATAGCACGCGATCGCCGCCCCTTTGGCATGCCCTTCCACCAGGCTGCGAAGCTTCGAGCGCGCCGGCAGCGGCCCGCTGGCCTCCAATACGATCAGGCTGTCCCCCGGTGCGGCGGCCGCCTGCTCCAGCGCCGGCGCCAGCCCATCGACCGCGTCGCGCACCCGGATCACCCGCCGCCCGCCCAGCATCGCGATCGCGCTCGCCTCCTCGGCCAGCCGGGAGTGGTCCTCGCGCGCCAGCCAGACGACGCGGAACGGGTCGTCCCGCGCTCCGGCCACCGCCAGGGTCAGCGCGTCGGCGCGTTGCCGGACCAGCCCTTCGTCCTCGCCATGCAGCAAGGCGAGGCGGGCGGCGCCGGGATCGCGCAAGAACCCAGCGATCGCCCGCGCGTCGAGCTTCATGCCTCCGGCGTCACGCCGGGACCAGCCGCTTGCGGAAGAACGACGCCACATCCAGCGTGATCTGGTCGGCCACGCTCTCCGCGATCCGCCGATCCGCCGAAGCCTGCTCGAGATCGGCGGCGAAATACTGCTGGTTGTTGACGTTGTAGCCGTCGACCGCGCGCGCGTTGCCGGTCGCGAGTTCCACCGGCTTCAGCCCAAGCGTGCGCAACGTCCAGGCGCAGCTGCCGATCAACCGCACCCGCGTCGCCGACGTGTCGCTCTGGATGCCTTGCGACTGCCCAACCACGGCCAGCCCGCCGGTCAACTCATACAGCTTGGCGACGCCCTCCTCGCCCGAGCCCTCGAACCGGCGCTGCAGCGCCTGGCGCAGCAACTGGCCGGACCGCTCGGTCATCACCGCCACATAGACGGCGGCCAACTCCGGCCGCACCTGCGCCCCGCCCGAGATCGGGCCATAGAGCGGCCGGAAGCCGCACCCGGACAGGCCGAGCGCGCCGCCGAACACCACCAGCCGGCGGGTCGGGCTCATCCGGCCACCACATAGTTGACGATCCGGTCCGGCACGTGCACCCGCTTGATGATCCGCTTGCCTTCGAGCAGCCGCGCCACGTTGGGCTCCGCCGCCGCCGCCGCGTAGGCCACCTCCGCCGACGCCCCAGGCGCCAGCACGACCGTGCCGCGCAGCTTGCCGCCGACCTGCACGGCCACCCTGACCTCGTCGATCACGAGCATCGCCGGGTCCGGCTCGGGCCAGGGTTGGGCGGCCACCAGCGGCGCGGCCGGGTCGAGCAGGCATTGCGTCGCCTCGGCCAGGTGCGGCGCCATCGGCGCGATCAGTCGGGTGAGCAGGAGCATCGATTCCCGCCGGGCCGCGAGCAGCCCGGGCCGCGCGCCCGCACGCTCAGACTCCCCCAGCGCCGCGGTCAATTCGTAGAGCCGGGCGATCGCCACGTTGATCGCGAACGCCTCGAGCGATTCGGTCACCGCCGCGATGGTCCGGTGCGTGACCCGGCGCAATGCCAGCGCCTCGGCACCAGCCTCCCCGGCCTCCTCGCTGTCTCGCGCGATCGCCTGCGCCAGCCGATAGATGCGCTGCGTGAACCGGAACGCGCCGGCCACGCCGGACTCGGTCCATTCGATGTCGCGGTCGGGCGGGTTGTCCGACAGCACGAACCAGCGCGCCGTGTCCGCGCCATAGCGGTCGATGATCCCCGACGGGTCGACCGTGTTCAGCTTGCTCTTGGACATCTTCTCGACCCGGCCGACCACCACCGGCGCCCCGGTACCGACCTGCCGCGCCCCGCCCTCGGGCAAATGCTCGACGTCGCCGGGATAGAGCCAGCGCCCGTCCTCGGTCTTGTAGGTCTCGTGCGTCACCATGCCCTGGGTGAACAGCCCGGCGAACGGCTCAGCCACCCCCACCTCGCCGGTCTGGCGCAGCGCCCGGGTGAAGAAGCGGGCATACAGCAGATGCAGGATCGCGTGCTCGATCCCGCCGATATACTGATCGACCGGCAGCCAGTGGTCGACCGCGGCGCGGTCCAGCGCCGCCTCGGCCTGCGGCGAGCAGAACCGCGCGAAATACCACGAGCTGTCCACGAACGTGTCCATCGTGTCGGTCTCGCGCCGGGCCGCCGCGCCGCAGCGCGGGCAGGCCACATGCTTCCAGGTCGGATGATGGTCGAGCGGGTTGCCCGGGCGGTCGAAGCTGACGTCGAGCGGCAGCGTTACCGGCAGGTCCGCGTCCGGCACCGGCACCGGCCCGCAGGCCGGGCAATGGATGACCGGGATCGGCGCGCCCCAGTAGCGCTGCCGGCTGATCCCCCAGTCGCGCAGCCGCCAGTTGACCACGCCGCGCCCGGCGCCCTCGGCCTCGAGCGCATCGATCGCGGCGCGTCGGGCCGCGTCGCTCTCCAACCCGTCGAGGAAGCTGGACCGATAGATCGTGCCCGGCCCCGTATAGGCCTCGCTCGCCGACGCGAACCCGGCCGGGTCCGCGCCCGGCGGCAGCACCACCGGGGTGATCGGCAGCGCATACTTGCGCGCGAACTCGAAATCGCGCTGGTCGTGCCCGGGGCAGCCGAAGATCGCGCCGGTGCCGTATTCCATCAGCACGAAGTTGGCGATCCACACCGGAAACGTCTGGTCCGGCAGGAACGGGTGCTGCACCCGCAGCCCGGTGTCGAAGCCCCGCTTCTCCGCCGTCTCGATCGCCGCCTCCGACGTCCCGAGCGCGCGGCATTCGGCGACGAAGGCGGCCGCCTGCGGCTGGGCGGCCGCGACGGCCGCCGCGAGCGGGTGCTCCGGGGCGATGGCGACGAACGACATGCCGAACAACGTGTCCGGCCGGGTGGTGAACACTTCGAGCTCGGCCAGCCCGTCGACCGGCTGGGTCAGCGGGAAGCACACCCGCGCCCCCTCGCTGCGGCCGATCCAGCGGGCCTGCATCGTCCGAACCCGCTCGGGCCAACGATCGAGCCCGTCCAGCGCATCGAGCAGTTCGGGCGCGTAGGCGGTGATGCGGAAGAACCATTGCGCCAGTTGCCGCTTCTCGACCGGCGCGCCGGAGCGCCAGCCGCGTCCGTCGATGACCTGCTCGTTGGCCAGCACGGTGCCGTCCACCGGGTCCCAGTTGACCCAGCTCTCGCGGCGATTGACCAGGCCGGCGCGCATCAGCTCCAGGAACAGCTTCTGCTGGTGCCCGTAATAGGACGGGTCGCAGGTGGCGAACTCGCGCGACCAATCGATCGCCAGCCCCATCCGCTGCAGCTCCGCCCGCATCGCGGCGATGTTGGCTCGAGTCCAGGTATCGGGATGCGTGCCGCGTTCGCGCGCCGCGTTCTCGGCCGGCAGCCCGAACGCGTCCCAGCCCATCGGGTGCAGCACGTCGAACCCGCGGGCCCGCTTGAACCGCGCCACCACGTCGCCGAGCGCGTAGTTGCGCACGTGGCCCATATGGATCTTGCCGCTCGGATACGGGAACATCTCGAGCACGTAGTATTTCGGCCGATCCCCGACCGGCACATCCTCGACCCGGAAGCACTGGCTCGCCGCCCATGCCGCCTGCCAGTGCGGCTCGGCACTGCGGAAGTCGTAGCCGGGGGCGATCTCTGCGAGCGGCGCGTCCGCGTGAGCGGCGTCCGGCATCGTTACCGTGCGGCCGTCTGCGAGCGCAGCTCGCGGGCCCGGGCCAGCACCTTGTCCTCGATCTCGCCGGTGGTCGCCGGCGCGACCTGCGCGTCGGTCCACCGGCCGGTTTGCTCGATCTGGCGGAAGATGTTGACCTTGATCCCGTCGGCGCGGAGTTGGCGGCCGAGGATGTAGGCCGTCGCCTTGAACCGCTCGCCTTGCGCGCCCGGCGGCGAATACCAATCGGTGATGATCACGCCGCCGAACGGATCGGCCGAGGCGAGCGGCATGAACGCCAGCGTATCGAGGGCGGCACGCCAGAGATAGGCGTTGACGCCGAGCGCCGCTCCTTCCTCGCTGGCTCCGCCGCCGCTCTTGCCGCCGATGCCGAGCACCAGCCCCTGATCGCCGCCAATCCGGCCGCGCTCCGGGCCGACGGTGCGATAGTCGCGATATTCGTCCTCGGCCACTGGCCGGGTCTGCGAGCACGCGCCCAGCATGACGCTGGCGGCGAACAGGGCGATCAACGCGGTGGCGGGCTTGTTCATGGGTCTACTGTCGGTTGGAGGCAGTCCGAGGGCGCGGGTTTAACCTGAGTGGACGGGAGTGCCAAGCCTCGCGCGCGGCCGGCCGGCGCCGGCCTGAAACGAAGAAGGGGCGGTGGTTGCCCACCGCCCCTTCTCCGCACGCTGGTTGGAACGTTTTACCAGCTGAAAGCGGTGCCGATCGAGGCCGCCGACATGGTGACGTTGTTGCTGAACGGGTTGCCGTTCGGCGTCGTCGCGGTCACGCCCTGACCGGTGACGAAGTTGAAGCCGTTCTGCTTGCGCTGACCCCAGAGGCCCGACAGGAAGATCGACACGCCGGGCGCCAGCGAGTAGGTGCCGCCGACGTTGATACCCTGCTCGCGGCGTGTGCGGCCGAAGAAGGCGTTGTTCAGGTCGCCAGGCCCCTCGTTGACGAACCAGCTCGCGCCGACGATGGCCGGGCCGAACGTGTAGGACGCACCGGCGATCCAGGCGTTGGAGTCCGGCAGGCCCTTCGGCACGAGGCCGCCGACATAGCCGTTCCAACGGCCGGTGGTGTAGTGACCGCCGACGCTCAGGCCGGCCAGAGTCACGGCGGCGCCGAAGTCGCCGACGCTCAGGCCGTCGAAGTTACGACGGACGGTCTGGCCGTTGGTCGGGTTGTTGTTGTAGGCGACGCCGGTCTGGCTGTCCTGCACGTGACCGCCGCCGATGTAGGCGCCGGTCAGCGCGACGCCGAGCGGACCGAAGCTGCCACGGTAGCGCAGCAGCACGTCGAACGTGTTGCGGCGGCGCCCCGTCTCGCCGTTGATCGGGGTCGAGGACAGACGGTCGCATCCGGGGCCGGACACGCCCTGGCCGTTCGCACCGGCCGCGGACTGGAACGAACCCTGCGGGTTGACGAAGTTGGTACCCACCGGGCCACCGGCGCCGCAGTTGTTCTGGTTGCTGACGTTGGCCGTGCTCGGCTCGAACGAGGCGCCGAGGTCGAAGCCGAACAGCTGCGGCGACAAGTACACGATCTTGTTCGTCGTGTAGTAGCTGCCGACATCGGAGAACGGCCACGCCGGAAGGGTGGCCCCGCTCGTGAGAAACGCAAGGTCGCCGTTGAAGCCGCCATCGTTGAAGTTTTCGAAGTTGCCGGTCAGATAGAGGCTGGTCGGCTGGTCGATCGCGCCGAGACGGACGGTGCCGACCTGGTCGGTGCCGAGATAGCCCCACACGCGGCGGAAGTAGAGGCCCGACCGGGCGCGGTCCTGCTGCGAGATGCTGCCGTAGATGCCGCCGCCGGCGCCGGACGACTGGTCCTGCCGGATTTCGAGGCTGCCACCATACTTCAGGCCGTTCGCGGCGACGCCGTCGAAGCCCGGGTAGAGGCGCGCATACTCGCCGAAGCCGTAGTTCGCCTGCTTGTTGCCGCCCGAGAGCGTGCCCCGGCCGGCGGCGTTGACGGTGCCCGTCGCGGAGCCCTGAGCGTTGTTGTCGGCGTCACGGTCGAACGCCGCGTACGCATAGAAACGAATGCGACCGTTCAAACGCACAACGACCGTGCCCGGGGTCGGGTTGGCTGCCTTCGGTGTCACCGCGCCCATATAGGGCGAGTAAACGGCACCCGACTGAATCGGAGTTTGAGACGACGACGACGCCTGGGCGTTGGCGTCACTCGCGAGCGCGCCCCAGGCGCCCAGACCGGCCACCGTGGCCAGCAGGAGTTTACGCATAGAATCCTCCTCAAAACGCCGACTATTCGGCGAACATAACAAGGCCCCGTCCCATCCCAGGCAACTGCATCGTTGCAGCACGAGCGGGGTCAGCCAGACCTGAGCGGAGTATTGCCGCGTCAATTTCCCCGCGGCAATCGCCAAGCGCCGCGCTCCATGGCAATCGCGGAACACTGTGGCAGACAAGTGACATGCCTCTCACGGCAATAACGATCGAATCGCCCCGACCCCGCCCGCCCACCGCGGCAGACGCCGCGCCGACAGGCCGGTCATTCCGCCCAAGGCGAACACCGGCAGCCCGGCCCCGCGCGCAAGCCCGGACCAGCGCACCATGCCCAGCGCCGGCGCTCCGGGATGGCTCGCGGTCGGCAGGACCGGCGACAGAAACGCCAGCGCCGCCCCCGCCCGCCGCGCCCGCACCAGCTCGGCCCGGTTATGCGCAGAACTGGTAACGAGCCCGGTTCCGCCCCTCCGTCCGCGGCCGCCGCGCAGATGTCGGCCGACCCCGCGCGGCACCGCGCCCGCCCCGGCCGACACTAACAGGATGTCGCGGGCGCGACAGATCGCCGCCAGCCCCCGCAGTAACGATGCCCGCCCGCGCACCCCGTCATGCCGGAACACCACCCCGCACAGCCCGCGCGGCAACCTCGCCACCGCCCGCTCCAGATCCGCGCCGCCGAGCGCCGGGTCGGTGAACAACCACAACGGCGGCAGTGATCGGGCTCCCTCCCTGGCGCGCCGCGCCTTGACCGCGTGCCCCCACGCTACAAGCCTATCATCCATGGACACCCCCCTCGCCCCCACGACCCTGATCGAGCGCCTCGCCCTGGTCCAGCAACGGATCGAGGCCGCAACCGCACGCGCCGCCCGTCCGCCGGGCACGGTGACCCTGGTCGCCGTCTCGAAAACCAACGGCCAGGACGCGGTCGAGGCTGCGCTCGCCGCCGGCCAGACCCATTTCGGCGAGAACAGGGTGCAGGAAGCCGCCGGCAAATTCCTGCCCCTGCGCGACGCCCATCCCGACCTGCGCCTGCACCTGATCGGCGCGCTGCAGACCAACAAGGCGCGCGACGCGGTGCGCCTGGCCGACGTGATCGAGAGCATCGACCGTCCACGCCTGGCCGACGCCATCGCCGACGCCATCCAGAAGGAAGGACGCACGCCCACGCTGCTGGTGCAGATCAACGTCGGCGACGAGGCCCAGAAGGCCGGCATCGGCCGCGCCGAGGCGGACGCCTTCGTCGAGGCCTGCGCCGGCCTTTTCGGCGCAGCACTGGCCGGGCTGATGTGCATCCCACCTGCCGACGCCGACCCGGCGCCGCACTTCGCCTGGCTGGCCGACTGCGCCCGCCGCCATGGCCTCGGCACGCTGTCGATGGGCATGTCGGGCGACTACGAGACCGCCATCCAGCACGGCGCCACCCACGTCCGAGTCGGCAGCGCCATCTTCGGCGCCCGCGCTTGACGCTCGTGCACCGTGCGGCCGGCTCGAAGTCCGAGTCGCCGCCGACGGCTCCCTGATGATCGCGCGGGCGCGCGCCGCCCCGATCGGGTAGGCTGCGGCATGGCGCTGCCCCCCGGCCCCTCGATCGGCGAACCCATGCGCGAGGCGCTCGTCGTGCTCGGCGCCGCGGCCGTGGTCATTCCGTTGTTCCATCGGCTGCGGCTGAGCCCGGTGCTCGGCTACATGCTCGTCGGCCTGCTCGCCGGTCCCTCCGGCCTCGGCGCGCTGGCCGAGAGCTGGCCGCCGCTCGGCCTGGTGACCATCACCGACCGCGCCCGGATCGAGCCGGTGGCCGAACTCGGCGTCGTGCTGCTGATGTTCACCATCGGGCTGGAGATGTCGTGGGAGCGGATCCGCACCCTGCGCCGGCTGGTGTTCGGGCTCGGGGCGCTGCAGGTCGCCTGCTGCACCGCGGTCCTAGCCGCCGCGTTCGCCGCCCTGGGCGCCGGCCGCTTGCCAGCGATCATCGCCGCGCTGGCGCTGACCATGTCGTCCACCGCGATCGTGGCCCAGGTGCTGGCCGACGAGCGGCGCATGGCCAGCCTGACCGGGCGGGCCAGCTTCGCCATCCTGCTGTTCCAGGACCTGGCGGTGGTGCCGATCCTGTTCATGCTGGGGGCCATGGCTGGAGGCGAGGGCAGCCTCGGCGGAGGCAGCGGGGGCGGGCTGCTCTGGGCGGTGGCCCAGGCGGTGCTCGCGGTGGCGCTGCTGGCCGCCATCGGCCGGCTCGGCCTGCGCCCGCTGTTCCGCTCGGTGGCGCGCACCAACAGCCCCGAGCTGTTCATGGCCGCCTGCTTGCTGGTCGTGCTGGCGACCGGGCTGGCGGCGCAGGCGGCGGGGCTGTCGATGGCGCTCGGGGCGCTGATCGCCGGCGTGCTGCTGGCCGAGACGGAATATCGGCGGCAGATCGAGGTGACGGTCGAGCCGTTCAAAGGGCTGCTGCTGGGCGTGTTCCTGCTCTCGATCGGGCTGCGGCTCGACCTGCCGCGGCTGACCGCCGCGCCGCTCGCCGTGCTGGGCGGCGCCGTCGCCTTCATGGCGCTCAAGGCCGGGATCACCTTCGGCCTGGCCCGCGCCTTCCGGGTGCGCGGGGCGGCCTCGCTGCAATCGGCGTTGCTGCTGGCCCCCGGCGGCGAGTTCGGCTTCGTCATCCTCGGCCTGGCCAGCGGCCTCGGCCTGCTCTCGCCGGAGCTGACCGGCACCGTGTTCCTGCTGACCGCGCTGTCGATGGCGACGATCCCGGCGATGTCGCTCCTGGGCCGGCGTCTCGCCCCGGCGCCGCGCGCGGCGGTGCCGTCGGCGCTGCTGCCGCCCACCGACCCATCGGCCGACGGGGTCATCATCGCCGGCTTCGGCCGGGTCGGGCGCACGGTGGCGGCGATGTTGACGGCGCACCGGATCCCGTTCGTGGCGCTGGACAGCGACGTCGGCCGGGTCGCCGAGCGGCGCCGCGCGGGCGACAACGTGTTCTATGGCGACGTCACCCAGGCCGAGCTGCTGCGCCGGGTCGGCCTGGGATCGGCGCGGGCACTGGTGGTGACGATCGATCATCGCGAGCGGGCCGACGCCATCGTGCAGACCGCAAGGCGCGAGCGGCCCGACCTGCTGATCGTCGCCCGCGCCCGGGATTCGCGGCACGCGGCGCATCTCTACGCCATGGGTGCCTCCGACGCCGTGCCCGAGACGATCGAGGCCAGCCTGCAGCTCTCCGAGGCGGTGCTGGTCGATCTCGGCGTGCCGATGGGGCCGGTGCTGGCCTCGATCCATGAGCAGCGGGCGCGGTTCCAGGCCGACATCAAGGCCATGGCGCCGGACGCCACCATCCGCCGGCTGGGCCGCTCGCGGCTGCGGCGCGACGCGATCGAGGAGACGGCGCCGCCCGGTTGATCGCTGGCGGGAACGCGTCCATAGCCGGGTGCAGAGACGGGGGATGGCGGAATGGATCAGGCTATGATGGACCAGAAGAGCTACGCCTCCGGCAAGATGCTGGCCGCGGTGCAGGACGGGGTGGGCACCATCACCTTCAACCAGCCCGAGAAGCGCAACGCCATGTCGGTCGAGATGTGGGACGGGCTGACCGCGATCCTGGCCGCGTGGGAAGGCGACGAGGCCGTCCGCGTGGTCGTGCTGACCGGGGCGGGCGACAAGGCGTTCGTCTCCGGCGCCGACATCAGCCAGTTCGAGAAGAGCCGCAGCAACGCCGAGGCGCAGAAGGACTACGACAAGCTGACCAGCGCCGGCCGGGCCAAGCTATCCAGCTATCCCAAGCCGGTGATCGCCCGGATCCAGGGCTTCTGCCTCGGCGGCGGGCTCGGCATCGCCATGGGCGCCGACCTCCGCATCGCCAGCGAGAGCAGCATGTTCGGCATCCCCGCCGCCAAGCTCGGCATCGCCTATGGCTGGGACATGGTGCGGCGGCTCATTTCGCTGGTCGGCCACGCGCACGCGCGGATGATCCTGTTCACCGGCGAGCGGTTCGGGGCGCGCGAGGCGGAGCGGATCGGGCTGGTCAACCAGGTGGTGCCCGACGCTGGGCTGGACGCGACGGTGGACAAGATCGCCCGCGGGATCGCCGGCAATGCGCCGCTCTCGATCCATGGGATGAAGTTCATCCTGAGCCAGACCGAGCGGGACCCCTCCGAGCGCGATATGGACGGCGTGCGGCAGGCGGTTGCGACCTGCTTCGATAGCGCCGATTATACCGAAGGCCGCACCGCCTTCATGGAAAAACGCAAACCGCGGTTCCAGGGCAAGTAGCGGCCCCCAAAGCGAGACCAGAATGCCCTTCCCAGACGTCAACCCGGCGCTCACCCGCGCGCTGACGGCCCGCGAGTACGCAGAGCCGACCGAGGTGCAGAGCGCCGTGCTGCAGCCGGAGGCGGATGGGCGCGACCTGCTGGTCTCGGCGCAGACCGGCTCGGGCAAGACGGTGGCGTTCGGGCTGGCGGTGGCGCCGACGCTGCTGGGCGGGGAGGAGCAGTTCGGGCGGGCCGCCGCCCCGCTGGCGCTGGTGATCGCGCCGACCCGCGAGCTGGCGATCCAGGTCAAGGCCGAGCTTGCCTGGCTCTATGCCCAGACCGGGGCGCGGATCGCGTCCTGCGTCGGCGGCATGGACAGCCGGGCGGAGAGCCGGGCGCTGGCGGCCGGGTCGCACATCGTGGTCGGCACGCCGGGGCGGCTGCGCGACCATCTCGAGCGCGGCCGGCTCGACCTGTCGCAGGTGCGCGCCGCGGTGCTGGACGAGGCCGACGAGATGCTCGACCTGGGCTTCCGCGACGATCTCGAGTTCCTGCTCGACGCCACGCCGGAGACGAGGCGGACGCTGCTGTTCTCGGCGACCATCCCGAAGGAGATCGCCGGTCTGGCCCGGCGCTACCAGAAAGACGGGCTGCGGATCGACGTCGGCAGCCGCAACGAGCCGCATGGCGACATCGAGTACCGCGCCGTCGTCGTCGCCCCGCACGAGATCGAGCGGGCCTCGGTCAACGTGCTGCGCTATTTCGAGGTGCGCGCGGCGCTGGTGTTCTGCGGCACGCGCGAGGGCGTGCGGCGGCTGCACGGGCGGCTGGTGGAGCGCGGCTTCGACGCGGTGGCGCTGTCCGGCGAGCTGAGCCAGCACGAGCGCACCGGGGCGCTGCAATCGTTGCGCGACGGGCGTTCTCGGGTGTGCGTCTGCACCGACGTGGCCGCGCGCGGGCTGGATCTGCCGCAGCTCGACCTGGTGATCCATGCCGACCTGCCGACCAACAAGGAGACGATGCTGCATCGCTCGGGCCGCACCGGCCGGGCCGGGCGGAAGGGCGTGTCCGTGTTGCTGGTGCCGTATCCGAAGCGGCGGCGAGCCGAGCAGTTGCTCAACGCGGCCGGGGTGGACGCCGGCTGGAGCGACCCGCCCTCGGCCGAGCTGATCCAGTCGCGCGACCAGGACCGGTTGCTGGAGGACCCGCGGCTGGCGGAGGAGCCGGCCGAGGAGGACCGCGCGTTGGCGGAGCGGCTGGTCGAACGGTTCTCGCTCGATCAGATGGCCGCCGCGCTGTCGCGCTTCTGGCGCAGCGAGCTGCCGGCGCCGGAGGACGGCTTCTCGGGGCCTCCGGAGCCGATGCGTCGAGACGGGGTGCGCGAGCCAGGCCGGGAGATCGCCCGGGCGAGCAACGGCGTCTGGTTCCGGCTGCCGGTCGGGCGCCGCAACAACGCCGACCCGAAATGGTTGATCCCGCTGATCTGCCGCATGGGCGGCATCAGCAAGGCCGAGATCGGCTCGATCCGCATCTTCGACCGCGAGACCAAGTTCGAGGTGGTGCCGCCGGCGGCGGCTGCGTTCGCAGAGGCCGTGAGCGAGTCCGGCACGCACGACCCGAAGATCGAACCGGCGCTGGCGCCGCCACCGGCTGCGCCCAGGCGGCACCGGGCTTAGAGCATCGCGTCCCAAGCCGGCGGACCGGCGAAGCGCTCGCCGAGGAAATCGACGAAGCCGCGCACCTTGGGCGCCAGATGCCGGCTGGAGGGATACACCGCGGCGATCGCCAGCTCCGGCAACCGCCACTCCGGCAGCAGCCGCACCATGCTGCCCCGGCGCAACGCATCGCCGACGAAGGTCGGCTGCAGCGCCACCCCGGCGCCGCAGAGAGCCGCCTCGTGCAGCGCGTCGCCATTGTTGGCGACCAGGGCGCCGCCGACCGCGACGGAGACGGCGCGCCCGTCCGGACCGGTGAAGCGCCAAGTCGTGCCGCTGGCGGCGTAGGCGTAGATCAGGCAATTGTGCCGGCGCAACTCCTCCGGCGTGGCGGGCGCGCCGTACCGGGCGAGATAGTCCGGCGAGGCGCAGATCACGAGACGGCAGGTCGCCAGGCGACGCGCGATCAGGCTGGTTTCGGCGAGCTGGCCGATGCGCAGGGCGACGTCGTAGCCCTCCTCGACCAGGTCGACCACACGGTCGTTGAGCGAGAGCTCGACCCGCAGGCCCGGATAGCGGTTGCAGAACCCGGCCAGCGGGCCGGCGACGTAGCGCGCGCCGAACACCATCGGCGCGCTCACCCGCAACAGGCCGCGCGGAGCCGCCTGCCGGTCGGCGATGATGTCCTCGGCGGCCTCGAGCGCCTCCAGCACGGCGGCAGCGCGCGGATACAACAGGGCGCCGGCCTCGGTCAGGCTCTGGGTCGCCGTGGTGCGATTGAGCAGCCGCTCGCCGAGCCGGTCCTCGAGCGCGCGGATATAGCGGCCGACCATGGCGGGCGTGACCCCGAGCTCGCGCGCTGCGGCGGCCTGGCTGCCCCGATCGACGCTGCGGACGAACGCGGCCAGTTCGGCGAAGCGATCCATCTTTCGATACTAGCAGTATCGAACCTGCGGAGGAACGTGGCATTGCCGATACGGCACGTGTCGGCCATATGCCGGGGGTAGCAGGGGCAGGACGATGAACGACCGGATGAACCAGCCGACCGCCGCCGATGCGCCGCTCTCGATCGCCGGCGTCAGCCTGGCCGTGCGCGATCTCGAGCTCGTCGCTCCCTTCTATCGCCAGGCGCTTGGGCTGAAGTTGCTGCACCAGTCGGCGGACTCGCTGCAGCTCGGCGTCGGCGACGTGCCCCTGCTCGAGTTGCGGCATCGGCCCGACCTGCGGCCGCGCGACCCGGCGGCGGCCGGGCTCTATCATCTCGCCTTCCTGCTGCCGAACCGGGCCGATCTCGGCCGCTGGTTGCGGCACGCCGCCGAAACCGGGCTGCCGCTCGACGGCGCCGCCGACCACTTGGTCAGCGAGGCCGTCTACCTGCACGACCCGGAGGGCAACGGCGTCGAAATCTATGCCGACCGGCCGCGATCGGATTGGGGCTGGCAGGGCGGGCAGGTGGTGATGGCCAACGACCGGCTAGACATGATCGGGCTGCGCGCGCTGGCCACCACACGCTGGGACGGCGCCCCGGCGGGCACCAGCGTCGGCCACGTGCATCTGCAGGTCGGCGACACGCAAGAGGCGGAGCGTTTCTACGCCGGGCTGCTCGGGCTGGACGTGACGCGTCGCTGGCCGCAGGCGTCGTTCCTCTCGAGCGGCGGCTACCACCACCAGATTGCCGCCAACTCTTGGCACAGTGCCGGCGCCGGGCCGCGCGATGCGAGCCGCGCCGGGCTCGCCGGTGTCGTGTTCCGCGCCGCCGACCCGGCCACCGCGCTGCGGCTCGGCGCGGCTGCGGGGGCGGATTCGTGGGGCACGCCGCTTCGGTTCATCTCGGTCCATCAAGGAGTGTTCGCATGAGTTCCAGTACCGCCGACCAATCGATCACAGCGCCGAATGATCTGATGACCGTGTGGGCGCCGCGCATGCTCGCGGTGCTGCGGATCGTCGTGGCGCTGCTGTTCATCGAGCATGGCACGCAGAAGCTGTTCAGCTTCCCGGTGCCGCCGCCGTTCCCCAACCCGGCCGCATTCAGCCTGTTGTGGTTCGCCGCCGTGTTGGAGGTGGGTGGCGGCGTGCTGGTGCTGATCGGCCTGTTCACGCGGCCGGTCGCCATCGTGCTCGCGGGCGAGATGGCGGTGGCTTACTTCATGGCGCACGCGCCGCGCGGATTCTTCCCGGCCGTCAATGGCGGCGAAGGTGCGATCCTGTTCTGCTTCGTGTTCCTGTACCTTGCCGCGGCTGGCGCGGGCGCCTGGAGCGCCGACCGGGCTCGCGGGTCGGTCTAGCTCGCGCGGGGTTCGTAGAAGCCGATCCTCGCCAAACGTTCAGCCTAGCGGGTTCGCTATCAGATTACGTTGAAGGCGATCGTGCGGCCGGGTCGTCTTCGATCAGCACGACATGCAGGCGGCGGGGGCCGTGGGCGCCGAGTTCGAGGGTCTGCTCGATATCGGCAGAGCGGGACGGCCCGGTGACGAGCATGACGTTGCGCGGCATGCCGCCGAGTTCCTGGCGCAGCAGGTCCCAGGCGTCCTCGTAGGGCCCGACCACGCGGGAGGCGCGGAGCACGGCGATGGCGGTGTCGGGCAGGAGATTGATGGTGGTGGGGCGTTCGGGGGCGCTGGGGAACATCAGCGTGCCGGTCTCGGCGATGGCGGCGAACGCGTGCTGGACGCTGACGAGGTCGGTGTCGGCGGCGCGGCCCTGGCGGATCTGCAGCAGCGGCCGGGTCGCCCATGGGAGCGCCTGGAGCTCGGGGTGCGGCGACATGGCGAAGTCGCTCGGCAGGTTCTGGGACGCCAGATAGTCGGCGATGGCGGCGGGCACGGCGTCGGCGTTGGGCACGCGCTCGACGGTGCCGAACTCCTTTTCGACGTTGCGGACGAACAGGGTGATCTGGTCGGGCCGGGGAATCTGGCTGCGGGCCGGGATCAGGTGGCGGCCGTGGCGCTCGAGCCGGCCCTGCAGCATGGCGCGCTGGTCGGCGGGCAGCTCGCCGCGGTGCAAGCTGCGGCGGATGGCGCCGAGCACGGCTTCCTTGCTCAAGTGCGCGCCTTGACAGCCGCTCGCTGCTGGCGCTGGTAGCGGACAAAGAAGGTCTCGCCCTCGGGCGCCGGCAGGTCGCGGCCGCCGGTCCAGCCGCCGGCGAACGGGAGGCTCGCGAAGCGGCCGCGCTTGCGCCCGAGCAGGCCGAGGGTGGCCGCGCCCAAGCGCGTCGCCAACCGGTAGAAACTTGGCCGGCGGGCGAACCAGGCCCAGAGCTTGAGGTTGGTGCGGACGGCCATCGGCGTCAGGTGCCGCTCGAACTCGCGCTCGCGCCAGTGCCGCATCATCTTGGGCAGCGGGATCTTGACCGGGCAGACGCTCTCGCACTTGCCGCAGAAGGTGCTGGCGTTGGGTAGATGGCCGGCCTGGTCGACGCCGATCAGGCTCGGGGTGAGCACGCTGCCCATCGGGCCCGGGTAGACCCAGCCATAAGCATGGCCGCCGACCGCGCCGTAGACCGGGCAGTGGTTCATGCAGGCGGCGCAGCGGATGCAGCGCAGCATGTCCTGGAATTCGGTGCCGAGCATCGAGGAGCGGCCGTTGTCGACCAGAACGACGTGGTATTGCTCGGGCCCGTCGAGGTCGGCCGGTCGGCGCACGCCGGTGCTGAAGGTGGTATAGACGGAGAAATCCTGGCCGGTGGCCGAGCGGGCGAGCAGGCGCAGCAGGCTGGTGGCGTCCTCGAGCGTGGGGACGACCTTCTCGATGCTGGCCAGGGCGACGTGCACGCGCGGCAGTGTCTGGGTGAGGTCGCCATTGCCCTCGTTGGTGACGATCACCGAGCTGCCGGTCTCGGCGATGAGGAAGTTGGCGCCGGTGATGCCGACATCGGCGGCGAGGAACTTGGAGCGAAGCCGGGTGCGGGCCTCGGTGAGGATGTCGCGGCGCTCGGAGAAGACGCGGTCGGCGGGGAGGTCGGTGTGGGACAGGCGGAACTGCGCCTCCCAGTCCTCGCGGTTGAGGTGGAAGGCGGGGGCGATGATGTGGCTGGGCGATTCGTCGCGGAGCTGGATGATGTACTCGCCCAGATCGGTCTCGTCCGGGGTGACGCCGTGCGACGAGAGGTAGGCGTTGATGCCGAGCTCCTCGGAGATCATCGACTTACCTTTTGTAACCGTCCGGGCACCGACGTCGCGGCAGATTCCGAGGACGATGGCGCGGGCCTCCTCGGCGGTGCTCGCCCAATGGACCCGCCCACCGGCGCGCTCGACGTTGGCGGCGAACTGCTCAAGGTAGAAATCGAGGTTGGCCAAAGCGTGGTTCTTGATGTCGCGGCCGATGTCGCGCAGCTGCTCGAACTCGGGGAGGTTGGCGACGGCTGCGCTGCGCCGGGCCATGAACTGCGGTTTGCTGAAGGCGAGGGCCTTCTGCAGGCCGGCGTCGGCGAGGGCCTTCTTGGCGTTCTGCTTGAAGCGGGGCGATGTTGCGAGCATGGCGCATGCTAGAGCGGATCGGCGCGCGGTAGAAGCGCGCAACCGATCCGCTTTTTGTTCTACTTGCGGGCGGCGCGCTTGGGGGCTGCGGCCTTGGGAGCGCGTTTGGCCGGGGCTGGCGCGGGGGCGGGCTCGGGCTCCTTGGCCTTGCGACTGGCGGGGCGCTTGCGCGGGGCGGGCTGGGCCGGCTCTGGCTCGGGCTCCTCTTCGGCCTCGGACTCGTCGATTGCGGCGACTTCCGGATTGAGGCTGCGTTCGGCCAACTCGCTGTACAGGCGGTCGGCTTCCTTTTCCTCGTCGAGCGTCTCTTGCAGGAGGTCTGCGGCGTTTGACAGGTCGGCCTGCTTGGCCCAGGCGATCATCGCGCCGTAGCGGGCGATCTCGTAATGTTCGACGGCCTGGAGCCCGGCGATCAGGGCGGCGTCGCGCACCGGGCCGCGGTCGCTCTCGTCGACGACCTCTTCCATCTCTTCGGTCAGGCCGTTCATGGCGGCGCAGACCTTGGCGCGCGGACGTTTGCCGAGGATGTCGAAGACGCGCTCGAGGCGGGAGACCTGCTGCTGGCTCTGATCGCGATGGCGCAGGATCAGGTCCTTGAGTTCCGGGCTCTCGACGGCTTTGGCGGTCTTGGCCATCTCGCGGAGGCTGGCTTTCTCGGCATACAGGATGTCCTGCATGAAGTGCAGCATCAGCTCGTTCATTGTTTTCATCAAAATGCTCCTGGAGGGTGGTACGTTCCCGAAGAACGCAACTCCGGCGCGAGACGCCGGTTCAATCGCTGGACCGAAACGGTTCTCAGCGGTGCGCGGGTTGGCCGATCGGCGGGGCGTCGTCGGTCATGTCGGCGAGGACCTCGGCGACATGTCGGACGGCGACGGTGCTGCCGAGCCGGGTCAGGCGCCCGGCCATGTTGAGCAGGCAGCCCATGTCGCCGGCGAGCAGGGTGTCGGCGCCGGTGGCGATGACGTCCTCGGCCTTGTCGGTGACCATGCGGTTGGAAATGTCGGGGTATTTGACGCAGAAGGTGCCGCCGAAGCCGCAACAGACTTCCGGCTCGGCCAGTTCGCGCAGTTCGAGCGCGGTGACGCTGCGGAGCAGGGCGCGCGGCTGCGCCTTGGTGCCCATCTCGCGCAGGCCGGAGCAGGAATCGTGGTACGTCACCGTACCGGAATAGAGCGCATCGACGCGCTCGACGCCCATGACGTCGTGCAGGAAGCCGACCAGCTCGTGGGTGCGGGCGCCGAGCGCGTCGGCCTGGGCGCGCAGGTTGGGGTCGTCGTCGAACAGCAACGGCAGGTGGTGCGCGATCATGCCGCCGCAGGAGCCGGACGGCACGACGACATAGTCGAAGCCGCGGAACGCCTCGAGCACGTTGCGGGCGAGGTCGCGCGCGGTGGCGCGATCGCCGCTGTTGTAGGCCGGCTGGCCGCAGCAGGTCTGGGCCGCGGGGACGGAGACGTCGCAGCCGGCGGCTTGGAGCAGCTTGATGGCCGCGAAGCCGACCGTGGGACGGTGCAGGTCGACGAGACAGGTGACGAAGAGAGCGACGCGTGGACGGGCCATGGCTCTGGTCTACGGCCTCAGGGCCGGCGCCGGAAGACGGTGACGACGCGAAAGCGGTGATTGGTCGACTTGACCATGCCGATCACGCCGTCGATGTCGTAGGCGTCCTTGCGAAACATCGGCAGCACCTGGTCGAGCCAGACGATATGGGTACCGGGCCCGGCACGCTGCAACGCACGCATGACGACGTTCCGCTTGATCATGGTGGTCTGATATCTTTCGGCGTCCTCGATGCTGTAGGGCGGGTCGGCTAGGATCAGGTCGTAGGTGTCGAGCGGCACGGTCTGGAGGGTTTGCGCATCGTCGAGATAGGTGGGTTCGAGTGCGGGGTTGATGTCGACGGTGTCGCCCGGCAGCGCGGCCAGATCGACCCGGCCGCTGAACAGGTGCAGCACCCTCGCCTTGTCGGGAAACAGCGCCTTGACCCGGCGAAGGTATCCCGCCGGATAGCCGCCGTAGTATCCGGTGCGGACACGGTAGTCGTTGCCCATGATCCAGGTGCCGACGATGCGGCCGTCTTCGCTGACGAACAGCGAGCGCGGGAAGCGCGTCGCTGCTACGTAGGCGTCGATCCGATCCTGCAAGGTCACTCGAGGCCGAGGGTCAGCCGGAGCGGGCTGCGGTCAGGCGCCAGGCGGGGTCGGACTGGGCGAGGTCGCGCTCGAAGGTCCACAGGTCGGTGATCTCGGTGACGGCGTCGGTGCCGTGCACGGGGAGGTTCTCGCGGTTAAGTGTCTCGGAGACCTGCTCGGAGACGAACTTGACGGTGATGGTGGCGACCGTGCCGGCCAGCGCCGCGTCCTCGATGCTGACCTGCTGCATGGCGCGCACCTCGGTCCGTTGGGTCTCGCCGGCTTCCTCGCGGGCGGCGATTGCCTGTTCGAAGCCGGCATAGGTACTGTCGGCCAGGAGCGGGCGGAGGGCGACGCGGTCACCGGCGGCAAACGCGGTCACGATGAGGCCGAACGCAGCTTCGGCGCCGGTCAGGAAGTGGGCGGGATCGAAGCTGCGGTCGATGGTGCGCATGCGCTGCAGGGCCTGTCCGGTGGGCGAGGCCGGATCCGGCAGCGGCCGGGCCGGAGCGACCGGTTCGGCCTTGGCATCGACCAGCTTCGGCGTCGGGCGGCCCATGCCGGGGACCTGCACCGGGCCGCGCTCGGCCTGTTGCTGCCGCTCGAAGCCGGTCCGGCGGCCGAGGATGCTGCGCAGGCGCAGCACGAGGAATGCGGCGATCATCGCGAAGAGAACGAGGTCGATCGGAAAGCTGCCAGTACCGCCCATGAAAACATCCTTGGTGCCGCGTCTCAGATATGGCGCGTGTGCCTGCGAAACAACGAAGGCCAGCGCCGAATGTTGCCTGTCGGTCGGTTGCGGCCTGGCGAGGGCGGCGCCACGTCCGGAGCATGATCCTGCTGCGCCACGGACAGAGCGAGTTCAACCTGCATTTCAGCCAGACGCGGGTTGATCCGGGATCGAGGATCCGAAGCTGACGGCGCTGGGCCATGAGCAGGCCGAGCGTGCGGCGGAGGCGCTGGCCGGGTTTACGCCGCATCCTGGCCTCTCCCTACACCCGGGCGCTGCAGACCGCGGCGCCCATCGCGCGGCTGCTGGGGCTGCCGATCGCGGTCGAGCCGACGGTGCGGGAGCGGTATGCGTTCGCCTGCGACGTCGGCAGTTGCCGGACCGATCTGGCTCGGGATTGGCCGGATCATGATTTTTCCGAGATCGATGAAGTCTGGTGGCCTCGGATCGAGGAGCCGACCGAGGGCGTGCTCAAGCGCGCAGCGCGGTTCCGCGCGGGGATGGCCGCCCTGCCCGACTGGGCGGACACGCTGGTGGTCAGTCATTGGGGCTTCATCCTGTCGATGACCGGGCGGAGCGTCGGCAATGGGGAATGGCTCCGGTGCGATCCGACCGAGGCGCCGCCGGCCGAGGTCGTCTGGCGGCACTGAGCGCCCTGTGCTACCGCCCGGGCCCGAGCCGCGACCAACCGAGGATCAAGATGTCCGACCCCCAAGTGCCCGAGCAGCCGCAAATCCCGCCGCTCGTGGTCAATGCGCAATATGTCAAGGATTTGTCGTTCGAGGTGCCGAATGCGCCCGAGGTGTTTTCGACGTTGCGGGCCCAGCCCAACGTCAACATCAACCTCGACGTGCAGGCGCGGCGGCTGAACGAGGGGCAGGACGTGTTCGAGGTGACCCTGCAGATCAAGGCAGAGGCGACCGAGCAGCCGGCGACGACGAACGGCAACAGCGGCGACGGCAAGCCGGTGTTCATCGCCGAGTTGGCGTTCTGCGGCGTGTTCACGCTGAACGGGGTGCCGGCCGACACGATCGAGCCGGTGCTGCTGGTGGAGTGCCCGCGGCTGCTGTTCCCGTATGCCCGCAACATCCTGGCCGACGTGACGCGCGACGGCGGCTTCCCGCCGGTGCTGCTGCAGCCGATCGACTTCGTGGCGCTGTGGCAGAGCCGCCGTGGCCAGCCGCAGGTGTTGAGCGCCTAAGTCCAACTCCGGGGAACACTCGCGCCCTCAGTTGTGGGCGCGGTGTTCCGCCTTGGTGCTGAGCCGGTCCACGTAGGCGATGCCGACGGCGGACAGGATGAAGACCGAGTGGATGATGGTCTGCCACATCGCGCCCTGCGCCGTCACGGGCGCGCCTTCCCGGCCTATGCCGCCGGATTCGATGAAGGTGCGGAGCAGGTGGATCGACGAGATGCCGATAATGGCCATCGCCAGCTTGACCTTGAGGATGCCGGCGTTGACGTGGCTGAGCCATTCCGGCTGGTCCGGATGGTGCTGCAGGTTGAGGCGGGAGACGAAGGTCTCGTAGCCGCCGACGATCACCATCACGAGCAGGTTGGACACCATGACGACGTCGATCAGGCCGAGCACGACCAGCATGATCTGCTGCTCGGTGAGCGAGAAGACGTGCTCGAAGAGATGCCAGAGCTCCTTGAGGAACAGAAAGACGTAGACAAGCTGGGCGCCAATCAGGCCGAGATAGAGCGGCACTTGGAGCCAGCGGGCGCTGAAGATGATCAGCGGCAAGGTCTTGAGCGGCGCGGCCTGCATCGGCGAGAGTGCCGGCTTGGGCGTCGAAATCGTGTCGGCCATCATACTCCCCGGGTCGAGCCGGCGAGGTATAAAGACAGCCAGAGAACAACGCTACGGCAACGATTAGGCTAAATTCTCCAGTAGATGCAGGGAGAAGCGCCGGTCTTCGTCGGTCCAGGCGGCGAGCGGGCGCCAGCCGGCGGCGGACGCGACAGCCTGGAAGCCATCGATGCTATATTTGTAGCTGTTCTCGGTATGGATGGTCTCGCCTTCGGCTAACGGGATCTCGCGGCCCGCGACGCGCACGGTCTGCGAACGCAGGCTGACCAGGTGCATCTCGATCCGGCTTTGCGCCTCGTTCCAGCAAGCGCGATGGGCGAAGGCGGCGAGGTCGAACTCGGCGGCGGTCTCGCGGTTGAGGCGGTGCAGGAGGTTGAGGTTGAAGGCGGCGGTGATGCCCTGGGCGTCGTCGTAGGCGGCGACGAGGGTGGCCGGGGCCTTGCGGAGGTCGACGCCGACCAGGAAGCGGGCGGCCGGGCCGAGCGTGTGGCGGGCGGTGGAGAGAAAGCGGCCGGCCTGGGCCGGGTCGAGATTGCCGATGGTCGAGCCGGGGAAGAAGCCGGTGCGGGCGGCGCCGGCAACGGCTTCGGGCAGGTGCAGCCGCTCGAGGAAGTCGCCGGTCACGGGATGGACGGCCAGGCGCGGGTGGGTGTGGCGCAGGCGGTCGGCGATCCCCGCCAGCGCGCCGGCGGCCACGTCGATCGGGACGTAGGCGGTCAGGCCCGGGCAGGCGTCGAGCAGCACCAGGGCCTTGGTCTCGTCGCTGCCGCCATACTCGATCAGGGCGCTGCCGGGCACCACCGCCTGGCCGAACTCGGGGGCGACCCGGTGCAGCAGGGCCATCTCGGTCCGGGTCGGGTAGTATTCCGGCAGGCGGGTGATCTCGCCGAACAGGCGGCAGCCTTCGTCGTCGTAGAACAGCTTGGGCGGCAGTGTCTTTCGCGTGGCGAGCAGGCCGTGGAGCGCGAGTTCGGCGACGGCCGGGTCGTAGCCGGGCGGGAGGCGTTCGGCGCGGGCGAGCATCAGACGGCGCCGTCGTCGGCCAGACGCAGGCCGCTGAACTGCCAGCGTTTGTCGGGCAGGAAGAAGTTGCGGTAGGTCGGGCGCAGGTGACCCGGCGGTGTCGCCAGACTGCCGCCGCGCAGGATCATCTGGTTGATCATGAACTTGCCGTTGTATTCGCCGATCGCGCCGGGCTCGGGGCGGAAGCCGGGATAGGGGAGATAGGCGCTGCCGGTCCATTGCCAGGCGTAATTGTCCCATTCGAGCAGGCCCGGCAGGCCGGAGGCGGCCTCCATCTCGAACTCGGTGGGCAGGCGGGCGTCCGCCCAACGCGCGAAGGCGTCGGCTTCGTACCAACTGATGTGACGGACGGGGGCGTCGACGTCGAGGGGCTGCAGGCCGCCGGGTCCGACCTGGTGCCAACCGGCATCGGTCTCGCGCCAGTGAAGCGGGGCCTGCCAGAGACCGGTCTGCACCGCGGCCCAGCCGTCCGACATCCACATGGTGGGGCGGCGATACCCGCCATCGGCGATGAATTCCAGCCATTGGGCGTTGCGGACCAGCCGGTTGGCGAGGCGGTAAGGGCGGAGCAGGACCTGGTGGCGGGGCCCCTCGCTGTCGAAGGCGAAGCCGCTGCCGTCGTGGCCGATGGCGACGATGCCGCCGGCGCAGTCGAGCATCCGTGTTTGGGCCTGGTCCAGATCGGGTTCCTGCCAGCCGGGCAGGACCGCGGGCACCAGGGGGCTCTGGGCGAAGGCGTGCATCATGTCGGTCAGCAGCAGTTCCTGGTGCTGCTGTTCGTGATGCAGGCCGAGCTCGACCAGGGTGGCGATCTCGGGCTCACGCTCGGACAGGAGCCGGGCCATCGCGTCGTCGACGTGGCGGCGGTAGCCGGAGACCTCGGCCGCGCCGGGGCGGGTGATCAGGCCGCGGGTCGGGCGGGGGTGCCGGGCGCCGACGGCTTCGTAGTAGCTGTTGAAGAGGAAGGCGTAGCGGTCGTCGCAGGGCGCGTAGCCCGGCAGGTTGGGGCCGAGCACGAATTGCTCGAAGAACCAGGTCGTGTGTGCCCGGTGCCATTTGGCGGGCGAGGCGTCCGGCATCGATTGGACACATTGGTCTTCCGGCGTCAGTGCCACGGCCAGGCGCTCGGTGTGCGCCCGGACGGAGCGAAAGCGCTCGGAGAGTCCGGAGACCGAGCCGAGATATGTCATACGCGTGCGCCCCTTGCCTCGATCCGGCGTAACGGGCCTGAGCGGCCCGGGTTTCCGATTATGCCGAGCTGTTCAGGTGGCTAGTGCACCTTTGAAGCAAAACGAAGCTGCTCGCTTCGTTTGCTTCGGTGCACTAGTACAGCGATTCCTTGAAACCGCTCGTTTCGCTGGTCTGAAAAGTGGAGCGTTCCGAATCGGTTAAGGGACCGCGCAGTAACTGGGGCAAAAGTCCGGGTGGTCAGCCTGCACCGGCGGGCTGGGCGCGGGAGCGGACGAGGTCCGACAGAGGGGGGATAACGGGGGCGGTTGCGACACCGATCCTGGCGCCGATATAGTCCCA
>JAABUZ0100002387.1_pt1 | contig 31377 bp, 35 predicted proteins | sample 5562091 | NCBI WGS metagenome assembly JAABUZ01 (sample SAMN12813069, study PRJNA571459) | rock metagenome | isolation source: Antarctica rocks | place: Antarctica: Victoria Land, Linnaeus Terrace sud | collected 2015-12-21
TCCCTCCCTCCCTGCCCCCCCCCACCACCCCCATTCCAAACCCAGCAGCATGCACGTAGAACCCCAAAACAAAACGCCGAGAAGAAAAAAAACTCACGCCCGCATTACGACCTAATCGTCATTCTTCAAAAACCCCAATTTTCCCGGACATACATACATACACAATGCGAAAAATTCTTTTACATACAGTAAAAAGATCACGCGCTCTCGTCCAGAAGAAGCTCCTTTTTCAAAAATCATCGTCACGATGGGGGATTCGTTGGGGGGCATTTTCCTTTCTGCGGCTTCCGTATGTATGTATGTATTGGGTTGGGTTGGGGGGGGGGAAGGTCTGCCGTTTCACTCCTAACTGGTACTCTGTTAGGGTAGGGACTTAGGAGTGAGGAGATTTAGAGGCCCGGGACGAGAACCGGGGGTTTTGCAAAATGATATAAGAACAGAGAGGCATGAAGACGTCCAAAAAAAAAAAAACTGTCCCGAGGCCAGAGGCTAGGTTAGGTTAGGTTAAGCTGGGTTGGGTTGGGCAGAATGGAACGGAGAGTTAAAGCCAAGCCAAGCCAAGCCAAGCCAAGCCAAGCCAAGCCAAGAAGCCGCAGCAACTGCCAGCCAAAAAAGTTCAGGAAACGGGGGGATTGAAGTAAGTAAGTATGTAGAGGTGGGCGGACCGGAGCTAGGGGAGGGGTGTTTTGGGGAAGGGGAAGGGGGGCGTGGTGCGGTGGGGTGGGTAGGTGGGAAGTGATTTGGAGGTTTTTTGACCAGTGGGGGGGGGGTTTTGGGGGTCGGGGGTTGGAAGGCGGAGGGGAAGAGGGAGATAGATGGTGGGGTGTGTAGGGAAAGCGGAGAGTGGCGGGGTTTGAGAAAGGGGGAAGACGGGATCGAGGATGGGGTTGAGGATGAGCATTAAGGATCAAATAAGAAAGAAGGATGGCGTAGTTTCCAAAACTATACTTCTCAAAGATGGAATTTGCAGATCCATGCAAACACTAGAAATCCCCTGACTGTTTCCCCCCAAAAAACGAAAACCAACGAAAAAACGAAAAAACGACGTTAAATTTAGAAAAAACAAAAAGAAAACCGCACAAAGTTATAGGGAGGGATTTTGCTTTGGATTCGGTGTGTGTATCAAGGCAAGGCCTGAGATACAGTATCATAGTAGATGCATGCATGCATGTATGTATGTATGTACATATGTATGTATGTATGTATGTAATGGAGAAGGCGGCGCGCGACCTTGGGCATACATACTGTATGCCGTGATTTTGGAATTTTTTATTTTTTCCGCTGCCCGAGACTTGGAGTTCTACTGTTGGGGGTCGTTGTTTGTTTCGTTTTGTTTGTTATTGGTTGTTGACGAGTGTCCGGTGGTGGTTGCAATGAAGCTGGTAGGGGGGTTCGAATTCGCTATTGTTCGAAGAAAAACCCATTTGATTGTTTTTTTGGGGGCGAGACAATGGGGTTGGAGAGATGATGCTCTAGAGACCTTTGTATAAACGATAAAACAAGGCATGGAAAAAAGAAAACTTCCGAGACAAAAGATTTCAGTCCAAGCACCTTCAGTCTCTGGGGTTTTATTTCTTTCTTCCTCAGCCATTCATCAACCAAAAAGCTCTTCAAAATCTGCACCGCAACACCGCCTGCCCGAATCCCCAATCCACACCAATGTGCCGCTACACCTTCACCGACTACCAGCACTGCGCGCACGGCGTCGGCCCCCTCATCCAGCGATGTCCCAGCCGGCGCCGCGTGCTGCACCGCCGCACGCAGCGTCTAGAGCGCGGCCAACGGGTCACGTGCCCGCTGCGTCGGTGCCCGGTTCGCGAAGATCAGAGGGTTGATGTGGAGGGGTTTTGCCCGGGTTGTGCCGCGGGGGTGGGGGCGGAGGAAGCGCTGGGGTTGGCAAGGGGGGGTGAGTGCGGGGAGGAGGGGTGGGGGGTTGAGGGGGAGGGGGACGAGGGGGAGGGGGATGTGGTGGGTTGAGTTGTTTGTTTGAGTGGGGTGATGGAAAATGGGTGGGAAGGATTTGTTCAGAAGGCGCAGGGTTGCTAGGAGGTTGGGGTCGATTAGCATAGACCTTTTCAGAATAACATGTTTATTGAGGATGTTCTGGCTCCCTAATTTTCTTCGTCTTTCACAGGAAGCGTTGGTGATGTTTGAGGTAGATTACCAATCTACCTTGAACGACCCTTCTAGGTTGTTCACCATGAGTCTATGATCGTATGGTCGATGCACAAGGCCAATCTCAGACCCATTTGTGCTTTGTTATTGTCTCATTTGGCTTCCCCAGTCTCACTTATTTGACTAGACAATACTCTTGGCAATCGCCATGTTCTCTGTTTCGGTCAATGTATTCACATAGATAAAGCGGCTAAACCGTCTAAAACACCACCCGTTGTTTCGAGCATCGTCCAAGTGCGAGCCAGCTTATTCCATATTGGACATGAGAATCTTCTGGTCCATGGACTCACAGAAATGATTGTACACATCAGGTGCTCACTAACATTCTTCCATCTCGTACAAAGCGTCCATTGTCGCATGACACCCTGTTTCGTAATAGCGAGGTTCGCTGAAGAGTAACAGTCTTGTCTCTGGCGGTTGAGAACAGCTTCACGACACAGGATGGCCAAGGCCACCCCTTCCTGGATAAGATATAAGGAGGCCTGGAAGGTTTATTTTTTCTCAGCACCAACAACCAAGCGAACATTCACCTTCCACATTTATAGAAGAATTTCCGTCATACCACAACCGAAAGCTCTTTTCAGGCTACCAGCGAACCCAATCTTGCATTTTCCCATCATCGCAACGGCCACAAACGACTCCGTCTATCAAGCTTTCTTTACGGGGATAACCATCGTACACCGCCACTATGTGCTTCAGGACGACTCTGATTTTCCGACTTTGTGGGCACCGTATCGAGTTGCACTCCGGCCCATGTTTCAGCAAACCAGTCGACTTGGGTCTTGCATGTCGAAGTGAGCCACGCGGAAAGTGTTTGAAAGGACCAGATCGGTGCCCTGATCAGAGACCTGTCGAGGAACCCCGCGAAGGCTACTGCCCGAATTGCAAATGGGAGGGGAAGGACAGGGAAGGGTTGAAGCCCGGTGGGATCAAGCGTGATGCCCCTAGCACAGACAACATGTGGGAACGATGTGGGCCTTCCGGCTTCGGAAGTTGTATGCTCAGTTCATCGATAGCTATTAAGTCATTTCAAAGACTGCCAAGCTGTGAGGTTTAGAAAGTTGAGTGGCTAGGCTGGCAACATGACGAGCTTGTTTCTCACGGTGAGACGAGTGTGGATTTAGGCCCTGGGGTTTTGTAATGGCAAGATTAGCAACGATAGATAATCAACGATAGAAAAAGCTCAGCCGTCCATACGATCTCTGTTACCTCTTCGGGGATGTATCTGTCATGGCTCTGTAAACATCATCCGTTAAGTGAAAAGGCAGTTCAACGGTGTTCTCAGGTAAACAATCTCGTGGGCTGATGGATGAGACGCTGTGATGGCACAAAGTTTGACTTTTGCTATTTCAATCGGAAGTCAAAGCGATGGGGAGAGATGGGCATCTCCGCGATGTCAATTTGGAGTGGTGCAGTAGAGAAAAGTCAATATACTGCTAACGCTGATCCGAGGATTTTGAGTTCTGTCCATGCTTGGAGAGTCGAGCGTTGTGAATCAAGCCTGAACGCTTTCAATCCACGGCACCCTCACTTTTCCCGGATTGTATTTACAGTATATCATACATCCGTATACCATCTAATACTGCAAGGATTTTAAATGTCGGAGACGGCTCAGTTCGAAGTACCCGTCTCGACCATGGCACAGGGAAATGCAGGGCTTGGATGCTCGCAATGTACATTTGGGAAAGAACTTGGTCAGCGGACCGAGCTTGTTGTTGGAGAGAGCGAAGACTCTGTCGAATGTGAGCACATGGAAAGGCCGTTACTGTAGCGTCTACATCAGATCCTCAGTGGTTCTAGATCAAGGACTGTAGAAAGAGGCGTGACTTCCTCCGATTGAAGACTGGCCAATACCATTCTCGGAATTGCTTTTCCTCTTCATTGAGACCTGGCATCTGGCATTTCCAGAAGACTACTGCTGTATGGCCGGTCCATCTCTCCACATGCAAACAGGAATGCTCGGTTCCTACTCGTCAGACTGACAGAGAGGGATGTTGCCGGTCTCCCAGGATCTGCAAGGAAGCGTTGGGTGTACACAGTAGCTCCCTAGTATATGCAGGATGCCTAATCAATGCCGAGCGTGTTCGCAGAGAACAAAAGGACGAGATGAACGACGGCAAGTCACAGTACTTAGTGCATGAGGGTACGGGTGTAGTAATGATGAAGCTAGTGATAGGCAGAGAGCGAACTAACAGGAGGTGGCTCTATTCCGTACCGAGGTACCTATGGTAGGCTATGGATCGAATGGACAGGACTGCAGGCTTATCTAAGATAGCCGGTACATGCCGTCCCCGGAGCCCCTCTCACCAAAATCGTCGATTGTATTCCGTACTCGTACGGAATACAGTAAGTTGCAGTCCGCGTGGACTGTGGGGCCCAAGCTTTCAGCTCCAGCATCGGGAGGTGAAGAGCAGCTTTACAGTTGACAATTGACATTGACGGCAGTGACAAGAGTCCGGACGGCATAGAACGGAAGAAACGATACCGTATTAGTACCTAGTACCTAGTACCCAGTACCTAGTACCTAGTACCCAGTACCTAGTACCTAGTACCTACCTTACCTTACCTACACTTGATTGATTTCTGGCCCGCCAGAATGTTTGTCAGAATCACAGATGTGATGCTTCAAACCCGAGCGCTGGAAGTTTCATTTTACAAGCCTCAACAACTGATACCTACGGTAAGGTAAGGTAGGTACGGTATGTAGGGACTTTAGGTACGGAGTACAGTACTCCGTACCACACGTAACCAGGGGTGATGAACGGCCTCGAGATCTACAGTACTGCCGATCAAGAAGTATTTTGGTACTCTGTATGACAGAACCTAAGGTAAGGGCTCGTTAGCCATAAGCCATGCCACGTGGTACGTCGCCAGGCCATCCTTACCTTACTTGATCGATGAGGAGAGTTTCAACTTCTATGAATAGGCCCCGCAAGAAGAGGAGCACAAACCCGATAGAGGGGCTAATCCCCCCACCCTTTGGCACCGCCGCAGGAATCTGGCAGATTGAGGAGGGCGGGAGATCGTCGCAGAATTCTGCGTACGCACGTATGCTCCACCACCCTTACTTTAGGTACCTATGCGTCTCTCGCTCCCTTGGTCGTGGTTCGGCCGTGGTACTGTACGAGCAATGGGAGTGCTGTCGCCGTCCTCGGCCTCGGTCGCTTCAAAGATGTAAAGCCGGCGAGGCTCTGTCGATGAACGATGAAAGAGAAAAGATAATCTGGATGTCGAGGGAGCCTTGTGTACATCCGTACAGGCACGATAAGCTACTTTCTCACCCCTCTATGCGAGGGACGCCAGCTATCGATGGGATAAGCTCAGGGTACTTTCTAGCTAGGTAGCTAACAGTAAGGTAGCGAGTAGCGACAGATGCGAGCACGGTCCAAGTCACAGCCACCGCCACAATATGCTGCCGCCACAGTCGCATAGGTAAGGTACCTTAGGTATTCCGTACATGAGTACGGATGTACTTGTAAGGGTTGTGGATTGCTCGGTCGCAAAGTTGCCGACAGATAAGGTAGGGAAGAGATATCGCATTATGGTGATTGGCAAAGTGATGCATTATCATTCTGCACACCTCCCTCGTACCTTGCCTTGATCCTCGACGCCAGCTGGGACCGTCGGACCGAACTCATCACCCTCCAATGTTTGCATCGTTATCCCTCGAGACGGTACCTGACCCTGTCATGCTCGTTTCAAGGCTGGACGGGATGGATGTCCTTTTGGTGGTCATGTTATGTGGAGCAAGAGGAGATGACGGTGATAGGTGCGTGTAAATCATAGTAATGGAAGGGAAGCGAGAGAAATCACAGTCTGCCTCTAGGGCTCTAGGGTATTCCAAAGGGCCGTTTAGAGTTGGATCCTCATGCATGAGACCATGCAACGATCATTCATCTTAATCCGCACTAACTGTAAGGACCTTTAGTCGCTGCTGTAAATAGCTACAGTTATCGAGGCTAAAGCAGTATTGATCGCTAGTGCGAAGCCTAGTGTGGCCCTTGCTCCGTGACTGCGAATTTGCCCCGTCGTTGTACCCACCGTTCACTACCTAAGGTACCAGGTACTATTACCGTGGTCCGTAGGTACTGATGTATTCACCTATCTTACCAAGGTACCTTGCTACCTTACTGTACTATGTACGGAGTACACTCTCCCTCTAATCACTCACATCACTTCCCCCGTCCCTCCTCCCCCCACTCACCTGACACCCCCCCATCCTGTTAACCGTCCAACCCGCCGAAACCCAGCGTGCTGGATTTAGCCACCACACGCACTTCCGATATCGATTCCCTACCTTACCTAGGTACCTTAATCCCGAATGGTGCCGTCCAGCTCGATCCGAATCATGTGGCGGAGTCACTTACAACGCAAACCAATTGGCCTTCCCTTTCCCACCCATTATCACTACTACGGAGCATTGCCTTTCCGATTTCGGGAATGTCGTCAAGCTACCTGACTCTTCACTTGGCCTGCTCTGGAACGACATCCGTACCCTCCCCCCCCAGACGATATGCTACTTTAGAATCCTCACTTCCCCTCCAATTGCTCGCCACAGCACCAACCACACTTTCGTTACTATGATACCGTGCATCTCTCCATGTCCCCCAAACCTCCGCTCTTTATGCTACTCGGTGCTACTGCTATCCACCACCCTTGATCAAGGTTGATCCCGAGCCTATACCTTCCCCTCCTTACGGTATCCCTCGTTTGTTCCCGCCTTCACGTTTGACGCCAGTGGAGACCCAGCAAGGACTTGATACCCCGATCACTTTTCGTGCAAGCATCGCAGGATCAACTCTCTAACATCTAATCTCTCTATAAGCGCATCTGTTACGTCTGCCCGTTCCCCATGGCCCTCCGACTGTGCGCGTAGTCGCGTTTAGCAACCCAAGTCGAGAATTCTCCGAGCCCGTCGAACAGGCACCTCGAGGGCGTGGGGAGCCTGCATGATCAGCCCTATCACGTTTCGCTTTATATTGAGATAATACGGTCAAGAATTCTGATGTTGTGGCTTACATCAAGGGATCACATTAAATCCGGCCTGCCTCTCCCATCCCTTGCCTTCTTAAGAGCTGGCCTTTTCTCTCAACCTCTGCACGACATCACCCGAGAACCACTACTAACGCAGTTGACCTCTTTTAAAGCTTTGTACCTTCTAGACTCCAAGGACTGCTGCCCCGTATGGGACTAGAAGCTTCGTCTTGCTGAACTGGTTCTTTATACTCTTCGGTAAGTTGATCGGTCTCTGCTGCACTTACGCGGAACTATACTGGCTGTAATCTGGTACTTATTGGTGATTTAGATCGTGCTGCTTCTCTTCTATTATCGTTGTTTGAAACAACTCAACTTGCCGAGACTTCGACTGGGTTAGGCATCATAGGGTTCCTAGCGCGAACGCATCCCATTTGAGGACGAACCATCATTCAAAGCCCAGAAACACTGCCTGAGTACTTTATGATCCGCAGCTCCATCCATGATTGAAATCAAACAATATTCGATTACGAAGCCTCAGGAACGATCTGTTGTGTGCTTCTTCCACCGTGGTCGTGAAGGCGACAAGCCACTCCTTTACTGCATCAGGCGCACAGCGCCCTTACATCCTCCGAATTTGTACCTGGATTTCCTGATCGCCGGCCCTCATCCACTTGTTCTTCTCAATCGCCTCCAACGCTTCCTAGATTCGTCAATCTGGCTCTCACTACTTATCAGACGTTCCCGGTAAGAGAAATTCTTGCACGTTATAGATGATTTTTGATGTCGGGAAATACAACCCTCTTTCCTTAGGAATGTACTAGCGAAGCCTTGTCATGGTTTTGATTATTCGCGTACTACCTGTCAACCTGCTGCCTACTCTTCTTCGTTGGGGCCAAAATCTGCGGCGCAGCCACGCCTTGCCATGCCCAGTACTGACGGTCGCAGCCCCAGGAAGATCGCACTCCAATAATATTAGACGATACCTACGACCTGGTCGAGGCGGCGTCGTTTGCTTTCGGTGGAGAGCACCAGGAAGCGCTGCTCTCCAAGGGCGAATTGAGGACAGCTTTGCTGTCTATGTCAGGCTACGGGAAGTCTCAAACACCCAGCTTGCACAGTAAGTTCTACTGTCCTTCACTTCACTCAAATAAGCTACACGGTTTTACTGTACTACTCCTCGTGATCAGTCCAGCATTGAAAGGCGCTGGTGGCTAACGGTGCGTCATGCAGATTACGACACCAGCCGACCAGGACAGACGAACGTCAGCCCTGCCGACTACAATGCTACTCGCCCTGGACAAGATCAAATGTACCTCGCATACGCCCAACCCGGCTTTGGCGAATCTCAGGTGCATGGACTTCCAACGGCATATGACCAAAATGCAGATCACATGCCCTACCCGGCTAGCTCATTTTATGAGCCGCGTGCTACCTACGATGAAGTAGCACAGTCGTCCATCATCAACTACGGCTCACGGAAGCTCCCCGTAGTTACGTCGCACTCTCCCCATCAGGGCTCTCAAGGATCTCAAGTCTACGTGTACCTGCGTTCAACGTACAGTCTAACGGCCCCTTCGCCCTTGGTCATCAGCTTGATGTTCGCCACACAACGATGCCTATCCGACTTGACTCCGATTGAGGCTCAAGGCTCCTCGTATGAATATGTGCTCACAGCGGATGCACCACCGCTCTCATATACGGGTTGTAACAGCGCCCAAGTACCTCTCCGGTTGCACGTCCAGGAGGAATCCGGGCCAGAGATAGGTATGATTGACGTTGGCTCTTATCTCTATACCGATGGTATACAACATCAACCTCGAGCCTCACCTGAGGATACATCCCGTAAAAGGAGACTCTCCATCGAGCCCGCAGGAGCCCTTAGGTTTCCGGCCAAAAGGCCATCAAACCAGCAATTGCAGTCGAAGAGCACCGAAAGTTACACCTCGTATCCCTATGCGCAAGGCGAGATATCGGCATACTCGCAGGTTTCGCAGCCTATCGCTGTGACTGCGACCCAGAATAACTTCGCAGCTTATTGTAGGTCGCCAAGTTCGCGAAGTCTTCCAGAAAGCGATATGTCGAGACATGTATCACAAGAATATTCCGTTGGTACTACTGGTTCCCAGTCTCTCAAAACTTCACCACCACACAGTTCGGGATGGAAATCATCTTACACCGCTATCAGTCAAGCTACCAGAAGCCCGGGATTATCGGCGACTCCCACTACAGGGGCATTGTCGATATCCTCTCCAAACATTTCGGCAAATCCACCCCTTATCCGTACATCAACATTACAGCAATCTCCTAGCCCTGCGGCTACCCCGGCTGCAAGCTCTATGGGTGGTTCGTTCAATCCTTACGCCATGTATCCGCACAAAGCGGTCCTCAAAATCAAAGGGCATCTGGATTCAATGGCAGATAAGTGGACTGCGGATGAGTGGATCTCAAAGCGGAGACTCGTTCAATTTTGGAGATCGCAGGGTGGAAGCACGATCCACACCCATTTCCAGCCGGTTGCACCCGATAACAGACCGCCAAACAGCATCTGCATTAGCTGTATCTGGTGGGAAGAACGTCAGGAGTGTTTTGTGACGAGTGTCGATACGATTTTCTTGTTGGAGTCATTGGTCGCCGTACGGTTTACCGTGGAAGAAAAGAACCGAATCAGACGCAACCTCGAAGGATTCCGGCCGATGACTGTCTCAAAAGCAAAGGCCGACAGCGAGGAATTTTTCAAGATCATCATGGGATTCCCTAATCCGAAACCGCGAAACATTGAGAAGGACGTAAAGGTATTCCCTTGGAAGATACTGGCTCATGCGCTGAAAAAGATAATTGGGAAATATGTGAGTCGCCGCGGTGTGCATAATCTCTGAGACTTTTCAATGACGCTGACATGTGGCAGTCAGCAAGCTACTCGTCGACTGCCGGCGCTCTTCCCACACCAAGGAGCTCCGGCTATAGTTTCGGCCAACCGCAATCGGAGCCGAGCGCGGATCATCGTTGTTCTGCCTCACCGCATTCGGCTTCCAACTCCACCATTTCGGGCGCGTATAGCACGACCCTAACTTCCACGACCATGTCGCCTACTTCCCATGGAAGATTAGCCGCACCGGTGCATTTCTCGGAACCACCCCCACTTCAAGTCTCCGTTCCAACTTTATCCCAAGCCTATACAGTCCCGTCGCTGCAGTCTCAGTACGCGATACGGGACCCAATGAGTTCGGCTGCTTCCGGCCAAGTGCCCATGACTGGACCGCCTGGTCGAGCTTCATGGGACTTTTCGACCCTATTCGACACCAGCCCGGCCACCGCGAGTGCCGGCACGCAGCAGATGTCTCAATACCATGATCCTCCTGCGTCGACGCAATCGTCCAGCAAACATGATATCAGATGACTCGGTGACCGTATCTCGTTACATACAAGCATTTTGTGATGGTGTTCCCCGGCGCATCAGCTGCTGCTGTCTGCGCTAACCGCATATGGGTAAACGCCACTAGGCGTTTTCCTGGGCCACACCGAGTCGGCCACCCCTTTTTCTTTCTCCTACACCAGATGCACTTGCATATGAACGCCGGTTTCCACGTGCGTGTCCAACGCCTCCATCTTCGCGTCTGAGTTTTGTTTGCTTGCGTATACCATTACCTTATCTTGTTACTTTACATAGCATCAGCGTGCATAACATGGAGCTAGTCATTGCCGCCTGGGTTTCTTCGGGCAGACATACCCTATTTGCTTTTTTACATTCTAGCGCATTGGGGTTGCATTGCACATGCATGAGCGACTGGTGTTTTGGGAGCTGTGGCGCAGGTTGCATGGCCTTGTGGGAGGGCTGGCCAAGCGGCAGCTGGACTTCGTGCTTGGCTGGGAGGTCGGGCAAGGGGTTGGGGTTTGTAGTATCAATCAGAATTGTCCACAATATTTCCCTGCTTCCGAAATGGCCCGCTTTCAAGCCTCTCACTACTATCTTTGACATTGCTCCCTCGTCCTCTGTCCGATCTCTCCGCCCATCCACGAAGCGCAAGCAGACTATCTATCCCACATCACCGATTCGGAGCTCGATCCAAACAACGCTTCCAGCACTCTCAATCATACGAAACTGGCGCAAAAGAAAACGCCCGTCTACCTACCCCATCGGCTGAGTACACCAACATGAAATCTCCCCACATCCCCCTCGCCGTGTCCGTACTCGAATCAAGCAAGTCATCAACCATCGCCCATGGCCTTGGGCTCTCACACGCTCTCACAGCACATCGGCGCTATCAACCCATCTCTCTCCCACCGCCGCCCTCGCTAATCCATCCACCCATCCCACCCCTTCCCTTTCCCTTTCCAACCCACTACTACTACTACAAAACCCCCCTCCTCACCACCAAACCCCCCGTCCTCCTCCTCAACACCAGGACAACCCCTCTCACCGTGAAATCTGTCTTAGCAAGCTAAGCTACCGTATTCACCCCAACCTGTAACCTGCAAGAACAACAGCCACGCGCATTCATTAATCTACCTTCTCGAACGAAGCGGAAAGATGGGATTTTTTTGGTGTTGGTGGTGGAGATTTGAGCGATCGGGTGCGCAAGAAGACATGTGGATCGTGGTGAGGGGGGTTTGTGAGTGTTTGGATACGAGGATGCTGCGTAGGGTTTGTTCGATGTGGTGGTTTTGGGGCGGTAATTAGGATGTGAGTTTGGAGGGTGAAGGAGCGGGTTTTGGTGGTGCATATGGATTGGGGGGGGGGGAGAAGAATCCTAATATGGGGCTCGATGAGGATGGAGTTGTGAGTTTCTCGCATTCCTTACATAGCTGGCTCCCTCTCTTTAAACAGCGCTGTTTCCCACATCTTTTCCCACCACAAAATAAGAAACGCTTGTACGGAACATTTCAACGAGTAGTTTAGTTTTGCGAAGAAGATCTGGCGGATGCACATGCGATGGGAAGTGGTTTTTCAGAAGTTGATAGGAAAAGGAGTGGAGGGGGGTTTTCCGGCGCCTTGGGTGAGTTTTTGGCTGTCAGGCTCTGGATTTGTATGGTAGGGTTGGTTTGTTATGTATGTGATTGTAGAGGAGGATGGGCAATATCTATCTGGATATCATGACGGTTTTTTGTAAGATCAAGATGTATAGGTTTAAAGGTGTCGAGGTTTAGCCAGCACTTGGATCAGAAATGTGTAGTTATGATTGGTTCTTACGATATATTCATCGATATTAATCCCCGGAGGCCCACAAGCATATGTTCGCCAAAGCTTGGCTTTCTGCTTCAACCCACTTACTTCTAGGCTTTAGTGGGCGCTCCACAAACCTCTGGAGTCGTTTCCGCCGTTCTGGCGTGCATTGGGACTGATATTGACAAATTTGACCTGTGTGGAACAAAGGTCAAGGCGATTGAAAGATCAGAGATACCTCCCCGCCTATGTTGGAGAGAAACCCATCGTCGCGCCCTGGACTGCTTCCCTCATCCATGGTGCTCGAGCACGTTGAAACGCGGTGCCATTCGAGTTCTTGGCTATGTTATCTCAGCCAGCGAGAGGCACGCATCGCAGCTGATGTCAATGAAACAATACGCCGCACTCGCCTTGAACGCTGTATCTTGTCGCAACCCATCTATCTCAGATGAGCGCATCGGAAGAATGGTTGACCGCCGTTGTCGGTCTTCGCTGCATAACGAGCACTACCAGCCAGAGTCGAGCGTTTTGAGCAATATATCCGTCATTGCAGAGAATCACGATGGATTCATCTTACTAACCCCCATCTCACTTACTATTCTCTACCTTTTCGGCTGCAATCACGCTAGCACATTTCCTACTTCCCATACTGAAGCCTCAATTTGCCGACCTGCAATATTTAGTATCGCCTGCGTCGCCAGCCGCCGCTATCGTCATTTTGGGAACTTATTATTTTGTCGCAATTCTCCTCTGGACTTCGCTTCAATCTTACACCAGTTTCTTCTCTGCCCGTCCTTCTGTATTTCAAACAATTGAAAACGAAGAAGAAAGAAGCAATGACGCAGCGTGGCCTGCCCCCACTCGAAAAGAAACGTCCCCTTATCTGAATTTCCTTGGCATAGATTTTGCGGCCTTGGCGCCTTGCTCGTCATCTACCTAGACATACTCCGGGTTTGGTACCGCGCAATTATTGCAGCTTGGAGCTTTTCGTATCAAGTGCCAAATCCTGATATCAAGCTCCAAATCATTTCGCGTATCGTTTTCTGCCAGATGGCTGCAGCGACGAGCGTTACAGTGGGCATTATGAGCTTTTTACCTGGGTACGCGATGGGACAGCTCCTTTCAGTCGGTCGTGAAGCAAAGGTTGAGTTTGTGGAAAAGATGCATCAGCCATTAGAGAAGCCGTGGAGGAAAAGGAAAGGGGAGTAATCGAAGACCGCAGGTCTGGAGATCTCGAGGATGAGTGGACTTGATGTTACAATGCAACCCATGCCAGGCGATTGGAGCCGCCTTGAAGAGGCTTGCACGGACGATTCGGCGGTCGAATGCTCGGAAGACAATATTCAAGTCACTTGTGTGGCAGGAGCGATAAATCGTTCCTGGGAGATATAGAACCTCATGTACTCGGCATGTAACAAATTGGTGGCTCAAACACGACATAAAAACACGATGCCATACCTTCTGAAGAATACTCAACCAGGCCACACCCCATCGTACCCAAAAGGGCCCACGCTACTATCTACCTGATAGAATTCGGGGATCGCAACAGAATCAAGCCCTTATGCGAGTTCAACAAAATCATCTTCCATACCCCACTTGAGCAACTATATCCAAACCCATCTCAAACGCGCGCGCGGCCGTCTCGGTACTCGACGGTATGGAAACCTAATATATGAAGATAAGGAGGGAGCACGAAGCATTCAACACCTGGATAAAAGGGTTACTGCTCGCCCAGCTCGCCCGCTCAAGCGGTTAGTACTTTGACTGAGTTACGGTCAAAAATTTCGTCGTCTTTTCCATCAAAGAGTCCAATGGAGCCCTGAGGAGGTGCGTTGGCTCTCCGGTCGTTTGTAGGGCTAGTGATTCCAAGGGAAGGTGGTGGTGGGTGTTGTGGGAGTAGCGGTGGAGATGGAGCGCTCAATCTCAGGCTCAAACTTATGCTGAATACGCCCTTTCTCATCCATCCCCCTATTCCTCCCCCTCTCCTTCGCGCCAAACAACCCAGATTACAGGCTAGAGACCCCTCCCCCAACTCATCGTTACAGGGCTATTACTCGCAGAGCGGATCTGATAGGCAGATCAATAAAACCAACCTCCCCCTTTATCTTACACCATCGAACAAACCAACATATCCTACCGCACTTGCATGACCTGGACAAACCAGACGCCGCAACGACGTACCAACATCGTCGATTTTCGTGCCCGTGGAGTTTTGCTATCGCTGTGGTTCATTAGATGGGGGAGAGGGGGTCGGTGGGTGTGTGTTCGGGGGTCTGGATTTGGAGGGAGAGGAGGAAAGGGGAAGAAAAGGAGAGGGTATAGGAGTAGAGTAGATTCGCAATTACTGAAGGGATTTCCGCACAGAGATTCTCGGGGCTGTTGCAGTTGAATTGCACAATGTGGTTTCGAGACATTGAAAGTCGGAAAAAATTTAAAGCCATGTACTCATCAGTCGCACACTCCCATCCAAACGACTTCGTTCACCTCAAGAGTTTCAAACTCATCTCCAACACCCAAACACCTCAAACACTCCGCCCTCATTAAACCGGCCCCCCCAACCAGCCCCCCCCTGGATTCTCCATTGCGGGAACCCCACCCCACCAGCTCCCCGCATGCGCCAGACGTCAGATGCATACAGTACACGCGCAGAACTATCCCCAAACCCCAAATTTGAATTCCTTCTAGTAGCTAATCAGCAAAAAGGCAGTTTAGAAAAAAACGTCCATATGCTACAACTCAAAAAGAATCTTTATTCACGGCCTCGCTAATTCGACCAACCCCCTTGAAATCATTTAAGTCTTGTTGAGTCCTGGTCAAACCCCCAGACCTGATCGGGTCTGCAGCATCATCGTCGCGGACACGCTTCTTCCGCAACCCACCCCCCCCCCCCCCCCCCTCCAACATTCAGCAGCTCTCTGAATCAAAAGGGGTGGTGTTTATCAAATAAGCAAAGTCTTTGATGTCCATTCACACCACGGGACTCGATATCAAACAAAACCCCGGTAATGAGGAAATCCCAAGGCCCCGAATTGAAGGAAAGAGAAAAGGGACACGGCGTATGCTTTGCACTCACTCTTCCTTTACTTGCTTGCGACCAGGGGATATTCCTGCTTTGGTATGAGCGCGGGGAACTGTAATATAGGAATGCCAAACCCGCGAGTTTCGATATGGCTCGATTCGTTGTGTTGAGTGCGTAATCGTCGTCATTACCATTCCAGCCAAGGCTGTGGCGTAGCAGTCTGCAGCAAACTTGCGGAACAAGTGGGGTTCTGGGAGATGCAGGTTAATGGTGGGCTCTTGATAGGGGTGTCCAGGGGTTTGAGAGTTTTGTGTTGGGTGTTGAGGGCTTTGATGTTTGGTTGGGTTGGGTTTTGCGGAAGGATGGTAGGAGAGGGGGGTACTGGGTTGCAGATGGGAGAATGAAGGGGGTATTGGGTAGATGTGATGGATAGGGGGGATTGAAGGAGATGTCGGGTATATGTGCTGGGTGGGTTTGTTTTGGGAGGGATTTGGCTTGAGCGGGTGGATAGGACATACGAGCTGACACGTGGCACGCAATATGAGCGTATAGATTGAGATGAGAGCCTTTGGGTCAGATGTGTAGAGGGTATCGGATATATGCCATCAGTAGAGTTATCGAACCATGCTTTATTCGCGGAAGCTGGAGGAGCTTTGGATGGTGGGCCATACTTTGATGCTATGGATAGAAAGTTTGTTACCTTGCGGAAGATTCTTCCTTGGGTATGGATGTTGTGTGAACGCTAGATATTGAGAAAAATTATGAAAACGCGACGTCATGGATAGATGGAAAAATACGTAGATCGGTACATCTATCATATTCGTGTATAGATTCAAACCTGGGAATGTCTTGGAGCACATTTGAGATGGGTCTTGAGGACGGCGAGAAGTATAGCGAGTTCGTAGAGATCGGACAATGCGCCGATGCGGATAGGCACAGATGCGCAGATGATTTTGGCAGCTCCTTGTGAGCATAAGGTATCGAAACTTAATAGTATGGGGTGGAAAACCGAAGCAAGAGTCGGAATTTCGAGACACGCAGTTGATTGGAGTAAATGCTTGCTGATAGCAAGGCAGTGGTATGTTTTGGCATTACATGCATTCGTTCATTTGGCTGATCCGTTGCTTTCATAAGGGCTTAATTAGCCGAAGGTCTTCTTATATTACAATTGCAGAATCCCTTTGCGGCTGTGCCGTGAAAGGTTTGGAAAACCCTCTGCCCTTAAGCTGGCGAATCGCCCTTGAGTGACTCGGGTTGACCCAGGAGGCATTGTTCTTATGTGGGGTAGAGTAGATGTCAGCGCATGCTAATCACATAGGATGTGCCATAGATCCATGTCTGGCTGCCCAGGCCGTCGGCACTCTACTCATCCACGTCTTCAAAGAGGCTCATATCTCCCTGACAATGCGCGCTAAGGACGATCTCTTTGTCTTTTTGCACATTCCCCCACGAGACATCCCATTCTTTTCTGTTGACATCCCACTTCATCACCGGGCATTGCGCAAAGACTCTAGCCCACAGGCCTCTCATATACCTTGGCGTCAGTGCGTGCGGGTTCGTCTTAATATCCGGGTTCCGTTTCTTGTACCAATCATTGGACTCTGGCAACTGCAATTTTGCTAGCACCTCTCCAGCACCAGCTTTGTTTTCAACTTTTATTCCATCACTATCCCGCATCATAGCTTGGCTTCTGCGAGGTACAGGCCCTTCCCACGGAGTTCGCCCAGTGGCCAGACCTCCGAGGCTGTTCCACTCGTGCTCCGGCAGCGGTGGCAACAGAGCGTCAAGTGTCTTGGCATACCACTTCTTTTGTATATTCGAGACCCGTTTCATCGGCATTAGACGACCCCAGGCGTTTTCCTTATCTACTATCGGCCTCAGGTCCTTTATCGGTACTTTGTCGAATCCCAACGCCTTCTGCGCCTTTTGCGATTTGACAAGTGCTCTCATAGTCTCCCCGAGATAGGGCACCTTTGTCTTGTCATCAAGGGAGCTTGAGAGCCGAGCCACAGCTTTCGGCTCTAGGAGGATATTGTTTGATTTCAATGCTTGCTGAAGCTTTTCCAATGCTTGCCGAAGCTCGTGCTTCCGCTCCCCTCTACGACCATAGGTTGTCGCGAGAACTTTATAAAGGTCGTTCGGATGACCTTCATTGGCGCGAATGAGGACTCTGAGGCGTTTGATGCCAAGACTGAGCAGGGTTGGAATTCGTTTAACGGCAGCTGCGTTCCCTATCTGCGGCTTACGTTGTGCCCCTAAACGCTGGCGAGGACTGTATTTGCGAAATTTCGAGACGATATGGTAGTGTATGTATTTGCGTGCCGCAGGGTCGGGGAGGTATGTGCATTGACGGAGTAGAGCACGGAGGAGATGAAGGGTGATTTCACTTTGGGATCTGCTGTGTGGTTGTACGCTTTCTGAATTCGCAACAGCGAGTGCCTCCCCTAGGTAATCTAGTCTTGCGCTCCTTGCAATCTCAGATCGAAAAGTTCTAAACATACCGCTCAGCCAATGCTGAGGAGTCTGTCCTTTGGTTGCTCCACAGTAAGCGAACAAACGCGAAGATTAGCACGTGACAAGCTAGGCTTCTAAGCACGCCTGTAGCGGCATCAACACGAATCTTACAGAGAACTCATCAGTATTTGATCTAGGGTCAACCCTCTTCCACCAGGCTGTCGAAGTCGATTGCTGGCTCAATTACCTTATCCTGGAACTGATTCTGTCTGAGATGGCTGGAGATGACGGCTGAATGTAGATGAACAGTTTACTCGTATGTCTCCAACGGTTTTCAAACACCTTGTCCCCCTGTGCACGCCCCTGTACGATGACTTACGCAAAGTGCCAACCTGGTTGTTTCTCTTGTTATTTCGGTATATACTCTGCACTACTTGCTCTTTGTAGCTGGAAACGTTCTTACACACCAGAAGTCCGGTAGCTCTGACGGCGAATTAATCTATATTATCAACTTCGACCGGCGGCACGGACTTCTATCCACGAAGCGAACTACACTCCTCCCCCCGCCGGGAGCTAGACGTCGGTGTGATTGTTTGAGTTTTTACGGACGGGGTCAAAGGGCCTTGGAAGAAGGAGGCGAGGACGCGCTCAGATCTCCAAACGTCTATATGTATGGCCTCCATCTTTCTTTGAGGTCCTATTCTGTAGCATGCAGGGTTAGGGCCTGAACAAATATGCCGGCTTTACATGCTCGCGCCGCTAATACACCACTCTATTATGGTTGACGACTTGAGTGCTGTTTGTCACACTGATCTCTAAACGGAACTGCTCGGCTGAAGGTCATACTCCGGTACAAGATCAAGAGCCAGAATCAAGAACTATCTCCAGCTTGGTGAAAGTTCTAGGTCCGCACCGTATCTTATTAGTGAACTTGATCCTGTCAGACCTAGACCTTCAATCAGTGAAGTCATGGATGACGGCTTAATGTTGATGGTAGTCGTTGGGCTACTGGAGGATTAATAGATTACTCGTAGGTATAGTCATTCCGTTAGCTTCATTCGAACAGACTTCTACCCATGTCACGTATCGATGTCTGCTACTGCGTTTCCAGTGAGACTCCCTATCACGACTACGAATCCTTCTATCCCATGGATATCTACCGAGCTTATAGATAGTATCTTATAGCGCAAAGCTGGCTCTTAGAGAATGTTGATTTCCTTGACAGCACAAAGATCTAGAGCTGTCCGGATACTGTGGGGATGTCGTATCCTCTTTTCTTAGCGGGAGTACTCTTGCCATCGGCCAACTCTGGAGTCTTTGGAGCAATGTTTGGGATGTACGCAATGGTTGATGATTGTTAAGAAGGAGAACTGTAAGATCATCATTCATAGGATCATAACAGGGCATAACATGGCAGAACAATGAAAGCTTCAATCAGGTCGTATACAGAGGGAAAGAGCGTTCGAGTCTGTGTTCTTGAGTTTTATATCTAACATCCTTCATCGTCTTCGTTGGCTTACTCATATGTGCTTGAATTGAGTCTTCCAATTTCTCTCGCGCAAGTTGTATCCACTGTGATTGTCTGTAAGCGCTCAAATGGGGTGTTTGATGTGCGCATGCAATACGGTGACTTCAGCGTCCTCGTCCGATTTGAGACGTAGTGTAGATTTTTCTGGCCTGACTGGCTTAAGTGTTGGGCACATCGGTAGGTAGTCTTGTACATTGTAGACTCGTAAGCTCCTTGCACAGTAAACCATCATCACCAAATTCACAGGGCTTAGGGCCATTGATTAAAGTAGATACATATGTACCTTAGGCGCGAACGGAGACGCGCCGAAAGAGTTCCCCGCCCACTTCGGAAGGACGCGAACACGTCTTCCAAAATCAACGAAATTACTCAGCGTCGCCAGAGAGGAACAGATTGCCCAATAAATGAAGCGTGCGATACGGCAACCCAGCGGGATAGTAACATTTCCATCTTGCTCGGCATAAAGGACTTTCATAGTATTCTCCTTCGCCGTTGGCGCAATTTCCCCTTAACGTCCTCATGGCCTCGGCCATTCACGCCGCTTCTTCCTCCTACCCCCCACCCTCATTTTCCCAAAACAGCACCGACTCATCCATGAATGGCATCCACCTCTCACAGACCGGTCTGAATTCTTTCGAAGCTCCTCAATCAGTCGCCTCTACCCCAACACCGACCCCACCCGCGTCTCGAGGGCACCAACAAATTCTACCACACAACATGTCAAGTTATGGGGGCCCCAATGGACTACATTCGCAATATAGCGCACAGAAAAGTTTCGGGGATATGCATGTCAACGTCCCGCAACAGCGATACCCTCCAGGTCATAAGCCGCAAATTTATACGGTATGGCTGCCCTAAATTAGATAATTGTGTCGGTATGAACTCGGGCTAACTCAGTTGGATGTTTCAGGCCGTATACTCTGGAGTCTCTGTCTATGAAATGGAAGTCAATCAAGTAGCCGTCATGCGCCGGCGCAACGATTCATGGCTGAACGCGACGCAAATTCTAAAGGTTGCAGGCATCGACAAGGGCAAACGCACAAAGGTCCTAGAGAAAGAAATCCTTGCTGGTGAACACGAAAAGGTCCAGGGTGGGTACGGAAAATACCAAGGAACCTGGATAAATTATAGAAGAGGTGTCGATTTCTGTCGAGGATACGGTGTCGAAGAGCTATTGCGCCCTCTGCTGGAGTATGATATGGGTCAGGATGGATTGACTATCGCCGGCCAAGGAAATGTAGATACGCCTACCAAGGAGCAGGCAATGGCAGCTCAGCGGAAGAGAAACATGCTCAACGGAGGAATTGACAATCGACCCACAGCCTCGTCCCCAAACGGAACATTCTTTAAGAACATCTCAAAGACCGCAGCGAATGCTGTGAATGCAATTAGCAAAGCAAGATTCGATTCTCCAGGACCTCGTCCAGGCAGCGGCAATAAACGTCCTGCGCCTGCTCGAAGACCCTCGCAGCAGATGATGGCCAGTCAAGAATCAGCGTATGCCGGTAGCAGTCAACAAAGTATGCAGAGCTTGCAATCGGAAAACAGCTTTGGAGCGAACAGTCACCTCGATCCAGCTCTTAGAGGTCACAGCGGGCCTTACTTCACCAACATGCACGAAAATCAAAACAACGACATGAACGAACCCCCGCGGAAGCGTGCGAGACCTTCTTCCAGCCAAGACCCTTTTGCTTATGATTTGAGCTATGACACTAGCATGAGAGAAATGTCACCCACCGAACCAAATGAGTCGTTTGTTTACCAACCTCAGCCTAATGTGGACGTCACGACCGCAGGGCTAGCGCCTCTACCGCAACCTACTTGTGATATAATGATGAAAAAACAGCATATGCTAATTTCTCTCTTTCTCGATCCATCACAAACAGACTTTTCGAATCATCCAGCTCTACTACGGTTGTCTGGTGAAGATCTTGACATTCCGATTGATGCAACGGCACATACTGCTCTACACTGGGCTGCGACGCTAGCACGAACTTCCTTGCTGCGCGCACTGATATCAAAGGGGGCGAGTATCTTCCGCTTGAACGGAGGAGGCGAGACAGCGTTGATCCGTGCAGCGCTCACCACTAACAACCTTGATCAAAGCAATTTTCCAGAATTGCTAGAGCTACTCGGACCTACTATAGAGATCAGAGACGGTCGTGGGCGCACTGTTTTGCATCATATTGCAGTCTCCTCGGCTGTCAAAGGCCGAAGTCAAGCCTGCCGATACTACCTTGAGTGTTTGCTAGAATTTGTTGTACGGCAGGGAAGCGCCCAGAATAGCCAACAGAATTCTTTCGATGGCCCTGAAGCCAGCGCAAGGCCAGCAATTAAACCTATTGGTCTTGCGAGATTCATGGCAGAAATCGTGAACGCAGAAGATATGTCTGGAGACACAGCACTGAACCTTGCCGCAAGGATCGGCAACAAGAGTATCACACAACAGCTTCTCGAAGTTGGTGCGAATCCGACGATTGCAAATCGTGGTGGCCTCAAGCCCGTTGACTTTGGGGTGGGGGGCAACCCAGAGCCTACGGATGTGCAGCCAAGTAGCCAAATTACAAAGCTGGAAAAGAATCCAGTAAGCAAAGTCTTAGAAAGTAGCCAAGAACTTATGAACTGTAAGTTGTCCTTCAATCCTTCGTGCAACTGCAGCACTAACATGATTTCCAGCGATATCAAGCCTCCTCTCTGACACCTCATCATCCCTAAAATCAGAGCTTCAAACCAAACAATCCCTTATCGACCAAGCCCACGCCACCCTCCGCGAAACTACCTCCCTCCTTGTCACCGAGCGTCGCCGTCTCGAAGACCTCCAAGGCAAATCCCTGGAGCGCAAAGACCTCCGCCAGAAGGTCACAAACCTCTGCCGTGCAAATGATGAGCAGCGGAGTTTGCTCTCAAGATCCGGGAATACCCCACTGGAAGCGAGAGCAGATGTCAAAATCGGCGAAGCAGACGCTGGTCTTGAGATTGATTCTTCTCTTGCGAACATTGATCCTGTGAATCCAGGAGACCTGACTCCTCAGCAATTTTCCTACGTCAGCTCTTTGCCTCCCGCAAAAGTCCTTCAGGCGCGTGTCTCAGCATACCGTCGGAACAACGCTAGGCTGGAAGCTCAGGCAAAGGACCTTGCGAGTAGGAGTATCGAGTTAGAGGACCAGTTGAGAAAGGTAGTCGCGTTATGTACGGGGGTGGAAGAGAGCAGAGTGGATGAGATGGTCGCTGGATTGGTCGCGGCGGTGGAAAGTGAGAGAGGGGAGGACGTCGAGGTAGGGAGGGTAAGGGAGTTTCTGAGGAGGGTTGAGGGTGCTGAAGGAGAGTAGAATTGAGGCACGTCTGTCACAGCAAGGTTATCAAGGGCTGCATTAGTGGTGCGATACTCTTTCTTGTTTATAGCATCTCGAGTATCTTATTCTGTACGTTCATGACGTATAGGACTGGACAGAAAGATTATACGAAGCGAGCTTTAGTACCTAGGAGAATCCAAAAACATTTTCAAGGCCGGGCCCAGAGATAATGGGCCCATTAGCTACCCTCGCTAGCTTTTGCTTCTACAAAAGCATACTCGAGTACCGATGCCAGACCAGCGCAGCATGGTCCCTGTACCCACGAATGTTTTGAATCAAACTATATTAACTGCGCCGTGTCCAGTAGTGTGGGAATGATCCTAAAACTAACAAGAGGCGTGGATGCGACGGAGTAGACATGTAGGTATATCTCCGGGAATTGATATAACCCTTGGGTACCCCTAGAGTAGCACCTCGTTTGTTCTGTTTATCTAAACTGCACTCCTTCCACTACAGCATTTCGAGGTCATGGGGCTGGCAATCAATTACTCTCAGCAATCGCAGCAGATCGGCCCCGCTGTGTATGTGTATGACAACCGATCAGCATGCCTCTGCGTTACTCTGATGCTGCGACTGGCGATCTTGCCTACATGATTGTCCAGACTGGGGTTTTTGCTGCACTAGCGGTCGTGGCATACCGTTTCGGCCCTTCATATACGCTTCTCTATAGCTAAGTCTCAGCAGACTCCCTAACTTATATCGACATCATTCCCTGATGCGCAGCTTTTAGGAAAGTATATAAATACAAAATAAGGGGTATCTAGCGCGTAAAATCCGTAATTCCCTCCCGTATCGTTGCGTCGTCTGATTACAAAAACTGCGTGCGATAAAGAAAGACAGAAGAGAAAGGTCTCAGACACAGAAAAATCCCCGCTTATTTTTTAAGGAGCTCGCTACCAGTATATTTCGCCCTTTTCCTTGCCCTCTGATCCTGTCCGCCAATGTTCCATTTTAACATGTACATTGTATTGTTAGGTACGTATCGTCAGCTTGCAAAGCTTACCAAGTTAGTGCCGCAAAGAAAAGGTCTCCTAGATGCCGCCTCATGTTCGTAAAATTGAGTACTCCCACGAGTAAAAGTGGCCTTGGACTTGGTGCGACCATAAACAGGAATTCGAAGTAGACTTCTTCAATCCAAAAAGTAAGTCGTATTGCGAAATATAGGGTTTTTCCCAAACGATTCATGAGAACATAATGAATAGCTGGTAATTGGACAAATTGCACATATGAGCCACCTCTGCATATAACGCGCCTCTATCCAGGAGGTGAATTAGAGGTAAAGCGACCAGGAAAGAGAAAGCTCTGTACAGAATCCAGAGCGTGATGTAGTGTGAAGACGACAACGTCGCTCAAGGGCTTGAGTTACTGATGAGCGTGAAAGCCGTTTGATCCTCTCTGGGTCATGGAATGTGGCGAGCCGCTTGAGCTGCTGAGGGTTCCAGGGATGTCGTTATCGAACCTCTTATTGATCGCGCCCAGGAGCATCTTCCACACATTGCCGTTAGAGGGTTCGTGATCAACGATATCCCTGCGTTGGCAAGCATCGTTAGTTTGAGATCCTCAAACATGGTAGAAAGGCTCTGGTGGTGATACGTACAATTTCAACCCTAAATTTGCGTCGAGCCTGTTCAGCCGTTGAATACTTTCAAGATTGTCACCAAAGCGGATGAACTGAATCCCTACTTGATCCGAGCGGTACTTATAATTCTCAAGCTCTTCTACAAGGTTCTTGATCGGTCTCTCGACATCAGTGTTGTCTTCCCAGGCGCCATCGGTGAAGATGTATAAATTCAGAGGCCGCACAGGCTTTGAAGACGACATCAATCTACGAAAACCCTTCGGAGCGCCTTGAAGTTTTGTCTGATATGGCTGTAAGATATCATTCAGACCTCGTTTAATATCAGAAAAGCCTTTTGGAACTCGAGACTTTATTGGGCTCAAAAGCGATGTTGTTTTCTTGCTTCGGTAACTCTCGGTGGACGTCGTGAAATAGAGCTCAATCCCGTCGGGGTCGCACTCTTCAACCAAGTAAGCCAAGATACGGAAAATCTCTTGCACCTCTGGCCAGTGTTTTCTCATAGAGCTGCTACTGTCGATTAAGAAGACCTGATGGGCAAGTTAATATGATCACTGCATAAGAAGCAGCGTACGTACGTGATCACGTTTCTTTAATTGGGACTGAAGGCTTAGATCTTCAAAAGGCGAATTTCTATTTCCGCTCTTTCTGTGTTTTACCAACAGTTCTGCATTGGAAACTGTCAGGTTAGGCAATAGCGATGCTTGCTGAATCAATGACTCAGGAAGAGTGAAATGTGAAACGGACGATGTATAATGGTGTGCAGACTGATCATGGTGTCGATCATGTGAATAAACTTTCTGGTTTATATGATAAAGATCGTCGTTACGATATGCTCTGCCATTGGTCTTAGATGGCGGACTCAGATTCCCGTTATGGCTGGGAAGACTATTCGATGGGGAAGTAGAGGTTTGAGGCATAAGTTCGCTATTGTATGAATGTCGGATGGGGCCAGCCGAACCAAGCTGAAAGAACGTCGATTCTGACATTCGGGAGGGTCTCGTGTTGAAATGTGCACTTTCTCGTTCTTCAATTTCGTTCAACAGTGTTTCGTCCTCTTCGGGGCTTGCAATATCCCTCGGCGATGATCTCGAGATTCCTTCGTAGTGATTATGAAAATGCATGGGCGAATGTCTTCTATTGATTGAGGAACGTCGAGCGTTTGTAGAGTTGTAAGTTTCATCAGATGGTATTGTTGTGTTTCTTCGATTATTGATCAACCTTCGAGAAGAGCTGCTATTTTCAAACGAAGGCTCTTCATTTTGAGGCCATGAACGTGCGCCGAATTGAGCTTGCTGCAATTCTGAAGGCTGTTCAGGCGGCGTGCGAGATAGCTGTGACGACGGTAAAGTTCTCGAATTACGAAGAGAATGGGAGACAGCATTAGGTTTATCCTTGTGGACGGTGCTAGATGAGCTTTAAGAAAGCTTCCACAAAATACTGAGACATCATGCACACACCTATCTCCGCATGGGATAATTGGGGACCAAGATACCTAGGCCATGGAATTTATGGAACATTAAGCAATCAAGAGAGGACTAGACGAAGTGTTCACGATGTCTTAGGTGGAACCTCAGAACCTCTGAAATATGGATACTAGCTTACCTACTGCTAGTTCCGCCTATATACCTTTACTATAATAGCCAAGCTGTTGGCTCCACCGCCGTAATACGCTTCAACGATCGACCAAACTTCTTTCTTGAGACCCTCGGCTGGCTTGCTTGTGTGAAATCCTCTGCGATTTCGACCTTCTGTTTTCCAACTCTTCCCCATTATCAAGATTACGCTTCGACCGTTGCCTTAGAGCATTGTTTTTGATCTCCTGCAGAGGCATTTGTGTCCTCATAGCTCTTTCCGGTTCCAGTTTAGGTTCCAGTTCAATACCATCAAACATTGCCAGTAGGGCCCGTAGCTGCCCAGACGCATCAAGAAAATTAAACCATGATGTTTGGTGAATTATCATCTTGTCCGCAATGGCGGCCTTCCCATCAACAATTGACACAATGTATGGTACTGTTGTAGTCACATTGAGAACTTGGACCCAATGCGAGTATACTATCAAGAGGCGTAACTACACCGGGTTAGCTTAGTAGAGAGCAAGTATTTACAAGAACCCACGTTTATAGATCTTATGTCGAGTAGCGTACGATGTTTTGCAGCCATAGCAAGTACAAAATAGAGCTCCGCCGTGGTAAGAGAGGAATCTGGTCGGGACCTCTCTCGTATCAGGACTGAGGAGAATGGAGTTGCCTTTGTGATATTGTGCGGGAATGTCGTGGCAGTATCTGCAGAGGGATGGGACATAATCAACTCTGCAGAAGCACCGAGGGAGTATGTATCGTTCTTGATGTGGAGATTGTGATTTCTTAAACCCCCCGTATCAGCATCATGTATTGCAAAAGTATTGAAATGTATAAAGGATTTGAATTGCTCACCGGTTAACCTGTAGCTTCTCTGCAGTCTGCTGTGACAGGACTGTAATCCAGCCAACCAAGACTGACGAGACGTATTCTGAGCAGAACCGAGCAGTCTTTGCGTCGCGCAACACAAGGTCCATAAAGAACGTCAACGACCGGCCCTTCTCGCCCCCAATGATGTCCCCAACAGAATGTATATTATCCCATGCAATCTCTCCATCGCTTTCATAGGCCTCGACATGTAGTTGTTCTGATTGCAGTTCACTTGGGGTTGAGTTTTTCGAGCGCTTCAGATCGCGAAGAAGACTGCGAACAGAGGACTGCCATGACATTCTGAGCCGTGCGCCCGCTGCGCATAGCTGATTGAAGGGATGGGGATGTAGATGTAGATGGTAATTCGGATAAACTGTCAGGAATCGTTCTTGTATTCAGGTTGCTTGATCATGAAAAGACTAACGTCTCAAATGACGCGACGTGGCTAACCGTGGCTAACCGTGGCTAACCGTGGCTAACCGTTTCGGTAGATGCAGTCACGTGATATGACTAATCATGCTCTTCGTACCTGGTGGTATCTACGTACCAACACTTCCTCAGCTCTCCTTTCGAGCCTTTCCAGAACTACACATTTATCATCATGTCTACCCCGGCCTCTTTAGATGAATTCAACTCCACCTTTTTGTCATGGCCCGACGACGCTCTATCCCGTAGAATTGATCGTATACCCGCCGGAAGTGCCTGGGACATCCGCGAGCTCACGTTCCAGATTCTTCGTACTCCCCCGGCTAAGATAAATCCTCCAATATGGCTTCAGTCACACTTCGCGGAAGCAATAGCTCGCGTGCGAGAAAGCGTACCTATGCAGTCAGTCCTCCAGCTTTTCCGCCAGGATTGGCGTAACATGACTCATGAGGACCTTACTCGAGCTGCTGGGCCGTTGGCCTCGTTCGTTACGCTGCTATCTCAAGTACTTGAGACTGACATTGTTTCCCACCCTCTTCGAGAGCTGAGAGTACAAGGGTTTGACGAAAATGCTCCCACAGGTCTCCCCAGCACGGGTGTCTCGTCCTCGCCTCCAATGTCATCTTCTCCTCCAGAATTTCCCAATAAAAGGTTCCGCAAAGATCGATCTTCGAGTAGCTACTGGCCTTCTGATGAGAGCGACCAGTCAAGTCATGATCAGCGGGCAAAATCTGAAGCAACAACGAACGCCTGCATTTACGAGCTTTTGCGTTGCGTTACTGAGATATCCAGAAAAACAAACGATTCTCCTTTCCGTCTAGAATGGACGATAACGCAAGATACTGCCAGAGTCCATGCAGGATCGCATGAATACACTACTATTAACGATGGCAATTTCGTACATAAAGCCCATCGCATGGGTCATTGGCAACGGGCTTCTAATTATTCATATTGCTCCATCGAAGTGAGTTTACTGCTGATCTCCCTTCGACTTCAATGCTGATGCATTCCATCCTACGAAGATCAAGTCTTGGCACAATACCTTAGAAAAACCCCGTACTGTCAAAGCTCAAGAAGCTGCGCACCTAGTCGCTATGTTTTCTCAGCATATAAGTGCTGAAGTTGCTCTTCAGCATGATTTAGTGTGAGTTCTCTATAGCGATAATTAGTTCTTGCTGAACGAAATAGTGTACCACTAGTATCTGACGCTCAAAACCTATTCTCATTAGTGCTTGACAACTTCCCGAGAGAATACGAGCAATATTTACATGATAACTATCAATCAGAACAATTAACGTTTGCAAAAGTCGAGAAATATGACATGTTTAAGATGCAAGACTCTGACGAGCTGAAAATTGTGTTTACTATTATTGTTGCTCTCAACCTGAAGTTGCAGAGTCTCGAACAAGTGAGTTGAAAGTCAATGCTACTGAAACACAAATTTCTTGAAAATAATTTGAGCATATCAGAATTATGCGATCAAGCTGTATTTCTGAATATTGAGAACGAGTACACTTTGTGATCAAATACGACAAGATTCAGCTCTGAGATGAATAAGAAGTTATGAATCACATTTGAAAGACTTTTGAATGTGATAGTATATCAAATTTCCTTTCATCTTCTGTCAAATTTCTGCAACGACATATGAATTGCTTCACGGACAGATTATAAAGAAGAAATGAAAGAAAATTACATTGAAGAAGATCAATGAGTGTTTTTGAATAGTTTCAAAGACAAACTCGACGCTAGAGAAATCAAAAAAGAAAAGTCAAATATGCAGAATAGAATGCAACAGTGCTGAAAGCGAAACGAATGAATACTTTACTTCATTTTAGAAGATCAAATAGTAGAAAACTAGTTGTTTTCTTCGTAAATTAGTACATATTTCGCTGTGATTTGATGAAAATCGCTTAATTAGCAACGCAGTTACTTCTACTGACTGATTTTGATCTCTTTTCACTAGTCTGCAAGAATCTTATTTTAATTCTTTGTAAAATGATTGACTTTTTTATCAAAGTTGCAAAAGTCAAATTTATTACAGTTAATCATTTAAAAAGCTAAATTCATTACAGTTAAAAATTAATTTTTCTTCTTTTCTATTTAATAATATGACTTCATGTCAGAATCGTGTCTAGATGATACAATCAATGAAGATCAGAATTGATAGTGCTTGATCTTTAAAGATAGCTATAACTAAATATTAAGAATACAGAAGAAGATTGATACAAAAGCTTCTATTTATGTAATGTTCAGAGACTGCGCTAGGCCTGAAAGAGATGTGTTTGTGACACAGAAAGAATGTGATGTAGATGAACAAGATGTTGATGAAAGAAAAGAGTGTTGGGAAAGAAAAAGAGTGTTGAGTCATATTTGAGTCATATCTGAGTCATATCTGAGCCAAACCTGATGCGAATTGATTAAAGCTTCAACCTTGTTCAGTCTTGATACGCTCGTAACATTATTCCTCTCTTCGAAAATTCATGTTCGCATGAATGTAGTTCATCTGCTCGCTTTTGTTGATAGTTATTTCGATATTTAGCGCGGTTTGTTTGAATATAGCTTATGAAATTCGTTCAAAACTTTCTCTGAGTCATTGAATTTCCCTTTATCAACATAGTATCATTCGTCGTTTCTATCTAGATCTGTTCATTTGACTTTGTACTGTATTTGACCTTGATAGCGTCTGAAGTTCAATATATCGTCTATCTCTCAGTGTTCATCGTCTTCGATAGTGATTGATCTGAGTGATTCTGAATGCTGTTCTGATAGAGAGTCTTCTGAATACGATCGCAGTAGCTTCGAGCTGAACATTGAATGCAGATGCTTCATGCTGACTGATAAACGAAGATGATAGAAGATACTCACTTTGACAGTAATTTGATAGAAATCTAGCTGTTTATCTTTCAAATCTTTGCAGAGTCTTGTTGTCTTGACGTTTCTAGAAGATAGTCAAATTCAGTCATCTACTTCATCGATGACGTTTCGTCTATGTTTATTGATCTGAACTTCGATGATCAGCTTCGTCTTTTTCAATTGTTGACGATCGAAGTTCAGTAGCTCTTTCATTCAAATTACAATATCGTCTGCTTTTCTGACTTCAAGTCGTTCATGAGTTGTTTTGTAGTCAATCGTATCTGAATCGAAACTCATTCGAGAGTGAAATTCTTTATTGAAGTAGAAGAAAATCATTGAAGTGATCGAGAAGATATTGAAATTGTCACTGAACTTCATCATAGATATTCATTTGACTCAGTCGTTCTGCATGTAATTGCAGTAAATTCTAAGTTCGCGTTCGACGTCTTGATTGACTCGTTTCGATTGATCGTCGATCTCAGAATGATAGACTGTGAATAGACTAGCTGTGATTCTCAGTCGCTTACAAAGACTTTTTCACATAGTCGATATGAATTGAAAGTCTCTGTTCGAAACAATAGAACTGAGTAGATCATGCAGTCGATAGACGTTTCATAGCATGATTCAAATCGTTTCTTCGACTGAGATGTCATCGTCTTCTCAATGACAGGAAACATAGTGACGTTCTTTGATGAGACGACATATGATTGTGCAAATGACGTTATAGTCTTCTGACAGAGATAGTTCAGTGATGAAGTTCATAGCTATATCTTTTCAGCGTTTCTGTGAAATCGAAAGAGAATGATGAAGTTCATTGATGCTATCTCTAGAGACTTTGCTTCGCTGACAAGCATGACAGTTTCGAATGTATCATCGAATAGTAGCTTGATGATCTGATCAATAGTAGAAACGCTGAACTAGATCGATGATTCGTTTATTGTTGAAGTGAGAGATTGAAGATTGATCATGCACTTCTTGTAGTAATTTCGTGTGCATGTTCTCAGAGACTCACAGTAGACCTTTTCTAAATAGAACGTCATCAAGAATTTCGCAGTTCTTCAGTTTAGTGATATGAAATTTGAGCTTGTTTTCGTTCATAGCTTGCCTATATTCGCTGCAGAACTCATCTGTTTGATTGATCATTCGTACTCGTTGATAGAGATTTGCTTCCGATTCAATAGATAGAACATCGACTCTATCGAGAGTCAGAATAGTCTGAAAACGATCTTCAAGACGCTGAGCTGATTCAGAGACGTTCGCTAGAAACATTCTGATTAAAGCATCGACTTTAGTGTTCATTTTGCCTGATCTAAAGATGATCTGAAAGTTGAACTTCGATAGAATGTTCAGATAGTTGACTTGTCGTCGACTCAACTGTTTGTTTTTCATGAAGATCTTCAAAGTC
>JAABUZ0100002389.1_pt1 | contig 31370 bp, 29 predicted proteins | sample 5562091 | NCBI WGS metagenome assembly JAABUZ01 (sample SAMN12813069, study PRJNA571459) | rock metagenome | isolation source: Antarctica rocks | place: Antarctica: Victoria Land, Linnaeus Terrace sud | collected 2015-12-21
GCTCGCGCCGGGGCAGTCGGTCGCGGTCGCCTTCCCGCTAGTTGATCGGTCCTTTGCCTCGTGGGACGTTTCGCGCGGCACCGCGGCCGACCCCAGCGGCGGCTGGGCGATCAGCCCCGGCTGCTACGCCGTCACGGTCGGCAGCTCCTCCCGCGAGCTGCCGCTGGCGGGCAGCATCGGTCAGCAGGCGTCCTGCGGGACGGGGGCTCCCACGCTGGCCACCGCTGCACCGTCGCTGGCGAGCCTGCCGCTTCCCTCGGCACCGCGCACGACCGCCGTGCGGGTGGGTATCGCGCCGGCGACGCAGGCACCGGTGACGCAGGCACCGGCGGCCAGGCGCCCCTCCGCCCGCCGCCGGACGTCGTCAGCTCCTCCGCCAGCTCATCGGCCGGCAGCGCACCAGCCGGCCGCCCTTGCCCAGCCGACGCGCACGCTGGCCTTCACCGGCCCGACCCCCTGGACCGCGCTGACGGGTGCTCTCGCGCTCGGTCTCGGTGCCACCATGCGCCGCCGCCGCCGGACCCGCGCGGCGTCCCGCTGAGCCGACGTCACGGCCACGGTGGTGCGGGAAAACAGGGCGTGGCCGGTAGACGGCGGGTCAGCTGGCTGCCGAGACCCGGGCCGGCATGTCGTCGCCGAAGCGCTGCGGCTCGCGCAGCACGAGCAGCACGCCGCCCAGCGCCTCCGCGCGGTCGCCGAGCTGTGCCGGCACGATCCGCACCGCGGAGGCGGCGGCGGCCAGCGAGCTGCGGGCCACGCGTAGCCGCAGCGTGCCGAGCACCAGCTCGTCGGCGAGTCCCAGCTCCCCGCCGAAGACCACGACGTCGGGGTTGAGCAGGTTGACCAGGTTGGCCACCGCGAGGCCCATGACCTCACCGGCGTCGGCGAGCACCCGGCGGCAGCCAAGGTCCCCCTCCTTGGCGCGCTGCACGAGGTCGGCGACGCCCCGCACACCGACGCCGCTCTGGCGCAGCTGGTCCACCAGCGCCGGACCGCCGGCCACCAGCTCCAGGCAGCCGCGGTTGCCGCATCGGCAGACCGCGCCGGCCTCGTTGACCGTGGTGTGGCCGATCTCGCCGGCCGTGCCGCTCGCGCCGCGGAAGATGCGCCCGCCGTCGACGATCCCGGCACCGATGCCGGTGGCGGCCTTGACGTGCACCACCAGCCGGGCATCGCGACCGGCGCCCCACAGTGCCTCGGCGAGCGCGCCGAGGTTGGCGTCGTTCTCCACCTCCACGGGCAGCCCGAGGCGGGCCTGCAGGTCGGTGCCGGGGGAGCGGCCGAGCCAGCCGGGCAGGATGTTGGACGAGCCGACCCGGCCGTCGGCGTCCAGCGGCGCCGGGATGCCGAGACCGACACCGAGCGCGAGCGAGCGGTCGCCGCCGGCGGCCGCCAGCAGGCGGTCCACCTGCACCACCGCGGCGTCCAGGGCCTCGTCGGCGTGGCCGTCGACGTCGAGCCGCACGACCTCCTCGGCGAGCACCCGATGCCCGAGGTCGGCGACGGCGACCCGCAGGTGGGTGCGGCCCAGGTCCACGCCGACGGCCAGGCCCGCCCTGGCCTCCAACGCCACCCACGCGGCCGGGCGTCCACCAGTCGGCACGGCCGCGCGGTCGAGCACGTCACCGACGACGCCCTGCCGGCGCAGGTCGGCCAGCAGGCCGCTGACCGTCGTCCTCGACAGTCCCGTGATGCGCCCGAGCTCGGCCCTGGTGAGCGGCCCGCCCATCCGCAGCGTCTCCAGCACCTGGCGCAGCGGTTCCTGCGTCGGGCGGCTGTCAGGGGGGTGCACGGTGCGACTGTGATCAGCGGAACTTGCCCTTGTCAAGCCCGACATCTGTGCGTGCGCGTTGCTATGACCCGCGGCACCATTGTCCAGTCTCGATGGCGCGCAGCCGCGGAGTCAATCGTGACCGGGCTGTTTCGTTCAGCTGTTGACAGAGCCGCGGGTGCAGGTCCAATGTCCGAGACGCAGCCGCGGCGCCGCCGCCGCCCGTCACCCGGAGGTCCTGTTGCCAGCACGACCCGCACGTTCCCCACGAGCCCGACACCTCGCCCTCGCCGCGCCACTCGCCCTCGCCGGCCTGGCCCTGTCGGCCTGCGGCTCCTCCAGCAGCAGCGGCAGCAGCAGCGGCAGCACGCCCGCTGCCACGGGTGGCAGCACCAGTTCCGCTGCTGCTGACTCCTCCTCCGCGGCTGGTGGAGCGTCAACAGCGACGACCTCCGCTGCCGCGTCGGCGACCGGCGCCCCGACCGCCGCCACGGCGGCCTGCAAGCTCACGTCCCCGCCCAAGAGCGCGGCCTCCCAGCCGCCAGCCGCCGCGTCGACGGAGAAGGCGACCGGCAAGGTCGGGGTCATCCTCCCCGACACGACGTCCTCGACGCGCTACACGCTCTACGACAAGCCGCTGCTGCAGTCCGCGCTCACCGCGGCGGGGCTCACGGCCGACATCCAGAACGCCGGGGGCAGCACCTCGCGCTTCCAGCAGATCGCGCAGAGCATGATCGGCGAGGGCGTCAAGGTGCTCATCATCGACTCGATCGACGCGACCTCCGGCGCGACGGTGGAGAAGCAGGCCACCCAGGCCGGGATCAAGGTCATCGACTACGACCGGGTCAACCTCGGTGGCACCGCGCAGTACTACGTGTCCTTCGACAACGAGGACGTCGGCAAGCTGCAGGGTCAGACGCTGGTGGACTGCCTGACCGCCAGCGGCGTCACCGACCCGCAGATCATCGCGCTCGACGGCGGCACCGACGTCGACAACAACGCGGTCCTGTTCGCCAAGGGCGCCAAGTCGGTCTTCGACCCCCTGCAGAGTCAGGGCAAGCTCAAGGTCGTCTCCGAGTCCGTGGTCAAGGGTTGGGACGTCAACCTGGCCGCGCCGACCTTCACCCAGGCGCTGACTGCGGCCGGTGGCAAGGTCGACGGCGTCCTCGCGGCCAACGACGACCTGGCCAACGCCTCGATCGGCGTTCTCAAGGGCAGTGGCCTCGCCGGCCGCGTCTCGGTCACCGGTCAGGACTCCGGGGTCGTGGGCCTGCAGAACGTCATCACCGGCCAGCAGAGCATGACCATCTTCAAGAACGTGAAGAACGAGGCCACCGCGGCGGCCCAGCTGGCTATCGCCCTCATCGGCGGCAAGGACCCCGCCTCCGCCGGACTTCCGCTGAGCAAGTTCGACGACCCGAAGTCGCCGAGCCACAACATCCAGGCGCTGCTGCTGCCCGCCGAGGTCATCACGCAGGCCAACGTCAACGACGTGGTCACGGCCGGCGCCCTCAAGGCCGCCGAGATCTGCAAGGGCATCGAGAGCGACTGCGCCAAGCTCGGCGTCAAGTAGCCCCAGCACGACCGGCATGTGCCGAGCGGTGGCCGGGGAGTACGTTCGCCCCGCCACCGCTCGGTGCGGTCAGCTGGCGACGGCCCCACCCTCCGACCGCGAGTTTCGCGGGTACTGCCCACAACCGGAAAGAAGATCGCGGTGGCTGAGCCGATCCTCCAGATCATCGGTCTGAACAAGAGCTTCGGACCCGTCCACGTCCTGCAGGACATCGACTTCGCCGTCTACCCCGGTGAGGTCACCGCGCTCGTGGGCGACAACGGCGCCGGCAAGTCGACGTTGGTCAAGTGCCTGGCCGGCATCACCACGATCGACAGCGGCGTCGTCCGCTTCCAGGGTGTCCCGGTGAAGCTCGACGATCCCCGCGCCGCCGCCGCCCTGGGGATCGAGTTCGTCTACCAGGACCTGGCCCTGGCCAACAACCTCGACATCACCCAGAACATGTTCCTGGGCAGGGAGATCCGCCGCTTCGGCTTCCTCGCCGACGGTCAGATGGAGCGTAAGGCGCGCGAGACGCTGGCCGGCCTGTCCGTGCGGACGGTCTCCTCCGTGCGCCAGTCGGTCGCCAGCCTCTCCGGTGGCCAGCGGCAGACGGTGGCCATCGCGAAGGCCGTCCTGTGGAACAGCAAGGTCGTCGTCCTCGACGAGCCGACGGCCGCCCTCGGCGTCGCGCAGACCCGGCAGGTGCTCGACCTGGTGCGGCGACTAGCCGACCAGGGGCTCGGTGTCGTGCTCATCTCGCACAACATGAACGACGTGATGGAGGTGGCTGACCGCGTCGCCGCCCTCTACCTCGGCAAGATCGCCGCGGAGGTCTTCACGAAGGACAGCAGCTCGACGCAGATCGTCGAGCTCATCACGTCGGGTCGCAGCGGAGACATCGGTCTCGCGGCCTCGACCGCCAACCAGAGCATCTGAGGACCGGGGCGATGACATCACAGACCGCGGTAGGCACGCCGGCGGCAGGCGGCTCAGGGGGCGAGTCCGGGACCGGGCGCCCGACCGGCGACTTCTCCCTGGACGTGGAGCGGCGCGGCATCGGCAACGCTGTCACGTCGTACTTCTCACGGTTGCGCTCGGGTGAGCCGGGGGCGCTCCCGTCGGTCCTCGGTCTCGTCGTGCTCGCCGCGATCTTCAGCCAGGTCAGCGGCCGGTTCGTCAGCGCGAACAACATCGGCAACCTACCCGGTCAGGGTGCCTACATCGCGATCATCGCGCTCGGGCTCGTCTTCGTGCTCCTGCTCGGCGAGATCGACCTGTCCGCCGGCACCACGGGCGGCGTCTGTGCCGGGTTCGCCGCGCAGGCGGTCTTCTCCAACGGCCTGCACCACGGCATTTCCGGCCTGCTCTACTGGTCCCTGCTCGGTGCGATGGTCGCCATGGTCCTGCTCGGCCTCTACCTCAGGTCGGTCAGCGGCCCCGTCGTGGTCGCTGTCGGCGTCCTGATTGCCGTCACCGGGCAGGACAAGCACGTCCTGCTGGCGCTGGTGTTCGCGGTGGCCATCGGCTGCGCTGTCGGCATCTTCGTCGGCTGGCTCGTCGCCGGCGTCGGGATCCCCAGCTTCATCGTCACCCTCGCGCTGTTCCTGGCCTTCCAGGGCCTGCTCCTGTTCGCCCTGAAGTCCCAGCCCATCGGCGTCAACAACTACCCGCTGTGGTACGGGCTGGCCCACGACAACATGTCGCCCGCCTGGAGCTGGGTGTTCACCCTCGTCGTGGTGCTGGGCTACCTCGCCTTCACCGCGACCAAGTCCCTGCGCGCGCAGGCCAACGGCCTGGCCGCCGACACCATGCAGTTGGTGCTCGCGCGGGCCGGCCTGATCGCGATCGCCGGTGTGGTCATCACCTACTTCGCCAATCAGAACCGGAACACCAACGACTTCGTCAAAATCCAGGGCCTGCCGTACGCCGCGACCGTGCCGATCGCGCTGATGATCGTGGCGACGCTGGGGCTGACGAAGACCACGTGGGGACGGCACCTGTTCGCCACCGGCGGCAACGAGGAGGCAGCCCGCCGCGCCGGCATCGACGTGCGGCACATCAAGGTGACCGCCTTCACCGTCAACTCCGGCTTTGCCGCCCTCGGCGGGATCTTCCTGGCGTCCAACACCGGCGGGGCGCAGCTGGACCTCGGCGCCGGCAACATCCTGCTCTTCGCGGTCGCCGCCGCCGTGATCGGTGGGACGTCGCTGTTCGGCGGCCGCGGCAAGCCCCGGGACGCGATCCTCGGCGCCCTGGTCATCGTGATGATCCCCAACGGCATCGGCCTGAAGCCCAACCTCGGCGTGCAGCACCAGGAGGTCATCACCGGCCTCGTGCTACTTATCGCCGCGTCCGTCGACGCGGTGTCGCGCCGCCGCTCGTACGGCGGCCGCTGAGCCCAGAACGCCCGCTGAGCCCAGACCACCCCGGTGACCTATCGTTGCGGGGTGGGCCTGTTGGAGACGATCGCCTCACCTGCCGACGTCAGGCGGCTGCGACCCGAGCAGTGCGTGCAGCTCGCGTCGGAGTGCCGCGACTTCCTCGTCGACGCCGTGTCCCGCACCGGCGGCCACCTGGGGCCCAGCCTCGGCGCCGTCGAGCTGATCATCGGCATCCACCGGGTCTTCGACTCCCCCCGCGACAAGGTGCTCTTCGACACCGGCCACCAGGCCTACGTCCACAAGATGCTCACCGGCCGGCAGGACCGTTTCCCGACGCTGCGCCAGCCCGGTGGCCTGTCCGGCTACCCCAGCCGCGCGGAGTCCGAGCACGACGTCATCGAGAACAGCCACGCCAGCACGGCGCTGTCCTACGCCGACGGGCTCGCCCGGGCGTGGTCGCTGCGCGGGGAGCGGGACCGCTCGGTGCTCGCCCTGGTCGGTGACGGCGCGCTCACCGGTGGCATGTGCTGGGAGGCGCTGAACAACATCGCCGCTGGCAAGGACCGCTCGGTCGTGGTGCTGGTCAACGACAACGGCCGGTCCTATGGCCCCACCATCGGTGGCCTGGCCGACCACCTGGCGACGCTGCGCACCGCGCCGGCGTACGAACGGACCCTCGATGTCGCCCGGGGTCTGCTCACCCGGGTGCCGCTCGTCGGGGGCCCGGTCTTCGAGGCACTGCACGGGGCCAAGCGGGGCATCAAGGACCTGGTGCAGCCGCAGGTGATGTTCGAGGATCTCGGCATCAAGTACGTCGGGCCGGTGGACGGGCACGACGTGGCGGCGGTGGAGTCGGCGCTGCGCCGGGCCAGGCGCTTCGGCGGCCCGGTGATCGTCCATTGCGTGACCCGCAAGGGTTTCGGCTATCGGCCGGCGGAGGCCGACGACGCGGACTGCATGCACGGTCCCGGTGCCTTCCACCCCGGCAGCGGCAAGGCGGTGTCGGTGTCGACCGACCCGACCTGGACCTCGGTGCTGGGCGAGGAGATGCTCGCGCTGGGGGCCGAGGATCCGACGGTGGTGGCGGTGACGGCGGCGATGCTGCTGCCGGTGGGGCTCGGGCCGTTCGCGGCGGCCTGGCCGGAGCGGGTGATCGACGTCGGCATCGCCGAGCAGCACGCCGTGACCAGCGCGACCGGATTGGCGATGGGCGGGATGAAGCCGGTCGTCTGCCTCTACGCCACCTTCCTCAATCGGGCCTTCGACCAGGTGCTGATGGACGCGGCGCTGCACCGCCAGCCGGTGACCATCGTGCTCGACCGCGCCGGGGTCACCGGGACCGACGGGCCCTCGCACAACGGCATGTGGGACCTGTCCTTCCTGCAGCTGGTGCCGGGGATCGCGGTGGCGGCGCCGCGCGATGGTGCGACGCTGCGGGCCTCCCTCCGGCAGGCGGTGGGGCGCCAGGACGGGCCGAGCGTCGTGCGCTTCCCCAAGGGCGCGGTCGGGCCGGACCTGCCTGCTCGGGAGCGGGTCGGCGGCGTCGACGTGCTCGCCCGCGGGACGGCGCAGGACGTCCTGCTCGTTTCGGTGGGTGCGCTGGCGACGGTGGCACTGGACGTCGCCGGACGCGCGGCCGACCAGGGCATCGGCGTGACCGTGGTGGATCCGCGCTGGGTGGTGCCGGTGGATCCCGCGCTGGTGTCGCTCTCGCGCGCGCACGCGCTGGTGGTGGTGATCGAGGACGGCACCCGCATCGGCGGGGTGGGCGCCCGTCTCGCGCAGGTGCTCGCCGACGCCGGCGTCGAGGTGCCGGTGCGCACCCATGGCCTGCCGGGCGGGTTCCTCGCGCAGGGCACCCGCGACGGGCTGCTGCGCGAGGCCGGGCTGGGCGCGCAGGAGCTGGCTCGCTCGGTCGTGGAGGGGGTCACCCGGCTGCGCGCCCGCGCCGACGACGAGCCCCTCGGCGTCCCGCGCGCCTGACCCCCTCCCCACCCCGCGCGACCCCTCCGGGCGCACCGGTGATCATGCTCCCTTGATCACCGGTGCCGGTGGGGGGCGAGAGGCGACGCTGTCGTGCACCGGTGATCGCGCGACGGGCCGGAGCTAGATCACCGGTGTCCGTGGGTGCCGGGTCTCGTCGCGCCTGGACACCGGTGGTCATGGTCGGCCGGCAGTCGGCCTCCCCGGGATGCCGCCGACCCGGGCTCCCCACGCCACGAGGACCGGCTCATGATCACCGGTGCTGGGTACCGTCGCGGCCGTGCCGCCCCCGCTGCAGACCGACCGGCTGAGCCTGCGCCCGCTGCGTGCCGGCGACGCCGAGGTGCTCTGGCGGCTGTGGGACGACCCGGAGGTCTATGCCTACGTAGGCACCGGCGACGTTCCCGGTCTCGACCGGTTGGAGCGCGGCGTCGAGGCGTTCGTGCGGATGTACGCCGAGCAGGGGTGGGGGCCGCTCGCGGTCGCGCGGCGCGAGGACGGCGTGGTCATCGGGGAGTGCGGCCTCTACCCGTGGCGGCAGGACGGCGTCGAGACCGGCGAGGTCGAGCTCGGTTACCGCTACGGCCGCGCGCACTGGGGCCAGGGCTACGGCCGGGAGGCGGCTGCCGCCGTGCTGCGCTGGGCCCGCGACGAGCTCGGGTGCAGCGAGCTGGTGTGCAGCGTGCAGGAGCCGAACGTCGCCAGCCGCCGGATCGCCGAGGGCCTGGGGTTCCGCCTGGTCGCGCTGCGGGAGCGCCGCGCCGACGGGAGGGTCTGGCTGGACTGCTGGTACGTCTGGTCCGGCAGCGAGTCCGGCAGCGAGTCCGGCGGCGAGTCCGGGCGCGAGTCCGGCTCAGCGGCGGGCGCTGGGGGCGGTGTCGCCGGCGGGTAGCAGACCGTCGAGCGCGGCCGCCAGCGCCCACGGGCCGTCGCCGGCCAAGGCGACCTCCTCCGCCGTCACCAGCACGGCCCGCGCGAATCCCCGGTCGACCGGCTCGCTGGCCAGCGCCGCCGCGGGGGCGAAGGCCGGGTCGAGCAGCGACAGCCGCAGCCAGCCGCGGCGCCGCATGGGCACGGCGACGGCGGCCATGCCGCCCTCCGCCCCGGCCACCGCGGCGCGGAACACCCGCGACCCCAGCAGGGTCACCACGTCGGCGTGGCCCATCGGCCGGAGCACCGGATCGGGGGAGCGCCGCATCCGCGCCACGGCCAGCCCGCCCATCTCCTCCAGCCGGTCCACCGCCGTCCGCCACCAGCGGCGCGGGTCGAGCCCGGCGGCGGCCCAGGCCGATGGCGGCACGAGCACGACCCGTTCGCCGTCGGTGGCGTCGAGGCCGCGGATGCCGACGCCGAGGTCCAGCGCCTCGCCGTGCACCCGCTCGACGACCCAGTCGGGGCCGGGGTGCAACGCGTGCCCGCACGGGAGGCCGACAACCCGGGCGCCGTCGGCGAGCACCAACTCCGGGGTGTCGGCCACCAGGCGCGTCAGCCGCAGCCAGCGGGTGAGCACCTCGGGGGCGACCGCGTGTGTCGCCGGCAGCGATCCCAGCGCGGCACGGCAGTGCTCCCAGCTGGCGAGCACGTCCGGGGAGCCCGGCAGGACCACGCCGTCGTCGGTGGGGACGAGGTCCACCTCGCCGACGACGGTCACCGCGAACAGGGCGCGCTTGAGCGCCCGCTCCGGTCGCCGCGGCTCGGTCACCGGGAGACGGTACCGATCCGGACGCGGCGACGGTCCCCAGCTCGCGGGCTCGGGTGGGGTGGCCGCGCGGGGGGCGCGGCCAGCGGTCGGCCACCTAGCGTGGGCGGATGGACCCGGGCGTCGTCGACCTCGACGTACCGGAAGCCGTGCCGGCCGGCCGGCCGCCGGGGCCGGTGAGCCGGCGGTGGCGCCGACTGCGGCCCGGCGAGCGGCGGCTCTGCCTCGCGGTCGCCACCAGCCTCGTGCTGGGGATCGGCAGCGCGCGCCAGCTCGGGCTGCCTCTCGTCGACCGGGGGCCGAGCCCGAGCACCGCGTCGGCGCGGCCCCCATCGCCGCCGCCCGCCCCCGTCCCGCCTGCCCCTGTCCCGCCTGCCCCTGTGGCCCCGGCCGCCGTCCCCGTGCCCGGTGCCGACCCGCTCACCGGCACGAGCACGCGGCTGCTGCTCGTGGGGACCGGTCTGACGGCGTACGACGTGGACGCGGCCGAGGGGGCCACCCTGCTCAGCCCGTTTCCCGGTGTGTACCCGGTGCTGGGCGCCGCCGCAGTGCGCGGCGCGGACGCCGTGCTGACCGCCAGCCGCTCCGGGCCGCGCATGCCGGGACCCGTGCTGCTGGTGCCGGGCGGCGGAACGGCACCGCGGCAGCTCGGCAGCGGGTCGTCCCTGGTTGCGGCGCAGCGGGCCGACGCGGTGTGGATCGAGCGGGCGGCGCTCGGCGGCCGCCCCGCGCAGGTGCGTCTCGTCACCGCTGTCGGTGATGTCGTGGTGGGACCGCTGACGCTGCCGACCGGCAGCGACCTCGTCGGCGAGCTGCCGGGCGGGCTGGTGCTGCGCCTGGCCACCGACGAGCGCCGCCACCCGGTGCTCCTGCTCGACCCGGCGACCGGCAGCTCCCGGCAGCTCGTCGACGACAGCGCCGACGTGTCGGTGGCGGGTGACCACCTGGTGGTGGTGCGCGCGGGCGGGGTCATCGCGGTGGACGGCGTGGTGCGCGACACCGTGCCCGGGGTCCGCAGCATCGTGGCGTCCACCAGCGCCGACCTCGCGCTGGTCACCGGCGACGGGGTGACGGTGCTCAGGACGGGCGTGGACCGGGTCGAGTTGCCGCCGCCGGCGAACGGCTGCCCGCCGGTGTGGGGTGCCAACGGCTGGCTGTTCGTCCCGGCGGGGGCCGGGATCTCCGCGCTCGCGCCAGCGGCGATGGAGCCCCACCAGGTGCCGGCGGTGTTCGGCGACGTGCCGCTGTGTGTCGCCGCCGCCGGCCGCGTCCCCGATGGCAGCGTGGCCGGCGCCGGGCGGGCCGATGGCGACGGCAGGTCGGGGGCGGCGGCCGCCCGCAGCAGCCGGGCCGCGGGCTGAGCGGACCGAGGCTCAGCCGGCCGGCACGCTGGCCACGCCGCGGGGCAGGAAGTGCCGTCCGGTGACGCGCTGGGACACCCCGGCGCGGTCGAGGTACGGCGTGATCCCGCCCAGGTGAAAGGGCCAGCCCGCGCCGAGCAGCATGCACAGGTCGACGTCCTGCGCCTCGGCGACGACACCCTCGTCCAGCATCAGCCGCACCTCCAGGGCGAGCGCGGCCAGGGCCCGGTCGCGCAGCTGGTGCTCGGTCGGCGCCAGCGTGCTCGGATCGCCTGCGGTGGAGAACATCGCGACCACCTCGGGGTCGAGCCGGCCGTCGGCGGCGTAGATCCCGGTCTTGGCGGCAGCCACCAGCGTGGCGAGGTTCGGGCTGACGTAGAACCGGTCCGGGAAGTGGCCGTGCAATGTCTGCGCCACGTGCAGCGCGACGGCGGGGCCGACCAGCGACAGCAGCACGAACGGCGACATCGGCAGCCCCAGCGGCGCCAGCGCCCGCTCGGCCACCTCGAACGGCGTGCCCTCGTCCACCGCCCTGGTGACCTCGCCGAGGAAGCGGGTGAGCAGCCGGTTCACCACGAACGCCGGGGCGTCGCGCACCAGCACCGCGCTCTTGCCCAGCGTCCGCGCGGTGGCGAACCCGGTGGCCAGCGAGGCGTCGTCGGTCCGCTCGGCCCGCACGATCTCCAGCAGCGGCAGGACAGCCACCGGGTTGAAGAAGTGGAACCCGACCACCCGCTCCGGGTGCTGCAGCCGGGAGGCCATCTCGGTGACCGACAGGGAGGAGGTGTTGGTCAGCAGCAGGCACTCCGGCCCGACGACGGCCTCGACCTCGGCGAGGACCTGCTGCTTGACGCCCAGCTCCTCGAAGACCGCCTCGATGACGATGTCGGCGTCGCGGAAGGCGTCCTTGGTCAGCGAGCCGGTTACCAACGCCTTGATCCGGTTGGCCTTGTCCTGGCTGATCCGCTTGCGCGCCAGCAGCTTGTCGACCTCGCCGTGGGCATAGTCGACTCCCTTGTCGACCAGGGCCTGGTCGAGGTCGGTGAGCACGACCGGCACCTCGAGCTTCTGGGCGAACAGCAGCCCGAGCTGGCTGGCCATCAGCCCGGCGCCGACCACGCCGACCTTGGTGACCGGCCGCGCGAGGCTCCGGTCGGGGGCGCCCGCCGGCCGCTTCGCCCTGCGCTGCACGAGGTCGAAGGCGTAGAGCCCCGCCCGCAGCTCGTCGCCCATGACCAGGTCGGCGAGCACCGCGTCCTCGGCCGCCGTACCGGTCGTGAGGTCCGCCGTTCGCGCGGACTGGATCAGATCGAGGGCGCGGTACGCCGCGGGCGCGGCGCCGTGCACCCGGCCGTCGGCCAGCGCCCGGCCGCGGGCAACCGCTGCGGCCCAGGCAGTCTCGTCGGCGAGGTCGGGGGTCCGGCGGCTCGCCACCGGGTCGATCTCGCCCCGCAGCACCTGCGCCAGCCAGCGCAGGCTCTGCTCCAGGAAGTCGGCGGGCGGGAAGACGGCGTCGGCGATCCCCAGCTCGGCGGCCTGCGCGGGCTTCAGCATCCGGTTGGAGTTCAGCGCGTTCTCCACGATGACGGTCACCGCGGCCTCGGGTCCGATCAGCCGGGGGAGCAGCTGGGTGCCGCCCCACCCGGGGACCAGGCCGAGGAAGACCTCGGGCAGCGCGATCGCGGCCGCGCCGGAGGACACGGTGCGGTAGTGGCAGTGCAATGCGGTCTCCAGGCCGCCGCCCATGACCGCGCCGTTGACGAGGGCGAACGTCGGGACCGCGCTGTCCAGCAGGCGCCGCAGCACGGCGTGCCCCTGCCGCCCGGTGGCGAGGATCTGCTCGCGGCCGGTGATGACGCCGACCCCCTTGAGGTCCGCGCCGACGTTGAAGATGAACGGCTTGCCGGTCACCGCGATCGCGGCCACCGCCGGCGCGTGCGCCTCGACCGCGTCCAGGGCGGCGTCGAGGTTGGCCAGCCCCTGCGGGCCCCAGGTGCTGGGCTTGGTGTGGTCGAGACCGTTGTCCATGGTCAGCAGGGCGACCTGGCCCTCGACGCCGGGGACGGCGACGTAGCGGACGTGGACCAGCGTGACGACCTCGTCGTAGGCCATCACGTGGTCCCGTCGTAGCAGGGGTTCTCCCAGATGACGGTGCCGCCCATGCCGAGCCCGATGCACATGGCGTTGAGGCCGTAGCGGACCTCCGGATGCTGCTGGAACTGCCGGGCGAGCTGGGTCATCAGGCGTACGCCGGAGCTGGCGAGCGGGTGGCCGACGGCGATGGCGCCGCCGAAGGGGTTCACCCGGTCGTCGTCGTCCTTGAGGCCGAAGTGGTCGAGGAAGGCCAGCACCTGGACAGCGAAGGCCTCGTTGAGCTCGAACAGCCCGATGTCGTCGATGGTGAGACCGGTGGTGCGGAGGGCGCGCTCGGTGGAGGGGATCGGGCCGACGCCCATCACCTCGGGCCCGACACCGGCGAAGCCGAAGCCGACCAGCCGCATCGTCGCCGGCAGGCCCAGCTCCGCGGCGACGGTCTCGGCGGCCAGCAGGCAGCCGGTCGCACCGTCGTTCAGGCCGGCGGCGTTGCCGGCGGTGACGTGGCCGTGCGGGCGGAAGGGTGTCTTCAGCGTGGCGAGCTGCTCCACGGTGGTGCCGGGCCGCGGTGGCTCGTCGGCGCTGGCGAGGCACCAGCCCTGCGCCTCGCTGCGGGTCGCGACCGGCACCAGGTCGGGAGCGATGTCGCCGGCCGCCAGCGCCGCGGCGTACTTGGCCTGGCTCGCCGCGCCGTAGGCGTCGCAGCGCTCTCTGGTGATGTCGGGGAAGCGGTCGTGCAAATTCTCCGCGGTGTTGCCCATCACCAGCGCGCTCGGGTCGACCAGCCGCTCGGACAGGAAGCGCGGGTTGGGGTCGACTCCGCTGCCCATCGGGTGGTGTCCCATGTGCTCGACGCCGCCGGCGATCGCGACGTCGTAGGCACCGACAGCGATGCCGCTCGCGACCGTGGTCACCGCGGTCATCGCACCGGCGCACATCCGGTCGATGGCGAACCCGGGCACCGTGGTGGGCAGGCCGGCGAGGAGCGCGGCGCTGCGGCCGATGGTCATCCCCTGGTCGCCGGTCTGGGTGGTCGCGGCGATGGCCACCTCGTCGATGCGCTCCGGCGGCAGCTCCGGATGCCGGCGGACGAGCTCGCGGATGACCTTGACGACCAGGTCGTCGGCCCGGGTCTCGGCGTAGATGCCCTTGCTGCCGGCCTTGCCGAACGGCGTGCGCACGCCGTCGACGAAGACCACCTCCCGCACTTCTCGCGCCACGGTGCGCCTCTTCCCAGGGTGTCGGACGTTTGCCGCCGATGTTACCCGCTAGTAACCCGGCCTCGCCGCGGGCCCTCACCCGGTGCGTGCGTCCGCGGCGGGCAGCCAGAGCTGGGCGAGCGTGCCGCCGCCGGGTCGGGGGGTCAGCCGGACGTCGCCGCCATGTGCGCGGACCGTCTGCGCGACGATCGCCAGGCCCAGCCCCGAGCCGGGCAGCCCGCGCGAGGAGGTGGCGCGATAGAAGCGCTCGAAGACGTGCGGCAGGTCCTCCGCCGGCACCCCCGGCCCCTCGTCGGCGACCGTGAGCAGTCCCTGCGACAGACCCACCGACACGGTGCCGCCGGGGGGGGAGAACTTCACCGCGTTGTCCACCAGGTTGAGCACGGCACGCTCCAAGGCCGCCGGCTGGCCGACGACCGGCCAGGGCTCCAGCTCCGCGGTGAGGGCGACGGCGTCGCCGGCGCGCGGCCGGGCCCGGTCGAGGGCCCGGCCGGCGACCTCGGCCAGGTCCAGGCGCACCCGGGGCTCGGACGTGCGCTCGTCCCGCGCCAGGTCGACCAGCTCGCCCACCAGCGTCCCGAGCTCGAGCAGTTGCGCCCCGACGTCGTCGAGCAGCCGCGCCCGGTCCTCCGCGGGCAGCGCCCGGCCGCTGCGCTCCGAGCGCACCAGCAGGTCGATGTTGGTGCGCAGGGAGGTCAGCGGCGTGCGCAGCTCGTGCCCCGCGTCGGCGACCAGCTGGCGCTGGCGGACGCGGGACGTGGACAGCGCGGCGGTCATCGCGTTGAACGACCGACCCAGCCGCGCCACCTCGTCGTCGCCGCTCACCTCGATCGGGACGTCCAGCTCCTCGGTGCGTGCGACGTGCTCCGCGGCCGCGGTGAGCCGGTCGACCGGGCGCAAGGCGGCACGGGCCACGAGCAGCCCCCCGCCGGCCGCCGCGAGCACGCCGAGGCCGCCGACCCCCAGCAGCAGCAGGGCGAGTCGCGACAACGTCGTGTCGGTCTCGGCGAGGCTGCGCGCCAGGATCAGCACCACCGGCGAGCCGTCGTTCGGGTCGATGAGGCCGTTGACGGCGATGGCGCGCACGCGGGTGCCGTCGGTCAGCGTCCCGTCGCGCAGGAGCTGGCTCCCCTGGCCGCCGGCGATCGAGGCGAACGTCCCCGCCCCCTGCAGCCCCGGCAGCGGGACACCGGACAGCCGGATCTGCCGGACGGTGCCGTCAGCGCCCACGACTTCCGCTGCGGAGACCAGCGCGCGGAAGCCGGTCGGCCTACCCTCCTGGCCAGACCCGAACGGCGCCACCAGGGAGCGGAACCCCTGCGGCGAACGCTGGAGCTGCTGGACCTGCTGCACAAGACTCGTGTCGACCTGGGCGCGCAGCTGGTCGCGGACGATGAACCACGCCGCCGCTGACACCGCAGCCACGGTGAGCGCCACGGCGAAGGCGGAGATCAGGGTGAGCCGGCCGCGCAGCGACAGCCGCCCGAGCAGGCGGCGCATCACAGTGCCCGCAGCACGTACCCCACGCCGCGCACGGTCTGCAGCAGGCGTGTGCGGTCCCCAACCTCGGTCTTGCGGCGGAGGTAGCCCATGTAGACCTCGAGGCTGTTGGAGGTCGTGCCGAAGTCGTACCCCCACACGGTGTCGATGATCTGCGCCCGGGTGAGCACCTGCCGGGGGTGGCGCAGGAAGAGCTCCAGCAGCGAGAACTCCGTCCGCGTCAGCGAGATCTCCTCACCGCCGCGGAAGACCTCGCGGGTGACCTGGTCGAGTGAGAGGTCCTCATACGTCAACGGCGGCGCGGTCTCCGGCACCGCCGTGCGACGGGTGAGCGCCCGCAGCCGGGCCAGCAGCTCCTCCAGGGCGAACGGCTTGACCAGGTAGTCGTCGGCGCCGGCATCGAGCCCCACCACCCGGTCACTGACCCCGTCGCGCGCCGTCAGCATGAGCACCGGCACGTCGTTGCCCAGCGACCGCAGCCGCCGCACCGCCTGCAGCCCGTCCATCCGCGGCATGAGCACGTCCAGGACCACCGCGTCGTACGGCGACGAGCTGGCAGCCGTCACCGTGTCGAGCGCCTCCAGGCCGTCGCGGGCGGTCGTCACGTCGTAGCCCTCGAAGCGCAGCGATCGCTCCAGCGACTCGCGCACGCTGGGCTCGTCGTCGACCACAAGGACCCGCACGCCCTCAGTCTCCGGTGCTGGGCTGAACGACGGGTGAGAGCACCAGCAGGTCCCCGCCGGCGGGGACGAAGCCGGCGCCCAGGGCGGCCCGCCAGGAGGCGGAGTTGGCCGGGTCGACCTGCGCGGTCAGCGATGCGATCCCGCTGCGCTGCAGCGCGTCCGCGACGAGGAGGCGCACCATGGCCGAGCCAAGGCCACGTCCGTGCACGGGTGGCACGAGCCCCCAGCCGAGCTCGGCGGCTCCGTCGTCGTCGACACGCTTCACGCCGCAGGCACCGATCACGACGCCGTCGAGGAGCACCCACCGGTCGCAGGTGCCGCAGCGCAGGGCGGTGAGCGTGCCGCCGTCGGGCCACCCCGCCGCGGGCACGAGGGCACCGGCGGCGGTCGCGTCCCCGGCGAGCAGGGCCGCTCGCGCCGCGTCGGTCACCGGCACCAGGGTGAGCGTCATCCGGGCACCGGCGTGAGCGCGGCGAGCAGCCCCGGCGCGGTCTGCTCGATCTGCCACGGTCGCGCGCCGCCGGCGACCAGTGCCGCCTCGACGGCGGCCCGCTCGAGGGGGTCGGGAGGCGCCCACGCGAGGCGGCGAGCGAGGGCCGGCTCGAGGACGTTCTCCACCGGCAGCGCCGCCTCGGCCGCGGCCTGCATGAGCGCCGCCCGCACGGCCACCAGTCGGGCGGCGGCGGCGGGATCGCGCTCGGCCCAGCGGCTGCCCTGCGGCGGGGCGCCGTCCGGCCCGGTCGCCACCAGGGGCGGCAGCTCGGCGTCCGGCGTGGCGCGGCCCGCCTGGATCGCGTTCCACCAGGTGCCTGCGGCCCGTCGCTGCCGCGGCCCGGTGAAGACCGGCAGCGTCGAGAGCTGCTCCGCCGACTGCGGATCGGCGGTGACGGCGGAGAGCACGGCGGTGTCGGGGAGCACCCGCCCGGGGGCGACGTCGCGGCGGCGGGCAAGCTGGTCGCGGGCTTCCCACAGCGCGCGGGCGACCGCCAGCTGACGGCGGCTGCGCAGCCGGTGGATGCCCGACAGCCGCCGCCACGGTTCGAGCCGCGGCGGAGTCGGGGGGGCGCGCAGCACCGCGTCGAACTCCTGCTGCGCCCACGCGGACTTGCCGGTCTCCTCCAGCTCCCCGGCCAGCACGTCGCGCAGCTCCACGAGCAGCTCGACGTCGAGCGCGGCGTAGACCAGCCAGTCCTCCGGCAGCGGCCTGGTAGACCAGTCGGCGGCGGAGTGCCCCTTCTCCAGCGCGTAGCCCAGCACCTCCGCGACCATCCGCCCGAGGCCGACCCGTTCGTAGCCGAGCAGCCGCCCGGCCAGCTCGGTGTCGAAGATGCGCGGCGGCACCAGCCCCACCTCCGCGAGACAGGCGAGGTCCTGGCTGGCCGCGTGGAAGACCCACTCCGCGTCGGCGAGGGCGTCGCCGAGCGGGCGCAGGTCGGGCAAGGCGATCGGGTCGATCAGCGCGGTGCCGGCGCCGGCACGGCGCAGCTGCACGAGGTAGGCCCGCTGGCTGTAGCGGTACCCCGACGCCCGCTCCGCGTCCACCGCCACCGGGCCGGTGCCGGCCGCGAATGCCTCGACGGTCGCGGTGAGCTCGGCGTTGGTCGTCAGGACGCGCGGCGTGCCGTCCCGGGGGGTGAGCAGCGGAACGGCCGGCGCCGGCTCGTCGTCATCGGGTTGGCCGACTCCACCGGCATCGGTGAGAGGGGACGACACGATAGCGACGGTACGGCGGGAGTCCGGCGTGTCCCGCTCGCCGCGCCGCCCTCGCGTCCAGAACGGCCCGGCGGTCATGGCTACTCATCCGAGCCGTAGGTGCGCGAGCAGCAGGTCGCCGGCGTCCCCGCCGGCGGTCGCCATGAAGCGCTGGGCGGCCTGCCGGTCGGCCAGCACGGCGTCCGTGTCACCGTGAAATGACAGGCTCAGTCAGGCGCGCTCGGAGCGACGCATCCGACGGGCCCTTCTCGGTCGAGTGGATCAGCGGAACGGCAGGAACGTGACCGAGAGGTCCATGGTGGCCCAGTGCTGGTCGCCGCCAGTGACGGGAAGTTCGAGGCGTTCGGCGGTGGCGAGGCAGAGACCGTCACCGAGGGACAGGGTCCCGGGCTGCTGCCGGGTGGCCTTCCGTCGGGACTCGATGATGAGCGTGGCCGCGCGGTCGGCGTCGGCTTCCTGTGCGGGCTCGACCTCTAGGCCCATGGCGAGGATGTTTGCGTGCAGTTCGTCGACGGTCTGTCGGTGCCCTTTCTCGACGGCCCGGTAGAGGGTCTCGACGAGCGCGCTCACGGGGAGGACGGCGACGGGGAGCATCCGGGCGACAGTGTTGGCGCCCTTCTCGTTGAGGACCCAGGCGAGGACGGCGGACGCGTCGAGGACGACTGTGGGCTCGGTGATCACTGGAGGCCGAGATGGGCGAGGATGCGGTCGCCGGCGCCGTCGTCGGTGGTGGCGGAGCGCTCGGCGGACTGGCGGTCGGAGACGGCGACGTCCTCGTCTCTGGCGGCGCGGACGTCGGTGATGGTGTCGAGTCCGGTCGGGGTGGGGGCGTCGGCCCAGACGCGCGCCTGGACGGCGTCGCGGGTTTCGACGACGACGCGGCCGGGACCGTCGGAGCGGACGACGAGCTCGGCGCCGTCGGTGAGCTCGGCGGCGTGCCGGACGGCGATGGGGATGAGGACCCTGCCCTTCGCGCCAAGGCTGACGGTGGCGGTGGCTCCGGCGGTGGTCACGGGACCACTCTAGCGCCTGGGTGTCCCTGGTCGCCCACTAGGGCCACTTGCGTGCATTGGTGTCACCGGTAGCTGGTCGGTGCTTGTCGGCGCCAGGCGGTAGGCGTGCTCGCGGGCCGCCTGCGGGGCGTGCGCGAGGTTGGTCGGTCCCAGGTCGGGACCTGACGGGCGCGTGGTCGGGCACGGCGAAGGTCCTGGGCGGCGCGGACGGCGGGCGTGTCGTCGGCGACGACGCGGATGAGGTGGCGCTGCCGGTGCAGCCGGGTGCCGTTGCCGGCGAGCGCGGCCTCGAGCGCGTCGAGGCCGGCGCACGCGGGCGACGGGCCGTCGGTGACGTCACCGACTCCCACGTTGCGGGGTCGGTCGTGGAGGAGGGTGTAGGCGCGGCGCGGTGTCGTAGACGGCGTCCACGGCGGCGGCCTCCCGTGGGGGCAGGTCGACGCGGCACCGGGACCGGAACTCCGGCCACAGCTCGGCGGGGAGGTCCGCCGGGACGGCAGGTCGTGGTCCGCCGTCGCCGCGGACGGTGTCGTCGCGGCTGCCGTCCTTGGGCGGGCCGGCAGCCGGGCCAGCAGGTCGTCCCAGCCGATGAGGTGGTGTCGTGGCGGGCGGCTGGGTCGAGGACGCGGCCGAGGGTCCGTGGTCGGCGACGAGCGCGAGACGGGTCCCGCTCGCGCGAGGGTACCGACCAGCACGTCGAACCGGCTCGTCCACGACATCTCACACGTCGCCGTCAACCTCGTTGACCCGCATGCGGAACAAGGCGGCACCGCGCCGAACGACATCCCGCCGGCCGCGTCGACCGTCGCCGCCGTCTCTTACGTCTCCTCGTTGGCCACGGTCCAGCGTCGAGCTTCCACCGGACGGGACACCGCGTCGAGCGGCATCCGCTCTCCAGTGCCGTCTATGGACCAGCGACCGGTCACCCGGGTCCAACGCGTCGCTCGGCCCGTCTACGGCGGCAGCAAGATCAACGCTGTGTCACTAATGTGCTCGGCGCTGTGTCACTTCGGTGTCTGAGACGGTGTCACATTCGTGTCCGGGCCCGTGTCATTCCGGTGTCCGAACCCGTGTCATTTCTGGCGAGCGACACCCAAGTGACACCGCCGACGACACCGAACTGACACAGGTGTTCCGACTCAAGTGACGTAGGTGCTCGATCGGGCTACCGCTGCCAAGACTATGGCCCGGGTGGCGTCGGGTGGTCTCGCTAGAACCGTTCGTAGGCGGCGAGCGTGTCGCGGTCCTTCGCACGGTCGGCTGCGGTCTTGGACCTGATCACGTCTTTGGTGGAGGCGACACGGATCGGCTCGCCCCTGAAGGCGATGGTGGCGGCGTTCCGGTTGAGGTCGTCGTATCCGTTGGTTCCGTCGGGTCTGAACGCGACGTCGACCGGGCCGTGGTCGGTGGCGAAGATGACGGTCTGGGTGCTCGGCCCGAACAGGTTCGTGTCGACGGGTATCTCGGGCACGGGGCGGCCGGTGTGGGGGTCGCGCAGGTTCGCGCCCATCGCGTTGAGAGCGGCCGCGAGGCGCCGTAGGTTCGCGGGTTCGCGGCTGGCGCACAGGTCGGCGTCGAGGGTGCGCGCGACGTCGACGCCGTGGAGGAACCCGGCGAGGCCACCGATGACGACTGCGTCCACCCGGTGCTCGCTGAGGGTCCGGGCTATGGCGACGATCTGCTGGTCGGTGATGGGGGACGGCGGCGGCAGTGGTGGTTTGGGGGTGGCTCGGCGCCCGGCCACGAGATCCGCCGTGTCGAGTTTGGCGTGGAGGACCGCAAACGTCCTCCACGCTTCCCACGTGGCCGGGCTGGGTGCGCGGCGGAGGGCGACTGCGTCGTCGTAGTGGGCGACGATCCGGTCGCGGCGGACCGGGTCGAGGGTCTGGTCGGAGCGTGCGCGTGCGCGGTGCCGGAGCAGGAACTCCTCGACCTCGTCCCACGTGGGCGCGGGGGTGTCGGACGAGGCTTCCCGGGCGAACCTGTGGAGGTCGTCGCGGGCCTGCTCGACCGTCTTCCCGATGCGGGAGGCGAGGTGGCCGGCGACCGCCATCCCGCCCGGCGTCGAGCAGGACATGGTCAGGCGCCGCCCGCGCCGGCCGTCTCAGCGAGGTACCTCTCCGCGTTCCTGTCGATGCGGGCCGCGCTGCGGAGCGCGGCCTGTTCCGCCGCGAACGCGATCCTGGTCTTCTCCGGAACGACCTCGGCGAGTAGTTCGTCGTGGCGGTCGCGGTCGTCGAGGCGGAGCCGGAGTTCCTTGCCGCACGCCTCGACGACGCGGATGAGCGCGCCGAGACTGGGCTGGCGGCGGCCGGTCTCGTACTCCCCGACGACGGAGCGGGGCAGGCCGGCCATGTCTGCGACCTGGGCCTGGGTGAGGTGGAGGTCGGAGCGGAGCTGACGCAGCAGCCTTGCCGCCACGAGGTCGGTCGTGTCCCTGACCGTCGTCGACACCATGCACCGATTGTCGCACATGCGCGACACTCTTGTCGTGCCGCCGACCACCTGGTCTCCCTAGCTGCGCTTGCCGCGCTGCGGCGCGAGCTCGATCCAGCCCCCGCCCCCGTCGACGAGGCTCTGCGTCTCCGCCCGACAAGCAGACCGCCGAGGCGTCCGCCGCCCACTCGTTGACTACGGACCTTCTTCATGGTCCCGGTGGAGTCCGGCGGCAACGACGGCTGGCTGGTCGACGACTGGTTCGCAACCATCACACCGGGCCTGCCCGAGATTGATCCGACACCCTGACCGAGGCGCCACCCGCAGGAACCCGCCCCGACAGGCAGGGACCTGTCGAGGCTCGGGGAGGGTGTCTACGACGGCTGCAACTTCCATGCCGGGCTGGGGCCGTCCCCTCGATAGACGCGCTGGGTGAGACCCACAGTCAGGATCACTGCGGCCGCGGACGGTTGACCCGGCAGCAGCGGGTTCATGATCCAACATCCATCGTCTCTGCCAGAGGGCACCAGCGGGTGGCCGCGGAGTTCCAGCTCGGTGCGGTCCACCACGCCGTCGGCGAAGGTGTCCTCGACGACCAGGGTCTTCACGAGAGGCGGCAGCGACGGCACCGGGCCGTCCCCTTGCCCCACCCACTCGCCGACGGGTCGCGCACCGCGCACCCACAGCGGAACCGACTCCCCTGGGCGGAGGGTCCGGACCTTGACGCTGCGGAGCTGCTGACTGGTCTCCAGATCGCAAGGCGGGTCGGTCGGCGGGCCGTCGGGGTAGCTCCGGGGGAGGACGATCACGTCCTCGGGGAGCGTGACGAGAGCCGTCGCCCGGCCCTCGTTGACCATCTCGAAGTGCCCGGCGACGTAGACGCGCATAGCGGCATCCCGGGGCAGCACGTAGGCGGTCTCGTGGGTCAGGTCCGTTCGGCCCGTGAAATCGCTAGAGACCGGGGTGTGCGGCGGCCACGAGCAGTCCGTGGCGAGGAACGTCCCCCTCGGGGCCGTCGCGTCCACCCTGGCGAGCCGCGCCTCTCGCACGTCCTTGCGCGTCGCCACGACGGCCTGGCGCGTGACCCACGTCTGCACCGCGCCGACAGCCGCGAGTGCGAGCGTGGCAGCAGCTACAAGGTTCTCGGCGAGGCTCACCCCGCCAGCACCCTTCCGCTGCTCACCGGAAGGGAAGCTGCGTGGCGCCCGCGCGGACCTGGTGGACCCGTTCAGCCGGCACGGACGCGGGCGAGTCGACGGGTGCCGCGAGCCCCGGGGACAGGAACATGACCTCCGCCCCCTGGTGCCTGGTGCTCGCGCTGTAGGTGAGCGAGTAGCGCAGCGGCGCGTAGTCGTCGTACAGGCGGACAATCTCGGGTGCGGCGTCGTAGGAGACGACCCAGGGCTGGTCGAGCCGGCCGACGGCCTCTCTCACCGCCACGTGGTCGGCGTGGCCGTAGAAGTTGTCGTAGAGACCTTCGCCTTTGACGTAGTAGGGCGGGTCGAGGAAGTAGAACCGGTCATCGGGCTGCCCGGCGTGCCCGGCGAGGAGCGCGAGCGTGTCCTGCCCGCCGACGGTTATCCGGGTGCGGAACCGGGCGGCTTTGCGCACTCGTCTGACGAGCTCGTCACGCGGGAACCGGGCGTCCATCTTCCACGGCCCGGTCTGGTCCAGGCCTCCGATGAGACCACCGCCGACGATCCCCGAACGGTTGGTCCGGTTCAGGTAGAAGGTGGCGAAGCCCCGCTGCAGGGTCGTGGCGGTGCCGTCGAATGCGAGGCCGCGTTGTCGGCGCCACTCCTTCGCCGTCAGCGGCGCGCCGGTGATCAGCTCGCACAGGGCGTCGGTCTCGTGCAACGCGGACTGCCAGAACGCGCAGACGCCAGGGTTGAGGTCGTTGATGTGGGCTGTGCCGACATAGTCCTCGTAGAGCAGCGTGAGGGCGACGCTCGCACCGCCGGCGTACGGCTCGACGTAGCCGGTGCCGACCAGTCCGTTCTCCAGCAGGACCAGCTTGAGGAAGTTCGCGAGCTTGGCCTTGCCGCCCGGGTAGCGCAGCGGGGAGGCGTAGCGCTGCGTGCCCTTGCTCATGGCAGGACCTTCTCCATGAACGGTTGCAGCTCGTCCCAGGCGGTGCGCAGGTCGCTCGGCGTCGGGTGCACGTACTTGTTGTGGACGAACTGGTTGAAGGTCATGGTGCTGGCGGCCATCCCCCGGCCGTCGGCGATGCGTGTCACGGCCTTCCGGAGGTCTTCCTCGATCTCCCCCTTCGACTTCATGTCGGTGGCGAGTTCCTTGAGGCGCTTCGCCAGTGTCGTGACGGGGTCGGCCTTGCCGGCGAGGTGCGGACGCTTGGTCACCTCGTGGTCGACCGCGAGCTCGACGAAGACGCGCAGCGTGACGGCACAAGCGTTGGGGAACTGGTCGACGTTGAGGAGCAGCAGCTCGTTGTAGATCGCGGTCAACCGGGTCGTCGGCGCGTTGATCTTGCACTCTCTCGGGATGAGGGTGCTTCGGGTCCGCGGCGGCTTCGGCTTGGGCTTGGGTGGCGGCTTCGGCCTCCCGTCCCTGGGTGCGGGCTTGACCACCTGCAGCTCCGTCAACGGCACCGTCACGGGCGTCCTGCGCGCCGGGTCCGGCAGCTCGCCAGGACTGAAGCCGGCCACGTAGGCGCGGATGTCGGCCGCGTCGTAGACGTCCTTCGTTCTGATGTTCTTGTCGCGGATGTCCCCAACGATCCGACGCAGACCCTTCACCACCTCCGCCGTCGGGTAGTGGCTGCGCATCTGGCCGTCCTCGCGCACGATCCCGAGCGCCTCCCGCGCGCTCTTGTTGTTCAGCATCCGTCGTAGCGTGCTGATGACGCCCTTGTTGACCGCTGGCCCGTCGACCTTGTCGAGGAAGTCGAGCACCTGGCCGGCGGCGTCTCGGCTGCCGCGGCCCTTGCGCTCCTTGAATCGGTCGGCTTCGTTCGCGTCCCACGACTCCAGGCTCGCGCCGAGATGAGCGCGCGTATGCCTGAGCTCGATCCAGGGGTAGGCGTCCTCCTCCCTGTCGAAGACGGCGCAGTCGATCTCGTCCAGGGGCCCCTCGGCGTAGTTCGCCGCCAGCAGCTCCAGCTTCCGCTGCTCGGCAGGAGGCAGGCCGCCCTTCACGATGCTGGGCGTCTCCAACGCCTTCAGTGCCAACACACGACGGTTGCCCTCCAGAACGCGGTAGCGCCCGGCGTCGGTCGCGACCACCGCTGGGAGCGCCATGGGATCCAGGCCGTTGTCGACGATGTGCTGCGCGAGGACCACGAACTTGCCCTTAAGGAGCTTCGCCAGCGCCAGGTACACCGCCTGCTGGCTCGTCTGCGTCGCACCAAGCCGCGCGTTCTCCTGGTCAAGCAGTAGATCCACAACCGGGATGCTCTGGGTTTGGGGCACGTCGCAACTCTCTGACGAGGAGATGACGTGCCGTGACGATAGTCGTCAGGGTGCACATTCTGGACGATGCTCGCGCAAGCCTGGCCTCGCGCCTCCGTGGACGACGCTCACCTTGGCTGCCGAAACGCCTGCCGGTCACGGGCCACGAGCCGGAGCACTGGTGGAGGTGCTCCACGGCAGTCCTTTACAGAGCGTGACCGCTCGGCGACTCGCGTTGCTCGGTACTACAGCGCTGCCGGCTGAGCTCACGGAGGTCGCAGTTCGCTGTCGTCTTCGGTCGCATCTCAGTGTTGCTCGTTGGTGCTGGGGCCGGGAGCGAACACGATGGCCAACCTCGTTGGAGCACGTTCTAACGCCCGAGGCCAATATCGTGAACAGGCTCATGCTGCTCGCCGCCAGTCGCTCGGCAACCCCGGCTAGCGGATGACGCCAGCGCGCATCGCGAGCGCGACCATCTCGGCGCGGTCACCGGTGCCGAGCTTGCGGGCGATCCGGGCGAGGTGGCTCTTCACGGTCAGCGCGGAGAGGCCGAGCAGGTCGCCGATCTCCTTGTTGCTCTTGCCGTCGGACACCAGCGTGACGACCTCGATCTCGCGACCGGACAGGTCGGCAAGGCCGCCCTCCAGCTGGCCACCGGTCCGCAGCCCGGCGGCGAGCAGCGAGGCGACCGATGGATCGGCGTAGACACCACCTCCAAGCACCTGGCGCACGCCGTCAGTGACCACGACGGGGCTCGCGGTCTTGAGCAGGTAGCCCTGCGCTCCGGCCACGAACGCCGCGCGCACCGAGTAGGGGTCGTCGGCCGCGGACAGCACCACGATGCGAGCCCAGCCCTCGGAACGCAGCTGCTGCACCAGGTCCACGCCGGAGCCGTCGGGCAGGCCGAGATCGAGCACCGCCAGGTCGCGGGGACCGGACCGGGCCCTGGCCCTGGCCTCGGCGATGCTGGCCGCCTCGGCGATGTCGCCGGCGCCCATGGCGCGCAGCCGGGCAACCATCGACTCCCGCACCAGCGGGTGATCGTCGACCACCATGGCGGTGAAGCCAGCCGCGCCCGCCGTCGCTCCCGTCGAGCCCACCATCGTCTCCACCACCGCTGTCACCGCTTGGCCTCCTGTCGCGCCGGGCTCGGCGTGCTGTCCGGGGGGTTGTCGGCGCAGGGGCGAGCGTCCTGTAGTCATCCCTCGGGGGTGGGTCGAGGGGCCAACCCACCGCCCGTGGCTGAGCCGCGACTGCGCCATCCGGATCAGTGGGCCGGCGCCAACCGCGCTGTCGGGCTGCGCCGATCGCTTCAGCCGGTGCCCGTTTCCTGCCGATGCGGGGGAGGTGAGCCGTCGCGACCGCGGGAGGGGCTGCGCGTGGTGAGCATCCCCGCGCCACGCGTCAGGGGACTGCCGCCCCGCACCTCGCGCACCGGCGGCCGCCCCGCGCGTCGGCCAGGTGCCCGCACCCGACCGCTCGTCGCCGCCAGCGTGCTCGCCCTCGCCGCCGGGGTGGCCGCGGGCTGGGGCGCCCCTCCGGCCCTCGCCGTCGCGGCGCTGGCCGCCACCGTCGCGCTCGCCGAACTGGTGGCTGCCTGCCTGCCCCGCCGGGCGGCACTGCCCGCGCGGGATCGCTGGGCCTCGACGGCCGTCGAGGCCGCTGCCGCTGCCGCGCTGGTGCTGCGGCCCGGCGGCTGGGTGCCGGTCGCCGCGATCGCGGGCTCCGTGCTCGCCCACTGCGTGCTCGCCCGGCTCCCCGGGCACCCGCCGATGCGGCGGGTCCTGCTGCCGCTCGCCCGGCTCGGGGCGGGCAGCTCGTGCGCCGCGGCAGTGACGGTCGGCACGGGGCGGCTGCTCGCCGACTCGCCGGTGGTCCCGACCGCCGCCGGGATGCTCGCCTGGTGGGCCGTCGCCCACGTGTTGACCGTGCTCTCCGTGGCCAGCACGACCGGCCGCCGAGTGCGCCGGCTGCTGGCCAGGAGGGCGCCGCAGACCTTCACAGCCGCAGCCAGTGCGGCGGCGATCGGTATCACGTCGGGGTGGCTCGCGGAGCATGCACCTGCCGGCCTGCTCGGACTGCTGGCCCCGGTCGGCCTGCTGGCCGGCTCCGCCCGGCAGGCGGCGCGGGAGTCGACTCAGGCAGCCCTGTTCACCGAGCTGGCACGGGGTCGGGCGGTGGTGGCCGGGGTGTCGGTGGACGACAGCGCCGGTATCGCTGTGACCGCGGCCGCGCGGCTGCTCGGAGGTGCCGACGTCGAGCTGGTGCTGCTCGGCGAGGAGGGCGCCGTCCGTTACGCCGGCGCCGAGCACGGCCGCGCTGTGCGGGCCCGGGTCGATCCTGGGGCATTCGACGAGCCGTGGCTGCTCCGCGCCCTGGGTAGCGGGCTGCACGGCGTCCGCAGCGGCGTCGAGTGCGGGCGCCCGGTCCTGACGGCACTGGTGGGTACGCCGGAGGCCCCGCTCGCCGCACTCGTCGCACGTCGCCCGGTAGGTGCCACCACCTTCGGCCCGAAGGAGGTGGCGCTTGCCGTCGAGCTGGCCGTGCAGACGGCGACGTGGCTCACCGAGGCGGGTGGCGGCGCGCTCATCGCCTCCGCGGGGACAGTGCTCCCGGCCCTCGCGGTGCTGAGGGAGTCGGCGCTGCGGCTGGCCGGGCTGGCGTCCCCCCTCGCCGTCCGGGCCGACGGGCGGGAAGGGCAGCTCGTGCGGGGGGTGGTCGGCGAGCTGCAGGTCCTCGAGCGCGCCGTCGCGTCCGTGATCGGCTCGCTGGCGACCGGGGCGACCGACGACACGGTTCCCGTCCCGGCTGCGAATGCGGCGACGGATGCGGATGCGGCGACGGATGCGCTGGCCGGCTGGACGAGTTCGGGGGTGCTCGCACCGTGAGGTGGGCGGACGGCGGGGGGCTTGCGGGCAGTCGGGCGGTGCTCGTCGCGGACGCAGCGGTGCTGACCGCCGCCGGCGTGACACTCGCCGGGTTCGCGCTCGCCGGCCGGCTGTCGACCGATGCGTTGCTGGCGCTGGCGGCGTCCATCGCCGGCACCGTGGGAGTGGTCACCCTGGCCGCCGCGCGGACGTTCCGGCGGGCCGCGGAGCTCGGGCGGACCGTCGAGGCGCTGCGGCTGCGGGTGCGGGTGGCCGACGGGGTCGCCGAGCGGCACCGTCGTACGGCCGAGACCTCGGGTGCCGGCGTCTTCGAGCTGCTGGCGGGCCTGGTGGCGGCGGAGGAGGGGGCCCGTGGCCAGCTCGCGGCCGAGCTGCACGACACCGTCGCCCAGTCGCTGCTCGCGGCCAGGATGCTGCTCGCCGACAATGGTCCCGGCGCCGTCGGCCGGGCAGCGGAGTGCGTGGACGAGGCGGAGGAGCAGGTGCGCGCCGTGATGGCGCGCACCCGGCCGCCGGAGCTGAGCCGTGGTGACCTGGCCGAGGCGGTGCGAGGTCTGGCCGCCGACCTGCTGCGTCGCTACGGCCTGGGGGTGCGGCTGGCGTGGCCGGTCGCCCCGCGCCCGCTGCCGCATGCGACCGCGGTGGTCGCCTACCGGTTCTTCCAGGAGGCGCTGCTCAACGTCGTCAAGCACGCCGACACCGACCTCGCCCGTGCGGGGCTGGCGCTGCTCGACGGTGAGCTGGTGGCGGAGGTGGTGGACGCGGGCCCAGGGTTCGCGCCGGCCGCGGTGCGCAGCGAGGGCGGGCGCCATGTCGGCCTGACGCTGCTGCGCGAGCGGGCCCGGCTCGCCGGCGGTGCGGTCACGGTGACGAGCAGCCCGGGGGAGGGCACCCGGGTGGAGCTGCGGCTGCCGTTGCGACCGGCACCGGCAGCGGCAGCGGCAGCGGCACCGGCACCGGCTCCCGGCCTGGTCAGCGCGGCCGCAGCGGTGTCACTCCCGGTCTGACCGGCGGCACCCCAGCGGCCAGACCGAGCAGGTCGCAGAACGCCGCGAGGTGCGCGACCAGCGGCCCCACCGGGCTCCACGAGCAGCGCAGCTCCAGCTCGGCATCCTCCAGGCCCCCACTGGCAGCCCGCCCCCCGAAGCCGCGGCTGACCGTGGTGGTCACCGTGCCGCTCACGGCTCGGTGGCCGGCGCCCTGACCGTCGAGTGCCTCGAGCAGCCAGTCCCATGCCACATCGGCCAGCATCGGGTCCCGTGCCATCGGCTCGTCCAGGGTGGCCTGCAGCAGGGTGACCACCCGCAGGACGCCGTCCCAGCCGTCCTGGCCGGCCGGGTCGTGCAGGACGAGCAGTCGGCCGCTCGCCGCCGGCTCGCCCGCCTCGGCGCCGGCAGCGGTCGCCGGCGGCCCGGTCAGTTCGGCGCGCAGGGTGAGCCCGTGCGGGGCCAGCCTGCTGGGCGGCAGCTCGCGGAGGAGGACATCGCTGCGCACGCTGGCCGCGCGCAGGGCCGCCAGCTCACCTGCCCACGACCAGGAGGGCGCGCCACCAACGGCCACCTCCACCACCTGCGCGAGGTTAGGCCGGCCCACGGCTGCATCCTCGCTGGGCCGGCGGCGTGTCGCGCCGTGCCAGGCTGCATCGGTGCGGGCAGCCCCTCGGTCGAACCGCCGCACGGTCGTGGCGTGACCGCTCTGCTGGCGCTGCTCGCGAGCGCGCTGTGGGGCGGCTCGGACTATCTCGGCGGCCACCTGTCCAAGCGGCTCCCCGCCCTGTCGGTGACCCTGGTCGGCCAGGCCTGCGCGCTCGCGGCCGTCGCGCTGCTGGTGCCGCTGGCCGGCGGCCTGCACGCCGCGGGCGGGTGGCTGGGCTGGGCGGTGGCGTGCGGGGTCATCGGACCGGCCGCGCTCGTCGCCTTCTACACCGCGCTGTCCATCGGCACGATGGGGGTGGTGGCTCCGGTCGCCGCCACCGGGGTCGTCGTACCCGTGCTCGTCGGCCTGGTCGACGGGGAGCGCCCAGGCGACCTGCAGCTCGCGGGGATTGTGGCGGCCGTCGTGGGCGTCGTGCTCGCCAGCCGGGCTCCCGCATCCCCCGTCGATGGCCGGCCGAACGACCGGCGGGCCGTGCCGCTCGCGGTCGCGGCGGCGTTCGGTTTCGGTGGGGTGCTGGTCTGCGTCGCGGAGGGAAGCCGCACCTCGGTCGGCACCACCCTGCTGGTGCAGCGCCTGACCAACGTCGCGCTGCTCGGCGCCGTCGCGCTGCTGCTTGCCCGCCGGGCCCGCGGGACGGGGCGCCCGGTTCTTGGTCTGCACCGCGCCGACCTGCCGGTGGTGGCCCTGACCGGACTCGGCGACGTCAGCGCCAACGGCGTCTATGCCATCGCGAGCACCCGCGGGCTGGTGAGCGTGGTCGCCGTGCTCGGCTCGCTCTACCCCGTCGCCACCGCGCTGCTCGCCCGACAGCTCCTCGGGGAGCGGCTGGCCCGCCCTCAGGCGGCCGGGGTCGCGACCGCGCTCGCCGGCGTCCTGCTCATGGCCGCCGGCTGAGCCCACTCCTCGGGCAGCTCGGACCAGAGGAACACGGCCGAGCCGCAGTCCACGCACGCCCCCTCCGGGGAGCCATCCCCGGAGGGTCGCTCCAGGCCGGTGTCCGCCCCGCAATCGAGGCACCAGTGCAGTTCCAGCAGCAGCATGGCTCCACCATGCGCGTCGGGTCCGACAAAACCGCGGAGGCGTCGCGGCGTGTCGGAGGATGGGCGGGTGACCACCAGCGCGACCCCGTCGTCATTCCTGCTGGCAGCCCGCGGGCAACGCCCGGCGACGCATCCCGTGTGGTTCATGCGCCAGGCGGGGCGCTCGCTGCCGGAGTACCGCGCCGTGCGCGAGGGGATCGGCATGCTCGAGTCCTGCCGCCGCCCCGACCTCGTGGTGGAGATCACCACCCAGCCGGTGCGCCGGCACGGGGTGGACGCGGCGGTGCTGTTCAGCGACATCGTGGTGCCGCTCGCTGCCGTCGGGGTCGAGCTGGAGATCGTCGCCGGTGTCGGCCCGGTCGTGGCGCACCCGGTCCGCGACGACGCCGGCCTGGCCGCGCTCCGGCCCCTCACGCCCGACGACGTCCCCTACGTCACCGAGGCCGTCCGCGCCCTCGCCACCTCGCTGCCCGTCCCGGTGCTCGGCTTCGCCGGCGCGCCGTTCACGCTCGCGTCGTACCTCATCGAGGGTGGCCCGAGCAGGCAGCACCTCAAGACCAAGCAGATGATGTACGCCGAACCGCAGCGCTGGCACGCCCTGCTCTCCCGGCTCGCGGTCATCACCGCGGGCTTCCTCCGGGTCCAGGTCGACGCCGGAGCGGCTGCGGTGCAGCTGTTCGACTCGTGGGTGGGCACATTGTCGGAGGCCGACTACCGGCGCTACGTCCTGCCCCACAGCGCGGCCGTGCTCGCCGCGGTCGCCGACGTGCCGCGCATCCACTTCGGCGTCGGGACCGGCGAGCTGCTCCCCGCGATGGCCGAGGCCGGCGCAGACATCGTGGGCGTCGACTGGCGGGTGCCGCTGGACGTCGCCGCCCGGCGGGTCCCCGGCACCGTGCTGCAGGGCAACATCGACAACGCCGTGGTCGCCACCGCGCCCTGGGAGGTCGTGGCGGCGGCCGTCGACGAC
>JAABUZ0100002390.1_pt1 | contig 31368 bp, 32 predicted proteins | sample 5562091 | NCBI WGS metagenome assembly JAABUZ01 (sample SAMN12813069, study PRJNA571459) | rock metagenome | isolation source: Antarctica rocks | place: Antarctica: Victoria Land, Linnaeus Terrace sud | collected 2015-12-21
GAGGACCGCCTACGGCTTCCGGAACCTCAACAACCAACGCCGACGAGTACGGTTCGCCTGCACCCGGTGCCACCGCCGGGCCACCGACCGCTGAGGGCTACTTCCCCCTCAAGTTCGAAGAGCCGTGTTGCTCGGGTCAGTCATCGGCCCAAGGGTATTGCCGGCTACTCCTGTGCATAGATCGTTTCCGCGGAAGCACGTACCGCCGGCTAGCCTGAGGCCCTATGTACGAAATCGAGCGCCGAACTGGCCGTTCGGTGCGCCCGGTCGGCGAGCCGTTGATCGACAGCGGCGCCGAAGAACCGGCATTGGCCAGCGCCCCCGACCGGCACATTGGTGCCACGTCGGCATAGTGCGTACGACGAGAGCGCGGACGATCAAGTTGCGTAGTGGCCGGGACGCCCGGCTCCGGCGAGCGAATGGTAGGAGGGTGACCTCGAAGCAGGGGCTAAAACTATGGGTCAGCGAATCCTCGCGCTGGCGGACGATTACGCCTCGGGGGGTTCCTCGCCAAAGCGACTCAGCCGAAGGCATTGACCCGATTTTCAGTACCCTGCTAGGCGCGTCTCCTTAGTTGCTTGGCGTAGCGGCTCCGAGCCTTGACGGGGCGCCGCGTTCTCCAGTGTTCCTCGGATGCTCAGCTCGGCTCAGTAGTCGCTCGGTCGACCGTTGCCACGCGTCCCGCCGCTTCGTGGGGTGGCGTATGACGATGTCGGACTCGCCCACACCGATCTTGAAGCTCGGAGATAATTTCTCGTTCGAGGGCGTTGACGGCCCCATCCACGTTAGCGACTCGGTTGGCCACGTCGAGGAGGTCGCTCACATCCCCGGGCTCGGCGTCGAGGCGTCGCCACACCTCGGCGGGGTCGACATCGACCAGGCGAGCGAGCTTCTCATCAGCCACCTGATGTCGATCCTGGACGAGCCTTACCAGGTGGCGGATCAACAGGGTCTCATCGTCAGCGATCTTGCCGTCCGCCATGATGACGAGCCACGCGACCCACAGCGTCAGCTGCCGGTGCTGACTTCGCTCGCTCAGGTTCTCGGCGAGCTCGATCACGCGCGCCTGGTTACGGAAGATGTCTCGTGCGTGCCGTCCCGCGATCAGCGTCGTGTAGCGGTTCAGCACCACGGCGAGCGGAACGCCGACGAGTGGGATGCCGATCTTGATGGCATTGCGCTGCAGGAGGTACTTCCCGACGACGGGAAGTCCCTTCGCGGCGGTCAGCAGCGGTCCAGAGTAGAAGCGCTTGATCACCGGCCGCACAATGGCCGGGACCACCTTGACAACGCCTTCGCGGACCACTTCCCCGCTCTTGATCGTGAAGGCCACCCGGATGAGCTTCCACAAGTCATCGGGGTCGGACAGGTCGATCGGGACCCGATAGAGGACCGCGACGTCGTAGGCCAGGCGGAGCTGGAGCTGGGTGACGAACGCGACATCGACCATCATGGTCGCGACGGCGGCCGGGACAGTCACCGGCGAGGCACCACCAAGGCTCCCGAGGGTGGCGATGATGGCCGCCGAGTAAGCCCCGGCAGAGAACCCACCCTCGAGCGCGGCGTACCGAGCCGCCATCTTGATCCGCTGATCAACGATGGCATCAGCCGGTACGCCCTCGTACCGCTCCTGGAAGTAGTGCCAGTCGACCTTGTCGGTGTAGGAGCCGAGGGCCTGAGCGCTGAGCTTGGTGAACCAGCCGCCCGACTTGATCTCGTCCGGGCTAAGCCCCGCGACGAACTCCCGGAGCTCGGCGCGCTCACGCTGCACGAGCTCCTGGTCGGCAGCGTCGTCGTCACCGCCTGCGTCGAGGGCGTCAACTGGAACGTCTGGCATGGCGAGTCCTCCTGACCGAGCTTGGCGTAGGCCACGTTGCCAGGTTCTCAGTGAATCCGCGGGCGCCTCGCTCGAGTCCAGGGCGAGCTGGCCACCAGATACCCCGAACAGCCGCCGCGCTCCCCGGCGTCAGCGCCCGGACCAGACAGGAGGGACGACTTTCTGGACGAGGTGCGAGCGCGAGCCGAAGCGGCGAGCGCCAAGAGCGGCGCGTTCGTCATCACCGACCATCAAGCGCTCATCACCTGCAGCTGACCTTCCTCGGCGGCATTCTCACGCCAGGCCGTCCGTAGGCAGGGGACGTCCAATGACGAGCTGGTGGGCCGCGTCCCCGAACGCCGGGTAGAGGGCGCGCCGAAGTGCCGATAGCGACTGTCTGCCGCGAGCGGGCCAGCCGGTGGGAGTGCCCCGTAGCGGGTGTTCTGTGCGGTCAGAGCTTGGTGAGCAGGTAGCCGACGCAGGCGACGTGCAGCCACGTGGTGGCCGACTCGGTGGTGGCTTCGTAGCCGCGGGACAGTCGCCGCCAGCGGCCGAGCTGGGCGAAGCAGTCCTCGACCTTCCACAGCGGTCGAATGGGCTTGAAGCCCTTGAGCTTGTTCGGCTTGCGCCAGCCCTTGATGGTGACCGTGACCTTGTGGCGGCGCTGGACGCCCTTCACGAGCGACTCAAAGCCCAGGTCGGCGAGCACCTCGCCGACCCGGGGAAGGTCAGGTAGCGAGTCGTCGAGCAGGATGCGGCCGGTCTTGGAGTCGTGCGGACGGGCCGAGTCCACCCGGGCGGCCACAGGCAGGCCGAGGTAGTCGCTGAGCACGGTGCGCCGAAGGTGCCGCCGTACTTGCCGCCCGCCTCATGGAACCCGGGACCGCCCCGGCCGCCCTTGACGGTCTGGCAGTCCAACATGACCATCGACGGTTCGGGGTCCCGGCCCGCCCTGGCCCGGGCCTCGCGGCGCAGCAGCGTGAGTGCCTTCTCCCAGACGCCGCTGGCCCGCCACCGGCGGAACTGCTGCCCAGATGGCACCCCACGCGCCGAAGTGGCCGGGAAGGTAGCGCCACTGGCAGCCCGTGCGGGCCTGGTAGAGGACGGCGTTGACCATGCGACGTCGGGGGATGCGAGCAGGTGCGCCTCGCCGGCCGGGCGGGTCGAAGAGGTCACGAACCAGGCGCCACTGGGCGTCGCTCAGGTCAGTTGGGTAGGCCACGAGTTCGACGGTGCTCGTCGACCGCCACGGGGCACTCGCGGCACCGCCTTTCGTACACAGGGCCTGAGTCTGCACCCTGGCACGGACCGGGAATGACTTTCGGTTTTCGCTTGATTATCACAAGTGGCGAGGTACCGTTGTGGCGTGTCGGTCATAGGGGTGGTGGAGGACCTCATCGCGCTGCAGCAGCTGGCGGGGCAAGAGCGCGATGCCGCGCGGCGGCGGTCGCTGGACGCGGTGCAGGAGCATGTCGCCGAACGGGACCGCGGCGCGAAGGTCGGCGAGGCTGCTCAGGTGCTCGGGGTGTCGGCGCCGACGGTCCGGGCATGGGTCGAGGCTGGTGCCCTGCAAGCGGTTGCCGGTTCCCGTCCCGTTCGGGTCGGCGTGATGTCGTTGGCCGTGACCAAGAGCGTGGTGGATGAGCTGCGCGCTCATCGAGACGACCGGGCCCTGCTTGCCGATGTCCTGAGGGTGTTGCGCGATCGTGGGGTGCTTGCTGGCGAGGATGTCGCTGCTGGCTTGGGCGACGTGAGCGCGGGGCGGGTCCGTCGGCTCGACCATGCGAGCCTCGACGAGTTGCTGCCGGTGAGGCGGACCCGGCCATCGACGTCGGACTGACGCGAACAGCAGAGCGGCAGATCAGGGCATTACGCGGTCGGCGCGCCCAGGCCGCCCGGCGAGCGATCGAGGCGCTGATGGCACGCGGCTGCGAGGAAGCGGGATACCGCCTTGCCGGCGCCCCCCTCGACCACATCTGCTGCCGCCACCTGTATGGCAACGACCGAATGCTGACCGCCTGGCCGGCGTCCGACCACGCCGTGATCTTGACAGTAGGTCCGCACGACCGGTCTGCGCAGGACGTCTACGAGCTGCTCCTTGCCGCGGTCGCGGTGGACGTCCCGGACCAGGAGCGGACCAAGCCGCCGTGCTGCGACGAGCTGGGTGAGCCACCCGCCGATGCAGCCCTCGCGGAGGCGCTGGCAGCGGCAGTGTCAGCCCTGGCGCCGGGTCGCCACGGCCCTCGGTAGCCAGAAATAGCTCATTGTCCATTCTTGGCCGTAGCCTACCGCCCCGACCCTTTTACCACCGCTGTTGTCTGCATGTTCTCGGTCACCGCAGATCTTTTTCAGGCAAAGGCGTCGAGGCTGCAGACATGTGCATTCTTCGAATGTACGGTGGCGCGGTCTGGTTGCCGGGTTGCCGAGGGGGTCGAGGCGGTGTTGAGCTCGGCGAAGATCGGCACCTCCTCCTGGCGGTACTACACCGACGGGGTGGCCTGCCGGGCGAGTGAGTACTACCTGGGGGTGGGTGAGGCGCCGGGGCGCTGGCACGGCCGGGGGCTGGAGAAGCTGGGGCTCGAACCGGGCGCCGTGGTGAGCGAGCGGGAGCTGGAGGCGTTGTTCGCCCGCGGCCTGCACCCGGCGACCGGCAGCCGGCTGGGGCGGGCCTGGCGTAGCGATGGGGTGACCGGGTTCGATCTGACTTTCTCCGCGCCGAAGAGCGTCAGTGCGCTGTGCGCGTTGGGTGACCAGGCGACGGCGACCGAGGCGATGGCGGCGCACCGCGCGGCGGTCAGGGCCGGCCTGGCCTACCTGGACGCCCATGCGGCGCTGTCACGGCGCGGGACAGACGGGGTGGAGCAGGTCGGCTCGGCCGGGATGGTGGCGGCGGTGTTCGACCATCGCAGCAGCCGGGCCGGGGACCCGCAGCTGCACACCCACGCCCTGGTGCTGAACAAGGTCCGCTACGGCGACGGCCGGTGGCGCACGCTGGATGCCACCGAGCTGTTCCATCACAAGAAGAGCGCCGGAATGATCTATCAGGCCGCTGTGCGCAACGAAATGCAACAGCGCTTGGGCGTGGCTTTTCGGGAGGTGAACGAGAACGGGCAGGCCGACTTTGCCGGGGTGCCCGATGAGCTGCTGAAGTTGTGGAGCAAACGCACCGCGAAGATTGATGCTGAGGCCGGCCCGAAAATCGCCGAGTACGAAAGGCTCCTCGGCCGGACCCTGAGCTCGTCGGAGCGGGTGGGGGTGGTCAAGACGGCGGTGCTCAAGACCCGCGCCCGCAAGCAGCACCCCGAGCTGTCGGCGTTGCACGCGACCTGGACGGCCGAGGCCGCCGGCCGAGGCTGGACCCCGGACCGGCTCCGCCGGGCGGTGCGTCTGCGGACGCCCCCGGCGCGTGCCAGGCGAGAGCAACGAGTCTTGCCGACCCTGCCGGCAGGCCGGGTCTTGCCGAGGAACCGACCACAGGTGCCCGACGCCGACCGACACGGCCCGCATGGACCCGCAGCGCTCTTGTCGGCGCGCGACAACGTCTTGCCGGTGGCCGACGGGGTCTTGCCGGCGGGGGTGGCGGCTGGGGCGTTGCAGGGGACAGGGACCAGGCGGGCGGTGTTCTCCCGCGCCGATGTCGCCGGGCAGGTCGCCGCGCTGCTGCCCACTACCGGATTCAGCGCGGCCGAGGTCGTCGAGCAGGTCGAGCAGCTCACCGAGATCGCGCTCGGTCTCGACGACGCGGTGACTATCAGCCTGCAGAGCGTCGGGATGACGCCGCGCGCCTCCGATGCCCGCTACGCCACCGTGCACGTCCTGACCGCGGAGGCCCGGATCCTGGACCTGGCCCGGCGCGGGCGGCGTGGCAGCTATGGGCAGGTCCCGCACTCCGCCCTCATGCCGATGGGCCGTGACGGAGGGCTGGATCCGAGCCAGTACCGGGCGGTGCTGCACCTGGGCGCGGGCGGGGACTTCTTGTCGGTCCTGACCGCGCCGGCCGGGGCGGGCAAGACCAGCACGCTGGGCGCCGCCGCCCGCGCCTGGCAGGACGCCGGCTATCGCGTGGTCGGGCTGGCAAGTGTCGGCCTGCACCGCTCCATGGGGTTCCACAGCGTCGGGACCTACAGGGCCATCGGCTGGAAGGGCGGTACCTGGCATGACGTCGCCTGGACGCAGAAGGCGATCGGCACCGATGATGACCCTCCCGTCGAGGTGCGCTGAGCGCCTCGGGCCAGGTGCGGGCACAGGCGCGACCAGGGTCCTCAGTGAGCTCAGCCGATCAGCGCCGCGGCCACCCGACGCAGGTCGGCCTGCCACTCGTCCTTCGGCCTGGGCGGCAGCACGTCGTCCCAGTCCACAGCGAAACTTCCGCGGGCCTGCACGAGCCCGAGCGGACGAGCCATGAACCACCAGTGCAGGTGCTCCGCACCGTCGCCGATGCGCGACACGTGCACCCGCGCGATGCCTCCCAGCGAGGTCAGCGCCGCCTCGACCCGGCAGAGCACCTCGCCCATGCCGGCCCGTACGGGCGTAGGCAGGTCGTGCAGGTCGGCGTGGACGCGCGGCTCGAGCAGCAGGACCAACGGCAGGCCGCTTGGCTCGGCGGTGCTCCTCAACCGCCAGTCGGCGTCTGTCCACAGGTACTCCGCGTCCGCCGCCGCGCAGGCGCCGCACCCGACTCCTCCCTCTCCCTCACGCGGCGGCTCCGGCAGCACGACGTCCCCCACCGGACGCACCCGCAGGTCGCCCTCGTAGGGGAAGCTCGGCCAGGAGGAGTAGGACGGGACCGGCAACCGACCGTTCGGCGACGCCTGCTCGAGCTGTCGGGCACGCCGAACGCTCTGGTGGGCGTAGGTGTCCTCGTGCATCGGACCACCGTAGGGGGTTGCTCCTCTCACGACGCCGGCTGGAGCACTGACTGACGGGGCGCAGTGCCCTCACGGCGACGGCGACGGCGACGGCCGAGGCCGGTCTGGCACCGCTTCCGGCGATCAGGTCTCAGGTGAACGCGCCGACTCCGGTGACCTTCTTGCCGACGATGAGCTCCTGGATGTCGGCCGGCCCCTCGTAGGTGTAGAGCGCCTCGATGTCGGCGAGGTGCCGGGCCACGTGGTAGTCCAGCAGGATCCCGTTGCCGCCCAGCACCTCCCGCGCCGCCAGGAGCACCTCCCGTGCCTTGCGGGTGTTGTTCAGCTTCGCCAGCGCCGCGATCGTGTCGGTCATCGACCCACGCTCCTGGAGCTGGCTGAGCCGCAGGCAGTAGAGCTGCATCGCGGTCACCTCGGCGAGCATCCGCACGAGTTTGTCCTGGACCAGCTGGAACCCGGCAAGGGGTCGCCCGAACTGCTCGCGCTGGCCCGTGTAGGCCAGCGCGACCTCGTACGCCGCGGTGGCGTGCCCCAGGGCGCCCCACGCGACGGTGTTGCGGGTGGAGGCGAGCACCCGGGCGGCGTCTTTGAAGCTGTTCGCCTCGGGCAGGCGATCCGTCTCGCTGACCCGCACGCCCACGAGGTCCAGGTCGGCCTGCCAGACCGCGCGGACCGAGACCTTGCCCTCGATGCGCCGTGCGGTGAGCCCGGGGGCGGCCTGCTCGACCAGGAAACCCTTGACCTGCTGATCCTCGGTGTCGCGGGCCCAGACGACGAGGACATCGGCGATCGTGCCGTTGCCGATCCAGCGCTTCTGACCGTCCAGCACATACCCGCCGCCCTCGCGCCGCGCGGTGGACTCCAGCGCGACCGAGTCCGAGCCGTGTCTGGGCTCGGTGAGGGCGAAGGCGCCGAACAGCTCGACCGAGGCCAGCCCGGGCAGCCAGCGCTGCTTCTGCTCGGGCGAGCCGAGCAGGGCGATCGACTTCATGGCCAGACCGGACTGGACGCCGAGGAACGTGCCGAGGCTCCCGTCACCGCGGTTCAGCTCCATGTTGACCAGGCCGGACGCCAACGGGCTCATCGGCGGGCACCCGTAGCCCTCGATCCCGTCACCGACCAGTCCCAGCTGCCCGAGCCGCCGGGCCAGGTCGGCCGGGAACTCCGCACGCTCCCAGTAGTCACCGATGACCGGCAGCACCTCGTCGTCCACGAAGGCACGGGTCCGCAGCAGGAGCTCGAGATCCGCCCCCCGGATCTCGTCGCGCAGCCCGAAATAGTCGGTAGACAGCGAGCGGCCCACGTCGTACAAGCGGGGCGTGGGTGCGCTCATCGACCGGCAGCGGCGTCGGTGGGTACGGCGATCTCCCGCTTGAGGATCTTGCCGGTAGGGCCCTTCGGCAGCTCGTCGACGAGCCAGACCATCCGCGGGTACTTGTAGCCGGCGACCTGGTCCTTCACGAAGGCCTTCAGCTGGGCCGGGTCCAGCTGCTGCCCCTCCTTGGCGACGACGACCGCTGCGACCTCCTCGCCGAGGGAGTCGTGCGGCACGCCGATCACCGCAGCCTCGAGCACGCCCGGGTGCTCGTACAGCACCTCCTCGATCTCGCGCGGGTACACGTTGTAGCCGCCACGGATGATGAGGTCCTTCTTGCGATCGACAATGAAGTACAGGCCGTCCTGGTCGCGCCGCGCCATGTCTCCAGAGAAGAACCAGCCGTCGCGCAGAACGTCCGCCGTGGCGTCCGGCCGGTTCCAGTACCCCTTCATGACGTTGTGGCCGCGGATCGCGATCTCACCGACCTCACCCTGGGCGACCTCGGCCCCGGTGTCGTCGGCGACCTTCATCTCGACCCCCTGGATCGGGGTACCGATCGAGCCGGCGCGGCGGACGGCGTGCGGGTGGTTGAACGAGGCGACAGGGGAGGTCTCGCTGAGGCCGTAGCCCTCGAGGACCGTGCAGCCGAACGAGTCCTCGAATCCCTTGAGCACCTCGACAGGCAGCGCCGCGCCGCCCGAGCAGCACACCCGCAGGCTCGAGGTGTCGTACGACGAACGGTCGCGCTGGTGCAGGAAGGCGTTGAACATCGTGGGCACGCCCTCGAACACCGTCACCGCGTCCCTGTCGATCACCGCCAGCCCCTTCGCCGGGTCGAAGCGCGGCAGCATGGTCAGCAGCGCACCGGCGAGCACGCAGGCGTTCAGGGGTCTGCCCGAAGGCGTGGAACAGCGGCAGGGCCCCCAGGATCACGTCCTGCTCGGTGAACTCGAACAGGGTCTCGGTCGTGACCCTCGCGTTCTCATAGAGGTTGTCGTGCGTCAGCTCCGCGCCCTTCGGCGTGCCGGTCGTGCCGCTGGTGTAGAGGATCACCGCCGTATCGCTGCCGTCCCGCTCGACGTCGTCGGGCACCGGCTCGGCCTGGGCCAGCAGGGCGCGGAACCCCTCGGGCTCGACGACGATGCACTCCGCCCCCACGCCGCGTGCGCCCGCCTCGGCTGCCGCGGCCGACTCGTGCCAGGCCAGGACGACCTCTGCCCCCGGGTCCTTGAGGTAGAACGACGTCTCCCGCTCCTTGAGCAGGACGTTCATCGGCACCACGGTTGCCCCGAGGCGGAGCACGCCGTAGTAGCAGATCGGGAACTCCGGGACGTTGGGCAGCATGACGCCCACGCGGTCACCCGGGCCGACGCCTGCGGCCCGCAGCAGCCCGGCGCAGCGCGACACCAGGTCGTCGAGCTCGCGGTAGTCAATGGTCGTGTCGTCCAGCCGGACCGCCGGCCGCTCGGCGTACGCCGCCGCCGTGCTTGTCAGGATACGCGCCAGATTCGCCATGCAGTCCTCCACCGCTGGTCAGGTACCGGCTCCTCGGGAACCGGCCGAAACCACCCTCGTGCCCCGTGACGCACCTCTCACGCCTGCATCCCAGCGCAGCTCGACCGCCGGAGCCCGATACCGCGTACTTGGCGCTTTCGCCCGGCAGGTGACGTATTCAGCAGGACTGCAGCCGCGTGACGTAGCTGGCTGCGGTCTCGGCCGCCCGCGTCGCGAGCTCGTCCCGGATCCGCTGTGGCGCGAGCGCTACGGCGGCAGGTCCCGCGGCCCACAGCGCCTGGACGGCATGGGGGTCTTCGGCAAACTCCACGTCCGCACGCCACCAACCGTCAGGGCCGACTTCGCGACTGAGCGGACCTAGTGCCTTGCGGGACAGGGTCTCCCAGGCATCGTCGCGTACCAGGCACGTGACGGTCACCTTCGGCAGGGAGCTCCGAAAGGACCTCCAGTGCGTCCGGAATGCCGCCTCCAGGTCGACGTCCGCGGGGCGCGCGGCTGGCTCGGCGAGCACCGTCAGTTCCTCAATGCGGGAGACGCGGTAGGTCCGCTCGGCGCCGTCACGCAGGGCCAGTAGGTACCAGTGGTCGCCCGCGTGGACGAGGCCGACGGGGTCGAGGGTTCGCTCGGCCACCCCCCGTCGCGGCGGCGGTACAGCGCGCGCACCCGTAGCCCGTCGATCACCGCCCGCTGCAGCTCGACGAGGTGCGGCTCGGGCGGCCGGGGCCAGGCGAATCCGTCGGGGCGGACCAACATTCGCCGCGCGGCCCGGGCGGCCTGCGCGCGGTGCGGCTCAGGCAGAGCGGCCGCGACCTTGCGCATGGCGCTGGCGAAGGCGGGGGAAGCGACGCGGCCGGAGCCGGAGGACAGGAGCACCTTGGCTTCAGCGAGGGTGAGGCCCGTGAGGTCGGTGCGGTAGCCGGGGGTCAGGCTGATACCCCGCCGCGTCCGCGGTCGGTGTAGACGGGGACCCCGGACGTGGACAGGGCGTCGACGTCGCGGAGCACAGTTCGGTGGGACACCCCCACCTCCGCCGCAAGCTGCGCAGCGGTCAGGCGGCCGCGGTGTTGCAGCAGCATCAGGATAGCCAGCAGACGGTCGGCGCGCATGGCTGAAATCTTGCCAGCCAGACATGACAGAAGATGGCATGTTTGGTCGGTTAACTCGACTCAGCGACCGCCGCAGCCCGCGGCACCGACGAGAGGGCTTCCGCCATGACCGCAACCACCACTCCCCCGCTGGTCGACCCCCGCCGCGTCTACCTTGGCGCCACGGCATGGGTGACGAGCCTGCTCGGCGCCCTCCGCGAGGACCAGAGCACCCTGTCCACTCCGTGCGACGAATTCGACGGGCGGACGCTGTCGTCGCACCTGGTTGGCACGGTCGGCCGGATCATCGCCATCGCGGAGCTGGGGAGCCCCGACTCCGTATCGCCGCTGGCGCCCGAGCACGACGCGGGCACCTTTGCACGGCTGGCCGAGCGCGCGCAGCGGGCGTGGGGCGACGACGCCCTGCTCGACAAGCCGGTGACTGGGCCGTGGGGCGAGGTACCGGGCCGCTTCGCGGTCTGGGGTTACACCAACGAAGCCCTCGTGCACGGCTGGGACCTCGCCGTCGCGACCGGGCAGCCGTCCGAGGCCGACCCGGCGCTGGTCGAGCCGACGGCTGCGGTGATGCGCGGCTTCCTCACCGCCGACGCTCGCGTGCCCGGCGTGCCCTTCTCCGCCGTCGTGGAGCCCCGCGCTGAGGCCGGCCCCACCGAACGCCTGGCCAACTGGTCCGGGCGGTCCGCCCAGGGCTGGGCCTGACTCTGCGACCGAGGTGGTCGGTCAGCGGACCGCTGGAGGACTTCCACCTTGGATCTACTCGACGTTGGACATGATCCCGTTTGTCGCTGCCACTCCTGCGCCCACGGCACCGATGACCCCACCCGCAACCAACACGACGACGCCGGTCGACATGGACATGCTCAGGACGACGACACCGAGTCCCAACACGGCCGCGCCGAGACACATAAGCACCACAGCCGTCCAGAGGCGCCGCGGAGTCTGGTGGATCCCTTTGTTGAAGGGCCCCTGCCCGACGCCGCCGCCGCCGCCCACCTCATCCTGACCCGAACCTCGGCGCTGAGCCGCCTTCCCTGCCATGACTGCTCCTTGTGTGGGCCGCCGGCCAGCCGATGTCGCACGGCTTGCTGCCGCTTCAGAGCCGCGTTCTGCGACCGTTGGGTACTGCAACCCTTGTCTCCCCAGCCGACGGCGTTCTACCCACCGGCGCGGTTCGTCGGTGCCGGCGGCCCGCGTGACCGGCCGTCCTCAGCGAGGCCCCGGCGGAGCCCCCCGTGACGACGGCCATCGTTCGTGCACTCATTGCTGCGCTTCCCCTGCCGGTGCAGAGCCGCCGTCCCGGGTCTGGTCGAGCACGAAGACCGGAGCGGCCACCGAGCCGATCAGCACCCTGCTCGTGGTGCGGACGTAGCGCGCAGTACCGGTCTCGGCGTCCTCGACGGCCATGACCGTGTACTCCAGATCAGCCACGTCGACCACGACCTCCGCACCGTCCATGGCTCCGCCACGAAGCACCGCGAGCTGGGTCGTCGGCGCACCCGGGGGCAGGACGGCAACGCTGCCCTCCTGCGCAGCGGTCGAGGCGCGCCGGGCGACCACAAGCTGTGCCACGGCGAAGCTCAGGGCAAGCGCGGCGCTGCGCCGGCCCGCCGACCGCCCCTGTCGGGACGCGGTCGCGTAGCCCAGGGCCGTCAGCGCATGCAGCACGTCGACCCCCGCACCGGCGCGGAGCACGCCCGGGTCCCTCCGCAGGGCCTCCGCGGCGCCCTGCACCAGGTGCCGGGCGCCGAGCACGCGTACGACGGTACGGCTGGCGGCGTCGTCCTGGCCGCGCCCCAGCAGCCGCAGCGCCTGCGCGGGCCGCACTGTGAGCAGCCCTCCCGAGGCCAGGCGAGCCAGCAGCAGCACCCTGCTGGCCTTCACCGCACCGCCGTTGCCTGCACCCATCCCGCACCTCCGGTCTTGTCGTACGCCGTGCGACGCGTCCTGCCCGTAAACGGCAGCCGCACCCCGTTCGGCCAAGGTCCTGTGGTGCTCAGGGGCCGAGCAGCGAGTCGACGGCCTTGTCCAGCCAGGCCCTGCGGCGACTGCGGACCGCCAGCAGCGCCGCGACGGCGAACGGTGCCGTACTGAGCAGCACGAGCAGCAGCGTGAGCACGATGACGCCTGCACCGTTCACGGGGTGGCCGAAGGCGGGGTGTGGCGACGAGCAGGTCGCCGACCGCGGCCGGGCGGGACCTTGCGGACTCGCCCGCGGCCGGTCACCGCTCTCCCAAGGCCCGGACCGCGTCCAAGCCCTGCACCAGCGCCAACAGGTCGGGCTCGGACAGATCCGCGAGGGCCTCGGCAAAGACCGCCCGCCGGGCCTCGTCGTGCCGGCGCAGCATCCGCCTACCGTCGGCGGTGAGCTGGAGCTGCACCTCGCGACGGCTGTGTGCGGCGACCTCGCGCGCCATCAGTCCGGTGGCGACCAGTCGATCGACCAGCCGGCTGGTGGAGGAAGGGGAGACCCCGAGCGCCTCGGCCAGCGTGCCCAGGTTGCTGCGGCCCAGCTGGTCGAGCACCATGAGGGCGCGCAGCTGCGGCGCGCTGATCGCAGCGTCCAGTTGGCTGAGGGCTCGCATGCTCAGCGTGAGCAGACTGCGGGAGGCCACCTCGACCCGGTACGCCAGCGCAGCAGTCCCGCGGGTGTTCTTCGATTCGATTGTCACCTGCGACAGTTGTGGCACGACGTCATTCTCGCCCCCGAGCTCGCTTGTGCCAACCGAGGTCGCAGGAATGGCTGCGCACACCTCGTATGGCACGATGCTCTGGTATCGCAGTTGCGAACGCCTGGCGATAACCCCGACTGCTGAGGATCCCGTGAGCATCGACACGAGCAGAGCGCCGGCAGCACCCGGCGCGCTGACCCACGCCGAGCAGAAGCAGCGCATCCGGTTCACCCGGGACGAGGTACCTCGTCTGGTCGCCATGTTCGGCTTCATCGCCGCACTGCACGTGATCGGCTGGGGCTTGTTCATCCACTACAACTCGATCCCGCGCATCCACAACATCGTCGGCGGCAGCAAGCACACGCTGGTGTACGCCGGCGCCGGCACCTTGGCGTACACGTTCGGACTGCGGCACGCCTTCGACGCCGACCACATCTCGGCGGTCGATGACACCACGCGCTACCTGCTGCAGAAGGGCAAGAAGCCGCTCGCCGTGGGGTTGTTCTTCTCGCTGGGACACTCCACGGTGGTGTTCGCCTTCGTGACCGCGATCGCGATCGTGGCGAGCAAGGCCACGTCCTTCCAGCAAGCCTTCCAGGGCACCGGCGGGATCATCGGCACGCTGGTCTCCGGTGGGTTCCTCTATCTCATCGCCGCGCTCAACCTCGCGGTCCTGTCCGGCATCATCCGCGTCTGGCGGCAGGCCAAGCGGGGGACGTACTCCGTCGAGGAGCTCGACGCTCTGCTGGCCAAGCGCGGCTTCATGAACCGGATCTTCAGGGGCAAGTACAACCAGTTCATCAACGACTCTTGGCAGATGTACCCGGTCGGGCTGCTGTTCGGCCTCGGCTTCGACACGGCCACCCAGGTCGGTCTGATCGCCATCGCCGGCACCACGGCCATCGCGGGCGGCCTGCCCCCGCTGGCGATCATCGCGCTGCCGATCATCTTCGCCGCCGGGATGTCGCTCATGGACACCATCGACGGCGTGTTCATGTCCAAGGCGTACGGCTGGGCGTTCCTGTCGCCGGTGCGCAAGATCTACTACAACATCACCACCACGAGTTTGAGCATCTTCGTCGCCTTCGCGATCGGCACCGTGGAGATCGCCGGTCTGATCATCGAGAAGTCCGGCCTGACCGGGCAGCCCTGGGACTTCATCGCCGGCATCGACATCAACCTGGCGGGGCGGATCATCGTCGGGATCTTCCTGCTGGTGTGGGTCGGCGCGGTGCTGAACTGGAAGCTGCGCAAGCTCGACGAGAAGTACGGCAACGGCGACGGCGAGCTGCTCGCCTCGGGCGAGGCCTGAACCGCACCACCGCCGTGGTTGCAGCCGACCCGGCAGCGGCCCGCTGCGGGGTACGAGCAGGATGGGGGGGTGCCGTCGACGAGCTGGCAGCGGGTGCAGCGGGCGGGCTCACGGCTCAGTGCCCTGTCGGTGCAGGCCATGGAGCAGCTGCCGTGGTTCCGCGCGCTGCCCGCGGGGCAGCGCTCCTACGTCGGTCTGGTCGTGCAGGCCGGGCTCGAGACCTTCGCGCAGTGGCTCCGGCATCCGGGACGGCCGCTCCCGACCGGCCCCGAGGTCTTTGCCGCGGCGCCCCGTGAGCTCGCCCGCGCAGTCAGCCTGAAGCAAACCGTTCAGCTCATCCGTACCGTCGTGGACGTGGTCGAGAGCGAGGTCGCGAGCCTGGCCTCCCCCGGTGACGAACAGGCGTTGCGCGGTGCGGTGCTGCGCTACTCCCGCGAGATCGCCTTTGCAGCAGCGGATGTGTACGCCGCCGCCGCCGAGGCACGAGGCGCTTGGGACGCCCGGGTCGAGGCCGGTGTGGTGGATGCCCTCGTGCGGGGACACGACGATGAGCTGACGTTGTCCCGGGCGGCCTCCCTCGGCTGGTCGCGCGGCGACTGGGTGGTGCCCCTCACCACGCCCGCGTCGGACTCGGCCGGTCTGGACCTGTCCCAGGTCGGTGCGTCCCTGCGACCCGCGGGCCTGTCGTTGCTCACCGGCGAGGCCTCGGGTGCCCTGATCTTCATCGTCGGCGGGGTGGGCGAGTTGTGGCCGGCACTGGAACACGTCGTGCGGGCGCTGCCTGAAGGCCCCGTCATCCAGGGACCGGTCGTCGCTGAGCTGTCACTCGCCAGCCCGCCGCTGCAGGAGGCGCTCGCGGGCCTGGCGGCGGTCGCGGCCTGGCCGCAGGCGCCGCGACCGGTCACCTCCGGCCAGCTGCTCGCCGAGCGCGTCCTGCTCGGTGACGAGGTCGCCCGGCGACGGTTGCTGGAGGAGATCTACAGCCCCCTGGCCGCTGGGGGAGGTGATCTGCTCCTGACCGCTGCGGTCTTCCTCGACGGTGGCGGCTCGGTCGAGGGGGCCGCGCGGACCCTGTTCCTGCACGCGAACACCGTGCGTTACAGGCTTCGCAAGGTCACCGACCTGGTCGGCTACGACCTGACGCGGCCGCGGGACGCCCTTGTCGTCCGGCTCGCCGTGCTGCTCGGTCGCACCACCCGGTTGTAGAGGTCCTACAACAACTGGGGCCGATCTCGGTGCGCGCCCTCTTCGTGTACCGGCTCGCTCAGCGGGCAGGCTACACAGATGCTCGTCCTTCTCTGTCCCGGTCAGGGTTCCCAGACGCCCGGCCTGTTGCTGCCCTGGCTCGAGGTGCCGGACGCTCGCGCGCGGCTCGGGCACTGGTCGGACCTGACCGGCCTGGACCTCGTCGAGCTCGGCACGCAGGCCCCGGCCGATGTCGTACGCCGCACCGAGCTCGCCCAACCGCTGCTGACCGCGGCCGCGCTGCTGAGCGGCCGGGCGGTCCTGGGCGGCGCGACGCCCGGGCTGGTCTGCGGGCACAGCATCGGCGAGGTCGGGGCGGCCGCCCTGTCCGGCGTGATCACCGACGACGAGGCGGTCGTCCTGGCCGCTGGGCGAGGAGCCGCGATGGCCGACGCCGCCGCCCGCGAGCAGACCGGCATGGCCGCCCTGCTCGGCGCTGAGCCGGCACCGGAGGACCTCACGGCCGCCGGCCTGCACGTCGCCACCGTCAACGCCCCGGGCCACGTCGTCGTCGGCGGCTCGCGGGAAGCACTGGCGGCCTACGCCCCCCCGAAGGGCACCCGCGTGCGCCAGCTGCAGGTGGCCGGCGCCTTCCACACGGTAGCCATGGAGCCGGCCAGGGAGGTCATCGCCGCTCTGGTGTCCTCGCTCACTGCGTCGCGCCCGGTCTGCGGGTTCGTGGCGAACGCCGACGGGGCGGTGCTGCACGACGGGCAGCAGGTGCTCGACCGGCTCGCGCCGCAGGTGACCGGACCGGTGCGCTTCGACCTGTGCCTGCAGGCGCTGGTCCCGAACGGCGCGACCCGGGCTGTGGAGCTGGCGCCGAGCGGCACGCTCGCCGCCCTCGTACGGCGCGTGGTCCCGGACCTACCGGTCGAGACCGTCAGCAGCCCGGACGACGCGCTGGTGGGCGCATGAGGAACGCAGCCCTGCTGGGTCTGGGCGCCCACCGGCCGGCGCACCGCGAGGACAACACCGCGGTCGCCGAGCGTACCGGCTCCAGCGACGCGTGGATCCGTGAGCGCAGCGGCATCGTGACCCGCGGCGTCGCCGGCGAGGACGCCACAACGGTCTCGATGGCGGTGGACGCCGGCGCGAAGGCCCTCGCTGCGGCCGGGATGGACCCGCGAGACGTCGGGCTGGTCCTGCTGGCCACCTGCTCCATGCCGGGCCCTTTGCCCGGCGGGTCGCCCCAGGTCGCGTACGGCGTCGGCGCCACCAGCGCTGGTGCCTCCGATGTGGGTGCCGGCTGCGCCGGCTTCACCTACGCGCTGTCGATGGCGGCCGACGCGGTCCGCGCGGGCAGCGCCGACGCCGTGCTGGTCGTGGGCAGCGAGAAGATGCTGCCGATGATCAACCCGGTGGACCGCGGAACGGCCTTCCTGTTCGGCGACGGCGCCGCTGCGGCCGTGGTCGGACTGTCCAGCACCGACGGGATCGGCCCCGTGGTCTGGTCCTCCGACGGCAAGCAGCACCACCAGCTCGTCATCGAGGGCACGCCGCTGCATATGGCCATGAACGGACGGGCCATCTACCGGTGGGCGACCACGGCCCTGCCGGACCTCGCCCGCCGCGCCTGTGCCCGGGCCGGCCTTGCGCCGGCCGACCTGGCCGGCTTCGTGCCGCACCAGGCCAACCTGCGCATCACCGAGTCGCTGGTGAAGAGCCTGGAGCTGCCGGAGTCCGTCGTCGTCGCCCGGGACGTCGCCGACAGCGGGAACACCAGTGCCGCATCTGTCCCGCTGGCCCTCGCCCTTCTCGTCGAGCAGGGTGACCTGCGCACCGGCGACCCGGTGCTCCTGCTCGGGTTCGGGGCCGGTTTGACCGCCGCCGGCCAGGTCGTCCGCTGCCCCTAGCCCCGCCACAGCCCCACCACCAGCCCCACCCCGCCGCACGTCCCTGGAGGAACCCCATGACCGTCAGCACCGATCACGCGACCCTGCTCACCGGCCTGGCCGAGGTCCTGCACGAGGTCGCCGGCACCCCCGCCGACCAGGTCGTGCCCGAGGCGGCCTTCGAGAAGGATCTCGACATCGACTCCCTCACCATGGTCGAGGTCGTCATCGCCTGCGAGGAGAAGTTCTCCGTACGCATCCCGGACGAGGCCCTCGAGGGCTTGCGGACCGTCGGCGAGGCCGTCACCTACATCGCCGACGCAAGCGCCGCCGCGTGACGGTCCCGGTCGCGGTGACCGGGCTCGGCGCACTGACCCCGCTCGGTCCGGACGTCGCCGCGCTCGAGGAGGGGCTGCTCAGCGGCCGTTCCGGGGTCCGGCTGCTCCACGAACCCGAGTTCGCCGCGCTGCCGGCCCGACTCGCGGCGACCGTGGACCTGACCGACCGGATCGACCGGGTCCGGGCACGCAGCCTGGACCGCGTGCAGCAGGTGGCCCTGGTCGCGGCGAGGGAGGCGTGGGCCGACGCCGGGTCCCCGCAGGTCGAGCCCGAGCGGCTGGCCGTAGTGATCGGCTCCGGCATCGGCGGCGCGCTGACCATCCTGGGTCAGCACGACGTGCTGCGGGAGCACGGACCCCGACGGGTCAGCCCGCACCTGGTGCCGATGCTCATGCCCAACGGTCCAGCCGCGGCCGTCGGCCTCGAGCTCGGCGCCCGGGGCGGCGTGCACTGCCCGGTCAGCGCCTGTGCCTCCGGGGCGGAGGCGATCGCGCTGGCGCTGGAGCTGCTGCGCTCCGGCCGCGCCGACGTCGTCGTCGCCGGCGGGGCCGAGGCCTGCGTGCACCCCCTGCCACTAGCCGGGTTCGCCCAGATGAGGGCCCTGTCCACCAGGCACGACAGCCCGGAGCAGGCTTCCCGGCCCTACGACAAGGGCCGGGACGGCTTCGTGCTCGGCGAGGGAGCCGGGGTCCTCGTGCTGGAGCGGACCGACTTCGCTCAGGCCCGGGGCGCGCGGGTACACGGGCACCTGGCCGGCGCGGGGCTCGCCTCCGACGCACACCACGTGACAGCGCCGGACCCTGCGGGCACCGGAGCCGCGCGCAGCATCACCGCCGCCCTGCAGGACGCCGGGGTGCAGGCGACCGACATCGGGCACATCAACGCGCACGCCACTTCGACGCCGCTGGGCGACCTGGCCGAGGCACGCGCCCTGGTCATCGCGCTCGGTGACCACCGCCCACCGGTCACCGCGACGAAGTCCTGCACCGGCCATCTGCTCGGCGCCGCCGGCGCCGTCGAGGCGATCGCCACCGTCCTGGCGCTCAGCAGGGGCGTCGTGCCGGCGATCCGCAACCTCGACGACCCCGACGACGACGCTGACGTCGACGCCGTACGCCTCGTCCCCCGCCAGCACCCGCACGAGGTCGCCCTGACCACCTCCTTCGGCTTCGGTGGCCACGACGTCTCGCTGGTCCTGACGCGATGACCTCGTTGCTCGAAGCCGCCCCGGCCACGCAGGCCCGGAACTGGCTCGCGGACCTGCTCGATCACAGGCGCGGCGCCCACCGCGTCCCACCGCTGTGACGGCGCCGGCCCTCGCCGAGGCCCGCGTGGCCGGGGTCTCGTTCTCCGTACTGGGCGGCGGCGAGCCAGTCACCGTGTTCGCCCACGGCCTGGGCGGCTCGAGCGCCGAAGTCAGGCCGCTGGCGGCCCGCGCGCCCGGCACCCGAGCCCTGCTCAGCTTCCGTGGGCACGGCGACAGCGACGCGCTGCCCGGTGGTTGGGACTACGACCTGCTGGCTGCGGACGTGCTTGCGGTCGCCGACCATGTCGGCGCCAGCGCGTGCGTCGGTCTCTCGGTCGGCTCCGGTGCGCTGCTGCGCGTCCTGCGTGATGCCCCCCACCGCTTCGACCGGCTCGCCTTCATCCTGCCGGCGGCCCTGGACGCAACCCGCACCGACGGCGCCGGCCTGCGCCTGGCCAGGCTCGGGGACGCCATCGACGCAGGTGACGCCGCACGGGTGTCCGCGTTGCTGCTCGGCGAGGTACCCGCACACCTGCAGAGCTCCCGGGCCGTGCGGCTGCTGCTGCACCGCCGGGCCACCGAGCTGGTCCGCCGCCCTGCCCCCGTGCCCCTGCGCGCCGACCGACCGCTGCAGGACCGCGCCGTGCTGCACGACGTACGGGCAGCCTGCCTGGTCGTCGGTCAGCAGGACGATCCTCTGCATCCGCTCGCGCTCGCCCAGGAGCTCGCCGAGGTCCTCCCGGCCGCGTCGTTGCTCGCCCTACCCGCCGGCGGTGTGTTCTGGACCGCGGCCCGCGCCGTCCAGAGCGCCCTTGCCGAACATCTGACCGTGGAGGTCCCGTGACCGTGCTCGCCCCATCCCGCCCCGCTCTGGTCGAGCAGCTGAGCGGCCGCCTCGAGACCGCCCTGGAGCTGCACCTGTCGCGCGCCCAGGAGTGGTTCCCGCACGAGTACGTCCCGTGGGGGCAGGCCCGTGACTTCGCCGAGCTGCCGTGGGACGTGTCGCAGTGCGTGCTGCCGCCCGAGGTGCGGGCGGCCGTGCAGCTGAATCTGCTGACCGAGGACAACCTGCCCGGCTACCACAGCGCGCTGGCCTCGCTGCTGGGCGCCGGCGAGGTCTGGCGCACCTGGCTGGACCGCTGGACCGCCGAGGAGGGCCGGCACGCGATCGCCCTGCGCGACTACCTGACCGTCACCCGCGCCTGCGACCCCGTCACGCTGGAGTCCGACCGGATGGCGACGGTCTCCGGCGGCTTCTCCGCCGGTGAGCGCGACGGACTGCACGTCATCGCCTACGTCGCGTTGCAGGAGCTGGCGACGCGGGTCTCCCACCGCAGCACCGGCAAGCTGTCCGGCGACGAGGGCCTGGACCGCCTGCTCGGGCGGATCGCCGCCGACGAGAACCTGCACATGGTGCTCTACCGCGACCTGATCCTTGCCGCCCTGGAGCTCGACCCGGCGCAGACCCTGCACGCCGTAACGGACGAGATCGCCGGCTTCGCCATGCCGGGGCTGGGCATCCCGGGCTTCGTGCGCCGGGCCGCCGTCGTCGCCCGCGCGGGCATCTACGACCTTCAGGTGCACCGGGACCAGGTCGTACAACCCATGCTGCGGCACTGGGACGTCTTCGAGCTCACTGGGCCGGGCGTGGAGCCCGAGCAGGAGCGGCTCACAGGTGTGCTGGCCGAGCTGGACCGACAGACCGAGCGCTACCTCAACCGGCGACGCCGGTGACCGGCCTGCTCGAGGGCCGCACCCTGCTCGTCACCGGCGTCCTCACCGACAAGTCCATCGCCTACGCCGTGGCGCGCCTGGCCGCCGAGCAGGGCGCCACCGTCGTGCTGTCCTCCTTCGGTCGTGGACTGTCGATCACTCAGCGCATCGCCCGGCGCCTGCCCGACCCGCCGCCGGTCGTCGAGCTGGACGTCACCTCGGAGGACCACCTGGCGGCCCTGCCGGAGCGGCTCGGCGAGCACGGCGTCGTACGGCTGGACGGGGTGCTGCACGCGATCGGCTTCGCGCCGGCGTCCTGCCTCGGCGAGGGGCTGCTGGACACTCCCTGGTCCGACGTGGCCGTGGCCTTGCAGGTCTCGACCTGGAGTTATGCGGCGCTGGCCCGCGCCTGCCTGCCGCTGATGCCGCGTGGCGCGGCCTACGTCGGACTGGACTTCGACGCGACCGTCGCCTGGCCGGCCTACGACTGGATGGGCGTGGCGAAGGCCGGCCTGGAGTCGGCCAACCGCTACCTCGCGCGCGAGCTCGGCGAGCACGGGGTGCGCAGCAACCTGGTGGCCGCGGGGCCGCTGCGCACCATGGCCGCCAAGGCCATCCCCGGCTTCGCGCGCTTCGAGCAGGTCTGGAAGGAGCGGGCCCCGCTCGGGTGGGACGTCGACAACAGCGAACCCGTCGCGCGGGCCTGCGTCGCGCTGCTGTCGGACTGGTTCCCGGCCACCAGTGGCACGATCGTGCACGTCGACGGAGGCTTTCGAGCCGTCGGCACCTGACGCGCCGCGGCCCCGGCCCCCTCGAGCAGGACCGGGACCGCGGCGGGGCGTGCTAGCTCTTGACGGCCGAGATGTCGAACTCCAGCGTGATCTTGTCCGAGACGAGGACGCCGCCCGTCTCCAGCGCCGCGTTGTAGCTGATGCCGAAGTCGCTGCGGGTGAGCAGAGCCTTTCCGTCGAAGCCGGCGCGCAGGTTGCCGTACGGGTCCTTGGCCGTGCCGGTGTGCTCGAAGTCGATGCTGATCGCCTTGGTCACACCCTTGATGGTGAGCTCGCCGTTGAGCCGGAACTCCTCCGGGCCGAGGACCTCGACGGAGGTGCTGGTGAACGTGATCGTCGGAAAGCTCGGCGCGTCGAAGAAGTCGTTGGTGCGCAGGTGACCGTCGCGTTGGTCCTTGCCGGTCGTGATGCTGGCCACCTGGATGGTGACCGAGGCGGTGGAGGCCGCGGGATGCTGGGCGCTGCCCTCGAAGTCCTGGAACGAGCCACGGACCCTGGTGACCATCGCGTGGCGGGCCACGAAGCCCAGACACGAGTGGGCGGCGTCCAGCGTGTAGTCGCCGGTGAGGTCGGCGATGGCGGGGGTGGCAGCAGTGGTCATCACAGGCTCCTGGGGTGCCGCTGCCGAGTGCAGCGGGTCTGGCCGCATCAAGTTGTACGAGCAACAACTTGTCCCCCGCTCGAGTTGCGGGTTCCGCGGGCTGTGAATCGCGCGCGGGCAGGCTCGGCGGGCGGGCAGGCTCAGCGCGCGCCCACTACGGCCCACTGGCCGGCAAGGCACGTCGCCCGCTCGATCTCCGCCTCCTGTGCCGAAGGGCGCGGTAGGCGCGGCAGCCCGAACAGCGCCAGCAGGACGACGCCGAGCATGGCAGCGGCGCCCACGCCAAACGCCACCGCGTACGCCGACGGTGCCGGCACGCCCGACGGCAGCACGTCGCTGGGGAGCAGGGTGACGACCAGTGCGCTCGCGAGGGCGCTCCCGGTCGAGCGGCAGATGGAGTTGACGCTGTTGGCGACGCCGGTCTCCGCCGGGCTCACCTCGGCGACGATCAGCGCGGGCATGGCAGCGAAGGCCAGGCTGACCGAGCCGTTGACGAGCAGCGCACCGGTGATGATCTGCCAGCTCGCGTCATGCAGCAGGGCCATGAGCAGGAAACCGACCGCTCCGACGCCGCCTGCAAGCGCGAGGGTCACGGGTGCGCCGAAGCGGTTCACCAAGCGCCCACCGCCGGGCGCCGCCACCACGCCGAGCAGGGCCCCGGGCAACAGGTAGACGGCGGCCGCAGACAGGACGCTGGCGCCGAAGCCGTACCCGAGCCGGGTCGAGGTCTGCACGAAGCCCGAAACCCCGAGGAACACGGTGAAGAAGGCGATCCCCACGCAGACGCCGGCAGCGTTGGTGACCAACAGCGGGCGGTTGCGCATCAGCGATGGGGCGATCAGCGGCGACGCGACGCGGGCTTCGACGCGCAGCCAGGCCGCGAGCACAAGCGCCGAGGCCAGGAGCAGCCCCATCGTGCGGAGCGACACCCAGCCCCACTCGTGCCCCTGCGACAGCGGGAGCAGCAGCAGGACCAGCCCCACGCCGAGAACGGCGGCGCCGAGCCAGTCGACGCGGCCACCGGTCTGGAGGACGCGGTCCGGCACGACGACGGCGGTCACCAGAAGGGCAGCGAGGGAGATGCCGAGGGCGAGCCAGAACACGCGGTGGTAGTCGCCGCCGCGTGTCGTCACCAGGCCAGCCAGCACGAGTCCGATACCTCCGCCGGCGCCCAGCGTGCCGCTGACGATCGCCATCGCGCCCGTCACGCGCGCCGCGGGCAGTTCGTCGCGCACGACGCCGATCGACAGGGGGAACAGCCCGAAGGCCGCGCCCTGCAGCACACGGGCGGCGATCAGCAGACCCAGCGAGGTCGTCGTCGCGGCGAGCAGCGAGCCGCCGGCCACGGCGGAAAGGATCGCGAGCAGGACCCTCTTGCGTCCGAACAGATCCCCGAGGCGCCCGAGCAGCGGCGTGAGGACCGCGGCGGCCAGCAGATTGGCGGTAACGACCCAACCGACGGCTGAGGGCGAGGAGTGAAGCTGTTGGCCGAGCACCCCGAGCACCGGCACCACGAGCGTCTGCAGCAGCGCGGTCACGGTGACGGCAGAGGCGACAGCGGGGAGGACGAAACGGCGGAGACGGGGCACCGCAACAGCCTAGGCGCCAACTCGACATCCTGTCGATTCTTGTCGACGGCCCGTCGAGGACGTACCGTCTGCGTTGTGACCACGCCCACGCGGCGACGCGGACCAAGCAAGGGCGACCGGCGCGAGCAGGCGATCCTGGCCGCCGCCCGCACGTTGCTCGAGCACAAGCGCCTGGCGGCGCTGACGACCGATGAGCTCGCGTCCGGCGCAGGGCTGTGCCGGTCCAGCTTCTACTTCTACTTCGACTCCAAGACCGCCGTGCTCACGGCCCTGCTCGAGGGGCTCAGCACCGAGCTGCGCGAGGAGAATGGTCCCTGGCTGGACGCCACCGGACCGGCGTTGGCCGAGCTGCGGTGGGCCACGACGCACACCGTCGCGCTCTGGCGCACGTCCGGTGGCCTGCTACAGCAGGCCTTCCGCGGTGACGACGAGCAGCTCGTCGCGTGGCGCGAGGCACTGGTCGAGCGGGGGGTCCGGCGTACGGCCGCGAAGGTCGAGCGCGACCGGGCTGCCGGGCTCGCGCCCGAAGGCCCGCCCTCGGCGCTGGCTCTGGCCCGACTGCTGCAGGGGGCCAAGCACGAACTGCTGCTGCACCGCGACCCGCTCAGCCCGGACCAGGACCTGGTCGACGACCTCGTTGCCGCGACGCTGCGGCTGGTCTACGGCAGCTGAGTCCCTCCGCGGGCTTGCCTGGGCTACCCATGGGTAGCATCCTGTCGTTACCCACCAGTAATGAGACGGGAGCCGGCGGTCATGGGGCACTACAAGAGCAACCTGCGCGACATCGAGTTCAACTTGTTCGAGGTGTTCGGCGCGGACCACAGCCTTGGCACCGGGCCTTTCGCGGCGCTGGACATCGACTCCGCACGCGACGTCCTGAAGGAGGTCGAGCGGCTGTGCACCCATGACCTGGCGGCCAGCTTCGCCGCGGGCGACCGCACCCCGCCGGTCTTCGACGAGCGGGATGGCTCCGTGGTGCTGCCCGCAGCGCTCACCAAGAGCTACGACACCTTCCACGAGGGCGGGTGGGACCGCTTCGCCCTGACCGAGGAGCTGGGCGGCATTGGTGCCCCTCCCAGCCTGATCTGGGCGGTCGCGGAGATGGTGCTCGGCGCCAACCCGGCGGTGTTCATGTACTCCTCCGGGCCAGGCTTCGCTCAGATCCTGCACAACAACGGCAACGCCGAGCAGAAACGCTTCGCCGAGCTGGCGATCGAGCGTGGCTGGGGCGCCACCATGGTGCTCACCGAGCCCGACGCGGGCTCCGATGTCGGCGCCGGCCGGGCCACCGCCCGTCAGCAGAGCGACGGCACCTGGCACCTGGAGGGCGTCAAGCGCTTCATCACCTCGGCCGAGTGGGACTGGCCCGAGAACATCTTCCACCTCGTGCTCGCGCGCCCCGTTGGCGTCCCCGGCAAGGGCGGTCCCGGTACCAAGGGCCTGTCGCTGTTCCTCGTCCCCAAGATCCAGGTCGACCTCGAGACCGGTGAGCTCGGCGAGCGCAACGGGGTCTACGTCACCAACCTCGAGAAGAAGATGGGCCTGAAGGCCTCCTCGACCTGCGAGCTCACCTTCGGTGCCCACCAGCCTGCCGTGGGCACGCTGGTAGGGGATGTGCACAACGGCATCGCGCAGATGTTCCAGGTCATCGAGTACGCGCGGATGATGGTCGGCACCAAGGCCATCTCGACGCTGTCCACGGGTTACCTCAACGCGCTGGAGTACGCCAGGCTGCGGGTGCAGGGACCGGACATGACGCGGATGACGGACAAGGCCGCGCCGCGCGTCAGCATCGTCCACCACCCCGACGTACGCCTGATGCTGATGCGCCAGAAGGCCTGGGCCGAGGGCATGCGCGCCCTGGTGCTCTACACCGCGTCGGTGCAGGACACCGTCGAACTGGCCGAGGCGGCCGGGACCCCCGATGCGTCCGCGGTGCGCCTGAACGACCTGCTGCTCCCGATCGTCAAGGGCTATGGATCCGAGAAGGCCTACGAGCTGCTGGGCACCTCGCTGCAGGTCTTCGGCGGTTCGGGGTTCACGCAGGACTACCCGATCGAGCAGTACATCCGGGATGCCAAGATTGACACCCTGTACGAGGGGACCACGACCATCCAGGGCATGGACCTGTTCTTCCGCAAGATCGTGCGGGACAAGGGCCAGGCCCTGGGCCTGCTTGCCGCACAGGTGCAGGAGTTCAGCAAGGGCGACGCCGGCAACGGCCACCTGCTGCACGAGCGCGAGCTGCTCGGGCAGGCACTCGAGGACGTCCAGGCCATCGTCGGGCACTGCGTCAACGACCTCATGTCCTCGGTCGAGAACCCCGCGAACGTCTACAAGGTCGGTCTGAACACCACCCGGGCGCTCATGGCGCTGGGCGACCTCGTCGTCGGCTGGCTCCTGCTGCGACAGGCCGCCGTGGCGGTGGACGCGCTGCCGGCAGCGGGCGGAAAGGACATCGCCTTCTACGAGGGCAAGGTCGCGGCCGCGAAGTGGTTCGCAGCGAGCGTCCTGCCCGCGCTGAGCTCGGCCCGCAGCATCGCCGAGGCCGTGGACGGCTCGCTGATGGAGCTCGACGAGGCCGCCTTCTAGCCGAGCCCCGAGCCGCGTCCCTGTCCCCGTCCCCTGTCCCCGTCCCTGCCCCCCGTCCCTGCCCCCCATCCCCCTTCCCCAGTCCCCAGTCCCAGTCCCAGTCCCCATTCCCATGCGATCTTGACGGTCGGGTGCCCGACACGCCGGCAGACCGAGCGGAAGCGTCAAGATCGCGCGCCCCGGGAGTGGGTGCGTGTGGGCGCGGGACCGGGCGGATAGTCGTACAGTTGGTGTGGACAGGTCCATCGCGTGACCCTCACGGAGGCAACCGGCATGGGTATCGGCGCCAGCATCTTCCTACTCGCTCTCGGTGCGGTCCTGGCCTTCGCCGTGGACTACAGCTTCAGCGGGCTCAACATCCACGTGATCGGCTACATCCTCATGGCAGCCGGGGCCCTGGGCCTGCTGCTGACCACGCTGCTGCTCAACCGCAACAACGGTCCCCGGTCAAGCGGGGTTGTGACCGAGGAGCGCGTCGTCCGCGACCGGGACGTCTACTGAGCGCTCCTGCTTGCTCAGCGCCCGGCGCAAGGGCACCAGGACACGTCAGCTGAGCGAGGAGCCGGGCTGAACCGGCACGCCGATCCCGCTCTGCGCGCCATCAGCTCCAGGCCAGGGCGGTCGTCGGATCGGCCAGCACCCGGGCGATGTCGGCCAGGAACTGCGAGCCCAGCTGGCCGTCGACGCACCGGTGGTCGAAGGACAGCGCGAGCTGGGTCACCTGCCGGACGCAGATCTCGCCCTCATGCACCCAGGGGGTGGGGCGCACCGCACCGAAGCACAAGATCGCGCTTTCCCCTGGGTTGAGGATCGGTGTGCCGTTGTCCACCCCGAACGTCCCGACGTTGGTGATTGTGATCGTCCCGCGGGCCATGTCCGCCGGGGACGTGCGGCCGTCGCGGGCCGTGGCGACGAGGTCCTGCAGAGCGCCCGCGAGCTGCACCAGCGACAGGCGATCGGCGTCCTTGACGTTCGGTACGAGCAGTCCGCGGGGGGTGGCCGCGGCGATGCCGAGATGGACGTAGTCCTTGACCACGATCTCCTGCTCGGAGAACGTGCTGTTGATCTCGGGGTTGCGGCGCACAGCGAGCAGCAGGGCCTTCGCGACCAGCAGCAGGGGCGTGAGCTTCACCCCGGCGAACTCCGGCAGGGCGCGCAGCCGGGGCAGCAGCTCCATCGACGGCGTCATGTCCAGGGTGATGAACTCGGTGACGTGCGGCGCGGTGAAGGCGCTGCCGACCATCGCCTGCGCGGTCATCTTGCGGACGCCCTTCACCGGGATGCGTCGTTCGCGGGTCGTCGGATCGTAGGAGTGGTCGGCGACGGGACTGTCGTACAACGGGAGAGCGGTCACGGCGGCGGGCGCAGCTGGGCCGGCGGCCCCGGTGACGGACACTGCCTCGATGTCGGCCCGCGTGATGGTGCCCCCGGTGCCGGTGCCGAGCACCGTGGCCAGGTTGATGCCCCGCTCCCTGGCGAGTTTGCGCAGCGGCGGCTTGGCCAGCACGGTGACCGCGCCGGCGCTCTGCGCCGCCGACAACCCCACCGCTGCTGCAGAGACCCGGGCGGCGGTGGCCGGCGGAGGCGGCGGGGTCACCTCGACCGGGACCGGCGGCGCGAGTTCGTCGGCGCGGGGTCGCCGCTTCGCCGACGTCGAGCGCGGGCCGTACCCGACCAGCGTGGCCGTGCGGCCGGTGGGACCGACCTCGCCGATGAGCGCCCCCTCGCTCTGCACGAGCTCCGCCACGGCAGCGGGCAGCAGGTCGGCCTCGGCCTGCACGCGGCTCCCGTCGGCGGTGGCCAGCCGGCGGGGGGCCGCACTCTCGACCGGGTTTGCGGCAGCTCCGGCGGCGGCGTTGCCGGCCGCTTCCAGAGGCCCGGCGGACGGGTCGGTGTCGAAGCTGATGATGACGGCGCCGACGTCGACGGTCTCGCCCGCCTCGTGATGGATCTGGGTCACCACCCCGGCGTACGGCGACGGGACCTCGACAGCTGCCTTGGCCGTCTCGACCTCGACCAGCGGCTGGTTCAGCCGTACGTCGTCGCCGGGCTTGACCAGCCACTGCAGGATCTCGCCCTCGGTGAGGCCCTCGCCGAGGTCTGGGAGCTTGAACTGGGCGATGCGGCCCATGGCGTCGTACCTCGCTCTGCTAGTAGTTGAGGGACCGGTCGACGGCGTGCAGGACCCGGTCGAGGTCGGGCAGGTAGTCCTCCTCGACCCGCGACGGCGGGTAGGGCGTGTCGAACCCGGTCACCCGGAGCACCGGGGCCTCCATCTCGTAGTACAGCTCCTCGGACAGCCGCGCGGCGATCTCCGAGCCGAGGCCAACGAAGGACGGCGCCTCGTGCACCACGACCGCGCGGCGGGTCCGGCGGACGGAACTGATGACGGTCGCGAAGTCCAGCGGCGACAGCGAGCGCAGGTCGACGACCTCGAGCTCACGGCCTTCTTCGGCGGCGGCGCTCGCAGCCTCCAGACAGGTCTTCACCATCGGGCCGTACGCGATGAGCGTGACATCACTCCCGGAGCGGGCGACCCGGGCCTGCCACAGCGGGTCCGGCGAGGCCGAGATGTCGACCTCTGCCTTCTCCCAGTAGCGGCGCTTGGGCTCGAAGAAGATCACCGGATCGTCCGAGGTGATGGCCTGCTGCAGCATGAAGTGCCCGTCGACGGGGTTGCTGCAGGTGACGACCTTGAGTCCAGCGGTGTGGGCGAAGTACGCCTCGGGCGACTCGCTGTGGTGCTCGACGGCGCCGATGCCGCCGCCGAACGGGATGCGGATCGTGATCGGCATCTTTACCTGCCCGCGGGACCGGGCATGGATCTTCGCCAGCTGCGAGACGATCTGGTCATACGCCGGATAGACGAAGCCGTCGAACTGGATCTCGCAGACCGGCCGGTAGCCGCGGATGGCCAAGCCGATGGCGGTACCGACGATGCCGGACTCGGCCAGCGGGGTGTCGAAAACTCGGTCCTCCCCGAAGTCCTTCTGCAGCCCGTCGGTCACCCGGAAGACACCCCCGAGCTTGCCGATGTCCTCGCCCATGAGCAAGACCTTGGGATCGCGCTCCATCGCAGCGCGAAGTGCCTCGTTGAGAGCCTTCGCAAGCGTGAGCTGTGCCATCAGTGCCTGCCCTCGGCGAACCCGGCCAGATAGGTGGTGAACGCGGCCTGCTGCTCCTGCAGCAGTGGCGTGATCTCGTCGTACACGTCGTTGAAGATGCCCAACGGGGAGGGGTCCTCCATCTCCAGGCAGCCCTTGCGGATGCGCGCCGCGAGCGCATCGGCATCGGCCTCGAGCTGGCCGAAGAAGTCACTGTCGACGAGCTGCTGCTTGTAGAGGAAGGCCTTCATCCGCTCCAGCGGGTCCTTGAGCTTCCACGCCTCGAGCTCGCTGGCGAGGCGGTAGCGCGTCGGGTCGTCCGAGGTCGTGTGCGCGCCCATCCGGTAGGTGAAGGCCTCGACCAATGTCGGGCCCTGCCCCGTCCGCGCGTCGTCCAGCGCCTTACGCGTCACGGCGTAGGACGCCAGGACGTCGTTGCCGTCGACGCGCACGCCCGGGAAGCCGAAGCCCTCGGCCCGGCGGTACAGCGGGATGCGGGTCTGCGTGGCGGTCGGGGTCGAGATGCCCCACTGGTTGTTCTGGCAGAAGAACACGATCGGCGCGTTGTAGACGCTCGCCCAGACGAACGCCTCGTTGACGTCACCCTGGCTGCTGGCCCCGTCACCGAAGTAGGCGATGACGGCCTCGCCGGTCTCGGGGTCGCCGACCGCGCCGTCCTTCGTGACACCCATCGCGTACCCGGTGGCGTGCAGCGTCTGGCTGCCGATGACGATCGTGTACAGGTTGAAGCGCTTCTCCTGCGGGTCCCAGCCGCCGTTGCTCGCGCCGCGGAACAGCCCCAGCAGGCGCAGCGGGTCCACGCCCTTGCACCAGGCCACGCCGTGCTCCCGGTAGGTCGGGAAGGCGAAGTCCTGCGTCCGCAAAGCCCGCCCCGAGCCGACCTGGGCCGCCTCCTGGCCCAGCAGCGCCGCCCAGATGCCAAGCTCGCCCTGGCGCTGCAGCGCGGTGGCCTCGACGTCGATCCGCCGTACGAGAACCAGGTCGCGGTAGAGCTCGCGGTACTGCTCGTCGGACAGGTCGATGTCGTAGTCCGGGTGGCTGACCCGCTCGCCCTCCGGCGTGAGCAGCTGAACCAGCTCCGGTCCGGCAGTACTGCTGGTGGCGGCCGCTGCGCCGGGGCCCGCGCTGCTGCCCTGGGCCGGGCTCTCGGTCACGGTCACTGTGCTCCTCGGTGCGCTCGGCTGCTGTCCCGGGGTCTCCAGGCCATCAGTGGGGCGGTGCCGACCAACTGGACCTCGCGGGGTGGGCGGGCCCGGGCGGTGCCGGCGGTCTGTCGGACCTCATCGTGCCAGACCGCGCCTGCGCGGTGTGACACACGTCGCAGCCGATTGCCCGCCTCAGCGCTGCTGCCTCGCCCGGATGTCGGCCGACACCATTCCCGGGCGCGTGGGACGGGGGGCGGGCACGTGCTTGGGGTGCCGGGCCTTGGGGTGGTGCCGAGCCTTGTCGTGCCGAGGCCTGCCGTGCGCCCGCTTCTTGGGTACCGGCGCGGCGTGCGCCCGCTTCTTGGGTACCGGCGCGGCATGCGCCCGCTTCTTCGGTACCGGCGCGGCATGCGCCCGCTTCTTGGGTACCGGCGCGGCATGCGCCCGCTTCTTGGGTACCGGCGCGGCATGCGCCCGCTTCTTCGGCGTGCTCGGTGCCGTCTTGGTCGGTGCCGTCTTGGTCGGTGCCGTCTTGGTCGGTGC